>Ga0214471_10004721_pt1 | contig 10509 bp, 11 predicted proteins | sample RVTome_5_FD_207665 | JGI IMG/M metagenome (GOLD analysis project Ga0214471, IMG submission 207665) | Soil microbial communities from uranium-contaminated site in the Upper Colorado River Basin, Wyoming, United States - RVT142D155 | ecosystem: Environmental > Terrestrial > Soil > Contaminated >... | reverse complement strand
CTGCATGATGTCGGGGATGCCGGCCATGACGAAGACGTTCTCGACCTGGAAGCCCGGCGCCTTGCTCACCGGATTCTCGATCAGCGTGGCGCCTTGCGGCGTGCGCGCCATGCGCAGGCGCGCCTCGGTCAGCTGCCCCCGCTCGTAGTGCGCCTCCAGGATCTTGCGCGCTTCCGGGTGCACGACGAGCGGCAGCCCGAAGGCCTTGGCCACGCACTCCGCCGTGATGTCGTCGTGGGTCGGGCCGATGCCGCCGGTGGTGAACACGTAGTCGAAGCGCCGCCGCACCTCGTTCAGGGTGCCGACGATCACCGCCTCGACGTCGGGGATGACGCGCACCTCCATCAGCCGGATGCCGAGCTCGTTCAGCCGCTCGCCGATGAAGGCCAGGTTCTTGTCCTGGGTGCGCCCGGACAGGATCTCGTTGCCGATGATGAGCAGGCCGGCCGTGACCGTCGACCCCGGCCGGGCCGCCGCCCTCTCAGTTTCGCCAGTCATGCGCGCCAGAATTCATAGGCGTCAGAATTCCAGCCGCGGCAGCACGGTGTCGGCCCGCGCGTAGCCCTTCGATTCCATGCAGGAGGACATCAGCGAGGCGCGCCGGTTGCGCAGGTCGTATTCGTCCACCCGCTGGCGCAGGCCGGAATAGGGCGACTGGTTGGTGAGCGTGTCGATGCCGGCATTGCGGTCGTCGATGTGCTGGGCGTCGCGCTTGGTCAGCGCCGTCGCGTAGCGGTAGCAGTCCTCGATGTCGGTCTGGTAGACCGTCTCGTCCTTGGCGGTGGTCGCCTCCCAGGTCGTGCCGTCGGGGCCCTTCACGATGACCGGCTCGCCGGCCTCTGCCGGCGGCTGGCTGGGGCTCGCGGGCTCCGGCAGGGGCTGCGCCGGCGCCACCGGCAGGCCGCCGCCGGTGGCGCTCTCGCCGGCGCCGGGCGGCGGCAGCGCGGTGCCCGTCTCGACGCCGGTGGCTGGCGTTCCCGCCGGCTCCGACGCGCAGGCCGCCAGCAGCAGCAGCAAGCCGGCGGCCGCTGCTTTGACGGTGTGGGCAGGGGAGAACGCAATCATCAGCGGATCCTTGGGAGGCGGCGTTGGGCCGGCCGGGGAACCCGGCGAACAAACTGCATCGGGGAACCCGGCGAAACGGACTGCTGGGGAACCCGGCGAAACGGACTGCTGGGGAACCCGGCGAAACGGACTGCTGGGGAACCCGGCGAAACAGGGTTAATGCATTGCAGAGTGGCGATCCCGCGGTCAAGTTGCAAGCCCGCGTCGTCTCCCAACATAACGCTCCCGGGGCGACAGCGTTCCCGTTGCGGACAACCAGTGAGCTAGCCCGGATGGAGTTTCCAGAGCCCCTGATCCCCGGACGGCTGCAGCGCCGCTACAAGCGCTTCCTCGCCGACGTCGTGCTCGACGCCGGAAGCGCTGGTGGCGGCGAGGTCGTCGCCCACTGCGCCAATCCGGGCTCCATGCTGGGCCTGGCCGAGCCCGGCTCCCGGGTGTGGCTGTCGCCGGCCGGCAACCCGGCACGCAAGCTGCGCTGGTCCTGGGAGCTGGTGGAGGTGCCGGCTCAAAGCGGGGGCCGGGGCATCGGCTCCGCCGGCGGCTGCCTCGTCGGCATCAACACCGGCCGGGCCAACGCCCTGGTCGGCGAGGCCCTGGCGGCGGGCCGCATCCCCGAGCTCGCCGGCTACGACAGCCTGAGACGGGAGGTGCGCTACGGCGCCAACAGCCGCGTCGATTTCCTGCTGGAGCGGGCCGGCGGGCCGTCCAGCGCCGCGCCGCCCTGCTATCTGGAGGTCAAGAGCGTCACCCTGGCGCGCGGCGGCGGGCTGGCCGAGTTCCCCGATGCCGTGACCGCCCGCGGCAGCAAGCACCTGGCCGAGCTGGCGGCCGTCGCCCGCCGGGGCGGCCGGGCGGTGCTGCTGTTCCTGGTGCAGCGCGCCGACTGCGCGCGGGTCGCCGCGGCGGCGGACATCGACCCGGCCTACGCCGCCGCCCTGGTCCAGGCGAAGGCGGACGGAGTCGAGATTCTCTGCTATAATTGCCGCCTGTCGCCGGCTGCCATAGCGTTGGACGCCCGCCTGCCCCTGGCGCTATAAGCGGGCAGCGGGTCCACCCGGGGGGATGCCCTGGGGGGATGCCCCGCGGCGCAAACATTGGAAATCCGGGCGCGGCTTCCCAGATAGGGGCCAGGCGAAGTCGAGGCAAGGACGAAGGGTCGAGGTCGATGAAGCAAGCCTATTCAGCGGAACGCGTCAGCCCCTCCGAGGGCGGCTACGTCATCCATGACGCGGCCGGCTTCGAAGGCATGCGCCGCGCCGGGCGCCTGGCGGCGGAGACCCTCGACATGATCACCCCCGAGGTGACGCCCGGGGTGACCACCGAATACCTGAACAAGCTCTGCCACGACTTCATCGAGGGGCGCGGGGCGATCCCGGCGCCGCTGAACTACCGCGGCTTTCCGAAGTCGATCTGCACTTCGGTGAACCACGTCGTCTGCCACGGCATTCCCAGCGACGACAAGCGGCTGGAGGACGGCGACATCATCAACATCGACGTCACCGTCATCGTCGACGGCTGGCACGGCGACACCAGCCGGATGTTCTTCGTCGGCGAGCCGAAGATCAAGGCGCGCCGCCTGGTCGAGGTGACCTACGAATCCATGATGCGCGGCATCGAGGTAGTGAAGCCCGGCGCCACGCTGGGCGACATCGGCCACGCCATCCAGTCCTTCGCCGAGCGGCAGCGCTTCTCGGTGGTGACCGACTTCTGCGGCCACGGCCTCGGCCAGGTGTTCCACGACGCCCCCAGCGTGCTGCACTACGGCCGCCCCGGCACCGGCGTGCGGCTGCGCGAAGGCATGTTCTTCACCATCGAGCCGATGATCAACGCCGGCCGCCCGGAGGTGAAGATCCTGCAGGACGGCTGGACCGCCGTCACCCGCGACATGAAGCTCTCGGCGCAGTTCGAGCACTCGATCGCCGTCACCGCCACCGGCTACGAGATCTTCACGCTCTCCCCCCAAAGCTGGCACCAGCCGCCGTACGGCTGACATCGATCCCTGCTTTTGTTCCTCTCGGGCCGCGCGTCTTCGGGTCCCAAGGCTGTCGTCCCGGCACTTGTTGCCGGGACCCATTGACCTGACAAGCGCGCATGCGGCTGGCGAAGATGCAACTGTCGTGGGGCATCGCCACGCATTGACGCCAGTGGGTCCCGGGGACAAGCCCCGGGACGACACTGGTGTTTGATTGGCGTTACGAGACTCAAGGCCGAGGGTGACAGCCTGAGTTTGTGGCCTCTCCCTACACGATCTCGACGCGCAGCAGCGAGCGGACGTGCTGGATCTGGTTGAGGATCGTCACCAGCGGCGAGCCCGCGTAGAGCAGGCCGACGGCGAAGTTCTCGCGGTCGGCCACCATGGAGCCGGAGTCACCGCCCGCCGACATCGGCGTGGTGATGATCTGGTCGCGGAAGCGCGCGACACGGCCGCCGCCGTAGTTCACGTCGACCGTCGCATTGATCGCGGTGATCCGCCCGGTCGTGTAGTTCGTCGTGCGGCCGGTCTTGTGCAGCAGCATGCCGACCGCCACCTGGGCGCGCGGGCGCCAGCCGCGCAGGTGGCCGACCCAGTGGATCTCGCGCTTCAGGTCGTGGAACTCGCCCGCCGCCACCGCGGCGTCCACCAGGTTGCGATGCAGCGCCCGCGGCACCGGCGGATCGAAGGTGATCGGGATGAAGCGGCTGAGCGAGGCGATGCGGTCGGCCGGGTCGGTGCCGCCGTCGAAGGGGCCCGGCTGCAGCACGGCGTCGCCCGGCGTGGCGTTGTTGCTGTTGGCCAGCACGTGGTTGTTGGAGAGGATGTAGTAGTGCGCCGGGATGCCGACCGCGTTGCCCGGCGTGCCGACCATGTCGTAGACGCAGGTGCCGATCGTTCCGGCAGTAATGTTCTTGTGTCCGACGCTGTAGCCGCCGGAGGCCGGGCGCGAACGCTGGGCCAGCAGCTGCGCGCTGACCTCGAGCGGCACCGCCTGGCCGGCGAAGGGCTCGCCGATGGCCAGCACGTCGGTCTGCATCTCGCCGATCTTCTTCGGCACCACGTCACCGGCGCCGAGCTCCTCCTTGTCGACCTTCTGCGAGACCAGCACCAGCAGCGCCGGCTTGCCGGTCGGCTCGCCGTTGCTCCACTTCACGCCGTAGCCCATGCCGACCACGTTGGCCGGCACCTTCTCGGGCTCCAGGAACTTGTCCACCTGCGCCGCGTGGGCCTTCTGCGCCTTCTGGGCCTCTTGCGGTTCCAGCACCATCTTTGCTGCGTCGATCATGGTCGTTTCTCCCGGATGCGCGGTACCGGTCCGGATCATCCGGGCCTAGTGCGCCGCGATGTCGCCTGTCTCCTCGACGTCGAGCGCGTAGCCTTCCAGTTCCTTCGGCAGGACTTGGTCGGGCTGCAACGAGGCTTCCGGGACCTTTCTTACGACCATAACCTTGATGACGGCGTGACCTGCGCGCTCGCCGATGCCCACCGCATTCACGTTGGGATAGGCGAGCAGGTCGTCCTCGTGCCGGCGCAGAACGCTTACGATGTCCATCTGCGTTCCCTCCACTGTCATGCCGGGCAAGCAGGATCGGGCGCCCGGCAGTCGCAAGGCTATCATGGCTTGCCCCTCGACGACTGGCCGGGCGGCAGGCGGTCCCGCCTCCGGCGATCGCTGTGGGCCGAGGGGGGTCGAGCTGTTCATGGCCGCGCCGACGAGCGCGTCTTGCAGAAAGGAAAAGGATACGGCCGCGCGTACGGCACCAGCTACCTGCCGTGCACTCTGCCGCTCTGGCGAAAGCAAAAGGCTGAACCGCTGCGGACGACTTCAGGAAAAGACGTGCTCTCTGCGGTCATGAGCAATGGCCAGACGCTACGCTGATGTCGTGGGGCTGTCTATGCGCTGGCAGTCTTAGAGAGCGGCGCATTGGAGGTGCGCCGGCGGCGCAACGGAAGGCACGTCCCGTGCGCAGAACGCAACGCGCATTTGCAGCCGGTCTGCACACGCGCCGGCTGCCGAAAGGCAGCGCCGGCGCAGAGCGGAGGGAGAGAGAGCCGGTGGCGTCAGGCGGTTTCGTGGCGCTGGGCGGCCTCGGCCGCGGCCGCCTCGGGACGCACGCCCTTGGCGTGGGCCGCGCGCCAGTCGTAATCGCAGGCCGAGAGATCGTAGCCCAGGATCGCCAGCTCGCACTCCACCCAGCTCAGCCAGTCGCGATAGCTGTCGGGTTTGGACGACGGCGCCGCGCGCGGTGGGAAAGCGATCACGTTGGCATCGGACATAAGTTCTTCCTCGAAAGCCAATAAATGCCGGACCCGGGGGCCGGCCCCGGCAGCGCCGGAGCTCTGTGGCCAACCCATTATAGTGTCCGCCACGGTTAACAATTGGCTAGCGGCGGCGGTTCCCCGCATCTGGTGGTTGAACCGCGGGCCGTCCCGCTCTCTAATTGGCCGGCACGGGGCACGGGAGCGGCGGCAGGGGAGTGGCGGCGGTGAGCGGCGACGAGGACCAGGAAAGCGGCGGCGCATTGAGGGAGGCGGCGGCGAAGCCGCACTACCACGGCCACCGGGACCGCCTGCGCGACCGCCTGCTGGCGCGCGGCGGGGCGAGCCTCGCCGACTACGAAGTGCTGGAATTCCTATTATTCGGCGCCAAGCCGCGCGGCGACATGAAGCCGCTCGCCAAGGATCTGCTGGCGCGCTTCGGCAGCCTCGCGCGGGTGCTCACCGCCGACCCCGCCGCCCTGGAGCAGGTGCCCGGCATGGGCAAGGCCTCCGTCGCCGCCCTGAAGATCGTGACGCAAGCGGCCGAGCGCCTCGCCCGCGAGGAGGCCATGGCCGGCGACGTGATCTCGTCGTGGGACAAGCTGCTCGCCTACTGCCGGCAGACCATGGCGCACCAGAGGATCGAGCAGTTCCGCCTGCTGTTCCTCGACAAGCGCAACCGCCTCATCGCCGACGAGGTGCAGCAGCAGGGCACCATCGACCACACGCCGGTCTACACCCGCGAGGTGATGAAGCGCGCCCTCGAGCTCGGCGCCGCCGCCCTCATCCTGGTGCACAACCATCCCACTCGAGCCCGGAAGATCACGCTTGATCACACCGTGACCCGTTGAAACATATATGTTTTTAGGCTTGTAGAGCCATAACGAGCTTGAGCATACTGGGGGCGGTATAAGGGGCATCAACAGCCCCACCGACCCCGGTCGCCGACCCCAGCTACCCGTCTGGCGACCCCACTTGGAAGTAGATGGGGGCTCACAGTGCCTAGCCTTACCAGCGGCGAGATTCGCCGAGCCCTCAAGCGGGTCGAACAGACCGGGAAGCAGGAAACCCTCATCGACGGCGAAGGGCGAGGCACCGGCCGCCTTGCGCTGGTCCTGAAGCCAATGCCGACGCGCGTCACCGCGGAATGGATGGCTCAACAGTGGCGCGACGAGAAGCGCATCAAGAAGAAGCTCGGCGCCTATCCCTCAATGTCGCTGGCAGAGGCGCGTGCGGTATTCAAGCGAGACTTCGCCGACCTGATCCAGAAGGGCCGGAGCATCAAGATCGCCGGTGACAGCCGCCCAGGCACCGTCGCAGACCTCTTCGAGGCCTATGTCCAGTATCTGAAGGACGCAGGGAAAATGTCCTGGAAGGAGACCGAGAAGGGCCTCAACAGGGTAGCGGACACGTTGGGCCGCAAGCGACCCGCGCGCGAGATCGAGCCCGACGAAATCGTCGAGGTCATCCGCCCCATCTACGAGCGCGGCAAGAAGGCCATGGCCGACCACGTCCGCGGCTATATTCATGCCGCCTATGGCTGGGGGATGAAGTCAGAGCACGACTATCGAAGCTCGGCACCGCGCCGTTTCCGGCTGGTCTACAATCCCGCCGCTGGAATTCCAACCGAGCCCAAGACGGTCGGCACCCGCTGGCTCGACGAGGACGAGTTCATCCGCCTTTATCGCTGGCTCGAGAATCCGGATGCTCCGGTCCACCCACCTTACACGCAGGCCGTCCGCATCCTCATGCTGACTGGGCAGCGGGTGGAAGAGATTGCCCGCTTGCATGTCGACCAATGGGATGCCGGCGAACGGATCATTGACTGGTCGAAGACCAAGAACGGCAAGCCGCACGCGATTCCGGTCCCGGCACTGGCCGCCGAGCTGATCGAGTCGATCAGGCCCAACAGATACGGTTGGTTCTTTCCGTCCGCCATGGACCCGGCCAAGCCGGTGAGCCACGGGACGCTTTATAGCTTCATGTGGCGCCAACGAGATCGTGGCGTTATACCGGTCGTGACCAATCGGGATCTGCGCCGAACCTGGAAAACCCTTGCGGGCAAAGCAGGGGTGCCGAAGGAAATCAGGGATAGGATCCAGAACCACGCCCTGCAGGACGTTAGCTCGAAGAGCTATGATCGCTGGACGTACATGCCAGAAAAGCGAGCTGGCATGGCCAAGTGGGACAAATTCGTCAGGGACCTACTAGACAAGAAACCCATGCGGGCGGTCGCTTGAGCAAGTACCGCCACTGGAGAGGGTCGTAGGTTCAAATCCTGGGCCCCGCAACCACCGATACCGACACTCGACGCTGATTTAACTACTGATTTTCAGTTCGCCCCGCTTTCCGCCCCCGGCCTGTCAATAGATAGACTGCAATGGCAACCATTAGTCCCGTTGCTGCCGCAATACGGACCAATGCCGGCGGGCCGCTGACTTCGGCGTGCCAGAACCAGTCTTTGGCTTTTCGGAATTTCTCTCCGAGTAGCGGACGCGACCACAGACCGGACCGATCAGTGGTCTTGACGACCGGAGGTTGTCGGATCACCATCCCCCCTTGCAGGAGGGGCTATGGCAGTCACTCGTGGCGAGGCTGGAGCTCAAAGGTCCAAGCAGATTCTCGCGCCAGCGCGCAGACTTCTGATCGACCTTTGCAACTGCGGCAAACCGGCAGGTCCCTCGCGGCCGCGATGCCGGTGCGTCAACGTCCTGGATACGCCGATCAACACCCCGGACCTAGCGATCTACAGCCAGGCCGAGCAGACGGCAAACGGCGCGCTCCCGAGTTGGGATAATCCCGACATCATCACCAATGACTGGGGACCCTTCAGCCTGCGGCTCGAGGCCGAGGTCAAGGTCCGGAATTTGTCGGCGACGACCTCGGCGGCCAACGCCCTGGTCCACTTCTACACGTCGCCCTTTGGGATCGGGACACGCCGACAGCTCCGCCTGACCCGCGTGGTCAGCGTTGGGCGGTCGCAGCAGGTCCAGCTCCTCTTCCCGCTGCACCAGGAGGTGCTCGGCGGCGATCCGCGAGTGGGCGTCCACGTGGTCATTGAGCACCCGACCGACCGAAGGAAAACCAACAACGCGGGGTCGCAGGTCCACGACGGCGGATACACGTCCGAGAGTGGGCGAGCCTTCAATGTCGGAATCCCGATCTTCAACGACTCCGGGGTCAGCCGCCCATTCCAGCTCAGCGTCCTGCCCACTGACCTGCTGGCCACGATCACGCCCTCCACGCATGCGTTCGCGCCATTCGAACAGATCGTCGCGAATCTCCACATCGAGGTCCCCAACTTTCTTAGCGGGACACCCGCGAACGAGATCGCCCGAGCAGTCACCGTCGTCGCGCGCGTCAGCGGTGGCGAGATGATCGGTGGCGCGACCCGGCTCCTTCGGATCAATAACTGAGATGCGCACATCGAGGGGCCCCGTCGCTTGGATAGCCGCTGTGCTCGAACAGCTAGGGGTGTGTGGCAACGCCGGCGTGGCAGTCGGCGTGATGTCGGGCTTCATGCTGACCATTGTCGACGTGATCGAAGGACCGCTCGCCCTCACGAACGCCGAGGCGGTGCGGGTATGGCTCCTCCTCGGAGCGTTCGGCTGGCTGGCGCTACTGTTCATCTTCACCGTGTTCGCGCGCTGGACTGCCAGCTCCGTTGCGTTGCCGGCGCTCGTGAGTTCAGCGCTCGTCACTGCCCTGATTGTCCTGGTCGTCCGCGTGACCGGCCTATACCTGCTCGCCTGGATGATCGGGATCCTGGCCGGGATGCTGGTGGGGTCGATCCTGTGCACACTGTACAAGCGGGTCGGGAGCGCATAGCAACGTGGCCTGCATCAACGACCGGCCGAACTGCGGATCCGCCGAGTCGGGCGTAGTACCCGAGGCGCTTCGTGAGATCGTTAGCTGGATAGTAATCATCTGGGGGGCGATCGGAGCCGCCATCGCGGTGCTCAAGGCCCTCGGGACGATTACGGTCAGCGGTGGGATCATCTCAGTGGGGGGCGCCGCCATCGCCACCGGCTTCTTCGCCGGCGCCGCCATCGGCTTCGCCGTCGCCGTCACGACATTCATCGTGGTCTTCCTCTCCGCCCGGGAACGCTGCACGAACAGCGCCGCGGAACCGCAATGCGTCGCCGGCGTCGTGGAGCGCGTGGTCGAGAGCTTTTCGGAGGCCCGCGACGAGTGGGCGCCCTGGCAGGCCAAGCACGACCGGGTCGATCTTATCGTGAAGTCGTTCTTCTGGCAGATCGTCGAGGTCGGCGCGGCCTACGTCTACTGCACAGAGGCGCCATTTCCGCGGCAGTCCGAAATCATGCGCTGTTACTTCTACGACCGTCGCGTTTGCGCTGCCGCGATGGGCGCCACAGTCGGAGCGGCGGTCGGAGCGGTAGCCGGCATCATCGCTGCGGCGGCGATCGCCGCCGCCCTGTGCATCACGGTCATCCTCTGTATCTTCGGGCTTGTTCTCGCGGCTTTCGTGGCCGCGGCGATCGTGCTCGGCGGCGCCGCAATCGGGGGCCAGATCGGCAAGGCAGGTAGCATGGACGAAGATCCGGTATCGGATACCGGGCAGGCGATCGTGATCGGCCACCTCTTGACCGTGAACGGCCCGATGGAGCGCCGGGGCTACGACAACGGGGCGAACGTGATCTACTGGGTGAGCGCCGCGCAGCTCCACGGCACCTCGACAAGCCCCCAACCTTTCAGCTACTGCGAGATCAACGACGAGTTCGAGGACGGGTGTGTGCGTGCGCCGATCGTCGAATGAGGATCGAGCCACGACCAGTCCAGAAGAGTCCGGGCTGACGTGGCGCTTCTTGTAACGCTCCCCAGCCAGGCGGACCGGCGTCCCGTAAGTTGCACTCGGGATCGCCGTTAACCTGGGTGCCGGACTCGTCCTGCTCCATGAGCCGGCCGCAATCCACCACGTCCGCAGCATGGATGCCGGCAATGCGGCGCCGAGCGCGTTCCATCGTAAGCGTCGTTGCGCGACCCTCTGTGGACTGCAGTTTGGCGGCAGAGCGCTCAACCTTGCTTACGCCGCCGCCGGGGTTGCCGCATCTCTACGGAACTGTCAGGCCGGCACGCCACCATCAGAGTCGGGCACAGGAAAATCGCCAGGCTCACTACTCGGCTGATCCCCATTCGCTGGCGGGTCCGGATCGATTTCATCCTCAAGCACGATAATGACCACGACGACC
>Ga0214471_10004720_pt1 | contig 10510 bp, 11 predicted proteins | sample RVTome_5_FD_207665 | JGI IMG/M metagenome (GOLD analysis project Ga0214471, IMG submission 207665) | Soil microbial communities from uranium-contaminated site in the Upper Colorado River Basin, Wyoming, United States - RVT142D155 | ecosystem: Environmental > Terrestrial > Soil > Contaminated >... | reverse complement strand
CGAGCGCGGCCTGACGCACGTCTGCGTCACGAACCACAACAACGTCGAGGGGGCCGTCGCCGTGCGCGACAAGGTGGTCGAGCTCGGCCTCCAGGACAAGCTCACCGTGATCCTGGGGGAGGAGGTATCGACGGCCGACGGCGAGGTGGTCGGGATCTTCCTGACCAAGACGATCCCGCGCGGGCTGTCGGCCAACGAGACCGCGGACGAGATTCACCGGCAGGGCGGCCTGGTGAGCATCCCTCATCCGTTCGATCCCTTCCGAGCGTCGCACATCAGGCCCGGGCCGCTCCGCAACCTCGCCGAGATGGGGAAGATCGACGCCGTGGAGGTCTTCAACAGCCGCATCACGATCCGGGGCCACAACGCGGAGGCCGCCGAGTTCGCCGCCCGCTATGGCATCCCGGGCATCGCCTGCTCGGACTCGCACTCGGCGTTCGAGGTCGCAATGTGCTTCAACTCCCTGCCGCCCTTCGAGTCCGCCGAGCAGCTCAAGGCCGGGCTGCCGCAGAACGACTGGCACGGGAGCCGATCCTCCACGCTCATCCACCTGACCACGCGGTATGCGGTCTGGAAGAACACCTTCGACTCGTGGCGCGGCAAGCGCACGGCCGCCGGCCCGATCCTCGGGCCGCAGAAGCCGGAGGAGGTGCAGCGCGAGCCGGTCCATCGGCCCACCGGCCGGGAGCTGCCATCCAAGGAGGCCGATGACGCCGGCAGGCAGGAGGCATCGTGACGGCCGGGCCGCCTGACCAGGTCACGCCCGACGAGGCGGCAGCCATCGAGGAGGAGGTCTCGCTCCGCCGACGGCTGCTGAACGTCAGGACGATCGCGTCGCTCCTGTTCGGCCTCCTCCTGCTCATCCTGCTCTTCCGCCTGGTCTTCGGCAACGACTTCGACTGGGGAGAGGTCGTCCGGCTCATCGGCGAGGCGAACCCGGGATTCCTGGCCCTCGCCTTCATCGCGTACTACGCCACCTTCCCCCTGCGCAGCTACCGGTGGCGATACGTCCTGTCGCGCAGCGGCGTGAGGATCCGGTTCCGCGACGCGACCGAGATCCTGTTCCTGTCGTGGTTCGTGAACTGCCTCGTCCCCGCGAAGCTCGGCGACGTGTACCGCGCCTACCTGCTGCGCAGCAACTTCCGAGCGTCCATCTCGCGCACCCTGGGCACGATCTTCATCGAGCGCGTGGCGGACCTGATCGTCATCGCGGGGCTCGCCCTGGCCGCCGGCTACTGGTCGTTCCGCGGGCGCTCGCGCCCGGAGATCGACGCCCTGTTCATCATCGGCTTCGGAATCTCCCTCGTCCTGGTGGTGCTCGTCGTCGTCCTGCGGCTTCTGGGCGCCCAGCTGAGCCGCTGGCTGCCGGCTCGGCTCGCGGCGCTCTGGGACCGGTTCCACGAGGGCAGCACCGGCGCCATCTCCGTGCGCAGCGTGCCCGTCATCCTGGTCATCACCGCCGGGATATGGCTGCTCGAAGGAGCGCGACTCTACTTCGTGATCCGCGCGCTCGGCCTTCCCGACGTGGGGCTCGGGATCAGCGCATCGGTCTTCGTCGCGCTGGCCGCGGCGCTGCTCACCGCCATTCCCCTGACACCGGCCGGATTCGGCTTCGTGGAGGTCGGGATCATCGGCGCGCTCGCGCTGTATGGGGTGCCCGGAGAGCCCGCGGCGGCCGTCGCGCTCACCGATCGGGCGCTTACGGTCCTGACCGTGATCATCCTCGGCGGAATCCTGTACGCGTTCAGCCACAAGATCCGTCGCGCGCACGCCATCGGCTCCGCCGCATAGCGCTCGGTACCTTCCTCCTATTGAGGGAGCACCCTCCCGCTGAGATGCTGCGGTTGCTCGTACGCACCGGCGTTCCATCCGGTCCGCCCGCGTACGGCGCAGGTAGGTCGTACATGACGCTGCAGACGCCGCGATCCTTCAATGCCTGGCTTCGAGGTCAGCTGAAGGAGAAGAAGATGAGCCAGCGCCAGCTGGCGCTGCAGTCGGGGGTCGACCATTCGACGATCTCGCGACTCATCAAGGGCGATCGGATGCCGTCCCTGGGCACCGCCACCAAGCTCGCCCGGGGACTCCGCGAGATCCCCGACGACGGCGAGGGTCCCGCCTATTTCGCCTCGATGTCCCGCAGCCAGATGCTGCCGACCGCGCGTGTCGAGTACGCCCTTCGCGGCGACGAGGCCCTCACCGAGCCCGACGTGCGTGAGCTCATGCGGGCGTACCTGGTCCTGCGCAGCCGCCGCATCCGCGCCGACGGAAACGGGGCCGCCTCCGCCTAGACGCTGCGCGTCGACCGACGTGTGAGCCTGAACGCCCTCGGCGGCAACTTCGGGAGGCCCTCCGCACCACCGTACAGCAGCCGGGCGCGCCGCACGTTCACCGCGTCGTACCCCTCGTCCACCCCCGGCGTCTCCATCATGAAGGCCGCCCCGCTCGCCACAAGGCGCGGGTCGCGCAGCAGCGCCTGGAGTCCTGCCGGGCCGATCCGACCCGCGCCCACGTGCTCGTGCCGGTCGGTGCGGGAGCCGAGCATCGACCGCGAATCATTGAGGTGGACGAGCGCGAGCCGGTCGAGCCCGATGAGGCCTGCGAAGCGATCGATCACCGCGACGGCGCCCTCCGGCGTGGAGACGTCATACCCCGCCCCCCACAGGTGCGCGGTGTCCAGGCAGAACGCGATCTGGCCGGCGTCGGAGCCGATGCCGTCGAGGACACGCGCGAGCTCCTCGATCGTCGAGCCGATATTGTCCCCGCCGCCCGCCGAGTTCTCGAGCACCAGGCGCACGCCCGACGGTGCCTCGGCAACGATCGCGGCGACGTTCTCGCGCAGTCTCCTGAAGCCGGCGTCGTGGCCGCTGCCGCGGTGCGAGCCGATATGCGTATTCACCAGCGTGGCGCCATAGGCGGGCGCTCGCCGCAGCTCGTGGATCAGCCCTGCGCGAGACTGGCTGGCGAACGGTTCCGCGGACCCGGCGAGGTTGATGAGGTAGCTCGCGTGAATCGCGATCGGGGCGATTCCCTCGCGGGCGCAGAAGGCGACGAATGCCGGCGCCTCGGGCGGCGGCTCAGGCCGGCGGCGCCACGCGGTCGGGTTGTCGCTGAAGATCTGGATGGCCGTGCAGCCGATCTGCCGCGCCCGCCGTGCCGCCTTCATCAACCCGCCGGCCACGCCGAGGTGCATCCCGACCGGCGGCGCGCCGGGCGGCCAGCTGAGCAGGCGCCTGACCGGCGGCGCCTGGCTTCTGCCGCGAGCCGCGAGGGCCCGTGATACGGTGGGCTTCATGGACGGACCCAACCGCGACCTCGGCAAGACGGACCTGCTGACGATCGGACTGCTCGTCTTCTTCGTCTCGCTGCTCGTCCTGGTCGCCGCGCTTCTCTTCCTGCCGTCGGTCGTGTAGCAGAGCCGCTCAGCGCCTTCCCCTGCGCCGCTCGATCACCGGGTCGATGAGAGCGTAATCGCCGTCTCCGCGCCGATAGACCACCGCGAGGCGGTCGGTTTCGGCGTTGAGGAAGACGAAGAAGGAGTGGCCGAGCTCGTCCATCTGCGCGATGGCGTCCTCCTCGAACATCGGGGTCAGGTCGAAGCGCTTCGTCTTCACGATCGACGGCGCTGCCGAGTCCCCGGCCCCCGGTCGTTGCGCCCCGCCGATCGCGGGTCCCGCCGCCGCGTCGCCGACCTCGCCGGTGGCGCGCTCGCGCACCCGCCGTGGGCGTTCCTTGCTGCGGACGATCTGCCGCTCGAGCTTGTCGAGCACCGCATCGACGGCGGCCAGCGGCGTCGGCCCCGGCGAGGTCGAGCGCACCACGGTCCCGTTCGACATGAGCGTCACCTCGGCCACGTGCGACTCGGCGCTCGAGTGCGAGGCGTTGCCGATCAGCTCCACTCTCGCCTCCGCGTCGGGGTGAGCGACCCGATCGAGCCGCCGCAGCTTGCGCTCGACAGCGGACCGCAGGGTGCTCGTGAGCTCGAGGTGTCGGGCCGTCAGAGTCGTCTTCACGTCCTGTTCCCGCCGCTCCGGAGTGCGTCCCCTACGGTAGCACCGCACGCGCGAACGCCGGTCACACCTCCCGGGCGACCGCGAAGCCGTACGCCCGCTCGCAGCCTGCCGCGCGCAGCACCGCAGCGCAGGCCTCCATGGTGGCCGACGTGGTCAGGATGTCGTCGACCACGATGACCACCGGCGGCGCCCGCAGGCCATCGGCGACGCGAAACGCGCCGGCCAGGTTGTGCAGGCGCGCCGCGCGATCCAGCCGGTGCTGCTTGGTCGTGGCGCGGTCGCGCACGAGGATCCGCCGCGCCGGAAGGGACGCTCCACGCGACAGGGCGTCGGCGATCAGGGCTGCCTGGTTGAAGCCGCGCTCGCGCTCGCGCGCAGGGTGGAGAGGCACGGGGACGAGCGGAGCCTCGCCGGAGATCGCGAGGAGCATGCGCAGCGCGGGGAGCGACGCGCCTGCCAGCGCTCCGGCGACGCGGGCGGCGCCGACGTACTTCACGCGCTGGAGGACCTTGCGGAGCGGCCCCTCGTAGGCGAAGGCGGCGACCGCGAGGGTCACCGCCTCGCCGATCACCATGCCGGCGTCCGCGGCCACGAAGCGATCGCCGGGATCGCCGGGCGGTCGAAACGCCGCGAGGCATGCGTCGCACAGCATGACGCCGAAGCGCCCGCATCCGGCACAGGCGGGCGGCAGCAGCGTGTCGAGGAGCGCCACGGACGAAGCCTGGCGTGCGCCTGGTTACCGCCCGCGTACCGCGCGCTTACCGGCCCGGGTGCGTCGTCGTCTCCAGGATGTCCCCGACCTGCGTGCCGCTCTCGGCGATCCGACCGACCGGCAGCTCCAGGCAGTCGCGCGCGCCCCGTGCCCACCACACGACCCGCCATGGGCGGAGGCCGGGCACCGTTCGCGTGACGCGTCCCTCTCCGTCGACGAACAGCGCGTCGATCGGGTAGGGCATGAAGAACATGTGGATCGAGGGCGTGTGCTCGATGAGGAGGCCGTCACCCAGATCGGCCTCACTCGTGCGCAGGAGGCCGATCATCCGCTCGCCCATGGAGGTCGCCACCCGCATGGCCGCGGCGACCTGGGTGCCGCGCGTGGCGTTCATGACGCGTGCGCGGCGGGAGGTATCGGTCATTGCTGGGGGAGCCCGGGACCCGCGCGTGACGCCGGGCGGGCTGACGAAGTCAGATGCCGACCCCGCCCATGACGGTGACCACCGCCGGACCGAGGATGACGATGAAGATCGTGGGGAAGATGCAGCCGACCATCGGGAAGAGCATCTTCACCGGCGCCTTGGCCGCGGCCTCCTCCGCCCGCTGGCGGCGCTCGACCCTCAGCTGCTGGGACTGGATCTGGAGCACCTTCGCGATCGGCACGCCGAGCTGCTCGGCCTGGACGATGGCGCCGATGAAGTTCGAGACCGGCCGGGAGTCGGCCCGGTTGGCCACGTCGCGCAACGCGTCACGACGCGTCCGTCCCATCCGGACCTCGGCCAGCGCCTGGCCGAACTCGTCGACGAGGGGACCCTCCATCTTCTCGACCACCTTCGCCAGCGCGGCGTCGAAGCCGAGTCCCGCCTCGACCGAGATGGTCAGCAGGTCCAGGGCGTCGGGCAGCTGGAGGACGATGTCCGTGGAGCGCTTCCTGATGCGCTTCGAGAGCCAGTACTCGGTGATGATGTAGCCGAAGCCCAGGAGGGCGACGCCGAAGAGCATGCCGAGCGCGGGGCCGCCGAGCAGGAGGCCGATGACGAAGCCACCGATTGCTCCGCCGATGGCGGCCAGCAGCTTCACGCCCATCCAGTCCGCGCCCTGCAGGCCGCCGGGATAACCCGCGCGAGCGAGCCTCGCCTGCGCCCGGGTCGCCATGCCGCCCTGGTCCTTCTTCCGGACGTTCGACAGGCGCTTGACGAGCGGACGCAGCGTTCGCTCGAAGAACGGCTGATCGAGGTCCATCTCCTCCAGGGTCTTGGGCTGCACCACCAGCTGCGACAGCCGCTGCTGGACCGCGTCGGGAGCGGGCTTGGAGAGGATGCCGATGAAGAGGAGGAGCACCGCCGCGCCGGCGATGCCCGCGATGAGGAGCTCGGTGGGGATGTTCATGTGCTCAGACCTTGATGTTGACGATGCGGCGGATCAGGAGGTAACCGAGGCCCATGCTCACGCCGCCGACGGCGAACAGGAACAGGCCCATGGGCAGGCCCAGGAACTCCGGTGGCTTCTCGAACATGGCGCCCATGTAGGAAGGGCTGATCACGAACAGGATTCCGCCCAGGGCGGGCGGCAGCGCGAGGAGGACGTAGCCGCTGTAGCGGCCCATCGCGGTGAGGGTGTTGATCTCGCCCTTGATGCGGATGCGTTCACGGATGGTGAAGGCGATCGCGTCCAGGACGTTCGCCAGGTTGCCGCCGACCTGGCTCTGGATGTTGATGGCGGTGACGACGAGCTCGAGATCCTCGGAGTCCACGCGGCGGACGAGGTTGTTGAGCGCCGTCTCGAGGTTCTGGCCGAGGTTCATCTCGCGAACCACGCGGTCGAACTCGTCGGCCATCGGGCCTCCGGCCTCGCGCTTGACGAGGTCGATGCCCTGGAGGAAAGAGGAGCCCGCCCGCAGCGAGTTCGACAGCAGGGTGATGGTGTCCGGCAGCTGGGTGTTGAACTCCTTGAGGCGCTTTGCAGCCCGCCGCTTCAGGTATAGGCGCGGCACGAAGGCCCCGATGGCGAAGAAGAGCAGGAGCATGGGGAGCGACTGGAGCACCGGGAAGACGATCCCGAGCAGGAATGCCGCCGAGACGAACAGGATCGGCGAGGCAAGCCACAGGGACACGAACTCCGCCGGCTTGAGCTTCAGGTCCGCGCGGGCGAGGTCGGTCGACAGGCGGGCCGCGCGATCCTGGCCCTCCATCGCTCGGTTGAGCACGGCGGTGACCGCAGACTCGCGGCCGGCTTCCGCCATCGCCTCGGCGCCGCCCGATGCGTAGCGCGCGAGGCGCGAGCTCACCGTGTCGCCGGAGCCCGCGCGCGCGAGCCCCAGGGCCAGGACCATCACCGAGAGCGCGGCGAGGCCCGCGACGAGGAAGGGCATCATTCCCATGGCTAGTACGGAGCCCCGAAGGTGTTCGGCGGAAGGTGGATGCCCGAGACATCGAACTTCTCGACGAACTTGGGCCGAATGCCGGTCGGCTTCAGGCGGCCCTGGATCTTGCCGTCGATGACGCCGGTCTGCTCGAACACGAAGATGTCCTGCATGACGACGACGTCGCCCTCCATGCCCTGGACCTCGGTGATGTGCGTGATGCGCCGGGAGCCGTCCTTGAGCCGGCTCTGGTGCACGATCACGTCGACGGCGGAGGCGATCTGCTCGCGGATGGCCCGCAGCGGGAGCTCCATGCCGGTCATCATCACCATCGTCTCGAGGCGCGACAGCATGTCGCGCGGCGAGTTCGCGTGGCCGGTGGACATCGAGCCATCGTGGCCGGTGTTCATGGCCTGGAGCATGTCGAGCGCCTCGGCGGAACGGCACTCCCCGACCACGATGCGGTCGGGGCGCATGCGGAGTGCGTTGCGGACGAGCTCGCGGATGGCGATCGCTCCCTTGCCCTCGATGTTCGCGGGTCGCGACTCGAGCGTCACCACGTGCTCCTGCCGGAGCTGGAGCTCCGCGGCGTCCTCGATCGTCACGATCCGCTCGTCGTCGGGGATGAACGAGCTCAGGATGTTCAGGGTCGTCGTCTTGCCCGAGCCGGTGCCGCCGGAGACGAAGATGTTCAGGCGGGCCTTCACGCAGGCCTCGAGGAACTCGAACATCTCGGGGGTCGCCGTGCCGAACCGGACGAGGTCGTTGACGGTGAACGGCGTGGCCGAGAACTTTCGAATGGTGATGACCGGGCCGACCAGGCTCAGCGGCGGGATGATCGCGTTGACGCGCGACCCGTCGGGGAGCCGGGCGTCGACCATGGGGCTCGACTCGTCGACGCGGCGGCCGATCGGCGCGATGATGCGCTGAATGACCTTCATGACGTGCTCGTCGTTCTGGAACGTCACGTTGGTCAGCTCCAGGCGGCCCTCGCGCTCGATGTAGACCTGCTGCGGCCCGTTGACCATCACCTCGGTGAGGGTCTCGTCGCGCAGGAGGGGCTCGAGCGGGCCGAGGCCCAGGATCTCATCGGTGATCTGCTCGAGCATGCGCACGCGCTCGGCGCGCGTCAGGGCAAGGCCCTCCTCGTCGGCGATCTTGGCGAAGAGCTCCTCGATCTGCTGCCGCACCTCGACCTGGTTGCTCAGGTCGAGCTTCGGATCGAGCTCGTTGATGAGGCGGTTCTGAACGCGATACTTCGCCTCGCGGAACGACTCGCGCGCCGGGAGCGAGCCGAGGAACGAGCGACTGCCGCCGGTGGTCGGCGCGGGGGGCGGCGGGACGACCTGTCCGCCCTGTGGCGCCGTCGGGACGTTCGGCGCCGGGACGGGCGCGCCCGACACCATGGGCGCATTCGGGTTCGGCGGCTCAACAGCCTCCTGACCCTCTCCCGCCTCGGCAGCGGGCCGCGCCCGCTCGATCCTCTTCAACAGTGACATTTCAGCTTCTCCGTTTTTACTAGCGGCGGGCGAACAATCCGCGCTTCGCGGGCTTGTCGGTGGAGGGGACGGGCGTCTCGCCGGCGACGGTGCGAGCGAGCTTGGCGACGTCGCGGGACAGGGCGGCTTCGGGATGCGAGACCACGAACGGGACGCCGCGGTTCACGGCGAGGACCGCCAGGCGACCGTCGGACACGATGCTGCCGTCGATCGGCCGCCGGATGGACGCTTCGACGTCGCCGATGCGGATGCCCTGCGCGGTGTCCGACCGGTTGATGACGAGCCGGATCTTCGCCCTGTCGTACTCGAGCTGATCGGCCACCTCCAGGAAGAGGCGCACGTTCTTGATGGTGGTGATCTCGAGCGCTGCGATCACGAGGATGTCATCGGCAAAGTCCATGACGCCCAGCGAGTGATCGGTCAGGCCTGACGGGAGGTCCACGACCACGTAGTCGTGGTGCGCCTTGAGCTCCTCGAGGATCTTGCGAAGATTCACCGCGGTCACGAGGTCGGCCGCCTCCGGCGCGGGCGGCCCGAGCAGCACGCGGATGCCGGTCGAGTGATGGACGAGGACCGACTCGATGATCTCCGAGTCGGGCTCCCCCGCGTCGACCGCGTCGATGATCGAGCGATTCTTCGGATTGAGGTTCAGCAGGACGCCGACGTCGCCGAACTGGAGGTTGGCGTCGACCAGGCACACCTTGGCGCCGGTCTCCTTGTGCAGCGCCACCGCCAGGTTGGTGGCGATGGTCGTGCGACCCGAGCCACCCTTCGGCGAGAACACGGCGACGACGCGGTGCCCGCCCGGCTGCGCGTAGTCCGCCTCGTCGCCCGGCGTCACGACCTGCAGCTGCGACTGGCGCACGAGCTCGCGCTCATGGACGCGCTTGATGCTCATGCTGAACTCGTCGCTGCTGAACGGCTTGACGAGGAACTCGCGTGCGCCGGCGAGCATCGCGCGGCGCAGGTGCTCGGCCTCGCCGTGGACGCTCATCATGATGATCGGGATCATCGGCAGCCGCTGCGAGATGATCTCGCTGGCGGCGATTCCGTCCATCTCCGGCATGTTGATGTCCATGACGATGACGTCCGGTCGCAGCTCCATGGCGAGCCGGATGGCCTCCTCCCCGGAGGCCCCGGTCCCCGCGACGTCGATCTCCTGCTCGAAGCCGAGCAGCTTCGAGAGGTGTTCCCGGGTCTCGGGAATGTCGTCGACGATGAGGACCTTGATCACGGTCGGGCTCTACTCAGCTGGGCGACTACTGCGCCGGCTCGGTGGTTCCCACGATGTCCTCGAGGTCGGGCACGAGCACGCCGTAGTCCTCGACGAGGGACTCGAGCGTGATGCCCGTCGTCGTCTCGAGGGCGTCGTCGTCGTTCGTGCGCAGCGTGACCGAGAGCGTCGATGGGGCACTGTCCTGCCGATCGGTCTCCGTGCGCTGCACCATGCGGATGATCTCCGCATCCTGGTTGGTCCCGGCGAACACGATCACGACACTCGTGATAGGCGCGACGACGGTCTCCGTCGGCTCGCCGGTCTCCGGGTCGATCGTCGGCGGCGGCGCGATGCTCGTCCCGCTCACGTACAGGACGCGCTTGTTCTGAAGAACGGTCTTGACGGTTCGGATGATCCCGGTGGCCTCAGGGTCCGACAGGTGGATGGTGACGATGAGGTCGATGGTGTCACCGGCCTGGACGAGGAAGTTCAAACCCTGAACGCGATCCACGATGAAGGAGATGGCCTTTTCGCCGGCCTGGAGCTGCGCGGAGAGGTTCTCCGTGCCCACACCGAGTCCGACGGCCGCCTGGGTGACCTGCGTGCCGGCGGGAATGTTGAAGATGGCCGGCTGGCCCTGCACCTGCGAGGGGTCGCGCAGCGGAATCTGGATCACTGCGTCGGGATCGACCTCGCGCGTCTCGACGCG
>Ga0214471_10004717_pt1 | contig 10520 bp, 15 predicted proteins | sample RVTome_5_FD_207665 | JGI IMG/M metagenome (GOLD analysis project Ga0214471, IMG submission 207665) | Soil microbial communities from uranium-contaminated site in the Upper Colorado River Basin, Wyoming, United States - RVT142D155 | ecosystem: Environmental > Terrestrial > Soil > Contaminated >... | reverse complement strand
AATTGTGTATAGCAATCCGATATCGGTGTGATGAGTTGAAAACATTATCTGCCAGATTGGACGCGGCTTTTGTAGCTCTAGTACCATTTAGTTGTCCACCTCTACTTCTTTTATTAAGTTATCAATGCTTTTCATTTCATTCCTCCACATACAAAGTAGCCCTCATGTTATAGTGAAGCAAACCGCAGTACTCTCTGCACTGGATTGTGTACTCTCCTGCCTTGTCTGGCACAAACCAAACCGTGTTGATTCTTCCAACTACGGCATCTTGCAGTACCACATAATCATGAATGTTAAATGAATGGTTGACGTCTTTGGCAGCTATTTCAAATTTGTACGGCTGTCCTTTCTTTACGTGTAGTTCTCCTACTTCTTTTGTTCCGTCGGCACGCTCAAAGGTCCAAAACCATTGTTGGCCTGTTACTTTGATGACTTCGGCTTCGGCTGGGGCGTGTTCAACTAGTCTTTCGACATTCCATGCCTCTGCTCCAACATAGACCAAAAGCGCAACTACTACGCCAATGTAAATCCATTCAGGCCAGTTAGAGTGTCCGCTCATTTACCATTCACCCTTTTCTTCGTATTTTGTAGGCTTGGCCTTTGGATGAGATTCTCGGAATCTCCACACAAGCCAGATTATCGTACCAGAGACTACTGCACCTACTGTGAACGCTATAGTCATCATCTTAAAGAACAGGTTCCAGATCTCTACTTTGCGTTGTATGTACTCGCCTCCGTCTAATTCAGCCCCAAGTGCAAGCTGCAAAGTAGGTAAAACAACTAGAACAGCTAAAACTGACATTAGGATAATTGCCCTGGCCATAACCAATTACTGCTCGTGGCCTTCGGATTCTATTTAAGGGTTTTGAGCTTTGTCAGGTCGGTAAATACTGGTAAATTGATCGGTTTGATTACAGCTACTGAATTTTGTGATATTTTGTAAATTGCTAAAATGGTCCTTGGATATATCTTTGTGAATTCATTGCATTGATTGCAGAAAGTGAAAGTTTTCCCTGTTCTTCTCTTACTATTGTCAGCGATGCATTTGCGATTATTAGCTCAAAAAGTGAGTGCGGGCTTAGGTTTAGTATGTTTGAGATCATTGCTTTGATTGGATCCATGTGGGTCACAAACAAGACGTTTTTGCCAGTGTGTTGTTTGCAAGCAAAATCCACAAGATCCAAGACTCGTTTTTTCACTTGGGGAAATGTTTCCACACCGTTTTCTGCAATTGTGGGATCGCCTTGGTAAAATTTCAAAAAAACGTTTCCGTGTTTTGCAAATAATTCATCATATTCCATTCCTGAAAACTTGCCCATTTCCAGCTCGAACAATCGTTCATCTATTGTGGTTGGAAGGTCTAAATGGCTTCCAACGATTTCGGCAGTAGTTTTTGCACGCTCAATTGGGCTTGCATAGATGTGCGAAACATCAAAGGATTTTAGAAATTTTCCAATATCGTTTGCCTGCTCGATTCCAGTTTTTGTAAGCGATACGCCCGGGGCCCTTCCTGCCAAAACTCTTGCTGTATTGTTTTGAGCCTGACCGTGGCGCAAAAATATGAGTAATCCCATTGGACTTTTTGAATTTCAAATAAAAGATAATAATAACATTGCCTGCCGTTTAGCGTTGAAGATAGGAATAATTGGCGGAACTGGTGGCATGGGCAAAGGTTTTGCACTACGTTGGTGCCCAAAACATGAAATTCTTGTTGGCTCAAGGGATGCCCAGCGAGCTGCTACTGCCGCATCAGAATATCTTGATTTTGCAAAACAGATCTATGGAAACATTAGTGGAACCATATCTGGTACTGATAATGTTTCTGTGGCAAAAGAAAGCGATGTTTTGATTTTATCAATTCCGTATGAGAATATTGATTCTGTGTGCTCTGAACTGCTTGGAAAAGTAAAGGATGGCTGCACTGTGATATCGCCAATTGTTCCAATGGTAAAAACAGAAACTGGATTTGAGTTCATACCAATAAAGGAGGGCAAGCCTTTCTCGCACCAGCTAGTCCAAAAATACATGAAAAACAAAGCTAAACTGGTTTCTGCATTTCATGTCATATCAGAAAAAAAGCTTGTCGATCCAAACCTGACACTAGACTATGACATTTTTGTCTGTGGTGATGACAAAGAGTCCATTGATGTGGTTAACGCATTGATCTCCGAAATTAAAGGCCTAAGACCAATCTTTTTGGGCTCAGGTGCACTTGCATATATGGCAGAGATTGCAACGCCGCTTCTGTTGAACGCGATGATAAAAAACAAGCTCAAAAATCCGGGAATAAAGATTCTGTGACAAATTCTTGTTAATATTATAAGTGAGAAATCTCTTACTTGGGTATGAAAGAAATTGTCATGCTTAAGATCGTAAGTGTTTTGGCAAGTGGGCAGATTTCAATACCTGTAGATATAAGAAAGATGCTTGGAATCAAAAAAGGAGACAGATTATTACTCACTGTAGCAAGTAAAAGAATTCTCATTGAAAAATTAAGTGAAATAACAGAAAAAATTGAAGATGATTTTAGCTGCTTGATAAAGATTTCAGAGAGAACTGCAAAAAAGTTGTGGAATAATGAAAGCGACGAAATCTGGAATCGACTTTAAGAAGATAAAAACAAGTTAAAAAGCCCAAATATCAGAATAGATTAGTTTATGGAATCATCCCGTCCAAAAAAAGGAAGAAACTGGTATTCTGCAATGGGAATATTGTTTATTGTGATAGGAGCAATTGTCATGGTGCGAAATGTCCTAATTTGGAGCCCGGACTTTGTCTTGGATTTTCTTTTAAATTCCGAGATTACGAATGAAAAGATTTCAGTTGGAATGTTTGTATTTGGAGGATTCCTGTTGTTTTTAGGGTTTAGGAAGAAAGTTGTTTAAAAAAGAAAAGTTCCTAAAAGAGCAAAAGATTCTGCATCTTGCCACACTTGACGCTAAGGGCAATCCGCACCTAGTTCCTGTCTGGTATAATTATGTTGGAAAAAAATTCTATGTTGGGACAAATACAAGGACTGCCAAGGCAAAAAATATTCAAAAAAACAAAAACATTTGTTTTTGTGTAGATGCCGGAATTTGGTCGCCAATTCATGGCATTATGGGCTCTGGCAGGGCGAAAATGATACTAGAAAAAAACCAAGTCAAAAAGATTGCAGGTAAAATTTTACTTCGTTATTTCAAGTCACTTGATGAGAAAACAGCAAAACAGTTACTTGATGACACAGATTGTATAATAGAGATTGTGCCAACCAAAATTACTAGCTGGCATTACTGACAAATTTTTCAATTTCGTTTAGGGCAAAGCTTAGCGTATTCAAATCAGGCAAAAACACAATTCTAAAATGCCCACTACCATATTTTGTTCCAAACCCAGAGCCATGCACTGTTAGAACTCCTGTTTTTTTGAGTAGTTCCATTACAAATTCTTCATCTGATTTGTACCTGTTGTTTTCGATTTTTGGAAATGCGTAAAATGCACCCCTTGGATTTGAGCAGGAAAGTCCCGAGACAGAATTAAGCCTTTTTACCACAAAGTCCCGCCTTTTTTTTAGCTCCGATACAAACTCAGATACGTATCCTTGTGGACCTCGAAGCGATTCCAGTGCAGCATATTGGACTGGCAGGTTTGTTGATATTCTTACGCGCCCAAGCTTTGGCAAGTTTTGACGTAATGGAGCTAATTTTTGCGAGTTGTTAAACGCGATATACCCTATTCTCCAGCCGGACATCAAGTGAACCTTGGAAAATCCGTTTAACAGGATTACTGGCGAATCTCCTGCCACCTTGCCAATACCTGTGAATTTTTCATCAAATACAATTTGGTCGTATATCTCGTCACAAATTATGTACAGATCATGCTCGTTTGCAATGTCTACTAGCTTTTTTAGTGATTGCTCGGAAAATACCACACCTGTTGGATTGTTTGGACTAATTAGGCAGATTGCAACTGTCTTTGGTGTTATTTTTGATTTGATATCATCAATGTCAGGTGTAGAGTTTTTCAAATCAACTGCAAACTCTACTGGAATGCCGCCGTGCAGCCTCACATATGATGCGTATGGCGGATAGTAGGGGCCAGGAAGCAAGACCTCGTCTCCTTCTTCTACAATTGATGACATTACCATGTCTAGTGCTTCTGAGACACCGTTTGTGACAAGTATGTCGTCTGAGCCAACTGAGAGTCCTTTTGCGCTTTCTTTTTTTGCTATTGCCTCTCGCAGCTCAGGCAGTCCTTCTGATGATGCGTAATAGTTCTGGCCGTTTCTGATTGCATTTATCATTGCTTCTTTGACATTGTCTGGTGGTTGGAAGCCGTACTGGACTGGGTCACCTATGTTAAGGTAGGTTATCTTTTTTCCTTGTTTTTCTACCTGACGTGCAGCAAGTACGATATCTCTAATTGCATATTCCACTCCTGAAACTTTTTTTGAAACCTTCAAGTAACTAGACAGATATTTAGCCTCGTTTTAGTCTTACCTCTTTTTGACTTATATCACAGTCTGGATAGTGCAAACGGCTTCTTTAATTTAGAAATAATTATGTGCATCCATCATTAGCCTTTCAATTACAACTTAGATTACGGAGTTTTTCTTAAATTCAAAGCATCTTCGATCGTTTCCTAAATCTACCAATACAGACTAGCACGCCGCCATCTTTATAAGATGTTACTGTCATAGTAACATTATGTCGTACTACGAGCTGTGGACTATACTGAGCAACTGGAGGGATGAGTTCACTAGTGAGGACTTTGCTAGGACCTTTGCTAGTCCCAATCCCAGAAAAGTCCTGCACGACATGACAGGGAAGGGTCTTCTCGAGCACCGCGGCTACGGGAGGTACAGGGTCAGGCCGGTCGACGAGTACGTGAGGTCGAAGAACGACGTGAGCTCCGGATACGAGCTGCTCAAGAAGTCTGATCTGCCGTATGCCCTGACCGATGTGGATGGGGTCTTTGTCTGGACGAAGGGCGGGTATAATGCTGGTAGGTTCTTCGGCTCATATCCGATCCACATGAAAGTCCTGAAGTCGGACGTGGCAAGATGGAAGAGGTTCCTCACGGAGAAGGGGAGAAAGGTCACGCTCGGCGGAAAAACTCCGAGAGAGACGCTGTTTGGAGTCTATTACATCCTGTATCCGGAAGTCAAGGTGAAGTCAGAGACCGAGGGGGGGCTGAAGGTGGAGCCGCTCAAGGATACGGTGGAATTTTGCAAGAAGAACATATACACTTTCGAGCCTGCCTTAGAGATGCTTGACGAGGAATACAATCTTGGCCTCAAAGTGAGATACAGTAGATAATACAATGTCGCAAAAAGAAGATCTCACTGCAAGGGAAGCCGAAGTAATCAGGATCCTAAAGGTGCTCGGCGCGAAGAGCAGTGATTTCGTCGTGATCGGCGGTTATGCCATCAACGCGCTAACGTCACACAGGTTTTCCGTTGACTGCGACATCGTGACAGACTCAAAGCAGATGAAGGAGATTAGCAAGATTCTGGCGGATGAAGGATACAAGGCGCTCTCGAGAGTAAGAAAGCAGTCCATTTACGGAGTAAAGATGAAAAAGTACGTCAAGCCGGTCGGCACAAGGAAGGTATCTGTAGAGGTGCTCCCGAACGAAGTGAGCTGTAGGCAGACTGACGGGACGTGGAGCTTTGAGAGTATCATGCAGAATTCGACTAAACTACGGGTGGTAGGTCTGACAGATTCGGCACATGCCCTTGTGCCAAAGAAGGAGCTACTCATGGCCATGAAGACGCACGCAGGCAGGGATACGGACCTCAGAGATGTGGTTATGCTGAGTGAGCGGGCAGACTGGAAAGCGGTAAAAGAATTCGCGTCGCGCGGCAGCATCGACAAAGTAAAGAAGCAAATTGAGTCTGCGATCGCAACGATAAGCAAGCAGGAGTTTGCCTCGGCGTTGAAGGCAGAGTTCGGCCTGCGACAGGACGTCTCACCGATAATCAAAAGAACATTGGACGGCCTCGAAAAATTGAAAAGTCATTAAGGTCATAAATGACTTTAATCTTTTAGATGAAATCTATTCTGTTGGCATACAGATACACCTAGCTGACGAATATGCAATCCTCGATATTGTTCTAGTTGTACGAGGGGTAGAAAAAACGGAAAAACATCTAACTTTTTTGAAACCTTCAAGTAACTAGACAGATATTTAGCCTCGTTAAAGTCTTACCTCTCTGGACTCGTAGCACAGTCTGGATAGTGCTGGTGGTTTTAATTCGCTTAGGAATAATTGGTGCATCCATGGTCAATCTTTCAGTTACTTGTCCGGTTTACATTGATGAAATTTGAATGGAATTAATTAGCTCAAAGCATGCATAAAATCCTTGTTAAAACATTAATGCAAAATCAGGATTTTAAGAATGGATTATAGATGCTTTAAAAAATCATCTTTTTCAATCTTTGCCAAGCCAAGAACGCCTAATAGCGTACCCGTCTTTAATTCCCTATGAAGCGGAACTATTGTAACAATCTTTTTGCCTGCAACAAATTTTCTTAATACAACATGACTTCCAGTCTGTCTTGTTGTTTCAAAAGCAAATTCTTTTACAAGAACTTTAACGACATCTTTTCCAGAAAGTTTAGGGAATTTCAACACTTAGTGCACCAACTGTAGTTGCTTTTGTTATAATCTCCCTTGCCTCAGGAACTTCGTCAACATACAGACTTACAGCTTCTTTGAGATTTGTGAGTGCTTCTTCAACTGTGCTGCCCTGTGTTGTTACACCAGTTATTGCTTCTTTTATTACATATACGTCATCTTCTTTCCACAGAATTGTTTGTAATTTCACAAGTTATTGATGTCAATAGATGATTTTAATCTTTTAGATGAGATCTGTTTTATCGGCATAGAAAACCCAGTTAGGAAATACTAGCTGGCGTTGAATATGCAATTCGTGACATTATCCTAGTTGCGTTAGTAGAGAAACACCTACTTGAAATCTTCAACTAGACAGATATTTAGCCTCGTTTTAGTCTTACCCCTTTTGGACTCGTAGCACAGTCTGGATAGTGCGGGCGGCTTCGGACCGCCAGGTCGAGGGATCGAAGCCCTCCGAGCCCTCTTTTTGTAGTGTTACGATTTGGTTTGCAGCTGATTTTGTAATTTTTGATCGCAGTATCAAAGATCAACTGCCAAGTTGTACTAAAACTTATAAAGTTTATAACTTATAAAATCTATAAGGAATTGATGTCCTTTTCACTTTATTCCGTCTCTGGCAAGGATTTCATAGGTAGGAAGGAAATAATAAAGGAACTAGTTGGGGAGCTTGCATCCAAAAACAGGATCGGTTTTTCACTATCGGGAGTAAGAAGAATTGGCAAGACTAGCATCCTAAAAGAAACAAAGCGCGTTCTAGAAAAAAAAGGCGTTGTGGGAATCTACATTTCAGCCTGGAGCATAGTTCCGCCTACGGTGGATGAACTTACAAAAATGCTGAGTCGCACCGTAATTGCAGAGTTTTCCAAGAAACTGCCAAAAAAATTCAAATTCGAACAGCTGCTTGTTACGGGTGCAAAAGCACTTGCAACATTTCTCCAAAACCTAAAACTGACCTCGAGTGTGGCCAAGGATCTGGAGATCTCCATTTCGTATATCAGAAAAGAATCTGACGATGTGGACGGTGCAATCAAAAAGTCATTTTCGTTATTGGAGGATGTGGCAAAGATGACCAATACCAAAAGCGTGCTGATTATAGATGAATTCCCATCACTAGTAGATCTGACGTATGGCACAAAAAATCAGAAAATAGGCAACGAGGTAGTTCGACTTTTGAGAACTCTGTTTGAAGACTTTAGGTACACCAAACTGGTGGTATCAGGCTCATTTCGGGATACGCTGGAAAACCTGATAACAAAAGAAAGAGCGCCATTTTACAAACAACTGCTTTTGCGTCAGATCCAGCCATTTGATGAGCGTGAGTTTGAGGCGTTTTTACAACACTACCTGCCAAGACTAAAGTTCTCAAATGACGACGTAAAAATAAAACTGTACAATATCACTAGCGGGATTCCCTACAATCTGCAATTGATTGGAAAGGAAATACAGTATCTTGGGCTTGCAAAACTCGATGAACAAAAGCTGGACAAAGTCATTGAGGACGTCCTAAAAAAGGAAGGTGAACAATCCTTTAAGGAATTCATCGCAGGTCTTTCACCCTCTGAGATAAAGGTCCTAAAAGGGCTTGTCAGGAATCCTGGAATCGCACCAGTTGAAATCTCGAGGAGGGAATTTATCGATGAAAACAGCGTTAGTGCCTGTCTTAACACACTTGAAAAAAAATCGATCATCAAAAAAATTGAGAGGGGTAAATACGATTTTACGGACAACCTATTTGCCGCCTGGCTGAATCAAAATTTGTAGTTTTTCAAATTGACTTGGAAACACAGCCTAAACGCACCTGCAAAATCGCAAATCTGATCATTGAGAATCCGCATGCGCAAGCGAAATTAAAGGGGCAGCTAAATTGTCATCACCTTAACTATATTAGAAGAATCATCGTACATCAGCTATGCCCGGAATAGGATTAATGAAAAAAAGACTGGAAACTGAAAAACAGGCAGTATCTTTGGCAGTTTCTGGAATTGTGAAAAAATATGGCGTAACACCTTCAGATATCAAGACACTTGAAATAAAATATGATGATGAGGCAGGCGACTGGTATGTTGCGCTAGGATTTGGGGGAAAACGTACAGTAGTCAAAATGGATTCTGTTCATGCCACAATATCAGAAATAAATGAGATGTAATGTTCTTTAAGGGTTTGAAATTATACGCCCATTAATTTCTCTCGGTATTGTAACAATAGACATTTTTTACACACACAATCATCAAACCTAATGTCTTTTTCATTCAGTTTTGATTCCTCAAAACACCAACACAATATGGTCTCCTCACACTCAAAAGAAGCCCCACATCTTTTGCAGTTTTTAATCAATTGAGAACATTTCGTCATACGTACTAAAATTTTTTATGATATCTATTTTCTAAATTCAACGTTTGGCGCTTCCTGAGTTGGTATTACGATTAGGCCGCCGTCTCTTAGCTGCCCAATAAGCTGAATCACTTCTTTTTCTATTTGGGAGCGCTGCAGTCCTGTTTTTTGGGCAAAAATATCTACTAATTCGGTTATCTTTCTTTTTCCGTCGCATGACTTCCAAAAGTCAACTATGGCCTCATTTACCATGAATCCTTGGTTGTGTTCATTTGCTAAAACCATGGAACCATCTTCTTGCTGTACTAATGAGCCGATTCCTTGTGGCATTGCAGTATCATAATCTATGGGTGCTGGAGTTCCCTTGGAAGTAAAGCCTTTTAGTTTTGCTCTTGCCTCATCTGACATTTTATCAATTGTCCATGGAGGATCCCAGACAATGTCTACTTGTACATTATTGACGCCTGGTACTTTTTTGGTGTACCTTGTTACATCTTGGACTAGGGTTTGATGCAGTGGACATCCTTGTGTAGTCATTGTCATTTTGATGTGCACATCATTTGATTCTGTAATATCAATTCCATAAATTAGTCCCATTTCAACAATGTTTAATGGTACTTCTGGATCCATGCATTTTGTAAGGGAGTTTCGTACTTGTTCAACGGTAACTGCAGACATGTTTTTAATCTCTTTTCAAAAATAATAAAAACTTTCTATTTATTAGCTGCAAATAACTTTTTGATAGATTCTTCAAATGGAGGTTTTGCAATTCCAGCCTCGGTAATTATGCCTGAGACGAGCTCAGGTGGAGTCATATCAAATGCCGGATTTATGACATTGATACCGTCTGGAGCAGTTTTTTTGTCACCGATTTGGGTAACCTCGCTTGCCTTTCGTTGTTCAATTACGACATCCTTTGGATTACTCGTCATATCAAATGTAGAAAGTGGGGCTGCCACATAGAATGGGATTCCATGCTGTTTTGCCATCATTGCCACTTGGTATGTCCCTATTTTGTTAAAGACGTGTCCTGTACGGAGCACTCTGTCGGCACCGACAATTACTTTGTTTACAAGTTTATTTGCCATTGTATATCCTACCGCAGTATCTGGAATCAGACTAACATCAATCCCATCGTGTTTTAGCTCAAACGCTGTTAGACGAGAGCCTTGTTGTACTGGTCTTGTTTCGGTTGCAATTACTTTGATGCTTTTTCCAGCTTCTCTTGTTGCCCTGACTACGCCAAGTGCTGTGCCATATGCTACGGTTGCTAGTGCGCCTGCATTACAATGAGTCATTATGGTATCGTTGTCATCAAATAGAATAGAGCCGTTTTTGCCCATTTGCATGTTAATTTTGATGTCATCTTCTGCCATTTGTTGTGCCGTTTTTATGATGGAATTTTTAATTTCAGAAACATCGTTACCTTCTTTTGCCACACTCATAATTTTGTTCAGACCCCACGCAAGATTTATTGCAGTTGGTCTTGTCTCAAATAGAATTTTCCTTGCTGTCTCGAGATCAGCCAATAATTGATCTTTTGTTGTTGCTTTGCTCTGCAAAGCGGCAAG
>Ga0214471_10004715_pt1 | contig 10522 bp, 8 predicted proteins | sample RVTome_5_FD_207665 | JGI IMG/M metagenome (GOLD analysis project Ga0214471, IMG submission 207665) | Soil microbial communities from uranium-contaminated site in the Upper Colorado River Basin, Wyoming, United States - RVT142D155 | ecosystem: Environmental > Terrestrial > Soil > Contaminated >... | reverse complement strand
TACGCCTCGCGCCCGTAAACGTCGCGCGCCGCGATCTGCGCCACCTCGACGAACGGGTCGTCCATCGCGCTGCGGGCCGGCTTCTCCATCGACGAGCGGTGGATGGCGACGTCTTCGAAGCCCATCTTGTCGAGATGCGCCCGCAGCTTGGCGATGATGTCCTCCGGGTCCTGCTGGTCCACGAGCCGGAAGTCGAGCTTCGCCGAGGCGCGGGCCGGCAGCACCGTCTTCGTCCCCTCGCCCTGATACCCGGAGGTTAGGCCGTTGATCGTCGCGGTTGGCTCGAAGATGTGACGCCGCCGGTAGTCGACGTCCTTGACGCCGAGCACCGCCGCGTGCAGGCCGAGGCTGGCGAGGAACTCGGTGCCCTCGTCGGGCAGGATACGTAGCGTTGCCAGCTCCTCTTCGGTCGGGTCCTTGACGTCGTCGTAGAAGCCGTCGATCAGGATTCGCTCGTCCGGCGCCTTGATCCCGGCCAGGGCCCAGGCAAGGCGCCACGCCGGGTTCGGCACCACGGTCCCATAGGACGAATGCACGTCGCGGTTCGGCCCGCCGACCGTCAGGTCGACGCAGAGCAGGCCCTTGGCGCCCAGCATCAGCGTCGGGCTGCCGTCCCAGAGCGCATAGCCCCACTCCCAGATGCAGGCGTCCGCCGCCAGCAGGTCACGGTGCTCGCGCACAAATGGCGCGATCTCCGGGCTGCCGATCTCCTCATCGCCCTCGATGCAGAACTTGATCTGACAGGGCAGCTCACCGAAGACGTGCTTCAGCGCCCGGATCGCCAGCATGCGGGAGACGATGTTGCCCTTGTCGTCCGAGACGCCGCGCCCGTAAAGCTCCCCGCCGCGCCGCTGCGGCTCAAACGGCGGCGACGTCCATTCTTCGATGGGGTCCGTCGGCTGTACGTCGTAGTGGTTGTAGAACAGCAGGCGACGCGGGCTCCTCCCGGCGTGCTCGGCGTAGACCACCGGGAATCCGTCCCCCCGCTTTGGCAGCAGGCGTGCCGTCAACCCCTCCGCCTCCAGCAGGCGAATCGTATGCTGCGCCGTCTCCTCGATTGCCGTGCCATGCGCGCTCACGGTCGGCAGCTTGCAGTACTCGACCACGTCCGCCAGTGCGAGCTCCAGGTTGTCGTCGATGTAGCGAAAGACGTCGTCGAGACTCACAAAGGCATCATGGCAGACGATGCGGCGCTTGTCTTGCGTCCGCGTTCCTTCGTGTGCGAGACTCATATCATGCGGCGAATCGTGTGGACCTCAACCTTCGCCATCTCGGCGGCAGGCGCACTTGTAGCCACATTCGCAACAGGAATGTTATGGCTGCTCGTCATTGGTGCAGTACTCCTCGCGATGAGCATTGCGCTGTACCAGGGTTTCGAACAGCCGATATTGAAGATTCTCGAAAAGGATGTCGTCCCGTGGTGCTTTCCCACATCGACCGACGACGTCGATAAGCGACAGAAACGTCTCACGCGCCCAAAACGCTCCTGGTGGCCCTTCTAGCCTATGCCCCGTCTCTCAGCATCCAGATGCCGTGCACGGGCTCCCGCGACAGCCCGACCAGCGGACCCGGGGAGTCAGGCACCGTAAGCGGCTTGAACCCGAGTCGCAGCCAGAAGTAGACCGCCAGACCGCGACCGTCCGGCACCGGCGCGTACACCTTCTCGAAGCCATGGCTCCGCAGATGCGCGTCCAGCGCCAGCCCCGCCTCGCCGCCGAGGCCGCGAAAGCGCCGGTCCGGGTCGACGGCCAGGAACGGGACGGTAGCGCTTCCGGGAGCCGGGACATCCCTCAGTACCACCGCCACGCCGATCGCGGCGCCTCCCGAGTCGCTGATCAGGACGCCGTTGCCTGCAGTCACCGCCGTTTCGAGGTCGGCTCGCGTCCACTCCGGCGCCAGTGCGCCGTCCAGCCACGTCATCGCGGGCAGAAGACCGGTCGTGAGTCCGGCGAGGGCGATGCGCCCCGATGCGAGCGGCTGGTCGAGGAGCGTCGGCGTCACGCTTGCGGCGTCAGCCACTCTTCGACCGCCCCGGCGATCTCCCGCGAGGCCAGGTCACGCAGCGTGCAGCGCGGCAGGGAGCGCAGGAAGGTGTCGCCGTAGGCCCTCGCCCGCAGCCGCCTGTCCAGCACCAGCAGCACACCACGGTCCGTCTTGCTGCGGATCAGACGTCCGAATCCCTGCCGGAAGCGCAGGATCGCGTTCGGCACCGCGTACTGCTCGAACGGTTCGTCGTACAAAGCAGAGCGCGCCTGGTAAATCGGGTCGGTCGGTACGGCAAACGGCAGCCGCGCTATGACCAGCAGCGAAAGCGCCTCGCCGATCACGTCGACCCCCTCCCAGAACGACGCCGTCCCCAACAGCACGGTGCGCGGGTTTTCGCGGAGCGCCGCCAGCATCTGCCTTGGCGAGCCGTCGGTGCCGTGGCCCAGCACCAGGATGCCTTCGGCCTCCAGCGGCCCCTTGATCGCCTCGTATACGCCGTTCAGCGCCCCGTAGGACGTGAACAACACCAGCGCACGCCCCTGGCTCGCCCGCAGCGTCTCGACCAGCAGCTCGCCGACGTTCGCGACGAAGTCGCTGCTGTTTGGGTCCGGCAGGTCCGTCGGCAGCGCTATCAGCGTCGACGCTTCGAAGTCGAAGGGTGAGCCGAGTAGCAGCTCGTCCGCATCGTCAAGGCCGACGCGCTCGCGCAGGAAGTCGAAGCGGTCGTCGGCGCTGAGCGTGGCGCTGGTCAGGATCACGCTGTCCTTGGCCTCGAACAGCTCGCGACGCAGCACGTCCGCCACCTCCAGCGGCGCCGTCTTCAGCGCCACCTCGCCGCTGTTACGCTCGCGCTCCAGCCAGCAGATCAGCGATGCGTCCTCCTCGAGCAACGCGTGCGTCCAGCCGAACTGCAGTTCGGCTCCGATCTGACACAAATCGGCCGCCTCGGTCGCTATCGCGTCCTGCTCCAGCAGCCCCTGGTCGCCCAGCTCCAGCATGCCGCGCACATCGTCCAGCAGCGCCATCAGGTCGCTCAACGCCGTGTCCAGGTTCGACGCCGAGATCTCGAGGTCGGACCACACTCGCTGCACCCGCGTCGAGCGCGTCACGAGCAGGCGCCCGTCGCCCTGCTCGCGGTCGTCCGGGCGGCATTCGACCAGGACGCGCGCCAGCAGCTTGTAGGGCTCGCTCAACCGGGCTCGCACCCGAGTCGCCGCCGTCACAAGAGACGCCGAGACGCCCGCCATGTACGCGCCCGGCGCAAGCAGGTCGCCCGCGCCACCACGTGAGGCCTCGTTGATCGAACCCGCCAGCCCCGAAGCGCGCTCCCCGGTGCGGCGTCCGATGCGGTCGAGGAAGTCGTTGAAGTCTGCTTCCGTCGCTGAAAACGCCAGCCGCGAAGTCGCCTCGTCCTCCAGGTTGTGCGCCTCGTCGATGATCAGGCGCTGATACGGCGGCAGCACGTGCCCGCCCGTCGCGATGTCTGAGAGCAGCAGCGCGTGGTTGACCACGAGGACGTGGGCGGCGTCGGCGCGCTTGCGGGCCCGGTACAGGAAGCACGTCCCGTTCTTCACAAAGGGACACGCCGTCTGCAGGCACGGCGTATTCTCCGCCGCGATGCGCGACCACGCGGGGTCGGCGCTCGAGTGCAGGTTGAGTTCGGCGCGGTCGCCCGTCTGTGTCTGCCGCAGCCAGACCAGCATGCGCGCCATCAGCCGCGCTTCGTCCTTGTCGGCGGGCGCCGAATGACGCAACGCGGACCAGCGCTGCAGGCAGAGGTAGTTGCGGCGGCCTTTGAGCGAAGCGATGCGCAGCGGCTCCGGCTCCACGTCCGCCAGCAGCTCCCTGATCACCGGCAGGTCCTTCTCGATTAGCTGCTCCTGCAGGCCGATGGTATCTGTCGACACGACGACGCGTTCACCGCTTCGAATAGCCTGCAGCGCGGCGGGCAGCAGATACGCCAGCGACTTGCCGGTGCCGGTGCCCGCCTCCACTAGGAGGTGACGTCCCTCTGTCAGCGCGTGGTTGACGGCCCGCGCCATCTTCTCCTGCTCCGGCCGCTGCTCAAAGTCCGCGAAGTGGTGCGTCAGACCCCCGGCGCGCCGCAGCAGGTCGAGCACCTCCGCGTCCTGGACCGAGGCGCTGCCGCCGCCGTTGAGCGGCTTGCCGACGTCCTCGGGCGCCGCCAGCAGCTCCGAGGCCAATCCAGCCACCATCTCCACGCCTGCGGGCCGCTCCGCCAGCACCTCGCTAAGCAGCGACGCCAGCGACCAGTCGGCCGCCGCGGCGAGGCGTTGCACCTCGTCCAGCAGCCAGCCCGGCAGCTCGGCCAGGCGGCTGCGTAGGGCCAGGAACACGGAGCGCGTCGCGTCGGCGTCGGCGTAGGCGCGGTGCCGCACCGGGAACTCGATGCCGAGGTAATCGGCGATGCCGCGCAGGCTATAGTCGTGCAGACCCGGTAGCAGCAGTAACGCCAGGTCGTGCGTGTCGTACTGCGCGCCCGCAACCCAGACACCGCTACGCGCCAGAAAAGTCGTGTCGAACTCGATATTCTGGCCGACCACCGGGCTATCGCCGACAAACGCCGCGATCTCGGACGCGACCGCGGCGAAATGCGGCGCGCTCATTAGTTCAGCGGCGTGGATGCCGGTGAGGCGTTCGACGCGGTAGGGCGGCGGATGCACCGGCTGGACGAGGGTGCGGAACTCGTCTTGCACGCCCTCGCAATCGAAGGCGATCGCCGCGACCTCGATGATCTCGTCGTTCTCCGGATCGAGGCCGGTCGTCTCGGTATCAATGGCGACGTAGCGGGTAGTCACCGTGCCTCCGATATGTCGAACAGATGCGCGAATCGTAACAGCAACACGCTGTGAGCAACAAGGAACAGGCAACAAGCAACCAGGCGACCCAGTGCCTGTTACCTGTTACCTGTTACCTGTTATGCAACTAACCCTCGAACGTGCTCCACTCCGCCAGGTACGGCATCAGCCAGCCGAAAACGATAATCGCCAGCACGATCCCGGGCGCCGTCAGCCGCCGCAGCGGCGGTAGCAGCGCCACGATCGGCGCGCCGAGCGCCACGAATAACCCCGCCACGAGCAGCGTGTAAGGGCCGTTCAGGCTGCCCAGCGCCTCGCCCTCCCCTCGCATGCCCAGCAACGCGAGGCCCAGGATCAGCCCGATGCCGGTCCAGAACATCGCCAGCGCGCCGTGCAGGATGACGCTCATCGAGACGGCACTGGCGCCTTCCGGCAAGAGCTTCGCCATCAGCGCGCTCTCCACGCGCAGCCGGACCAGCCAGATCGACATCAGCGGAGTCGAAAGCACCGCCATGCCGTAGCCGGTCACGAACCCCGCGAAGACCTCGGCCACGTCAGCGTTCCAGCATCGTTGTCGCGGCATCGCGGTCCAACGTTCGGCAGGCGACGGCGCGCACGCCCCAGTCGCGTTCCAACTCACGTAGCAGCAGCGGCGGCAGATCGTCGATGGGGACGAGCGTGAAGAAGCCCGGCCCGCTGCCGGCCGCGAATACGCCCAGCCGTTCCTCGCGGCACAGCGCCATCGCCGACGCCACCTGCGGCGCCAGCTCCCCAACGTGCGGATCGAATGCGTTGTGCAGGTCGGACTCGCTGAGCGGCAGTCCGCGCCGCACGCTCTCGGCTGCGACGCGGGCCTTGTGGCCGTCCGTGAAGTCGACCGGGCTCAGTTCGCCGTACATGCGTCGCGTCTTGTCCTCGAGGTCGACATCGGCCACGAAGAGCGTCAGGTCCAGCGCCTCAACGTCCGGCAGCGGCTCGACCTGCTCGCCGCGCCCGCCGACGGCCGCGGTGCCGCCGTGCAGAAAGAACGCCACATCCGACCCCACGCCTGCGGCAACCTCAATCAGCGCCTCAGGCGCCAGGTCGAGGCCCCACAGGCGGTTCAGGCCACGCAGGACGGCCGCGGCGTCGGTACTGCCGCCACCGAGGCCCATGCCGGCCGGGATGCGCTTCTCCAGCTCGATCCGCGCGCCGAGGCCGGGATTGCGCGCCGTCTCCGCCAGCGCGTGCGCCGCGCCGAACGCCAGATTACGGGGGCCCTCCAGCGGTACGCCTCGTACCACCTCACCCGTCACCTCGATTTCGATGGCTGACGCCGGTTCCAGGCGCACCGTGTCCGCGAGGTCGATCGTCTGCATCACGGAAGCGATCTGGTGGTACCCGTCTACGCGCCGGCCCATCACCTCAAGGACCAGGTTCAGCTTCGCCGGCGCTATCAATTCCAGCACTACGACGGCTCCCTGCCCGCACGCCCGTATGCCCGATTGCCCTCCGCCAACCGCAGCCAGCCCTCCAGGGGCACGTCCTGCGGCCGCAAAGTCGGCTCCAGACCCGCGGCCTGGATCATCGCCGAAACCTGCGCCGCAGGCACGCCGAGGCCTTGCGCCAGCGTATTGCGTAGCTGCTTCCGCGGCGCGCTGAACCCGGCCCGGACAACCCGAAAGAACGCTTCGCGCTGATCTGGTGCGATCAAAGGCTGCTCCAGCGCCTCAAGCCGGATAACGCTGGAGGTCACGCGTGGCGGCGGGTAGAAGGCGCGCGGTGCCACGTTGAACAGCTTTCGCGCTCTGGCGTAGACCTGCACCGATACGCCGAGCAGGCTCATCTTCCCCGGCCCGCCCGCGATCGAGTCCGCCACCTCGCGCTGCAACATCGCGACGATGCTGCGCGGCGGGTTGTCCGCTTCGAGAAAGTGCCGCAGGATCGCCGCGCCCGCGTTGTACGGCAGGTTGCCGACGACTGAATACCCAGCGTTTGCCGCGATTCCGGCCTCGGCAAGCAAGGCTCCCGGCGTCACCAACAACACGTCGCGCTCGACAACCATGACATTCGTCCTGGCGGCGAGCTCCTCTCGCAGCCGCCGCGCCAGCTTCCTGTCGATCTCGACCGCGATCAGGCGCCCCGCAGTCTCCGCCAGACGCTCCGTCAGGACGCCCAGACCAGGGCCTACCTCGATAACGACTGCGTCTGGACCTGCCTCCGCCGCCGCGACGATGCGGTTCACGACACCGTAATCGCTCAGGAAGTGTTGCCCGAGGGACTTCGTGGGGCGCACTCCGGCCGCTCTGACCTCGCGTGGCCGGTAGGGGCGCGGTGAACGGCTGCGGGCACGGGTCCCTGCGAAAGGAGCGTTACTGCAGGATGTAAACGTCAACCCAGCCCGTGCGCCAGTCGACGGCGACGCCGTCCGGGTAACCGAGGTCGACCATGTCGCCGATGATGCCGCCGCCCGTATCCCCCGCCACCGCGAAGCCGTAACCCGGAATGAACAGCTTTGACCCCAGCGGGATCACGTTCGGGTCCACCGCCACGATGCCCTTGGTCAGCGGCACGCCGGACCGCGTGATGCCGTACGCCGGGTGCGTCGCTGGCTTGCCGGAGCTCGCCGCGTTGTACCACGTCGCGTACATGCTCATCGTCTTCGCGACCTGCAGGTCCTCCGCCGAGCCGGTCGAGTTGATCGCCGAGGCCGAGTAGTAAATCACGGTGTCTTCGGGTTCCGGGTCGAAGGATTCGCCGACGTACGTCCGCTCGGTCTCGACACCGTCCTCGATGACGATCTTGTACTCCGTGATGCGCACGCCGTCGTGGCCCTCGGTGCGCACCGTCTCGATCCCTGTCAGCGAATCGTCAGGCTTGAAGACGGTCTTGTGGACCACGTCCTCGCGCTCGAAAAACGGCTGGCCTACGACACGGACGATGCGCGCTTCCATGTCGTTTGTCACCGCAACGCTCAGCGCGGGCTCAACGCGATCTTCCGGCCCGAATGTGTAACCGGCTTCCAGCAGCGCCTCTTCCAGGGTCTCGGCTTGTGAGTAGATGATCTGAGTCTGGTCGCCCAGGCGCAGGTTGATCGCCCTAGCGTGGCTCACCTCGATCTGCATACCGGAGTTCAGCGTTGTCGTGACGGATGGGAAGACTTCGTCGGCCGGGCCCAGGCTAATGCCGGCTTCCGTCAGCGCGTCATTCACGGTCTCCACGCTGGTCTGCAACGTGACGGCACGTCCGTCTTCGACCACCGTCACCGGCACGGCGCGCTTGATGTCGACGATGATGCCCTGCACGTCGCCCGGCGTCTCGTTGTAGATGCCGTAGCTCGCGAGTGACGACGTATTTATCGGTCTCGGATAGACCGGATCGGTCGCCGCCACGCGCAGGCCGTTGTAGTAGATCGCGTCGTGCGGGCTGACGTCGATGCGCAGCTCGCGCAACAGACCCTCCACGCTGATCGCCCGCGTGCGCCACGACATCGTCACGCCGTCGGCCTCGACGACGACCGGGATGGCGCGCTCAACCGTGATCGCGTTGCTGGACACAACAAATACGTCCCCCGGGTCGCGGTCGACTCCCGCGGAGCCAAGCAGCGTCGCGATGTCTTGCTGGCGGCTCACGACGGTGATCACTTTGCCGTCGGCACTCACCAGCAGCTCGCGGGGCGGGAACACGACAAACGCCAGCACTCCGGCTACAGAGAGCGTTGCCGCAAGCGCCAGGCGCAGACGAGCCCGTGTCGTGTCGAGACGACGAATTTCTGCGTCGGGAATGCGGGGGAGGGGCCGGGCCTCAGTACGCAGGCGCAAGCTTGGCAGCCAGTACGCCAAACGTTACCTCCTTAGAATCGGCCCCCCGGGCTCAGTGCATCCGAGCCCTGAGTTGGTCGTGCACCCGCTGTCGATCCGGTTACAGGCTTGCCGCCATCAAGCAGCTCAAGCCAGGTTTTCCCACGGCGCCCGAAGATGTCTACCTACCGCTGCTTCCTTCCGGACCTGACGGGATTCAGCAGTTCCTCGCCGCGTAGGGCCAAGCCATCAACACCGCGTGGTTTTGGCAGTCCCCGTTAGCCTAGACCTCGAGCGGGAATTCGACCCCGCTATAGCGGGTTGCGGGTACAGGGCACCGCTAGCTCCCCGTCTAGCACGACCGTGCGAATCCTATCACAAGGCCATCTCACAGGATCAAGCGAGGGGATTACGGAAACGCTAAGACTTCGGCATTGACGCAGCATGGCGGCCGCTCGCCGCGGAAGAACGCCAGCAGGTTATCCACCGCCAGGTCCGACATCCGCGTCCGCGTCTCCACCGTCGCGCTACCCAGGTGCGGCGCCACCACGACGTTGTCGAAGCCCATCAACGGGTCGTCCGCCGCCAGCGGCTCCGACTCGAACACGTCGAGACCCGCGCCGCCGATCGTCCCGTCTCGTAACGCCTGCGCCAGCGCCGCCTGGTCCACGACGCCGCCCCGCGCAGTGTTGATCAGCACCGCATCACGTTTCATTCGCGCCAGTTCCGCTGCGCCGATCATTCCTCGCGTTTCGTCGTTCAGCGCCATGTGCAGGCTGACATAGTCGGCTTCCGACAGAAGCGCCGGCAGCTCGCGCCATTCGACGCCCAGCCTGGCCTCGGCGTCCGGCTTGCGCTGCCGCGAGTTGTAGACGACGCGCATCCCGAAGCCGAGCGCCCTCCGCGCCATCGCCATCCCGATCGCACCCAGCCCGATGATCCCAAGCGTCTTGCCGGTCAGATCGCGGCCCAGGAGGAACCACGGCTTCCATTCGCCCCACTCAGAAGCACGGATCGCTTTCTCGCCTTCCGGCAGGCGGCGCGCCTGCGCCAGTAGCAAGGCGAACGCCATGTCAGCCGTCGCCTCGGTCAGGACACCGGGCGTGTTGGTCACCAGCACGCCGCGTCCGGTAGCCGCGTTGACGTCGATGTTGTCGTAACCCACCGCCATTTGACTGACGATGCGCAGGTCAGGCGCGGCCTCAAGGACAGCCGCGTCGACGCGGTCCGCGATGTTGACCAGGATGCCCTGGGAACGCGCCGCTTCAGCGCGCAGCACCGCGGTAGGCGGCGGGTCGTCCTCCGGCCAAAGCTCAACGTCGAGCTCGGCTTCGAGTCGCGCAACGCCGTCGCCCACGAGGCGCCGGCTTACGAAGACGCGCGGCTTAGGCACTGTCTCCGCGCATCTCGCGCATCTCGCGCATCGCCCGCTGCGAGACGTGGTGCGCCAGCGTGAAGATGACGAGGGCGCCGAGCACGTGCATTGAGCCGAGCAACTCGCCACGGAACTCGGATACCCAGAACGGCTGAATCAGCGACACGACGACCAGGGCAAGGCAGAGGAGCAGCATGACCCGCCCGCCCTTCGCCAGGTAGGCGACGACCAGGATCAGGACCGGCGTCAGCATCAATGCCGACCAACCGAAGGCCTCGTGCAGCTCCCAGTCCTCGCCGCCCAGCAGACCGAGTCCCGCGAAGAAGAACTGCAGCACCACACCCAGCATGAAGAGCATCGAAACGATGACGAGTATCCGTTTGGCTGCAACCATCTTCGCCTCCTACTCCTGGGGCACGTTGGCCCGTAGCCAATCGTCGACGCGTGGCGCCGTCAGGCTCACGGACTCGCCGTGACAAACGATACCCCAGTGGCCCGTTTGCGGCACGGCTATCGCGTCCCCCGCAAGGTAGATCGCGAGGCTGCGGTGATACTCCGGCGGA
>Ga0214471_10004713_pt1 | contig 10523 bp, 6 predicted proteins | sample RVTome_5_FD_207665 | JGI IMG/M metagenome (GOLD analysis project Ga0214471, IMG submission 207665) | Soil microbial communities from uranium-contaminated site in the Upper Colorado River Basin, Wyoming, United States - RVT142D155 | ecosystem: Environmental > Terrestrial > Soil > Contaminated >... | reverse complement strand
ATCTGCGGGGGGGGGTTTGGGGGCAATTTGGGGCTGGGGGCGCGGGTCGGTGGGGGGGGGGCGCGCCGGTGGCCGCCCCCCCGTCCGCTACGTCTCCACCACGATCGTCACCACCTCCCGCGGCTTCGCCGTGAACGCCACCACCCGCCGGTCCGGCGACAGCCGCAGCTCGGACTCCACGGTCTCGTCCAACCGCGCGCGGTAGGCTCGGCTCACGGGAGCGGGCCACATCCAGCGACCGTGTCGCGAGCGCCGCGTCAGGTTGACGCACCGGAGCACGACCCCCATCCCCTCATCCCTGGGTTTGAGTGCCTTGAACGCGAGCCCCTGGCCTTCCAGCATAGGACCCGGCACCTGGGGCGGGAGCTCGATGCCCGCGCGACACATGTAGCCCGCCAGCGGGGCGTGGAACGCCTCCGCCAGGCGCTCGACCGCGTCCCAGTCCTCCGCCCCCGAGCTCGTGGTGACGCCGAGCGGCGCCAGCGCCAGCTCGGCGCGGAAGGGGCCAATCCCCTGCGCGCCCGGCGTGGCGGTGGGCCAGCCCGCGTGGCCCGGCCGGGCGCGGAGTGATCCGCGCGAGAGGTCGCCCACAGCGCGAAGCAGGGTGACGGCGAGCGACCCATCCGGCAGCAGCTCGTACTCGTGCAGGCCGCGCGCGAAGACGGTCCAGCCGCCCGCGCTCACGTAGCGGTGCATCGGCGCGGTCGTGGGCGGGTGCTCCCGTGGGAAGGGCGGTTCGTCGGGCGACCCATACGGTCGCGTCACGGCGCCGTACGCCAGGTCCGCGCTCGCCTCCGGCGCGCGCACCGGCAGGCGCAGGCGCACCCGGTGATTCCCCGCCTCGTTCACGCCCTCGACCGTCACGCGCACCAGCGGGGAGCCGGCATCGAGCCGCACGAACACCGTGCCGCGGGCCCGCCGACCCAGACGGAACGGCCGCGCGACCGCGGCGGTGAGCGGCCCGTTCCAGACCACGCGCGGGCGCCCCCAGCGGGCGGGCATGGGCCGGTCGCCCGGCACCGGCTCGATGGTGTACGTGTCGCCCTCGTCCCGCTCGCTCGTGAGCAGGGGCTCGAGCGCCAGCACGCGCCGCGGCAGACGCACGCGGAAGCCGCCGGCGCTCCGGCGGACCTCCCCCCAGAGCGCGCGCAGCCGATGCGGTGTCGCCCCAACGCCATCCGGCACGGCCGCGGCCCGGGCGGCGCCGGGTCGCCGATCGAGCCGCACCAGACCGAACGCGGGAACGGCCGCTGCGCGCAGCGCCACGCGCACCGCCCACACGCGTGCGCTCTCCGGGTAGTCACGCGGGCTGTCGAGACGCTCGTACGCGTCGCTCACGCTCAGGACCTGCATCGGCACCGCGCGCCCGCCGGCATCCGCGAGATGAAACGGCTCGAGCGGCGACGGGCGGGACCCGCGTGTCGGCCGGCCGACCACGACGGGCTGCCGCTCGAGGGTCACGGTCGCTTCGACCACCCCGTTGCGCGCCCGGGGGCTCGGATTCACGACCACCAGCGACGGCCGGCGGCGCTCGCGCTCCCGACGCCGAACCCGGGCGTCCTGGCCCAGTCGCGCGTCGAGCGCGTCCACCAGCAGGCCGCGGGCTTCCTCCATCACGTGGCGTGCCCGCGTGGCCGCGTCGTCCGCCACGTCGTCACTGACACAGCCCGCCAGCACGTCGTGCGACAGGTTCGCGAGGTGGGTGCGCCACGCGCGCTCGAGCAGGGGCCGCCGATCCACCCCGTTGGTCGCGAGGGCCACCTGCGGCTCCGCCCAGCGGGTGAGCAGCGCCGCGCCCTCGGCAATGCGCTGCTTGAGGGCGGTGCGGGTGGCGGCGACGCCCTGCAGCACCCACGTGTGCCCGCACGACGCGCGCAACTCCCCCTCGACCACGGGGATACGGGCCGTACCGGAGCCCAGCGCCTCCCGCACGGCGTCGAAGTACGTGTCGAGGGTCGCGACCTCGACCCGGGCGTCCCGCACCACCTGGCGCAGGCCGCGGACCGCGAGGCCGAGATCGGGCTGGAGGGCGTGGTGATCCGCGCCGTTCATCACGAGGAGCACGGGTGTGGCGGCCCGCGGCTCGAGCACCGCCGCCAGCGCCCACCACCGCTCGCGCATGGCGGCGGGCTCGGCGGTCAGCTCCGCGCCATGCTCGTAGCCCGCGGGCGGAAGGTGGTGCGTGAGCACCTCGGCGCCGTCCGGGGCGCGCCACCGGAACAGGTCCCGGTCCCCCGCACCGCACCCCCCGTGGCCGCGCCACACGAGCGCCGTCTCGATCCCGAAGCCGCGCAGGATGGCGGGAAGCGCATCCGGGTGCCCGAAGGCGTCGGGACTGTATCCCACCGGAAGCCACCCGCCGAGCGCGGCGGACCGCTTCCGCCCCACGAGCAGGTTGCGGACGAGCGGCTCGTCGCCGGCCAGCAACTCGTCGGCCAGGACGTACCACGGACCGATCGTCAGGCGACCGGACGCGACGAGCCGCTGGAACCGCGTGCGCCGGTCCGGGCGGACGTCCAGGTAGTCGTCCGCGAGGATGGCCTGACCGTCGAGATGGAATCGCAGGGACCGGTCGCGGGTGAGCCGGTCGAGCACGTCATCGAGCAGGGCGACCAGCCGCTGCCGGAACCGGCTGAGCGGGAGGTACCACTCGCGGTCCCAGTGCGTGTGGGGGACGATGATGATACGTCTCAGCGACGCACCTCGCGCTGCGCCTCCTCGGGGAGGAGGGGAAGGATCAGGCGGACCGGCACGGCAAAGCCCAGGCCGGCGGCCTCCCGCAGCCCGGACGCGTGGATCGCCACGACCTCGCCGTCCGCGTTGAACACGGGGCTCCCGCTCGACCCGCCCACCGTGAAGCCGTCGAACTGGATCTGCTCGGCCGTGACCTTGGAGAAGATGCCCGCGCTCATGGACGTGCGGACCGTCCGCGTCACGTCGAGAGCCGCGGCGACGCCGGCCGGGAACCCGATCAGGGCCGCCGGCTCGCCCTGACGGACGTGGGTGCCGTCCCAGTCCGCGCGCGCGATGAAGGGTCCGACGTACCGCGGGATCCGCAGCACGGCCACGTCCGGCCCACCGGGCGGTTGCGCCTTGACCAGCTGGGCGCGGTGTCCGGTCTTCTGGTCGGCCATGGTGATGTGAATGGAGTCGGCCGTGCGTCCCTCCGGCACCGCGACATGCCGATTGGTCACGAAGTACCCCGACTTGGTGATCACGAACCCGGAGCCGTCGTAGATGTCGCCGCCCGCGAACACGGACACGAGCCCCACGGCCGCCTGGTTGGCCTCGGCGATCTTGGCCAAGTCCGCGCCCCGTACCGCCCGCAGCCCCGCGGCGATAGTGCTCGAGCGCTCTTCCGCTTCGCGCACGGCCCGCCGTAGACTGTCGAGCTGGGCCGCGGATACCCCCCCGGCCTGCGAGGTCGCCAGCACCTGGCGCAGGCGCCGGGTCTCCGCCTCGGTCGCGCGGCGCAGCGAGTCGGCCGCGGACAGCTGCTGGCCCAGCTCGTCGCGCGCCCGGTTGAGCGCCATCTCGAGCGAGGCCGTCTTCGACCGCGCCTCGTTGAGCGCCGTGCGCAGGCTGTCCACCACCGCCGCGGGCGCGGCACCCGCCCGCGCCGCTTCCAGTGCCATCGAGAGCTGCTGAAACTCCGCCACGCCGGCGGCGCGCACGGAGTCCGAGGCGGCGCGCGCCGCGGCCAGGGCCCCGCGCTGCTCGGCCAATTCCATCTCGGTCTGGCGGACCCGCTGCTCCGATACGACGTACACCGCGCCGATTCCGGTCACGAGCAGCGCCACGAACGCCCAGACGACCGTCCGGACGCGGGAGGCGTGCTTCTGCTCGGTTTCCTGGATCAGCTGACGGACGAACACCGTGCGGCCGACGCCGCCGAACGACCGCCGCTCGGTGGCGGCGGGGGCCGGGGCTGCCGCGACGGGCTCGGGAGCGGCGGGCCGGGCTGAAGCGGGCGTGCGCGGTGGCGGCGCCGGCGGGGCCGCCGGCCTGGGGGGCGCGGAGGCGGCTCGGGATGCCGCGGCGGCGCCTCCCGACGGGACCGGCCGCTCGATGGCTCCACCGGTTACGGCCAGCTCCGCGACCATCAGTTCCGGTCCCTGCGGACCGAGCCGGATCCGTCCGCGCCGGGACAGGGACGCCTCGCCCTGCACCGGAACGCCGTCGAGCAGCGTGCCGTTGCGGGACTGCGCATCCCGCAGGACGGCCGCGCCGTCCAGCCCGACGGCGATCTCGCAATGGACGCGGGAGACGATCTTCTCCCCGGGAAGCCGCAGCTCGCATTCCTCGCCGCGCCCCACGCGGAGCACCGCCCCCTGGGCCTCGAGCCGGTCGCCCGAGGGAACGCGGATGAGCGACACGGCGACCATGGCCTGCTCGGCCGGCGGCTGGTAGACCGAGAGCGGCAGCGTGGCGTCGTCCGGCCCCGCGGCGACAGGAACGGTTGCCGGGCGCTCGGCCACCAGGTCCACGGTAAACTTGGGCCCCAGCTCGCCCAGGCCGAGCGTTTGGCCGGACGTGAGCGTGAGCGGCGCGCCCTCGCGGACGCGCCGGCCATCCACGAACGTGCCGTTGCGCCCGCCGGCGTCCTCGACTTCCCAGTGATCCTCGCGGAGGATGAGGCGGGCGTGGTGGCCCGACACCAGCTCCCGCCCCGAGCCGCCGACCACGAGGTCGCAGTCCGCGGACCGCCCGATGACCACGGGGCCGTGGGCGAACTCGTGCGCCTGGCCATCCCTGAGGTCCCGCAGCCGGACCCTGGTCACCGCCACTCCGTGCGTCGTCCTGCCCCAAGCGCCATCCCGACTCCTCCGCGTCCCACCAGGGGAAACGCCGAATACTAGCGTCCGCCGCGTGGCCGACCACCCCGACGCCCGTTCCGGGGGGCGTTAGCTTTGAGCGCATGTCGGTCCCGGTGCGCGCCTCCCTGCCCCAGATTGACCCGTCGGTGGACGCCGCGGCGCTGTTTCGCGCGGCCGAGGCGGTCTTCAGCGGCCTGTTCCAGCTCGAGCAGCTGGTCGCCGCCAACGAGAACCGGGCGCTGTTCGTCGTCCGGCACCTGGTGCTCGACCGCCGCGCGGCGCTGCGCGTGCACCTCCGGCCGGGCACGCCGGGACGCCGCTGGTTCGAGCGGGAGACGGTGCTGCTGGCGCGCGTGGATCACCCCGGCATCCGCCCCATCTACTCGGCGGGCTTCCGCGGCGAGTGGGCCTACCGGGTCAGCAAGTGGATTGACGGGGAGAGCCTGGACGAAGCCGTGGCCCGTGGGCCGCGGCCCATTCCCGAGGTGGTGCAGCTCGCGCGGGACCTGCTCAGCGCGCTCGATTACGTCCACGCGGAGCAGATCGTCATCCGGCGCATGGCGCCGAGTTCCGTGATGGTGACGCGCGCCGGCCGGGCCATCATCACCGATCTCCGGTGGGCCAACGCTCTGCTCGAGTACGCCGGGCCGGACGTGGACCCCCTGGCGGAGGCGTTCCTGGCGCCCGAAACCCGCGAGGGTCACCCGGGCGATCCCGGCAGCGACGTGTATGCCGCCGCGGCCCTGATGTACTACGCGCTCACCGGTGAGCCGCCGGCCACCAATCCCGTGGCCGTCCGTCCGCCCACCGAGCTGCGTCCGGTCTGCCCGAAGGCCATGGAGCGGGTCATCCTGCACGCCCTCCAGATGGACTCGAGCAAGCGGTATCTCACCGCGGCGGAGATGGGCGAAGACCTGCTGTCCGACCTCGGTGACGTGGGCCTCGAGACCAGCACCGTCCCCATGTCCGCCGACGCGGATCCCGAGGTGTGGGAGAAGTACCTTCGGCGGGCGTTGGGCGACGAGTACGAGCTGCTGAACCCGCTGGGCGCCGGCGCGTTCGGGCGCGTGTACCGGGTGCGCGACCTCGCCCTGGAGCGCGAGGTGGCGCTCAAGGTGCTGCACCCCACGCTCACGTCGGACGCGGGCGTGGTCGAGCGGTTCCGGCGGGAGGCCCAACTCGCCGCCCAGGTGCGCCATCCGCACATCGTGGACGTGTTCGACACGGGCGGGCGGTCCGGACTCCTGTGGTACACGATGGCCTACATCGCGGGCGCGAACCTGGCCCAATGGGTCGAGTTGCGCGGCCCCCTGACGCTCGACCTGGGCGTCCGCCTGCTGGCCCAGTCCCTGTCCGCGCTCACGCACGCGCACGAGCAGGGCCTGGTGCACCGCGACCTCAAGCCCGAGAACATCCTGATCGAGACCGAGCCCGAGTGGACCGTCCAGCTCACGGACTTCGGCCTGGCGCTCGCGTTCCAGGGCGTGTCGGACGAGAAGCGCGAGTCCCGGTCGGGCACGCCGGAGTATGCCGCCCCCGAGCAGATGCTGGGCGAGCGCGTGGACCAGCGCGCGGATCTCTACTCGTTGAGCCTCACCGTGATGTTCGGCCTCACCGGCCGGTCGCCGTTCGGCGGCGCCTCGCTCCCCGCCATCCTCGCGCAGCATTCGGCGGGCGCGCTGCCCGACATCCGGAGCCAGCGGCCCGATCTGCCGGAGGCGCTGTGCCGCGTGCTCCGCCGGGGCGCCGCCCGCGACCCGGCCGACCGGTTCCCGTCCGCGGTCGCGTATCAGCAGGAACTGGATCGCGCCCTGCGGCAGTGGCGCGGCAGCCCGTGGCGGTGGCTCGGCCAGCTCATCGGCGCGCGCGGCGCATGACCGCCCGGCGCTGATGCCGCGACTCGCACTGGCCCAGTTGCGGGCAGACTCGGACCCGGCCGCGAACCTCGCGCGCGCGCTCGCAGCCATGGACCGCGCGGCCGCCGCGGGCGCCGGGCTGATCGTGTTCCCCGAGCTCGCGCTGCTCCCGTTCTTCCCGCAGTGGGAGCGGCATCCCGAGGCGCGCGACCTGGCCGAGCCCATCCCCGGGCCTACGTGCGACCGGATCGCCGCCAGGGCGGCGGAGCACGGCCTCGTGACCGTGTTCAATCTGTACGAGCGGGACGGCGACCGGCACTACGACAGCTCGCCCGTGTTCGACGCGGACGGAGCACTGCTGGGTGTCACCCGCATGGTCCACATCACCGAGTACGCGTGTTTCCACGAGCAGCGGTACTACCATCCGGGCAACCGCGGGGCGCCGGTCTACGACACCGCGGTCGGGAAGGTCGGCGTCGCCATCTGCTACGACCGCCATTACCCGGAGTACATGCGGGCGCTGGGCGTCGGCGGGGCGGAGCTGGTCGTGATCCCGCAGGCGGGAGCGCTCGACGAATGGCCCGGCGGGATGTACGAGGCGGAAGTGCGGACGGCCGCGTTTCAGAACGGCTACTTCGCGGCGCTGTGCAACCGGGTGGGCGCAGAGGAGCGGCTGACCTTCGCCGGCGAGTCGTTCGTGGTGGGGCCGGACGGCGCCGTCCTGGCGCGGGGCCGCCGGTTGGAGGAGGATCTGGTCGTGGTGGACGTGGACTTTCGCGCCTGCGCCACCTCGCCGGCGCGGACGCTGTTCTGGCGCCACCGCCGCCCGGACGCATACGCAGACTGGGGCCTGTCTTAGCGCCGGTCCGAACCGTGCGGAGTTGCCAGGCGTGGGACGCGAGTGCAGACTCCTAGCCGCGGGAGCGGCATGGTGACGCCCCCGACCTCACCCTTAAGGAGATCCCATGCGTAGCGGTACCCTGTTGTGCGTCGTGGCGCTTGCCGTCGCCTGTGCCCCGGCCGAGGAACAGCCGGCCGTCGAGACGGAAGCAGCGGCGACCCTGTCACTGGCCGACGTTGCCGGGACGTGGACGGTCAACGGCATGCCGGAGTCGAGCGACTCCGTGATCGTCACGTACGAGCTGGTCGCCACCGGAACCACCGACGGCTGGACGATCACCTTCCCCGGCCGCGATCCGATTCCCGTAACCGTGGTCCTGGTGGACGGCGACAGCGTGGTCTCGGAGCTGGGGCCGTTCGAGAGCGTCCTGCGCCCGGGCGTCATGGTGACGACGCGGGCCGTGTCACGCCTGCAGGGAGACCTGCTGACGGGGACGTTCATGGCCCGCTATGCCACGGACGCCGCCGACTCGGTGCTGACCGGCCGGCTGCAGGGAACGCGCAAGACGCAGTAACCCGACCCGCTGGTGGGCAGGGCGTCAGACGGAGGCGTGCCTGCCCACCAGGACCCGGTCGAGCATGTCGAGCGCCCGCTCCGTCTCCGCCTCCCCGAACGTGAGCGCCGGCCGGAACCGGATGGAGCGGTCGCCGCAGGCCAGCACCGCCAGGCCTTCCTGCCAGAGGTCCGCGCGCACCCCGTCGCGGGCCGCGCGGTCCGGCAGATCGAACGCCAGCATGAAGCCGCGACCGCGCGGGTTGGTCACGTCGGGCACGCGCTGGGCCAGATCCTCGAGACCGAGCCGGAACAGCTCACCCACGCGCGCCGCGTTGGCCACCAGGGCGTCCTCAACCATGATCTGGAGGTAGCGCGCGCCCCGCACCATGTCCACGAGGTTGCCGCCCCAGGTCGAGTTGATGCGCGACGACACCCGGAACACGTTCCGCTCCACCGCATCGAGGCGGTGGCCGGCCATGACGCCGCAGACCTGGGTCTTCTTGCCGAACGCCACGAGGTCGGGCAGCACGCCGAAGTGCTCGTAGGCCCACATGGCGCCCGTCGTCCCGCAGCCGGTCTGCACCTCGTCGAAGATCAGCAGTGCGTGGTAGTGGTCGGCGTACTCCCGGAGCCGCTGCAGGAACTCCCGCCGGAAGTGGTTGTCTCCACCCTCGCCCTGGATCGGCTCGATCAGGATGGCGGCAATGCCGTGGGGGTCCGCGGCGAACGCGGCTTCGATTTCGGCGCAGGCCTGCGCCTCGGCGGTCGTCACGGCCTCCAGGTCCACCGGGAAGTGCAGCGCCGGCGCGCTCACCCGCGGCCACGCGAACTTGGGGTAGTCCGCGGTCTTGGCCGGATCGGTGTTCGTGACGGAGAGCGCATAGCCCGTGCGCCCGTGGAACGCGTTCCGGAAGTGCAGGATCTTGTCCCCGCCGCCCGCGACACCGCGCGCCCGGTTCCACTGCACCTTCCAGTCGAACGCCGCCTTCAGGGCGTTCGCCACGGCCACCGACCCGCCGGCCACGAAGAACAGGTGCGGGAACTCGGGCGGTGCGGCGTACTGCCGGAAGATCTCCACGAACGCCGCGTACTCGCGCGAGTACACGTCGCTGTTGGCGGGATTGGCGAGCGCGGCGAGCATCAGCGACCGCCGGAAACCTTCGTCGGCCATCTTGGGATGGTTGTGGCCGATGGGGAGCGTCGAGAAGTACGTATAGCAGTCGAGGAATTCCCGCCCCTCCAGGGCATCCACCATGAAGCAGCCGTGAGACCGCTCGAGGTCCACGACCAAGTGGAAGCCGTCCACGAGGATGTTCTCGCGGAGGATCGGGAAGACGCGGTCGGTCTGGACGGATATGTGCGGCACGGACGCCTCGGATGACAAAGAGAGTGTTGCGACCTCAAATCTAACCCGAGGACCAAGTGGAGGGCGGCGGAGTGTGGAGGGCGGCGGACCCGGCTCCATCCCCCACCGCCTGCAACTCCGGAACGGGGGACGCAAGGGCCGGCGCGTCCGTCACCACCGCGAATTCGCCGGTCCTGCCCGTCCGCCGCCCGGTGAGCAGCCGCGCCACGGCGCGCTCGAAATCGTCGAGCAATGAATACGTGACCGGAACCACCAACAACGTCAGGACGGTGGCGAACGACAGGCCGACGATCACGGCCACCGCCATCTGGCCCCACCAGGCGGCCTGTTCCCCGCCCCAGTAGAAATCGGGGCGCAGGGCCGAGTAGAGCCCGATGAAGTCGAGATTCATGCCGATGCCCAACGGCACGAGCCCCAGCACCGTGGTCATGGCCGTGAGGATCACGGGCCGGAACCGCGTTCGGCCGGCCAGGACCACGGCTTCCCGCCGCGTGAGGCCGTCGCGGACCCGGAGCAGGTCCGTGTAGTCAATGAGCACGATGGCGTTGTTCACCGCGATCCCCGCCAGGCTGATCACCCCGACGCCGGACATGATGATGCCGAACGGCATCCGGAACACGAGCAGCCCTACCAGCACCCCGACCGTGGACAGCAGCACCGACGTGAGGATGATGAGCGGCTTCGTGATCGAATCGAACTGCCAGACCAGAATGAACCCGATCAGCAGGAGCGCCACGATGAACGCGCCGCCGAGAAACTCCTCGGCTTCCTGCTGCTCCGCCTGCGCGCCGCCCCACCGCAGGGTGTATCCCGGTGGGAGCTGGTCCTCGAAGCCGGCCACGACGTCCTGCACTTCCGCGAGGACGGCGTTCTGGTTGTGGCCGGCCCGCACGTCCGAGCTCACCGTGGCCACGCGGTCGAGGTCCTTGCGCCGGACGTCGCTGAAGCCCGTGCCGACGCGGAGCCGGGCCACCGACGAGAGCGGCACCTGTCCGCCGTCCTCCGGCACCAGCGTGAGGTCGTCCAGCGCGCTCAGGTTCTCCCGGTACGCCGGCGCGAGCCGCACCGTGATGTCGTACTCGTCCTTG
>Ga0214471_10004712_pt1 | contig 10524 bp, 14 predicted proteins | sample RVTome_5_FD_207665 | JGI IMG/M metagenome (GOLD analysis project Ga0214471, IMG submission 207665) | Soil microbial communities from uranium-contaminated site in the Upper Colorado River Basin, Wyoming, United States - RVT142D155 | ecosystem: Environmental > Terrestrial > Soil > Contaminated >... | reverse complement strand
GCTCATCAGCGAAGTGTATTACGATGTTGATGACCTGCATGGGGCAAGTGAGCCAGGATTTGAATGGGTAGAGCTGTATAACCCAACCAGTGAGGATGTCGATCTCATGGGGTGGTCCATTGGCGATGCCGCTTCAAGCGATGCTCTTCCTGACGGGACGATAATTGAGGCGCACTCATTCCTCATACTTGCCGCAACGACCACACTCGCAGACTTTTGGGATATTCCAACCACCATTCCGGTAGTTAATCTCGGAGGTGCCATCGGCAACGGTCTTGGAAATGCCGGTGATGCACTCGCTCTTATTGATGATGCTTTAACGGTTGTCGATGCACTCTCATGGGGGTCAGACATTTCGGTGTTTGATCCTGCGGCAGTAGATGTTTCCGAGGGCAGTTCGCTTGCTCGCTCTGCGCTTGACGTGGATACTGACACCGCGATTGATTGGGAGGAACGTGACATTCCGACACCTGGATCGTAGCTCAGTCGTTGGTTCGCGTAACCCGATTTAGGTGCGTGGTATACTCCGCTTCCATGCTCTACACACGAAAAGGCGACAAAGGCACAACTAAGGTGCTCGACAGCAAAGGCCGGTTCTCAAAAGGTTCGCCGCTTGCTGAGGCACTCGGCACACTTGATGAAGTCAATTCATTCCTTGGCTTCTGTAAAGTGCGTGCACGAGCAGCGCAAGAAGGAGCTGTTCCTGTTCGAAGAAAAAAAGAGCGCATATCCGATGTTCTTCGGGAGGTGCAAGGAAATCTCTTCATTGCACAGGCAGAGCTTGCCGGTGCACGTCGGAAACATCTAACCGCGGCTAAAGTTAAGCGTCTCGAGGAACTTGTTGATGCAATAGAAAAAGAAATTCCACCAGTAACCTCGTTTACCGTTTCCGGCGGAACTGAGCTCTCTACAATGCTCGATGTTGCGCGTACTCTTGCTCGCCGCACGGAGCGAAGAGTGGTGGAGGTACACAACTCCGACGTACGAAAAGTGAATGGCGACACACTCGCGTATCTCAATCGACTCTCAAGTCTTCTCTTCGCGCTCGCTAGACTTGCGAACCATCGCTCTGGTATAACAGAGGAATCTCCTGATTATCAGTAGGGGAAAATACGCATTTCGTTTGCATGGTGCCTATGGTGTAATGGTTAGCACTGGAGATTGTGGATCTCCCAGTCAGGGTTCGAATCCCTGTAGGCACCCATGAAGATTCTTGGAGAATTTAAAGAGTTCGCCATTAAGGGCAGTGTAGTCGATTTGGCAGTCGGCGTCGTTGTTGGCGCGGCATTCAACCAGATCGTCAATTCATTCGTGAAAGACATTGTCACTCCTCCGATCGGGGCTCTCCTCAATGGAATTGATTTTTCAACCCTGTACATCAATCTAAGCCGTGGAGACTATGGAAGTCTCAAAGCGGCGCAGGAAGCTGGTGCGGCAACGCTTAACTACGGGCTATTCCTGAATGCGCTCATTAGCTTTCTCATCACCGCATGGGCAATCTTTCTGGTGGTGAAGCTCATCAATAAAGTTCGAAGAAAGGAACAAGAAAATCCAGAAAAGACAGCAACCGAACGCGCATGCCCATACTGTTTTACAAAAATTTCTATAAAGGCAACACGGTGTCCGCAGTGCACATCGCAACTGTAACCATTCCCTGAAAAAAGATCGCTTCTCGTATTAGTTACTCGAGAAATACAAGTGCCCACATAAGCGCAATGCCAAGAACAATCGCTGTAAACTGTATGAGCGATTCTTGGAACCGCGTGACTTTGTGTAACTCTGGGACAAGGTCGGAACCAGCAATGTAGAGGAAACTTCCTGCGGCGAGCGCAGTCATCGCAGGGAGGAATTGCTCGCTCGCGCTCTCAAGTGTAAACACAATAAGAACGCCAACAATTGCAAGGAGTGCCGAGCTGAAATTAATGAAAAGCGCGTACGCTTTACTGTACCCAGCGTGTAGCAGTATGGCAAAATCACCGATTTCTTGTGGAATTTCATGGAGTATGACCGCGAGCGTTGTCGCGACACCGACTTCGATGCTAATGAGATAACTTGCGCCGATGATGATGCCGTCGATGAGGTTGTGAAGGCCATCTGCAGTAAAAATGAGTGCCCCAAGTGGGTTTTTGTGTGCAGCATGTGTCGGAGTCCCACCCATTTCAAAAGCACCGTGTGTGCTGTGATGATGATGCCAGTGTAGGAATTTCTCAATTGAGAAAAATAACAATACACCGCCAAGGACCCACAATGCGGCACTCTCAGATTTGTCGAAACCCGACAGAGCCTCAGGAATGAGGTGAATAATCGCGTCACCAAAAAGTGCTCCGACAGCAAGGCTTACCAGCACGAATAGGCACCGCTGTAAGAAACGTTCTTGCCAGGACAGTGTGATGATGCCAATAAGGGAAATAAGGCTAACGATAACCACGCTCCCAATTGCATAGCCAGTTGCCAGTGCCATGGCTCTCATTGTAGCGCATTATGACGCTGGCGCGACTCTGTGCGGGCATTGTAATGAGTAGGCGAAGTGCGCGTCTTCCTCTATGTACCGTAAGCTAGCAGGCTAGGTGTGCTTCGTGGCATACGATATACTAACGATTACATAATTTTTTATCATTTATATTTATGGAGAACGGTTCACAAAGCGTTATGCAATTACTCGGACATTCCCGAGTACGCATGGCAGTGCTTGCGGTCCTCGTGCTTCTCGGAGCATTCTTGGCTGCGGCGACTGTCAACAGTGTTAAGGAGTTTCAGTACATTGGTGCTTCACCAACGTACAATGCCATCACGGTGAATGGCAAAGGCGAGGTATTTGCGGTACCAGATGTGGCGTCCTTTACCTTTTCGGTCATTGAAGAGGCACCAAGCGCTGCGGCCGCGCAAGATGAGGCAGCAAGAAAAGCACAAAGCATCACTGCTTTTATTAAAGAGCAGGGGATAGAGGAGAAGGACATCAAAACCATTTCGTTCGAGCTTTATCCTCGATACGAATTCCGGCAAACTGGTGCAAGCTCGCTTATCTATCCGCCAAGCGGTGATCGACAACTCGTGGGATTTGAGATCAATCAGACTGTTGAAGTTAAGGTGCGGGATACCGCAAAGGCAGGAAAACTCATTGCTGGCGCTGCAGAGCTCGGTGCCGGAAGTGTGGGGAGCCTGCTCTTTACTGTTGATGATATTGAGAAGCTAAAAGATGAGGCACGTGAAATGGCTATTCGAGACGCGAAAGCTCGTGCCGAAGTACTTGCCGATGGGCTCGATATACGTCTCGGACGCGTCATTAGCTATGGGGAATATGAGGAACCAATTTATTACGGCAGGAGTGGCGGACTTGGAGGCGCCGAAGCGTATTCGGTCGCGTCAGCTGATGCGGTAGTCTCAGGCGGAGAAAATCGGATTATCTCGAGCGTTACGGTTACCTACGAAATCCGGTAAGCGCAAGCTGAGGGGAAGGTATCGTGCACCAAACGCAGTTGCGTTTGGTGCACGATTGACTTTTGGCAGGGGACGAGTAGTATATGAACGAATTGCCCTCCGGGGCATTTTTTAAATCCTTACATACCATGGGCAAAGTCATGCAGTATCTTCGCGAGACTCGAGGTGAAATGAAACACGTCTCGTGGCCAACTAGGAAACAGGCACTTATCAATACTGTGCTGGTCATCCTTCTCTCTATTCTCGTCGCGCTCCTCTTGGGGTTTTTTGATTTCGTTTTCTCCAAGTTGCTCGACATTTTCATCATTCGTTAACATGGCAAAACAAGAAGGTCATAAAGAGCGCGCGTGGTACGCAATCCATACCTACTCAGGGTATGAAAACGCTGTTGCGCGCAACCTAAAGCAACGCATTGAATCGCTTGGTATGGGTGACAAAATTTTCAGCGTAGTCGTACCAACAGAACGAAAAATCAAGATCAAAGGCGGCAAGCGTATTGAAGAGGAAGAGAAAGTGTATCCCGGCTATGTGCTGGTTGACATGATCGTGAATGATGAAAGCTGGTATGTTGTTCGTAACACTCCGCGGGTAACGGGATTCGTTGGTTCAGGGACACAGCCGGTACCGCTTCGGCAGGATGAGATCGACGTGCTCTTTAAGCGCATGCAGTCGGATACTGTAAAGCACAAGATCGATCTTTCTATTGATGATCCCGTCATTATCGTTGATGGTCCGTTCAAGGAACTTGAAGGGAAAATTGGTGAAATTGATGAGGAGCGGGGGAAAGTGAAAGTACTCGTTGCCATGTTTGGACGCGAGACACCCGTTGAGCTTGACTTCTTGCAGGTCAAGAAAATTTAAGTAGGATTATCGAATCATATGGCAAAGAAAATACAGAAAAAATTGAAACTCCAGGTTTCTGCAGGCAAGGCAACCCCGGCTCCGCCGATTGGAACTGCGCTTGGCCCAACGGGCGTAAATATTGGGGATTTCGTAACGAAATTCAATGCGGCAACCAAAGACAAGATGGGCGACATAATTCCAGTTGAGGTCACCATCTACGAGGATCGCACCTTCGATTTTATTCTGAAGACCCCGCCTGCCTCAAGACTGCTTCTTAAAGCGCTCGGCAAAGACAAGGGCTCAGGCAAGAACGCGGTTGCGAAGGTCGGGACAGTTACCAAAACGCAGATACGACAAATTGCGGAACAAAAAGCACCTGACCTTAATGCGAATGATATCGATGCGGCTATGAAGACTATCGAAGGCACCGCACGTTCAATGGGGATCGAGGTGAAATAGAGAGCCGCGATCGATCTTTTGAGATATTTTGGAGGGTTCCTGAACAAAATATCCAAAAGGTGTACAGTTCCTGTAAGGAATCGAGGTGAAATAATTGTAAAAAGAGCACTAGCAAACAAGGAGCCGCTTCATGCGGCTCCTTGTTTTTTGAGTGGAAGTGCGGTACAGGGTAGATAGATTAGACTGCACTGAACCTAGCAAAGGTGAGCAAATGGCACACGCGACTGTTACTTGGGTCAACTTTCCGCCAGTAGAACGGAAGCTGGTACATCGCTGGCAAGGTCACCCCGCATGCGAATATGGATATCGCTTGCAAAGCAATGATGATCATCGACGGGAATTGCAAGAACTGTTTAAGGGGTTTCTCCATTGGCTTTCACGTGAACGCAAACCAGTCTTTCTTGATGTGACACTTCTGGCCCATGCAGTGAAGCATCACGATGATGGAGAGGACTTCCTCGGCGACGATGTGCTTTACGTCAATAAGACAGGGGAACGCGATCTCTTGGAATATCAAGCGTTCAAAAGTGTTGTAGAACCGCACCTCGTAACTAGCGACTGGGCGCTTCTGCACCGAGCGTTCTTGCTTCAGTTCGTTCGAAAATACCACAGTTCCACGCTGTTTCCCTCTGATGCAGTTCTTATCATGAAAGATCTCTCGGAAATGCGCTGGAACGAGGTCCTAACGTTCGACTGTCTTGAGCGTATCGACTATCTGCTGTACGCAGATGAACAGGAGCGAGTGCTCAAGAATCCCCATTTTATCTGCGAAGTGTTCCCCAACCAGGAACCTAAGCTGGAGGATATTTTCAGATTAGCACCCTGGCTCAAGGGCTTCTATGAGAGCTTCAGCATACATGAGAAATTCCAAAAGATTCTCAGGGAGCACGGCTCGCTTAGCGTGCGATGAAAGGGCGGGGCGGATCAAAAGATCCGCCCTTTCGCTTTTGTGTATATGCATACGTATGCTACGCTCTCGGACAGGAACAGTTCGAATCATCGGGGGGTCACATGGTCAAGAAAAGAGCAACGATAGCACTACGTTTCCTAAAGGAGGATGAAGACGATCTCTTTCTGACCACGCACCTCATCACCGAGGAACTTCGGTCGAAAGAATACCGTGTAGTAAACGGAAATAGCGGTTTTGCGGATGGGGTCGTCTATCTTTGTCGCTCCATACGTTTTGGCGTCGGTAGCGAAGTGCGCGAAATCGTACAAGCCGGGATGCCAACACTCTTTCTCCGTCCGCATTTGTTGCCAATCGATTTAAAGTTCCGCGAACTTACAAAGTGCTATGCGCTTACGATCAGTACTTTTGGAAATGATTTCAGGGATACTGCTGAACAAGCAGCGAGGTGGGCGAACACACTGAAACACAGAGAAAGGTGATAAGAACTGGTAACGATGCGGCGGAATGCAAGATGTTCCGCCGCTTGTTTTTTATTCCTACTCGAGCGTAAGCCACGTGTAGCGTATGCCATTATGCTCCCGCTTTTCCCGCGAGATTTCTTTTGTGAAATTGCTGTAAGCAGGGAAAAATGAGTCAGCTGGTTTTTGCTCATCAATAAGGGTGAGGTAGAGGCGGTCAGTATATGGTAGCGCCTGTTCGTATAGTTCGCTGCCACCGCCGATGAACACTTCATCATCCAGACTTTTCGCGTATTGAAATGCGGTGTCAAGCGTGTTAAAGATTTTTGCACCCGCATGTCGATAATCGGAATTTCGGGTGACAACGATGTTGGTGCGCCCGGGAAGCGGACCACCGAGATACTGGACGATGGACTCAAATGTTTTTCGTCCCATGATCACGGGGTGTCCGACAGTGAGTTGCTTAAAACGCTTAAGATCATCTGGTATATGCCAGAGAAGCGTGCCCTTCTTGCCAATTCCACGGTCGTGTGCGCTCATTGCAACGACGATACTAACCCGAGCAGTTTTTGCCATATTGTCCACTGTTATACCACTAACTCGCTTCCGCTCCACTTCGGCTGGTGGGGTATACTGGGCACTACCATGTCCGCATTTGAGATCGAAATCAAGAGCTTGCTTGGGACTGTTGAACGTGCCGAGGAACTCAAAATGAAGCTACGGGAAATTGAACCGAGGCTCGCTCGCTCCTCACAGAATAAGCAACGCAACCACTATTTTGTGCATGGGGATGTCGGGCAGTTGTTCGCAGTGATAAAGCCACATCTCACGAAATCAGATGCAGAAAAGTTGCACGAAGTTTTTACCGATGGTACTGATTTTTCAATACGCTCGCGGCTTGTTGATGACAAAAAACTGTTGTTTGTAGTAAAAGCGTCGCGAGATGGTGGGACAAGTGACAACGCAATCTCACGACTTGAATTTGAAGCTGAAATACCCGACATGACGCTGAATGCGCTAGACCAACTACTACTAGATTCTGGCTTTGCATACCAAGCAAAATGGTCACGGGAACGTGAAGAGTATCAGTGCAACGACATTACCGTATGCTTCGATAAGAATGCCGGATACGGATACTTAGCAGAATTTGAGAAAGTAGTTAGAGACGAGTCACGGGTGTCAGATGTTAAGCGCGAACTCCAGTCTTTTATGAATAGACTTGGTGTAGAGGAGCTCCCACAAGATCGACTCGAACGCATGTTTGCGCACTATAACGCACACTGGCCGGAGTACTACGGAACAGACAGAATTTTTGTGGTTGAATAATCATATGATCCTATCTGACACAGACATACGAAAAGCAATCAAAAAAGGAGAGATTACCATCACCGATTTTGATCCGAAGCGAGTGCAACCCGCAAGTTATGATATTTTGCTCGGGAATAAATTCTTTCTAACCGAAACGCATATCGATGATTACATTGATCCACACAGGAAAAAGTTTCCAAAGGTGCGAGAAATCCGTATTAAAGAATCAGAACGATTCGTGCTTCACCCGGGGGTAAGCGTGCTGGCCTGGTCACGAGATTACTTCGGCTCGGATAAATATCTTATTCAGCTCTCGGGCAAAAGTTCGCTTGCACGTATTGGGCTTATTGTGCACAACACCGCGGGTATTGTGAACCCAGGTGATTATTTGAACATCACACTTGAGCTATATAATTTGAACAATATCCCCATCATTTTGCGCCCAGGGATGGAGATAGCTCAGCTTACGTTCTCGACACTTTCAAGCGAGCCAGGGAAAGAATATCAGCATCAGCAAACCAAATATGTAGACGAGCGTAAGCGCGTAAAGCGGAAGGCACAGGCAAGGACAAAGAAAAAGTAATTGTATGAACAAGCGACATCCAGAACACCAATACCTTGATCTTTGCCGAGACATTCTTGAGAATGGGGCAGACAAGGAGCTTTTCTTTAATGATGTAATTCTGGAGGAGTACAAGAAAAAGAAGACAAAGCCTCCATTCATCCGTTCAGTATTTGGACGGCAAATGCGGTTTGACCTTAGCGAAGGTTTTCCGCTCTTAACAACAAAGAAAACTTTTTGGCGCGGTGTTGTAACGGAGCTGTTGTGGTTTTTGTCCGGTAGTTCAAGCGTCAGGCCGCTTCTTGATGCGAACAATCACATTTGGGACGAGTGGGCGTGGAAACACTATCACATGTGGGCGAAGGACAACGCGCCACGTGAAGATCTTTCGCAAGAGGAGTTCATCAAAAAGCTCACCGAGCTTCCAGCGAGCGACCCATTCGTTACGAAATGGGGTGATCTCATAACAATCTATGGTCGCATGTGGCGCAAATGGCCTGCGAAAGATGGTCGCGAAATCGATCAACTCGCGTGGGTGATTGATGGTTTGAAAACGAAACCGGACCGTAAGTCATATGTTGTGAGCGCTTGGAATCCAGATTTTATCTATGCGATGGCATCCGAGGGGCAAAAATCCCACGTGCCACCATTTTGTCACACCATGTTTCAGCTTCAGGTGGCAAATGGAAAGTTAAACCTTGGCCTGTACCAGCGTTCTGCGGACCTCTTCCTCGGTGTGCCATTTAACATTGCAAGCTACGCACTCTTACTTTCAATGATTTCCCATGTAACGAAAATTCCTCCCGGTGAGTTCGTCCATATGTTTGGCGATGTGCATATCTACTCAAATCATTTTGACCAAGTGAAGGAACAGCTTGCTAGAGAGCCGTTCTTGTTCCCGACGGTCGCACTTAATCATGACGTGACCGATATCGATGCATTTACCGCTGATGACATTGCGCTTGAAAATTACCAATCACATCCGGCGCTCAGAGCCGAGATTGCGACTATTGGTGGTTTTGAGGAAAAAAGCACAAGCAACGTTTCTTAAGCAACATGTTGTAACATCATAAAACTCGGTTTATCAGCGATAAGTATTGTTCAACATGACTAAGAGTGATTACGCATACATAAAGAAACAAGACAAGAAAATTTACGACGCAATTGTCGGTGAAGTAAAGCGTGAGGCAGAAGGACTTGAGCTCATCCCTTCCGAAAACTATGTTTCGCGAGCAGTGCTTGAAGCGAATGGCTCGGTCCTAACGAACAAGTATTCAGAAGGATACCCGGGGCGTCGATACTATGGCGGGCAGACCTATACTGACGCGGTTGAGGAAGTGGCGATTGAGCGCGCGAAAAAACTGTTCAAGTGTTCATACGCAAACGTACAGACGCATTCTGGTGCGCCGGCCAACATCGCAATGTATTTTGGACTCATGGAGCCGGGAGACACGGTGCTTGGGATGGATCTCTCCCACGGTGGGCACTTAACGCATGGGCATCCGGTAACGTACATCACAAAGATATTCAATTTTGTTCGTTACAAAATGAAGGATCCTGATACTGGTGAAATTGATTACGACCTGCTTCAAAAAGTTGCTAAAAAGCACAAACCGAAAATCATTCTTGCAGGGTTCTCTGCGTACTCACGCGAACTTAACTACAAGAAGTTTGTCAGTGTCGCGCGCTCTGTTGGCGCATACACTGTTGCAGATATGGCACACATCGCGGGACTTATTGCAGGGCGCGCTGTCAGGAATCCATTTGATGATGGATTTGATGTCATTACGACCACGACGCACAAAACGCTTCGCGGACCACGCGGTGGTCTTATCCTCACGCGCGATAACAAAGAAATTGCAAAGCGAATCGACAAGATGGTATTCCCGGGACTCCAAGGCGGTCCTCATATGCATACGATCGCCGCAAAGGCAGTGTGTTTTGGCGAAGCACTGACCCCCGCATTTCGACGCTATGCGAAACAAATCCTTCGGAATGCGAAAGCAATGGAGCGTGTGTTCCGGGAACGAGGTGTGCGAATGCTCGGCGGTGGCACTGATAACCACCTTATCCTTGCGGATGTGTATGGTTCGCTCGGAGTTACGGGTGCAGAGGCCGAAAAAGTGCTCGATGAAGTTGGGATTACACTTAACAAAAACGCTATCGCCGACGATGTGCGTTCGCCGATGGATCCTTCCGGCATTCGTTTTGGCCCACCCGCTATAACAACGCGTGGCTTTAAGGAAAAAGAATGTGCGGTTGTCGCGCATCGCATGGTTGATGCGCTTCTGTACAGGGATCATGCCAAGAAGAAAAAAGGCATTCGGTCGGAAATAATGAACCTCGCTAAAAAGTTCCCTATTCCTGAGAAATTCGTATAAGAATCTTCCTGTGCACATAGGAAGATTCTTTTTAGCACCCTCGGCTCAGCAACGGGCAAGCTTCGCCCTGCCTACCCGTTGCATTTGCACTACGTCGCTAATAGAGTTAGGAGGTGACATCTCTCACGCGGATAAAAGGATTTGTACGCGACCATCGACGCCTCT
>Ga0214471_10004709_pt1 | contig 10528 bp, 4 predicted proteins | sample RVTome_5_FD_207665 | JGI IMG/M metagenome (GOLD analysis project Ga0214471, IMG submission 207665) | Soil microbial communities from uranium-contaminated site in the Upper Colorado River Basin, Wyoming, United States - RVT142D155 | ecosystem: Environmental > Terrestrial > Soil > Contaminated >... | reverse complement strand
CATCAAGGGGCTCACCTTTGACGAGCTCCATCACGAAATACGGCCGACCGTCCTCGGTCGTCCCGCCGTCGAGCAGGTGGGCGATGTGGGGATGCTCAAGGTTGGCTAGGATCTGGCGCTCCCGGCGAAACCGAGAGACGACCTCGTCCGTGTCCATTCCTCGCCGGATCACCTTGAGGGCGACCTGCTGCTCGAACTCGTCGTCCGCCCGCGCCGCGCGGTAGACGGTCCCCAACCCGCCGTGACCGATCTCGGCGAGCACCTTGAAGGGACCGATACGGCGTCCCGCGGGAGGGCCCTTCGGAGCGGCGTGGAGGTCGACGAGCGGCTCGCTGAGGAGACTGTGGGTCTCGGCGTCCGCCGCGAGCAGCGACTCCACCTCATCGCGAAGCTCCGGGTCGTTGGCGCACGCTTGGTGGAGGAAGAGCGACCGCCGGGAGGCGTCCAAGGCCAGGGCCTCTAGGAAGAGGCCCTGAACCTGCTGCCAACGCTCGGAATTCATCGCGATATCCTCTCTCTCCCGTGGACGCGTGGCCGTCAGGGCTTGGGCAGCGAGGCGGACGCCCCCGGAGCTTCACCGCGGAGCTCTCGGATGAGCCACGCTCGAGCGATCCTCAAGTCGGACTTAACGGCCGTCAGCCCGACTCCGAGAGTCTTCGCGATCTCGGCGTTCGTCAGCCCGGCAAAGAACTTGAGGGACACGACCTGGCTCTGCCGGGGCTCCAACGCCCCCAGCCGGTTGAGGGCATCCTCAAGGGCCAGGATCTCTTCCGGATCGTGTCGATGGAGGTATGGAAGATCCTCGTCGAGGGGAAGCTTCACCGCGTCGCCACCGCGCTTGGCGGTCTGATGGCGGCGCGCATGATCCACGAGCAGCCGGCGCATCATCTGCGCCGCCGTCCCGAAGAAGTGGCTCGCACTCTTCCAATGCACCGCCTTCTGGCCGGCGAGGCGCAGATAGAGCTCGTTGACCAACGCCGTAGGCTGAAGCGTATGGCCGGGATCCTCCCGCCGGAAGTAGCGCCGGGCGATCGAACGCAGATCGTCGATGACCAGCGGCATGAGCCGTTCGAGGGCTTCCTCGTCGCCCTCGTTCCAGGCGTCGAGAAGCCGCGCCATCTCGGACTCATGGGATGCCATGACCACGGAATGATACCGCCAAAACGCCGCGACCGCAAGGCCCTCGCCGTCGCGAAGCCCGGGGCGCGAGTAGACGAGGGCGTCCACCGGCCACTTCCAGGGCGCCTTGCGCCTTTAAGAACAGAGGGTCGAACCACATGGGCCCAACCGGTTCCCGCTAAAGGCCCAGCGTAGCCATTGAGGGATACCATGTGATCTGTGAGGAACGATGGGCGGGACGAAAAGAACAAGAAAGGAGGCTCTGAGAGCCTCCTCCGGACCGAAGGGTCCTATCCTTACGGATCTGGCTCTGCTTCACCTTCTGTAGGGTCGCCTCCTGCCACGAAGGTGAGCAACAGAAGTAGGATCTCCACGAGAACCTCCTTTCGTAGCGGTTAGAGACAGGGCTCTGCGAAAGCCGCAGAGCCCGGAGGTTCCGGTGTGACGCGTCGCAACCGGCTTCAACCTTTCATAGGCAGATCAGCCAACGGACCTTACACTTAGGCGATGCCGCCTAAGATCAATGCCCAGGCTCGATGACCGGGTCCGACGGCGAGGAGGGGCTCCCCTTCCGTGGCGAGCATTTCGGACCCGCTGCGCGAGGGCTTCGTCCTGCGTGAACCGCGAGGGTCACTGCGGGTCGGACGTTTCCACACCCGGGGACAGGTGGTCGAGGCGCACCTTGAAGAGCCCGTGGTCGCGGCTGCACAGCCAGGCGGATCCGGACCTGGGATCGTAGGCGAGATCGACGATGCCCTCCAGTGCACGGGCGCCGAGGCCCCAGGGATCATTGCTTCTCACGAAAGTGCGTGCTCCCAGGCGGATGCCGCCGGTGTCTATGGTCATCCTGCCAGCAACCGTATCCACACCTTGCCAGGGTGCGAGGCCAGAGAACCTCTCCCAGTGGCTTCCGTCAGAAACCGCGACATGGTCTCCGTCGTGGAGCGCCATCAGTCTCCCCTGGGACGCACGGAGGCGCGATATGCTCTCGACACGAAGGCTCTCGTCGCCGTAGGAGAGCCGACATCCGCCTTCGGCGGAAAGCTCCAACGTTTCGCCGGGGATGTTGCAGAGATAGACGCCACCCTCGGTACCGAGAGCCAGCTTGCGCCATTCCGGAACCGCCGCTACGGAGCGTAGAATGTCGAAAGAGAACGCCACCCCCCGGTCGAGGCTCTTCGTCAGCGGGTAGTCCGACGGCGAGACGGAGAGCGCCCGGCGAGTGGTGTCGTAGCGCGGAGCGGCTTGCCATCGCAAGGACGGAAGCTCAAGCGAGACGGAATCGCCTTCATAGAAAGCGTCCCAGGACTCTTCGGCGCTGCTCTCGCGAACCTGGAGAGATCCGTCCACGGAGGAAAACGTGAAGACGCCGTCGGCGCCCTCGCCAGCGCGGCCGAAGAGAGCTCCTTCAGACGAGCCCCGAATGGAGTCGACGAGGCCCGGTAACCCCACGAGATCACGCAGGTGGAGGGACTCTCCGGCTCTTTCGTACAGGACGCCGAAGCAAGAGCCTGAGTCACAACCCGCCGCTGCGACCAGGAAGCCGGGAGAGGAACGCCCTGCGGTGGCCACGAGGTCGAAAGCGAAGTGCCCTCCCCGGACCAGGTTTCTCGTAGGCAGGATGGCAATCCTCGATTCCAGGGCCGCCCGTCCCTCGTCGGGTCCCCTCCACTCCTCTCGAAACGCGATCCGGCGACCGGCGGAGGGATCGTCGACCCAGTCCAGGATGAGGTGAGAGGAGCGATCGAGAGCGGCCGTGCCGGCGCCCAATCGTGGCTCTCCGTCGGAGCCCGTGTCCACCAGCAGGTGGTGGTCGAGGAGCATTCCGACGACGGCGCCGTTACGGCGCGCCGGCACACACGAGGAGAGCCCGGACCTGAGCCAGAGCTTCTCGGGAGTCGAGCCACTCTCGGCGAGACGGCGGACGAGTGGACCGAGAGGCGTCACCAGCACGACGCGGTGACCGTCGAGGGCGCCTGCGGCGCGAACGCGGTCCCAGGAAAAGCGGTCGCCGGACCACCAGGCGTCGATTCGGGTCGAGCCTAGAAAAGGCTCGACCCTCGAGCCCGGGCCGACGCTGCGCCGCCAGGTGAAGAGACCGGTGACGGCTTCGGTGAGAGGCGAGCGAGCGTTTACCCATCGTCCGCCAGACTCGTCCACCACGAGCTCCCAGACCTCGGCTCCTGATTCGAATCGGGGTCCGTGCTCCCCTCGCTTGAGCGTACCGGAAACAGCGCCGGGCAGCCTCCAGGCACCCGTGATACGCGAGGGCGAGGAGGCGTCACGCCGGATCACGCAGCGACCTGGGATCAGCGTGAAAAGCGAGCCCGAGTGGCCGCGGATGGAGTCGATGGAATCGAAGAAAAGGCGACCTCCGCGAAAGGGGCTCCCGCTGTCGAAGGCCGTCAAGTCGATCTGGCCCTCACGGTAGCGGATGCGCAGGGCGGGTGTGGCGACGGAATAGTCCTCGGGGTCCGGCGCTTCGGCCGCCTGACTGCGGCCAAGGAACGGCTTCCAGGTCCACCAGCCGTCAGCGGTTCGCAGCACCAGGCCCTTCGCGTGCCGGCGAATCCATTGGGCGGCGTCGGCTTGCAGCCCCCAGCCGCCGCCGTCCCGGCGCCAGGATCGCTGGATACCGGCGGCATTGACAGCCAGAAGACCCTGGTTTCGGACGCTGAAGCTGACGGCGCCGGAGCTTGCGGTCATCGGCTCTTCGCCGAAGCCATGCGTCCGCGCCCCGGGTTCGGCCCCCGTCAATCGGTAGGTGGAGAGCGAACGGCGGAGCACTCCGAATTCGGTCGCGAGGAGAAGCGTGTCACCGTCGCGTCCCAGATCGCGCACGCATTGCACGGAGAGACGATCGTCTTCGGCACACCAGACGGGAAGGTCGGATCGGCCACGCCAGCGCACAGCGGCCCCTGAAGGGCCGGCGGACCAATCCAGGTGTGCAGGGCCGTACTCCAAGGTCGCGCGGGAGTCGGGGGTCCGCTGGGGGGTGAGCAAGCCATACCGGTCTTCGGAGAGCAAGGTCCGTAGGTCCTCCACCTCCGGCACGACGTCCAAGCTGGCCCCTTTGACGACCAATCCTTCCGAGCCGAATTGGAGCTCGCGGACCTCTCCCACGCGGAGCGCCCAGAAACGACCGTCCGCGGAGATGCCCACGTCGCGGATGGTCTCGTCTTTCAGAGCGTAGTCCTTCGAGCCAGGCTTAGAGGCGTCGTCCCAGACCTTCAGGCGGACCCACTCGTGGTACTGGTAAAGAGCGTAGAGCTTTTTGCCGGCCACTCGCAGGCTCACGGTGGTTGCCGCCGGGCCGCGCAATAGGTCCTCGGTCTTGAGCTCCGAGTCGACGCGACGGACGACGTTGCCGTCTCCGACGATCAGGACGCCGGCCGCGGGCAGGAAGACCTGAGCCTGTGACGGCGGCGAGGACGAAACGGTCCAGCGGTCGAAACGGCGGTCGAAAACGCCTAGAGATGAGCTGCCGAAGAGGCCGACGCGGTTCTCGTCGATTTGCCAGACGTAGCGGACGTAGGGTAGCACCCGTTGGATTCCACCACCGGTGGAAGAACCGGCTGGCTCGGCCGTGCCGTGAGAAATCACCAGGACCCCTGCCGGTCCGGCCAGCCAGACGCGCCCTCGGGACCGGTCCACGATCCAGTCCGTGTAGCCGCCATGGGCCCGCCATTTCTCCTCCGTAAGAGAATAAACGCCATCGCCGCCCGTCGCCCAGAGGCTGGCGCCCTCCTCCTGAAGCCGGCTGATGGTGCCCCGCGACGGCAGCGGGGGCAGGCGTTGCCAGGACGCATCGCTCCAGGAATAGCGGGCGATTTGGCCGGCAGGTCCGCCAACGAGCGCTGTGCCGTTTCTACCTTGGGCAACGGAGGACGCCTGGGCGGGCGGAAAAGGGAGTGCGCCTTTCCCGTAAACCGTCTCACCGTCGCTTTCCACGGATCCGTCGGCCAAGAGCAAGAGAGGCTTGTGGCTCTCGAGACGGAGTTGTCCAATGGGAGAGCCGGGGGGAAGCCCCAATTCCAAGACCCCACCGTCGGAGGTGTACGTCACCCAGCGATTACCGGACGCCAATACCAGGTGCCAGGAATCGGCGGTCCCCGACACGTCGCCGATGAAGCTACGGGCAGCGTCCAGGAAGTGGGCTCGACCCTCTGGGAGCTTTCCGGTTAAACCGCTCTCGGCGAGATAGTAGAGGGTACCTGCTTCGCTGAGGCCGAAAATGGACCCTCCCGTGGCGGTGATGTCCCGACTCCGGACGGAATCGTCAAATTGTATTGGGCTCCAGCTTGTACCGGCTTGACGCAGGTAGATCAACGGTCTGCCGTCGGCCACCGCGACGACAGTTCCGTCTTCACCTTCCAAGGAAGAGAACGCCTCGGTGGACGGACCCGAAGTGACGTCTGAGCAATCTTCGTAGGAGGGGGCAGAAGCGTCGTAGAGCAGGCATCCACGAGACGTGGCGAAGAGGGCCCGCGGGCCTACCCCGGTGATGCCTACGATGCGCGGATCGGATTTCGGCCATCCGGAGATCGTGGAAACATTCTTGGAGTATCGGAAAGGTTGTGCGGATGCGAGGTACTCGTCGGTTTCACTGAGCCGATAGAGGATCGTGTCTGCGGAAGGGCTGGTTCGAAGCCGCGAAACCGCCCTCGCCGTAAGCTCCTCGGACGCTCCCCCGTCCGCGGGCTGGAAGTGAAGACCTCTTCTGCTGGCGACGAGAGTCCCTGTCGGCACGCTCTCGATCTCGGCGTCCCCGGCGTCCCCGGCGTTGGCGAGGAACGAGCGCAGGTTCCTGGAAGGTTCGTGATAGGCGAAGATGTGGTCTTGCGTGGCCAGCCAGAGAGTGTCGTGCGACCGCCGAGCGACGCGCACGTCGGCGGCGCGTTGCAGGGCGTCTTGCGAGCCGCCGAACCAGGGGCCGGCCCAGCTTTTCGCGGAGTAGAACCAAAGCTCCCCCTGGGTGTTGACGGTGGTGGCCCAAGAGCCGTCCCTGGCGGAGTCGAGGCGCCTCAGGCGGCCGGTATGGGCGGCGCGTTCGGGAAGATCGGCCAGAGTATCGAGTTGGGCGAAACGCGTCTCGCCGTCCTCCGTCGCCAGCCACACGCCGTCTTTGATCAGGACGACCTGTTCGATCCCGGCGTTGACGGACGGTGGCTGGCCCACCCAGGTACGGCGCCGGTGCCGGCCCGAGGCGCTCATCGGATAGCGGGCCAGGCCGCGGCCCTGGACGGCGAGAAGCAAACCGCGCTCGTCGAGCCTCGCCAACAACACAGACTCCGGAGAAAACGGGGTTATACCTGGCCAGAAGGGTCGAGCAGGACCTGGCACCAGCGGTGACAGGTCAGGCGCCCAGCTCCTGGCGTCGACCCTCGACAATTGCTGGTTTCTTTCCAAGACCAGGAAATGATCTGACGCGAAATCGGCGGCGACATCGGTGACCGCGCTGGCGGTAGAGACGCTGCGAGGAAATGTCCCGCGGACAGGTAGAAGAGTGAGCCCTGCACGTTCCGTCCCAACAGCCAAGTGAGAATCGGAGACGGCGACAGACGTGAGCCCGGCTTCGGTATAGTTCGAGCTGAGACGCGGGTCGATCAAGCGATCGATCGTGTTGGTGCCGCGGCTGAAGAGGAATCCCGGATTGAGGGAAGCTTCCAGGAAACCCACTATGCCGATCCAGATAGCGACGGCCCCGGCGAGGAAGAGCCTGGAGAGCCGGCACCGCCAGGCGGCCCAATAGAGCCAGGAGTGGACGCTTCTGGCCGATCGCTCGATGTCTTCACGCTCGTGTGGGCTCAGGTCGGCTGCCATCGCTGCTCCTCCTGTAGGATGAGGGCGGCACCCTCGAATCCCTGCCGCCAATCCACATGCGTTGCTTCCGCCCAACTTGCATAGTGTTGCTCGAGGAAAGCGCGAGCCTGGCGAAGCGATGGGTCGTCATCAACGCTCGGTGGCGGCGGCAGCGGGCCTTGATCCTCCAGGCGCCGCATGGCCAGCCACGCGTCGTAACAGGGTTGAGCGCCGAGCGAGCGGTGCGCATTGGCCAGCCAGGTGTACTGGCAGATGGTTCTCTCGCCAGGCTCGGCCCGGCCGTTGTGCATTTCGCGGTAGGACGCCAATGCGCCCTCGATCTCTTGCAGAATGTCCGCGGCCCAGGCGTCGTAGCCGAGCCGGAAACAGAAGGAAAGAAAGCGATGGTAGGGATCGCCGGAGGCGCCGAGCTCGAGTCTCCATAGGCGGAAGGCTTGCTGATGCGACCAGCGTTGCTCTTTGTTGCCGGCAAGGTAGATGGTGATCAATTTCCGTACTAGCTCGATAGTCTTCGAAGACAGCTCGTGCGGCGGCAAAACCGCCTCCGGCCAACGTAACCGATAGTAGTGAAAGAGGTCATTGCCCGTGTCGAGGCACAAGTCGTAGACCGTGTCAGGGATGTCGTGCAACGCGCTGTTCGGGAGGTGGCGCACACGTGCCTCGAAGGTCGATTCGACGATGTCGAGGCAGTGCTGAGAACCCCACTCCTGCGCCTTTTTTTGGCCCTCCGCGATCTTCCGGAATCTACTCTCAGGTCTTTCGTCGGCGTCCGCCTCTTCGGGTAGGGTGCCGCCGGGGAGCGCTCTCCACACCGCTTTTACAGTCTCTTGGTGCCAAAGCTCGCGCCAGAGCTCGCTGTATCCGAGATAGCCGATAGCGAGGGGTAGCGCGGCCGGGATGAGGCACAGCAGGGACATCGTCATCTGGAGCGTGGTCCATTCGGCAGCGGTCAGGAGGAACCAGAAACCCACAACGAGGACCCAGAGCGCGGCCGTGCCGGTGGCCAGCCAGGGGAAGAACTGTGCTTCTCCGATCCGGCGGTGCAGCCGGTTGCCGGCACCGAAGTAGAGGATACCGGTTAGCAAGAGGCCGAGGGTCCACAGCCAGCCGAGGCCCCAAACCTCGAAGAGCGTGTAGGCGGAGGTCGAATCGGCGACGAGGAGCAAAGCTTCGGCCCCCAGGGCGAGTACCAGAAGAAAGACGAGTAGAGACTTGCGCCGCAGAACGGCATTCGCGGAAGCGACCAGTATTTTACGAATCTCCAGAGGCTCATCCAGAATTTGCAGGTCTCTGGCCATCTCAGTCACCACTTTGCTGCTCACGCTTCTTGAACCAATTGCGAAAGCGCGTAAACCATGAATCGAGCCGCGCTCCCCGTTGCGCTCTTTTCAGGTATTTCCGTTTCGCTTGCATGGTCTCGATCTGTGCCCGGTATTCCGCTTCGAGCTCCCGGATCGGTCGCATCAAATCGAACCAACGCCTGGCGAGGGGCAGAAAGTTCGTATGGACCTTGCTCAGCTTCTGCGCATGGGAGCTGGCTTCAGCGAGGCCTCGAACAACGTCCGCCGCGGCTCCTGCCTGATTCTCCTCGAGCGCAGCGACGTCCGTTAGAACGTTCCGGAATTCATCCGACTGCTCCAACAAAAGGGTGAGGTCAAGATCGGTCTTCATGCTTTTGCCCACCGCCGCCGATTTCTCATCCGTTGGAGCTCGCCATCTCCTTATGTCGTTTATTGATATTTTCCTGGATCCTCTTTCCGGACTCTGCCAGCCTCTGCAGGATCCCCAGGGCGGATGCCGCGGGGGTGACTTCCTGGCTGAGCGCTTGCAGCGCGTCGGCGATCTCGGAGGACGTTTTGCGGCAGTCGGCCACGACGGCGTCGAGGGCGGTTTCCTTCTGGCTGAGCTTTGCCAACTGCGTCCGCTGGCCGCCGATGCGTGCCTGAACCTGGCCGACTTGCTGGGCGAGACGGCTGATCTCGTGGCGAATCTGCGATACCAGAACGTCCAATCTCATTTGAGCCTCTGCCTCGATGCTGCTCTGAAAGGCCAGACGGACGGACTCCCAGGTCTGGGCAAGCGTCCTCTCAGAAAGCTCAGCGGCGAGGGCGGGTTGGTCGAGCTCCAGGCTCACGCGGCAGTTCCATTGCCAGGCGTCACACAGCGGCGTGAAGTCGGCGATCCGCAGCTGGATGAGGTGAAGCGAGCCCGCATGGTCGGGGATAAGGAGCGCGATCCAATCGGCGGCGGCATCTGGCGTGCCGCCGGGCAGAAGCGCTTCCGCCAGCCGTCTGGCGCCGACGCGGCCCGGCCGCATGTCGGGGTAGATCTCGGGATGGTACGGGTCGGGCGTGAAGATCTTGACCTGGTGCTCGGCCCACTCCGGGCAAAGATTCAGACGCAAGGCGTCCGCGGCGTACTCCCACAGCCGGAGGCCGACCCCGCCGGGGTCGGCCTTGCCGAGGGCGGTGCCGGTGGTCACGACGTGGACGGCCGACCCGGCGAGGAATCGGTCGGCAGGAAGTTGCTCGGCCCGTAGGTTGACGTAATAGAGCGAGCCGAGATCTTCTTGCTGGTCCGCCCACTCGACGAGGAGCCGCCGCAGGTCGTAGGGGATCTCGCCCCTGGCGCCCGGGCGTTCACCGTAAAGAAAGAGCGGCTCGTCGACGGCCAGGACCGGTTCGGTGTCGACCAATCGCCGGCGTAGCTGCTCGCAGATCTGCTTCTTGGCCTCGATCTCTCGCTCGATCTCGTTGATGCGGTTAACGACCTTGCGCTCGAATTTCTCCTCGACGAGTTGGATGCGGACCTCCAGGGTCGGACGCTCGGGTGGGGTGACGGCTCTCGCTCGGACAACGGTGGCGGAGCCGGGGACGATCCGAGCCATCTCCTCGAGCGGCCGGAAGACCAGGTCCGGCTCACGGCGATGGAGGAGGAGGTAGTGGGGCTCCTCCCTGCTCAAGAGCACGTAGGCCGCCTCCGTCCCCCAGGGCAGGGCCTGGAGCGCCGGCAAGGGCAGGGCGAGGGAGAAGGGCCATTGAAGGAAGATCTCGGGCTCGCCATAGGCGAGAGGTCCCCACCAGGCGCGGGCGGCTTTCCTCAGGATCAGAGGATCCGGGCGTTGCCAGCGGACCAGCCAGAAGAATCGGAAGGGACAGGTCCCGTCCGTCGGTTCCAGGAGGATCGGAGTCCCTTCGACCTTGCGCGGGCGGCTGTCGATGAGGAGATTCAGGAGCTCCTGCGACTCGCTCTCGTCTCGTGCGCCGAGGAGGTTGATGTATTCGTTTTGATCGTCCGTCAGGTCGTAGGACGCCTCGTATCTTCTGGCATCATGAAGGGCGTCGTGACCGGGAGATCTCTTGAGCGGATCGCGATAGGTCCACTCGCCCGAGAGCATGTGAAAGATGGACGTAGCTCGAGGTGCTTTGACGGATGTCAACTGCATCTCCCAGCCGCACTGGCTCGCCAGCGCGAGCATCCTGGCCTCCGGAGCATCATCCGCCAGCGGAACCGCCCAGCCAGCCGCCGTACGATAGACGAGCTCGGGTAGTCTTTCCTGGACGAGCAAGAGCGCCGCGAGCAGTTC
>Ga0214471_10004708_pt1 | contig 10529 bp, 11 predicted proteins | sample RVTome_5_FD_207665 | JGI IMG/M metagenome (GOLD analysis project Ga0214471, IMG submission 207665) | Soil microbial communities from uranium-contaminated site in the Upper Colorado River Basin, Wyoming, United States - RVT142D155 | ecosystem: Environmental > Terrestrial > Soil > Contaminated >... | reverse complement strand
GGCCAATTCGTGAACGTAGCGCCGTCCCTCGGTGTCGATCTTCCCCGCCGCCATTGCCCAGAACATGAACGCGTCGTCGGCGTCGGGGCTGTGGGCAACTCGAATGACGCCGGGATGCGGGATGGGAGATGCGGGATGCGTGGTCACGTGCCTGGCCGTGTGGCGCGAGCTGCCTCCGCTTTGAAGCGCGTCAGCGCATCGAGGTGAGCGTCCTGGGCGTATTCCGGGCGGTTTTTGGCCATCTCCGCCGGCTCGTTGCGCAGGAAGTCCGCGTAGTTACGCCGCTCCTGCTGGGTGTTTCCCTGCTGCTGGTAGGCGTGGGCGCGGAGTACATAGATGAAGAGGTGTGTGGGACTCGAGCGCTGAATCGTGTCCGCCTCCGCGAGGGCCGCGTCGGCATCGCCGCCGGCCAGCTGCAGCAGGCCGATGTGGTAGCGCGCGTCGGCGTCCAACTCCGGAAGCTGGCGATACGCTCCCAGCGCCATGGGAAGAAAGAACCTGACACTGTCGTCCTTCGCCGCTTCCGCCAGAATCATCACCCGGTTGAACAGGCGATTGGCGCGCTCCTGCGGCGACATCTGGCTGATGTCAGGAGCCGGGAGCCGGGAGCCGGGAGTTGCCGCATTCGTTGTCTCCGGCCCGGTCCCCAGCAAACGCATCGCCAGCACAGTCACCAACGCTCCGACCACGACGCCTGCCAGGGCCCATGGGAGACCGACATGCCAGCCGGCCGCTCCGGATCGAGCGACCGCGGCGCCGCATTGGTGGCAGAACTTGGCCGTTGCAGAGAGTTGGGCACCGCAGGCGTGACATGTCATGGCTGGAGAATGTAACCCGGGCTAGCGGCTGCCACGAAAGCCGGTAGTGTAGGGGCCCATGGCGGGGACGGAATACGGTAAGCACATGGGCGAGCTCAAGCGCGGCGAACAGCGCTGGGACGTCTATCTCGAGGGGCAGCCGGATACGTCGCTCGGCGCGGTCCGGGGACGGATCCACTTCGTGAGCGGGGGGCTCCACAAGATGACCGGCTGGATCTTCCTCGAATGGCAGGAGAAGGATATTCACGAGCGCTTCGGCGAGTTTTCGGCGGTCGAGCTGCTCCACTTCGTGGAAGCGCTGTAGCGCATTTGCTGCACATTCGGGCGAACACTCTGCACATTTCCACATCGCCAATCGTCGAATAGCCGGTTTTTGCTGCATTTCGTGCAGAGATTTCTTGACACCCTGTAGTGGTGCCTCTACCTTCCCATATGGCCCGCCGCTTGCACAGCGATTCACCGACTCGGGAAGGAGATCCCACGCAATGACAGCAACGCTGGAACCCACGACCGCCGCCGGGGGAGGCACCAAGGCGTCCACCGGCCCGTCACCGGCGGATGTGATTCGTCGCGCGAAGGAAGCCGGGGTGCAGATCGTGGATGTGCGATTCACGGACCTGCCGGGCACCTGGCAGCATTTCTCGATTCCCTTGAAGGAGCTCGAGGAAGACACGTTCAAGGACGGCCTGGGCTTCGACGGCTCGTCGATCCGGGGCTTCCAGGCGATCAACGAGAGCGACATGCTGCTCCTGCCCGATCCGGCGACGGCGTTCGTCGATCCGTGTCTGGAAGTGCCGACGCTCTCGCTCACCTGCGACATCGTCGATCCGATCACGCGTGAGCCGTATTCGCGCGATCCGCGCTATGTGGCGCGGAAGGCGGAAGCGTTCCTGAAGAAGAGCGGCGTCGCCACGACTGCGTACTTCGGGCCCGAGGCGGAGTTCTACATCTTCAATTCCGTGCGCTTCGACCAGAACGCACACGAAGGCTACTACCACATCGATTCCGAAGAAGGCATCTGGAACAGCGGCACGAACGGCACGGCCAACCTGGGCCACCGTCCGCGTCACAAGGAAGGGTACTTCCCCTGCCCACCGACCGATCGGCTGCAGGATCTGCGTTCGCGGATCATGCTGGCGATGATCGCGGCGGGGATCGAGGTGGAAGTGCACCACCACGAGGTGGGCACCGCGGGCCAGACCGAGATCGACATGCGGTACAACACGCTGACGCGCATGGGCGATCAGGTCATGATGTACAAGTACATCGTCAAGAACGTGTGCGCGAAGAACGGCTACACGGCGACGTTCATGCCCAAGCCGATGTTCGGCGATAACGGCTCGGGGATGCACGTGCATATGAGCCTGTGGAACGGCAAGGACAACCTGTTCTTCGACGAGAAGGGCTACGCGCTGATCTCCGAAACGGCGCGCTGGTATATCGGCGGGCTGATCAAGCATGCGGCCGCGCTGCTCGCGTTCGCGGCTCCCACGACGAACAGTTACCGGCGCCTGGTGCCGGGCTATGAAGCGCCGATCAACCTGATTTACTCGCAGCGCAACCGGTCGGCGATCTGCCGCATTCCGATGTACTCGACGTCGCCGAAGGCCAAACGGCTCGAGTTCCGGGCGCCCGATCCCTCCGCCAACCCGTACCTCACGTTCGCGGCGCTGCTGATGGCGGGCCTCGATGGCATCAAGAACAAGATCGAGCCGCCGAAGCCGATGGACGTGGACCTCTACGAGCTGGAGCCGGCGGAGCGCAAGCACGTGAAGAACACGCCGGGAAGCCTGCTCGAGTCCCTGCAGGCGCTGGAAGCCGATCATGACTTCCTGCTCGAGGGTGGCGTGTTCACGCAGGATCTGATCGATACCTGGCTCACGATGAAGCGGGCCAAGGACGTGGACGCGGTGGCGTTGCGCCCGCATCCGTACGAGTTCTTCCTGTATTACGACGCCTAACTACTAGGGCGGCAATAGTCGGCACGGGGCGGCAACGGGAAACACCCATTGCCGCCTTTTGCCGCCGGTTGCCGCCATGACTGCCATGACAACGAAACGTGAAATCTTAGAGGCCGCCAAGAAGCAAGACGTCAGCTCGCTCCGCCTCCAGTTCACCGACATCCTCGGCGTCAACAAGAACGTCGAGGTGCCCGAGAGCCAGTTCGAGAAAGCGCTCGAAGGCGACATCATGTTCGACGGCTCATCGATCGAAGGCTTCGTCCGGATCGAAGAGTCCGACATGGTGCTGCGGCCAGACCTGGAGACGTTCCGCGTGCTTCCCAACGGCGACGCCGCCGGCAAGGTCGCCCGCGTGATCTGCGACATCTATAACCCTGACGGCTCGGCGTTCGCCGGCTGCACGCGGCAGACGCTGAAGCGCCAGATCGCGAAAGCCAAGGAACTCGGCTACGAGATGATGGCCGGTGTGGAAGCTGAGTTTTTTATTTTCCAGCTCGATTCTAGTGGAGACCCGACCACCGAAACGCACGATCGCGGAGGTTACTTCGACCAGACGCCGGTCGACCGGGCGGAAGAGATTCGCCGGCTGATCGTGAAGGATCTCGTCGCGATGGGATTCGAGGTCGAGGCGGGGCATCACGAAGTCGCGCCGGGCCAGCACGAGATCGATTTTCGTTACGCGGAGGCGCTGGAAACCGCGGACAACCTGGCCACCTTCCGCTTCATCGTCAGGAACGTGGCCTACCGCCACGGTTTTCTGGCGACGTTCATGCCGAAACCGATCTTCGGCCAGAACGGCTCGGGGATGCACACCCACCAGTCCCTGTTCCGCAAGGGCAGCAACGCATTCCACGACGCGAAGGCGCAATGGGAGCTCTCGGACGTCGCGCTGTCGTACATCGCCGGGCTGTTGACGCACGCGCGCGGGTTCTGCGCCGTCACGAATCCGCTGGTGAACAGTTACAAACGGCTGGTGCCGGGGTATGAGGCGCCCGTGAATGTCGCCTGGTCCATGCGCAACCGCTCGCCGCTGATCCGGATTCCCGACCGGCGTGGCGCGGGCACGCGCTGCGAGCTGCGCATGCCGGATCCGTCGGCGAACCCGTACCTCGCCCTGGCCGTGCAGCTGGCCGCCGGCATCGACGGGGTCGCGCACAAGCTGACGCCACCGGAGCCCGTGAATAAGAACATCTTCGAGATGAGTTTCCGGGAGCGCCGCAAGTACCGCATCGACGAGCTGCCCAGGGACCTGCACGAGGCACTCGACCTGCTCGAGAAGGATGACGTAATTAGGGACGCGCTCGGCACGCACATTTACGAGCGGTTCGTCGAGGCCAAGCGCGAAGAGTGGCAGGAATACATCGGAAAGGTCAGTGAGTGGGAGCTCGAGCGGTACTTGAGTGTGTACTGATACTTGGCGGCGGGATCGGACTCGCCGGCTGCGATATCCTCCCCCGTCCGAGCGACACACAGGGCGTACAAACGTCGGGCCGGTGGGATCAGCATGGCCGGGTCGTCGTGCAGACCGACCCCCGCTACACAGTCGTCCACCTACGGGTCGACACGAATGTGACCGACCGCCACGACGTGTTGCTCGCGCGCTTCGATTTCGATCCGAGTGAGGGCACCGGGGACGAGTATTCGCTCGCGATCGCGCTCGATATCGGCGACGCGCGCCGGCTCAGCGCCAATCGCCCCTACCCGCTCGGAGACTCGATTCCCGCCTACGCGACGGTGACCTACCTCGGCCGGCCGCTGCGGCCCGATTCGGTGCGGGGGGCGTATTCCGTACAGACGCGTGGTCTGCGCCAGCTCGCGGGCCGGATCGCCGCGACGCTGTACTTCACCGCGTGGGACGACTCCACTCAGCACGCGACCTACCGGCTGCAACAGCGAATCCACGGGGTGAGACCCTGAGGGCGGTTGGGCGGTTGGTCGGTTGGGCGGTTGGGGTGGTTGCATTGCTAACCGCCCAACCGCTCAACCGCCTAACCGCCCAGACCGACCGTCAGCCCGTTAGCCCGTCCGCCCGCCTGGTCATCGATACGATCATCGTCGAAAACGGCAACGTGTTCGACCGGAGGGATGCCGCTCCCGATTGGGTCGCCAGCCTGGCCAACGGGCTGCACATCCGCACGCGGCAGTGGGTGATTCGCCGCCGGCTGCTCCTCGATCGCGGCGACCGGTTCGATGTGGCACGCATGGAGGAGAGCGAGCGGTCGCTGCGCACGCTGGGCGTGTTCCGCCAGGTACGCGTGGACACGGTGCGGACCCAGCCGGATGGCAGGCTCGCGTTGCGGACCGTGACTTCGGATGGCTGGAGCACGCAACCGCAGGCCAGCTTTACCAGTGCGGGCGGCGACGAGACATGGGCCATCGGTCTCATCGAGCGGAATTTCCTCGGCACCGCGACCGAGCTGGCGCTGGTGTACGGCCGCAACCCCGACCGCTCCCGTCTCGATTTCGAGTTTCTCAACCAGCATTTTGTCGGCCGCCGGACGCTGCTGAACGTGCGCTACAGTGATCTGTCGGACGGGCACCGCGGCGAGTGGCGATTCGGGCTGCCGTTTCACGAGACCTCGGCGCCGCATTCGGTCGAGACCTACGGCGAGCTCGCGCGCGAGCGGGTGCTCCGGTTTCGTGACGACACCCTCCAGGACAGCACGCGCCACCATCTGGTTCGGGTGGGGCTGCGGGGCGGGGTCGCGTTGCGCGCCACGACGCGCAGGTACGCGCGGCTGTTTGGCGCGTGGGAGTGGCGTCGCGAGGATTTCGCAACGAGCGATACCGCGCGGGTGCCGTACTCCGTCTTCACCACAGTGCGGGCCGGAGCGGAGCTGGGCGTCGTCCGGTTCCGCATCCTGGAGCACTTCAACTCCTTTTCCCGCCGCGAGGATGTCGACGTCTCCGCGACGTTGCGGTTCGGCATCGTGATGCAGTCCGGGATCGGCTACGAATTCAGCGGGCAGACCTCCGCGCTGTGGACGCGCGGCTTCGCCGTGTTGCGCGCCGACGCCAACGGATTGGACTCGACCCGGACTCGCGTGCAGCTGACGGTCGTCAGCCAGAACATCCGGGGTCACACGCTGATCGCGCATGCGGAGGGCGGCATCGTCACGCATCCCAAGCCGGGTTCGGAGTTCGATCCCTGGCTCGAGCAGCGCGGCCCGCGTCTGTTCGGGGTCCACGACTTCACCGGTACCCGGACGACGTGGTTCGTGCTGGAGGACCGGATCCTGCTCACCGACGACATTCTCGGGTTGTTCGCCGCGGGGATCGCGCCGTTCTTCGATTATGGCGGGGCCTGGTACGGTGACGAGCCCGTGCGCCAGGGCGGCGACGTCGGGATCTCGCTGCGATTCGGACCGACGCGCGCGGTGCGCGGCGAGGCCGCCGAGCTGGCGTTTGGCTACCGGTTCGGCGACGGCGTGCGGGGGAAGCGCTGGGCGGTCACGTTGCGCAAGGGGTTCTCCTTCTAGGGGCGACCATGACGAAGTACGATTGGATCGGCTGGGTGGCGACGGCGGTGTTTCTGGTCTCGTACTTCACCAAGCAGCCGGCGTCGCTGCGCCGGGTCCAGGGCGTGGCCGCGGTGCTGTGGGCGCTCTACGGCGTCCTGATTCACGCGCTGCCCGTCATCGTGGCCAACTTGCTCGTCGCCGGCGCCGCGATCGCGTCGTCGTTCAGGAAGACGTCCCCTTCCGCTTCTCCTCCATGAGCGCCATCGGGTTCTTGTCGGGGTCGTGAAAGAACGCCATCCAGAGGTCGTAATCGGCCGCCTGATGGACCCGGTGCGGCTCCCCCACGAAGCTGACGCCCTTCCCAACCAGCGTGCGATGCACGCGCTCGATATCGGTGACCCGGAAGTACAGCACCGAGCCGGGATGGTCCTGCTCGGCGTTCTCGGGCGGCGAGAGCATCAAGCGCACGGTTCCGCATTGGAAAAAGGCGAGTGACGGCGGAGCCTGGAACAGCAGCGGCAGGCCGAGCACGTCGCGGTGGAACGTGACGGCGCGATCGAGATCGTGGACGACGTTAGTGACTTGCGCGAGCTCCGGCGCGGCGGCGGCGGCGGCGGCGACCATTGACCCCTCCCGGGAATTAGTTAGCTTTAGCTAAGTAATTATGAACACGACCGGCCGTCAAGCCCCCCTCGACGCTCGTGCCATCGCCGATCGCCTGCATTCCGGGGCCATCCATCTCCTGCGCCGGCTGCGGGTGGAGGACAAGGCGATCGGCCTGTCGGGCCCGCGGGCGTCGGCGTTGTCGGTGATTGTCTTCCGGGGTCCGATCGCGATGGGGGCGCTGGCCGAGGCGGAGCAGGTGCGGCCGCCGACGATCACGCGGCTGGTGGCGAATCTGGAGCAGGCCGGGCTGGTCCGCCGGGTGACCGACCGCGGCGACGGCCGAGTGCAGCTCGTGGAGGCGACAGCGGCTGGCAAGCGCCTGCTCGGTAGGGGTCGCGCGCGCCGCGTGGAGCGACTCAGGCGCGGTCTCGCGCAGCTATCTCTGGAGGATCAGCGCCTGCTCGGTCGCGCGGCAGAACTGATGGAAACGTTGCGGGGTTGAGCAAGGCGTCTTCGCACGAAATCTGCCGTCTATCTCTAGAGCTCAACTGGTCGAGCACCGGTCTCTCAATCCGGTGTGGCGTTGGTGCATCTTCTGTGGCACCAACACACAGTCCCGCACCTCGCTTGCGGAGGTTGAGATGCCGTGAACGAACAGTCCCCGTCGCCCCCGCCTCCGGAGTCCGAGCAGGCCCCTGAGGCGTACTTGCGACAAGCCGGTCGCGAGTTTCTAGTGGCGCTTCATACCACGCTGCGCTCCCTCACGCTGTACCCGCTCGAGAATGCCCAAGTCCAAAAGGCGCTCGACCACCTCGTCGCCATCAGTACGCGCATTCTGGATGCGCAGGGTGAGCTCGAGGTTCGGGTCGAGGCCGAGTTCATTTTCGTGAACGGGACGCGTCTGCGACTCGAGCTCAACAGCTTTGCCTTCTTCGCGCATGTCTTCGGCGTGTTCCGGCATTGCGGCATCGGGGCGATCCGCATCCACGCTGCCGTCGGCCGCCAGGATCTGCAACTGCTCGTCGGGCTCTTGGTCTCCTTCGTTTCGAGAAAGGTCGATGCCGACGCGGCGGCGGAGCTGGGCCGGAAACTCCAGGACGCTGGCGTGACGGTGATCATCGTCGAGCCGCGTCGCGCGCATGACGCCATGGTAGGCGCTCGCGATGAAGCGGGGCGAAAGGAGGCGGCGAAGCAGACCTACGCGCGCTCGGTTGCGCTCACCAAGGAGGTCGTCAACGGCGTCCGTCTGGGGCGTGCGACGAACATCAGGAAGATCAAGCGCGTCGTGCAGGGGATTGTGGACCAGGTGCTGCACGACGATGCGTCGCTCATTGGGCTCACGACGTTGCGTGACTACGACGAATACACGTTTACCCACTCGGTGAACGTGTGTACCTTCGCCGTGGCCGTGGGACGTAAGCTCGGTCTGACCAAGCCCCAGCTCTGCGACCTGGGACTGGCAGCCCTCCTCCATGACGTCGGCAAGGCCCGCGTCCCGCTCGACGTCCTGAACAAGGAGGGGACCTTCAGCGAGGACGACTGGCGTCTGATGCAGGCGCATCCCTGGCTCGGCGTGCTCACCCTGTTCGGCCTGCGCGGCTTCGGGGAAATCCCTTACCGGCCGATGCTCGGCGCATACGAGCATCACATGAAGGTGGACCTCACCGGCTACCCAAAATCGATCCGACCGCGACAACTCTCGATCCTCTCGAAGATCATCGCCGTGGTCGACTCGTTCGACGCGGCGACCAATCGCCGCTCATATCGCGCGGCAGCGATCCCGCCGGACCAGGTGATGCGAGAGATGTGGCAGGATCGCTGGCGTGGCCACGATCCCGTGGTGGTCAAGGCATTCATCAGTTTGATGGGGATCTATCCGGTCGGAACGTGCGTCATCCTCGATACGCATGAGCTCGGGATTGTTCACGCCGCCAACCCGAACCCAACCCAGATCCACCGTCCGCTGGTGCGCGTCGTGGCCGCACCCGATGGCGTCCTCCAGTCGCCTGGGTCGCTCGTCGACCTGGCGGAACGGGACGAGGACGGAGCTTTCCGGCGCAGCATAGTCAAGGTGACTGACCCGCAGAAATACGGTCTGACGGTGAGCGACTACTTCGTTTGAGGCGCCTTAGCGCCAAGGGTTCTCCGGCGCCATCGGACCTGCTAAGTTCAAGCCCTGCATAACCCCGGCGCCGTAGCCAAGTGGTAAGGCAGAGGTCTGCAAAACCTCGATTCGTCGGTTCGATTCCGACCGGCGCCTCTTACCTAAAGCCACCGCGGGAACCAGGTCCGCTCGAGCAGCACTTTCGCCCAATGCCACCGGCGGCCAGGGGTCTTGAGCCGGACGACGGGGTCGGGGGTGGCGTAGAAGTTCCCAGTGGCGAATCCCGCGCGCCCTCCGCCCATCTCGACGAAGCAGGCACCCTCGCCGCTGAACTCGGCCGCGGGCGCAGCGCCACATACCAGGGCGGCGATGTTTCGCGCCACGACGTCTGCCTGGCCTTCTGCGAACACGCCGGCCTTCGGCAGTGACTTCCCGTTCGGCAGGGGAATCCCCGTCACGTCGCCCACCGCCCAGACGCGCTCGAACGGCGTGGCGAGCGTCCTGGGATCGACCTTCACCCACCCGCCCGCGGGCGCCAGGCCGGCGTCCACGACGAAGGCGGGCGCGGCGTGGGGCGGGACGTAGACCAGCAGGTCGTAGTTCGCCACGTCGCCCGTCTCGAATCGGATCGTGCGGCTGGCGGGCTCGACGGCGACGGGCTTGCGACCGGGGAAGAAGGCGATGCCGCGCGACGTGAGCATCTCGCGCACGGCCGCGCCGAGCGCCGGCCCGGCGACCGGCATCGGCTGCGGCTCAGGGGTGTAGACGGCGACCTCCGAGCGAGCGCGGACGCCTTGGGCACGGAGGCGCGCCTCGATGAGCATGGCCGCTTCGTATGGCGCGGCGGGACACTTGAACGGCATCGCGGCGACCAGCACCGCGAGCCTTCCGCCCTGGAAGCGAGCGAGGTCCGCGTTCAGCCCGGCCGCGCCGTCCAGGGTGTAGAGATTGCGCCCAGCCTCCGCGAGCCCAGACAGTGCCTCGGGCCGCAGCTCCGCGCCCGGGGCCAGGAGCAGGTAGTCGTAGGGCACGTCTCCATCGTCGAGCCGGACGCGCCGTGCGTTCACGTCGAGCCCCTGCACCGCGCCGAAGCGGAATGAGATGCCGCGGCGGTTCAGGCGCGTGAGCGGGCGGAAGAGCCGTTCGGGACTCCGGGTTCCATCGGCGACCCAGAGGAGCGACGGTTGGAAAAGGTGGTCGCGCGCGCGGTCGATTACGGTGATCTGATGCCCGCCGCTGACCGATCGGCGCAGCCGCTTGGCGGCCACCAGCCCCCCCACGCCGCCTCCCACAATCACAATCTCCGCCATACACGATCTCCTAGAAGACGATCACTCGGTCCGCCCACAGCGTCCAGTCGGTCAGCTCGTCGAGGGAGCTGCGGCGGCTCCCCTCGACCAGTTCGGCATCGCTGAGCCCACGCGCGTCCATGCACGACCCGCAGACGCCGACGGCGGCGCCGTGCTGCAGCGGCACTTTTAGCATCCGCTCCAGGTGGTAGTAGCCCTGGGGGAGCTTCTGCCCGGCCTTGGCACAGCCGGCGGCGTCGCCCATGAGAAAGACTTTGACAGCCGTTCGC
>Ga0214471_10004707_pt1 | contig 10529 bp, 1 predicted proteins | sample RVTome_5_FD_207665 | JGI IMG/M metagenome (GOLD analysis project Ga0214471, IMG submission 207665) | Soil microbial communities from uranium-contaminated site in the Upper Colorado River Basin, Wyoming, United States - RVT142D155 | ecosystem: Environmental > Terrestrial > Soil > Contaminated >... | reverse complement strand
CCAGTCCAGCCCGACCCACCGGAACGCCTCGAGCATCGAGTGCATGGACTCGTCGGTCGCGCGTTCGGCGTCGGTGTCCTCGATGCGCAGCACGAACACCCCACCCTGCTTGCGCGCGTACAGCCAGTTGAACAGCGCGGTGCGCAGGGACCCGACGTGCAGGGTCCCCGACGGTGCCGGCGCCATGCGGACGCGGACGGGCGGGTGTTCGGACACGGCGGGACCTTCGAGATGCAACGAGGAACGGGCGGAACCCGCAGCATCGTACGGCCGCGGGCTCCGACCCGTTCCTCTCAGTGACTCCTGCGTCAGCTCACGCCGTCTCCGCACTCGATCTCGAAGAAGTGGCCTGGCGTCCCGTCGTGAGCCTTGCCCGAGTTCTCCTGGTTGTCCTGCGTGTAGACGAACCCGAGCTCCTCGAAGGCCGAGCTGCCCGGCGTGGTGACGTCGGCGAACACCTCACCCACGCCGGACCCGAACGCGATCACCCAGATCGCGTCCTCGATCATCGGCGAGCGCTGACGCACGTCGCCGTCGTCGCCGTAGGACTCGTTGCAGCGGGTGTACAGGTTGTACGCCCCGGTCCAGTCCATCAGCCGGTCACCGAAGTCCAGGCCGTTCTGCCCCGTGTCGCCCTGGAGGACGTCACGGTCCCAACCGCCGTAGATCCAGTCCACACCCTGGTGGTGCTGGTCGGGCTCCGAGTCGTCGTCGTCGGGCGTGCCGTCCGGGTCGTTGAGGCCCGTGATGGTGCGCCAGATCGGCTCGTCGGTGTGGCCGGGGACGCCCTCGGACCGCGGGCGGAAGTCGATGACGTCCGCTCCGTAGCCACCCAGCAGGATGTCCACGTAGCTGTTGAACAGCGCATCGGTCTCGTCCGCGCCGGGCAGCGGCACGTCGGGGTCGTCCGGGCAGCCCTCGACCGGGTCGAGCTCCTGCCCGCAGCCGCCCCACATGGCGTCGTCGCCGTAGTCGCCGAAGAGCCAGTCGGCGCCGCCGTCACCGTTCATCCAGTCGTCGCCGAAGCCACCGTGCATCGAGTCGTGACCCGGCCCACCGCGCATGAAGTCGCGACCACCGTGGTGCACGCCGTCGAACTCCAGTGGCACCGGCTCGCCCTCGGGCGTGGCCGGGTACTCGAACAGCAGGTTGACACGCCGGTCGAGCTGGAACTCCAGCAGTCCCTCGTAGTGCAGGAACATCGGACCCTGGGTGTCCGCGACCACGTCCACGCCGGCACCCAGCTTCGTGTCATCGATCGATCCACGGTCTCCCAGCATCACGTCCTCGCCCGGACCGCCGAACATCGTGTCGTCGTCGAGCTCACCGAGCATGTCGTCGTTGCCGACGTCAGTCGGGTCGAGGAAGTCGTCGCCGAACAGCACGTCGTCGCCGTCCTGGCCCCACTGGTAGTCGTCCTCGTCGTCACCCTGGAGCCAGTCGTCCCCGCTGGTGACGTCGACGGTGAGGAACAGCCCGTCGTCGTCACCGACGTCGAACCGCTCCGCGACCCGGTGGAACGTGTCGGGTCGGTAGTCCTCGAACCCGCGGTAGACGTCGGTTGCGCCCGGACCTTCGCCGACGAGCACGGTCCGCGTCAGCGTCCCGTTGTCGCCGAGTTGGAAGTCCTGTGCGCCGTCGCCGAACACCATGTCGCCAGCGTCGCGCAGGCCCGGGTCGTTCCACCCACCGATCTGGTCGTCCTGTCCATCGGGTGCGCCGACGTCGCCGAACAGTCCAGCGTCGTCGGACAGCTCCGCCTCGGTGGTCAGGGCGGCGGCCAGCACGTCGTTGACGATCGGTTCGATCTCGACGTCGCTGAACGACTCGGCGTTGAACACGTCCGGCGGCTCGTAGAAGGTGACGGAGGGGTTCGGGTCCAGCACGACCGGGAGCGCGAGGTCGCCCCAGAGGAAGTCGCCGGCGCCGTTGCCCTCCATGTAGTCGTCGTTCCCGTTCCCGGTGATCTGGTCCGGCTCGTCCTGGCCGAACAGCGCGTCGACGCCCGAGCCACCCCAGATCACGTCGGGTCCGGCGTTGTCGTCGGTGAACGCCGCCACGTCGAGCGGGTCCACGCCCCGTTGCGCGTCGACACCGATGAGGTCGGTCTCGTAGTAGTGCGTGCCTGCCACGGGCAGGCGCGTGATCACCGCGTTGTCACCGGCGATGACGTCCGCGTCGGCGCCTCCGAACAGCCAGTCCCCGTCATCGGGATCTCCGACGTCGTCGCCGGACCACACGAGGTCGGTGCCGCCGATCAGGTCGTCCTCGCCGTCGTTGCCCTCGAGGATGTCGCTGCCCTGGTTGCCCTGGAGCTGATCGTCCTCCGCGTTGCCCTTGACGAGGTCGTTGCCGCCTTCGCCCCACATCCGGTCGTTGCCGCCGTCGCCGAACATCAGGTCGGGCCCGCTGACGGACGCGAGATCGGCCGGTGGCACCGCGCCGGGATCGCGCCGCTCGCGGTCGAGCAACTCGACGGTCCTCGCGTGGCCACCGGTCACAGCGTCCTCGGCCCACTCACCGCCTGCGACGAGCCGGTCGACGTTGCCGTTGTCGCCGAGCATGACGTCCTCGGCGAAGTTCCCGTGCATGACGATCTCGCCCTCGTCGAGCTTGTTCGTCTCGGGGTTGACGTTCGACGACCCACCGAGCATCACGTCCTGGTCGTCCGACAGCGTGCCGAACAACAGGTCCAGGATCAGGTCGGAGTAGCCGAACATCGTGTCGCGACCGTGGTTGCCCTCCATCCAGTCGTCACCGTCAGCGCCACGCAGGGTGTCGTCGCCTCGACCGGCGTACAGGTGATCGTCACCTGTGCCGCCGTGCAGGATGTCGGCGGCGCCGTCGGTGTTGGCGTTCTGCAGCTCGACGGCCCACTTCGGTGCGCCGTCGACACCGAGCGTGTCCGAGGGCCAGAAGGTGTGGGCGTGGTGCGCCAGCCGGTAGTCGCCACCGACCGCGCCGTCCGCGCCGTCACCGATCAGCCCACGGTCGCCGACCAGGTAGTCGTGACCGTTCTGACCGAACAGCTCGTCCGAGCCCAGTTCACCGAACAACTGGTCGTCGGCCAGGCCGCCGTACAGGTCGTCGTCGCCGTCCTGGCCGTGCAGCGTGTCCTCGTCGCTGTCGCCGACGAGCTTGTCGTCGCCGAAGTCGCCGTCTGCGGCACCGCCCGCGGCGGGGACGAGCGTGACGACCGTCAACGCCGCGTTCACCTCGCCGTTGTCGCCCAGGATAACGTCGGTGCCGGCACCGCCGTACAGGGCGTCGCCACCGTCGGCGCTGACGAAGTCGCGCAGGAAGCCCGAGCCGCCGATGATCCGGTCGTTGCCGGCCTGCCCGTAGATCAGGTCGCCGTCGAACTCGTCGACGGTCAGGTGGTCGTCGTCCTCGTTGCCCAGCAGCAGGTCGTCGCCAGGACCACCCTGGATGACGTCGTTGTTGTCACCGCCGTAGATCTCGTCCTCGCCCACGTCGCCGAACAGGTCGTCGGTGCCGTCGTTGCCGAAGATGAGGTCGTCGCCGAGCGATCCACGGACGTGGTCGTCTCCGTCCTCGCCGTAGATCTCGTCGGCGCCTGGTCCACCGAAGATGACGTCGTTGCCGTCCCCGGCGTCGTCGTCGTCCTCGGTGCCGTCGGTGTCCCAGCCGGCTTCGAAGTCGTCGTCGGCGATGTCGCCGTGGATGTCGATGTCGTCACCGACGATGAAGTCGCGTCCGTCGCCTCCGTTGATGAGGTCGGCCGCGCCACCTCCAGCGATCTGGTCGCGTTCGCCGTCGCCGTAGATGACGTCGTCGCCGCCGCCACCGTCGATGCGGTCGCGGTCCTGCTCACCCAGGTCGGTGTCGAGGAATGCGAGCTGATCTGCCGGCACGGGCGGGAGCGTCTCCGCCCCGTCCTCGAACAGCGGGCTGCCGGCGGAGCCGATCGTGATCGGTCCCAAGGAACCCCACAGGTCGCCGAAGATGCGGTCCTCGCCAGCGTCGCCGAAGATCGTGTCGCGACCGTCGGAGCCGTTGATGATGTCGGCTCCGGTGCAGCCGTGGATCTCGTCGTCGTGCCACGCACCGACCAGCAGGTCGCCGCCACCCTGACCCCAGATGTGGTCGTCGTAGGTCTCGCCGTCCTCGGGCGCGTCGGTCTCGTCGCCGAGGATCACGTCGGCCCCGCCGCCACCGTAGATGTAGTCGCTGCCGACCTCGCCGTGGATGACGTCGGTGCCGCCCGACCCACCGGTCGTGCAGTCACCCTCGTCCGAGGCGTCGTCGCCCATGATGACGTCGTCGCCCGGGCCGCCCCACAGGTAGTCGTCGCCCTGACCGCCGGCGATCCGGTCAGCACCATCAGGGAAGATGATGTCGATGCCGTTCTCGGCAAGGATGTGTTCACCCCCGTCGACACGATCGTTCCCGGGACCGCCGTCGAGCAGCACGTCGGCGCCGGGGCCACCGTTGATGGTGTCGTTGCCGCCCTCGCCGTACACCGTGTCGGCACCCAGACCGGCGTCGATCTGGTCGTCGTGCGGGCCACCGTAGACGGTGTCGTTGCCGGCGCCCGTCGTGAGCTGGTCGGCGCCGTTGTCGTCGGTCTCGGCAGGATCGCTGTCGTTGCCGGGATCGTCGCCGCCGTAGATGACGTCGTGGCCGTCGCCGGTCGTGATCGCGTCGTTGCCGGCGCCACCGAACCCGGTGACCTTGGCCGTGAAGGGCGCGACCGCGTCGCTGTCCTTCTGCTGCTCGTCGAGCGGTGGCCCCTGCGCGTCCTCGTCGTCCTCGGCCTTCGCGCCCGCCTTGGATCCCTGGAACAGCAGCACGTCGTCACCGTCGCCGGCGTTGAACCAGATCTCGTGTCCCACGTACTCCTGGGTGAAGCCGAACGCGGACACCGAGAACCGCCCCGGCGCCCCGCCGGGTGTCGGAGCCACGAGTTCCCTCACCACGACTTGTTCGTCGACGATGTGGAACAGCGTCTGGCGGTGCGGATCAGCACGCGTCCCGATGTTGAGACGTATGACGTCGCCGTCCTCCGTCGCCAGAACCGGGTCCTTGTCGCAATCGGCGAGCCGCGCCGTGAAGTCCAGCAGCCGGACGCGGGCGAGTTCGAACTCCTCCTCGTGGCAGAACGGGCAGGGCCCGATCTCGACGTAGATCTGGAGGAACGCCTCGAGGAACCCGACCACCTCGAACAGGCAGAGCGGGTTGTGGATCCGCCGCGCCATCTCGTCGAGGTAGACCAGCCCGTCCATCTCGGGACCGTCGATCAGATCGAACCCGAGCGTCGCCTCGATGCCGCCACGGACACCTGCGGCAGCGATCACGACGTTGACTTCGCCCTCGGCGTAGATGCCCGCGTTGACGTACAGCTCCGGGCCTTCGAAGTCACGGATGTAGATGCCCTCGACGATGAGGTTGCCGATGCCCGCATCGGGGTCGGACGCGAACGCATCCCCGCCCCGCTCGATCGCGCGTCGGATCCCGCGGGTCGAGAAGCCCATGCCGAACTTGATGCCGGCGCCGACGAAGCCACCGATGTTGATGTAGAGGATCCCGAAGAACGGTCCGAACGGGATCTCGACCTCGGCACCCAGGTACAGCTCGCGCGGGGTCCAGTCGATGATGATGCAGTCGCCACCCGCGAGCATCCCCAGGACGCAGACCGGCTCTTGGACGATCGGCAGGCTGAGGATCGAGCTGTCCGCGCCGCCGCCGAGGACGTTGTCGACGTCCGACCCGGACTTGCCTTGGCCCGCGGCCTCGGAGACGAGCGCCCCGGCGAGCGATCCGATGTCGTCCTGTCCGATCGGGTTGTCGTCCCCGTCGACGAACGACAGCAAGCCGCCGCTCAGCGCTTGCGTCGGCGCGGGCTTCTCGGCCTGCGCCTTGGCCGGATCGAACACCACCTTCAGCTCGCTCGCTCCGGGGATCAGATCCGCGAACGGGACCGGTTCGCTCGCCGTGAGGCCGGTGATGGCCTTCGCGAAGCGGATGACGGTGTCCACGTCCTTCAGGAAGTCGAGGTTGACGTCCCCGAAGATCTCTGCGAGGTCGACGAACGTGATGTCACCACCACCGAACATGCGCGACAGGTCGCTGATGATCGGGATCGGCGCGAACACGAACGAACGGATGTCGTCGGCCACCTCGACCACGTTGTTGATGCGGCCGAAGATCGGGCCGAACATCTCACCCAGCGCGGAGCCGAGGTCGAACGCCGGGTCACTCAGCACGATCGTGGGGATGCCCACGCCGCTGGTCGTGCTCATGGTCCAGTCGAAGTCGAAGTCGGCGTACACGCGCGGCAGGCCCTTGATGGAGTCGTTGAGGTCGCCCAGCGACGACAGCGTGTACTCGAGGTCGGCCGTGATGTCGGCGACCGGGTTCAGCGTCGTGGCAGGGTCGGACGTGACGAGCTCGGCGATCGTGATGCGCCCGTCGCCACCCCCGTCGACGTCGCCCGTCAACGAGACGGTCACGTCCTCGGCGTCCGCCTCGTCCCGGTTGGAGACGGCGAACCCGAGGACCCCGAAGCGTGCCTCGATCGCATCGCTGATGCCGGCGAACGCCGACAGCTCGAGCTCGGGGATCGTGCTGGTGCCTCCGGCGTAGAGCAGCGGCTTGGGGTCGTCGAGCAGGTAGAAGTCGGCGTCCTTGGAGACCCCGAAGCCGATGACGGCGTGCCAGTCCGCGCCTGCGGCGACCTCGCCACCCATCCCGACGAAGTCCAGGCCGCTCAGGCCGAGGTCGAACGCCTCGGTGCCGGTGTCGGAGCCGCCGATCGCCAGCGCCACCTCGACCGCCTCGACGTCGAGCGGGGTGAACGAGCCGTCACACGAGTCCTGGCCGCCACCGCAGTCGCCGATCACACGCAGCGATCCCGGGGCCTCCGGGTCGGTGATGTCGACGAGCAGGTCGGCGCCGTCCGGACCGAGGGCGTCGTCGATCGCGTCGCGGATCGCGTCCAGCGCGTCCGCGTCCGTGCCGTCGGGTCCGACCTCGAGACCGGTGACGGCGGACTTGACCTGCTCGAGCTTGTCGACGATCTCGGCGGCGCCGTCCAGCGAGTCGCCGAGCAGCGGCACCTGGAAGCCGAAGAACTCACCCTGGAGGATCTGGCTGATCAGGTCGATGAGCCGCGAGATCCCCTCGGTGAACGAGGTCAGCGAGAGCAGCTCGTTCAGGAACAGTCCGCTGAGGTCCTCGGGGGTGTGCAGCACGTCGATCGACCCGAAGTCGCTCCAGCGCGCCTGGAGCCAGTGGTCGTCGGGCTGTCGGGCCTCCTCGGCGACCCCGGTGGCCGGTGCCCCGTTGAAGAACACCGGCATGTTCAGGCACGCGATGAGGTCGGAGTCGTCCGGCGCGGGATCGGGGTCCGAGACGTGAGGAACCGCATCCTCACCTTCCGTGTTGTTCGTGCACGACGCGACGGTGCCGCCGACGTCGCCGACCAGGTGATCGCCGAAGTGCTCGAGCGTGACGTAGGTGTCGGTCGACGGCCCGGCGGGGTCGTAGCCGAGCGACCCCGCGATCCCGAAGCGGAACTCGCCGCCGGGGCCGAGGGCCAGCTCCTGACCCAGCGCCGACACCGTGAACTCCTTGCTCTGGTCCGCGAACGCAGACACGTCGACGCCCACGCTGGAGGCTCGAGCCACCAGTACCTCGGTGTCGGGGAGCGCACCCGAGGTCAGCTCGAGGGCGACCGGCACCGCGAGCGTGGCACCCGCCGTGCCGGTGACGTCGACCTCGCCGGCCGCCTCGACGCCAGCCAGCGACGGCAGGCCGCCGCCCAGCTCCGAGGTGTTGATGGAGAGCGGCTGGTCGACCGCCTTCTCGAACGAGAAGTCGAAGACGAGATCGAGCACGCCGTCAGGGTCGGTCCCACCGAGCGGGGGCAGGTCGACCAGCTCGAGGCCCGGGACGCTGCCGAGGTGGCCCTCCATCGTCAGCAGCACGTCACGGAGGCGGTCGGGAAGCTCGCCGTTGCGCAGCTCGTCCACGCTGTCGGTCAACGCCGAGAAAGCCCCGACGAGATCGCCGGGCGTCCCCGCCAGGAACGGGATCTGGGCGCCCAGCGGACCCGCGGACAGGACGTCCTGGAGTCCGGCACCGAGACCCTCGAAGTTGTCGATGATCGTCGCGAACAGGGCGTCCTCGGGAGCGGGCACGTCCAGCAGGCGTGCGAAGTTGATGGTGCCGAGCGCCTCGACCAGCGGGTCGGCGACGTTGGTGACGACGAGGTCGTGCGAGAGCGCGGGTTCCGCGAGCTGGACGTCGGCGATGGCACCCAGGGCGGGCCACGACAGCTCGACCGGGACGGAGTCGGACCCGAGGATCGGGATCACGTCCGTGACGGCGTAGGCGGCCAGGTTCATCGTGGCGCTGGCGGCCAGGTTGTTGACCACGTCCACGAAGTCACCGGTCGGGAGGTCGACGTCGATGCCGTCGACCGGCGTGGTGGGGTCGTAGGCGAAGTGGAACACGAACGGGTTGACACGGGTTATCCCCGTGGCCTCGACCAGCGATGGCGGGTAGGTGAGGTCGATGGTCAGCGAGGAGGCTCCAGGCTCGATCTTGCCGAGTTCGATGAGCGAGCCGGGCTGGGCCCGCAGGTCGACGTAGCCCGCCGAGCCGAGCAGGTCGGACGCATCCATCGACGAGGCGATGTCGAGGTCGAACTCCGACCCGTCGGCGAGGTCCCGCACGAAGAACCGGCGGTATGGGGGCAACGTCTCGGCTTCCTCGAACTCCAGCGTCTCGGGCAGGTCGCAGGTCTCGGGATCGCACGCCTCCGAGGCGTTCAGGTCCACGCCCCAGGGGATCGTCACGTCGAGTGCCCGATCGACCAGCGCCGTCGGGGCGGGCAGGTCGAGGAGTTCCTGGCCATCCAGGAACACGGTCGCGAGCTCACCGGTCGACTCGTCGATCTTGGCGGCCGACAAGCCGGTGATGCCCAACGCTTCCTCGAGCGCATCCCCGAGGGCGGGACGCCCGATCCGCACGGATTCCGGCGAGAGGTCCACCTCGTCGAACAGCAGGGCGTGCACCTCTGTCAGCCCTCCGTCCTCGTGGTGCAGGTTGATCGGCAGCTCGAGGTAGCCGGTCGACGGGTCGAACTCGACGCCCGCGGGGTCGATCGAGAGGCCGTTGCCGGGCGTGTTGACCTCGGTCAGGAAGTCCTGGACGGTCGCGAACGTGGCGGTCCCGAACTCGTTCAGCACCGTGTCCTCGTCGTCGACGTTGGTGTGCTCGACGATGAAGCGCTTGAGGTCGTCGGTGGTCCCGAGCATCTGGGACAGGAGCAGGTCGACGAACGGCATGTCGACATCGACCAGCGGATCGCGCTGGACCACCTCGAGCATGTTGGAGAGCTGGCCCAGGCCGCCGAGCAGTTCGGTGGTGTCGATGTTGGCGAACCTGGCGATGCCCGTGTCGAAGTCCGCGTTGGTCGCCACCTCGACCACGCCAGCCTCGAGCGTCACGTCGATCGCGGGCGCGCCGCCGCCGAGCACGGTGATGCCCTCGGGCAGGCCGAGGAGCAGCGTGCCGCCGGCCACATCGATGGCCGCGTCGGACACCACGATGTTCTCGGATTTCGGCAGCGTCAGCTCGCCGACGTCGTTGAGCGTGCCGTCGGCGGCGATCTCGGTGAACGCGAGCCGGCCGTTGCCGTCGGCATCGGTCACGGACAGGGCGGCGTGCGTGTCCAGCGACAGCGTGCTGCCGTCGAGCACCTCGACCTGCGTCATCCCGACGACCGATCCGAAGTCCGCGTCGTCGAACAGGAAGGCATCCGGGGTGCCGTCGCCGTCGGCGTCGATGAACGCCCGGTAGCTGATGACCGGCTCGGCCTCGATCCAGAACTCCTCGGTCACGTCGTCGAACGATGCCGTGAAGTCGAACCCGAACTCGAAGGTGACGGGCAGTCCCGGGTCACCTTCGGCGGTCGTGAGCCCGTTCCCGGACCCCGGGTCGATGACGTCCAGCGGGACGTTGTCGTGGTGGACGGAGACGTCGACCTCGAAGGTGGCGGTGGTCACACCCCCATCCTCCGGGAGGATCTCGACCGCGGCGGAGACCACGTCCCCGGTGTCGGTCGCGAGGTCTTCGAGCTCGGCCTCGAGGTCGCTCAGCTCGTCGACGGCATCAGCGAGCGCAGACTGCCACGGACCCGCGGCGTCAGCGAACAGGGACTCGAGGTCCAGCGCGTCGTCATCACCCGGCGGGAGGTCGGTGAGCGGGACCGGCTCGGCGAAGACCCCGTGGTGCGCGAGGTCCCCGGCCCATGTGCCCAGCGATGCCAGGCCGGTTCGGAACCCGGCCAGCACCTCGGGAGGTCCGGCCAAGCCGGGCGATGGGATCACGAGCAACGACGCGATCACCGCCATCGTGATGGATCCGGCAACGGTACGACTGTTCATCTGCCTGCCCCCTGCTGCCCCCTCGGCAGCCCCTGGTGTCCTGTCAGTCCTGTGGTGGTTCGATGGTCACGTGGTGCACGGCGCCCCGCAGGCTCGGATGGCCTGCTCCATCTG
>Ga0214471_10004706_pt1 | contig 10530 bp, 9 predicted proteins | sample RVTome_5_FD_207665 | JGI IMG/M metagenome (GOLD analysis project Ga0214471, IMG submission 207665) | Soil microbial communities from uranium-contaminated site in the Upper Colorado River Basin, Wyoming, United States - RVT142D155 | ecosystem: Environmental > Terrestrial > Soil > Contaminated >... | reverse complement strand
TAGGTTGGGGCTCGTGTAAGTGGGCCTCGGGCCCACTTTTTGTTTGAGTCGGGTGCACACATGAGCTGGAGCACGCAGGAGCCGGCCGGAACGGCCAGGGGGCGCGACGCCCAGTTCATCGCGGAACGCGTCCGAACCATCGCGGCGCCGATCGCCCGTTCGCTCGGCGTGGATGTCGTGGATGTCGAGTGCGTCGGGCAGGGCCAGCGGACGCTGGTGCGGGTGTTTCTCGACAAGCCGGGCGGCGTGAGCCTGGAAGATTGCGGACAGGTGCATGTCTCGTTGAGCCATGCGCTGGACGTCGAGGACCCGATCCCGCATTCCTACACGCTCGAGGTTTCGTCACCGGGGCTCGACCGGCCGTTCAAGCGTCGCGAGCAGTACCACCGCGCGCTCGGCACCGTGGTCAACCTCAAGCTCCGGACCCCGATCAACGGGCAGTGGCGGGTGGTCGGCACGCTGCGCGAAGTGCGCGACGATGGCGTGACGCTGTCGGTGGTGGAGAAACGGTCTGAGCAGACGGTGCAACTGACCTGGGACATGATTGCAGAGGGACGGCCGCAGGTCACCTTTTAGGACGGCCGCGAAGCGACAGAGCCTGGCAAGAGAGACCATATGCGAGGCCAAAAACAAGGATTGAGACTATGAACGGCAAAGAACTGATTGCAGTGTTTGATCGATTGAACCGGGAGAAGAGCATCGACGAGGCCCGGATTATCGGCACCGAATCTTTCAAAGAAGATGGTGTTCGGGCTCGTGCGAATGAGCGAGGGACAGAATCATGAACGGCAAAGAACTGATTACCGTGATCGACCAGTTGGGCCGTGAGAAGGGCATCGACAAAGCCCGCATCATCGGCGCGGTGGAAATAGCGCTCCAGACCGCCGCGAAGAAGCGCTTTGGGCAGGGGGAAAACGTCAAGGTCGAGATCGACACCAAGACGGGCGACATTTCGGTGATCTCACTAAAGACGATCGTCGAAACGGTCACCAATCCCAAGGCCGAAATCTCGGTCCTGGAGGCCCGCAAGGTGGATGACGGTGCGGAAGTGGGCGACGAGATCGGCTCGCTCATCGAGATGGACGAGCTCGGGCGCATTGCCGCGCAGACCGCCAAACAGGTGATCTGCCAGAAGGTCCGCGAAGCCGAGTGGGAGGCAGTGCAGAAGGAATACTCGACCCGGCAGGGCGACCTGATCAACGGCATCATCATCGGCCAGGAACGACGCAACTACATCGTGGATCTCGGCAAGACCGAAGCCATCCTGCCGATCCAGGAGCAGATCCCCCGCGAGACCTACCGCCGCGGCGACCGCGTGAAGGCGCTGCTGCTCGAAGTGCGCAAGACGCCGAAGGACGTGCAGGTGATTTTGTCGAGGTCGCATCCGACCTTCGTCTCGAAACTGTTTGATCTGGAGGTGCCCGAGGTCGGCGAAAAGATCGTCGAGATCAAGGGGGTGGTCCGCGAGCCGGGCGACCGGACGAAGATCGCCGTCTCCTCGCGCGACAAGGCGGTGGACCCGGTTGGCGCCTGTGTCGGCATCAAGGGCTCGCGCGTGCAGGCGGTGGTGCGGGAGCTGCGCGGCGAAAAGATCGACATCATCGCCTGGACCAACGACCCGCGCGTGTTCATCGCCGAGGCGCTCAACCCGGCGAGTATTGAAAAGGTGGGCATCGACGAGGAAAAGAAGTCGGCGCTGGTCGTGGTGGCCGACTCGCAACTCTCGCTGGCCATCGGCAAGAACGGGCAGAACGTCCGCCTGGCCGCCCGGCTGACCGGTTGGAAGATCGACATCATCAGCGCGACGGAATACGAGAAGGAAAAGGTCGAGCGGGACAAGGAAATCAAGGCGGCGATGGCCGAGGAAGCCGAGGCGCAGCGCGAGGAAGAAGCGGCGCGCGCCCAACGACAAGCCGAAGCGCAGGCGGAGCAAGCGGCCGCGGAGTCGAAAGCGTAGATCAGGAGACGGATGTCCGGCACACGCGTTCACGATCTGGCCAAGAAACTTGAGATGGAGAGCAAGGAATTGCTCGCCGAACTCAAGAAGCTCGGCATTGCCGCCAAGTCGCACAGCAGCACAGTGGACGACGATGCCATGGAAACCGTGCTGGCCAAGTTCGGCAAAGGCCGACCCGCCGCCAAAACCGCCGCCAAGCCCGCCGGCAAGACACAGGGCAAGAGGGACGCGGGCGCGAAGCCCGCCACCGTCCCCGTCGAAGAACCGCCGAAACCCGACAAAAAGCGGCTGCTGTTCAAGAAGAAAAAAGAGGATGAGCCGGCCGATGCGTTTGCGGCTTCCACTGAACCGCAGCCCATGACCCCGATTCATCCCGGGTCCCCGACTCAGGACAGTGCCGTGCTCGCGTCCGCATCCGAGCCCCTGGCTACCCCGCCCCCGCTATCCGCGCATTCCCCGGCTCCGATTCACGAACTGCCTCCGGGCGTTGCTCCGGCGCGGCCCGCGCCGCCGGCCGCGTCGATGGTCGCGGCCGCTCCTGCGGTTCCCGCGTCGCCTACGACTGCGGCGGGCGAGCTGGCTGCGCGGAAAAAGAAAGAAGGGGATTTTGAGGCGCCGCCCGGTGACGCAGGGCTGAAAGACAAGCTCAAGAAACCCAAGAAAACCGGCCGGGTCAAGGACGAGGACGACCTGCGTTTTCGCGAAGATGCCGCCCGGTGGCAGGATCTAAGAGCGATCCCTGTCCATCGCCGAGAAGACCGCTCACGCCATCAGCAGGCGTCGGCCGTCACGGAAATCACCAAGCCCAGGCAGAAGGCCATCAAGCTGACCGCAGGCCTCACCGTGAAGGAATTTTCCGAACTGGTCGGGCAGCGGCCGGCCGATGTGATGCGCAAGCTTATGGATACCGGCCAGATGCTGACGCTGAATCAACCGATGAATCTGGACGCCGCGCAATTGATCGCCGAAAGCTTCAGCATCAAGACCGAAGTCGTGGTCGAACGGGAGGGCGAGGCATTGCTCGACGAGACTGTCGACGTCGAACAGGACGCCGTTCTGCAGCCGCGCCCGCCGGTGGTGACGATCATGGGCCACGTGGACCACGGCAAGACCTCGTTGCTGGACGCCATCCGGCAGACGAAAGTGGCCGAGGGCGAAGCGGGCGGGATCACGCAGCATATCGGCGCCTACACGGTGACGGTGCGCGGCAAGCAGGTCACGTTTCTGGACACGCCCGGCCATGAAGCCTTCACGTCCATGCGGGCGCGCGGCGCCAAGGTGACCGACCTGGTCGTGCTCGTGGTGGCGGCGGACGACGGCGTCATGCCGCAAACGGTCGAAGCGATTCACCACGCGACGGCGGCGAACGTGCCGATCATCGTGGCGATCAACAAAATTGACAAGCCCGGCGCCAACCCGGACCGTGTGAAAAACGCGATGGCCGAACACCAGTTGATTCCGGAATCCTGGGGCGGCCAGACGATCTTCGTGGAGGTTTCCGCCAAGCAGAAAACCGGACTGGACTCCTTGCTGGAAATGATCCTGCTTCAGGCGGATGTGCTGGAATTCCAGGCAGACCCGGCCCGCCTGGCCAAGGGTGTCGTGATCGAAGCCAGGCTGGACCGCGGGCGCGGGCCGGTGGCGACGGTCCTGGTGCAGAGCGGGACGTTGCGGGTCGGCGACGCCTTCGTCGTCGGCACGTTCAGCGGCCGCGTGCGCGCGCTCGTCAACGATCGTGGAGAAAAAATAAAAGAGGCGGGTCCCTCGATTCCCGTGGAGGTCATCGGCATGCCGGGCGTGCCGGGGGCGGGCGACCTGTTCGTCGCGGTCAAGGACGAACGCGACGCGCGCGAGATTGCCGACGCGCGCGCGCAAAAGCAGCGCGCGACCGACATCAACGCCGGTCCAGGCAAGGTAACGCTCGACGATTTGTTCGCACGCATCAAGGACGGCGACGTCAAGGAGCTGCCCGTGGTAATCAAGGCCGACGTGCAGGGCTCCGCGGAGGCCCTGGGCAGCGCGGTCGAAAAACTGTCGACCGACGCGGTCAAGCTCCGCGTGATTCACTCCGGGGTCGGTGCGATCAACGAGACGGACGTCATGCTGGCCTCAGCCTCGCGTGCGATCATCATCGGCTTTAACATCCGGCCGGAGCCGAAAGCGTCCGCCCTCGCGGAAAAGGACGGCATCGACATCCGGCTCTACACCATTATTTACAACGCCATCGAGGATATTCGGGCGGCGATGGAAGGCCTGCTGGACCCGACGCTGAAGGAACGCGTGCTGGGCCGCGCGGAAGTCCGCCAGGTGTTCACGATCCCGAAGGCGGGCGTCATTGCCGGTTGTTACGTGACGGACGGGATGATCCAGCGTTCCGGAGCCAGCGTGCGGGTGATTCGCGACAATGTGCCGGTCTATCAGGGCAAGTTGGGGTCGTTGCGCCGCTTCAAGGACGACGTGCGGGAAGTCCAGCAGGGCTACGAGTGCGGCATGGGCGTCGAGAACTTCAGCGACATCAAGGTCGGGGACATCCTCGAGGTCTTTGTCGTGGATAAGGTGGCGGCGAAGCTGTAGCGTAACCGGATCGTGCGATGATCATCGGCGTCTGCACCGTGGAGTTGTTCATCCCCGACGGGCAGTCGCTGAAATCGAAACGCCAGGTGTTGAGCAGTTTGAAAGAGCGACTCCGGGGCAAATTCAATGTCTCGGTCGCCGAGGTAGACGAGCAGGATCTCTGGCAGAAGGCGGTGCTGGGCATCGCCTGTGTGGCCAACGAGACGGCCTACGTCAATCAGGTGCTGGATCAGGTGCTCAATCAGATCCGGTCGGTTCCGATGGTCGAGATCGTGCGGTCGCGCATCGAACTGCTGTGAAGCAGGTTAAGATTGAGGTTCGGGCTGAGACAAAGGGGAATCGGAAACGTCATCTGCACTCAACCTTGACCTTAACCTCAGCCTGGTATTTGTCTATGGCCAAGACAGCGTACAAGCGTGCGACGAGGGTGGCGGACCAGATTCGCATCGAAGTGGCGGACATCATCATGCGCAAAACCAAGGATCCCCGCGTGGCGTCCGTGACGGTCACGGACGTGAAGATTACGAATGATTTACGATTGGCCCGTGTGTTCGTGACCACGATGCTGGACGCGGCACACGAGCGAGAGGCGTTGATCGGGTTGGACAAGGCCAAGGGGTTTATCCGTTCCGAACTGGGCCACCGGCTGAATCTGCGGTATACGCCCGAGATCGTATTTCAGAAGGATGTCAGCGGGCCGCGCGGCGATCGGCTCCTATCCATCCTCGATCATCTTGACGAGGAGCGACGCAAGGAATCGAAGCCGGACGAGACGGCGGCTCAGGCGAATGAGTGACATGGCGACCGTGGCGGAGACAGTCGTGGCGCGCGGCATCGGCGACGGGATTCTGAACGTCAACAAGCCAGCCGGCTGGACTTCGCACGACGTGGTGGCCAAGGTGCGCGGGCTCCTGAAGGAACCGAAAGTCGGCCACGCGGGCACGCTCGATCCGGCGGCGACCGGCGTGCTCCCGATTCTGCTGGGCCGCGGCACGCGCATCGCCGAATATCTGCTGGAGTGGGACAAGGAGTATCGCGCGGTTCTGCGGCTGGGCCAGTCGACGGATACGCAGGATGCGACGGGGACCGTGCTGGCCACGCGGCCGCTCGACGGGCTGACGGAGGAGCAGATCCGGGCTGCGATCGGGCGCTTTCGGGGACGGATTTCACAAGTGCCGCCGATGTATTCGGCGGTGAAGGTGGCCGGCGTGCCGCTCTACAAGTCGGCGCGGGCCGGCAAAACGGTCGAGCGGGAACCGCGCACGGTGGACATTCATGAGATCGAGGTGCTCGGGATCGCCGGCCCGGATGTGACGATGCGGGTACGCTGTTCGAAGGGCACCTATGTGCGGACGCTCTGCGCCGATGCCGGCGAGGCCCTGGGAGTCGGCGGCCATCTGTGGTCGCTGGAGCGGACGCGCGTCGGACCGCTGGCAATTGGACAGGCGCTCACGCTGGACGACATTGGCGCGCGCAGGATGACCGGCCGGCTCTCCGACGATCTGCTGTCGCTGGATACCGTGCTGGAGATGCTGCCTGCCGTCGTGGTGGACGAGCGGACGGCAGGGCGTGTGCGGCATGGCGCGGCGGTTCCCGCCGGCGCCGGACGCTGGGCGGGGGGCCGGCATGGAATGCCGTCCGTGGTGCGGGTGAAGGATGCCGCCGGACGCCTGCTGGCTGTCGGGAAAGTGACGGCGGGATCAGCCGAGGGTGACGCCGTCCCGGAAGTGGCGATCGAGAAAGTGTTGGTGGATGCGGAGACAGTCGGGCAATAACGAGGAACAGTTCAGAAGGGAGAGGACGGACATGGCGTTGACGAAGGAAGCGAAGACGGGCGTAATCCAGCAGTATCGCCGGCATGACCGCGACAACGGGTCGCCGGAAGTGCAGATCGCGGTGCTGACCAACCGGATCACCTATCTGACGGAGCACTTCAAGCTGCACAAGAAGGATCACCACTCGCGGCGCGGGCTGCTGGAGCTGGTCGGGCGCCGCCGCCGGCTGCTGAATTATCTGCAACGGATTGACGTGGGCCGGTACAGGGCCTCGTTGGAACGGCTGGGCATCAGGAAGTAGTTCACCACCCACGCGCCGGTGCGGAACGCCGGCGCGAGCATCGGGCTGCTTCCACAGGTGAACACGGACATGCGCTCGCACGCGAGCCCATCTCTGTGGGCATCTGTGGGGTAGAAAGCAAGAGGAGACAGATGTCATGGTACATGTGGTTGAAATTGAACTAGCCGGGAAAATACTCCGGCTCGAAACCGGCCGCGTGGCGCGGCAGGCCGACGGCGCGGTCCTGGCGACCTACGGGGATACGGTCGTCCTGGCGACGGCCGTCGCATCCCAGACGGCGAAAGCGGGCGTGGACTTCCTGCCGCTCACCTGCGACTACCAGGAGAAGGCCTACGCCGCCGGCAAAATTCCGGGAGGCTACTTCAAACGCGAGGGGGCGCCGTCTGAAAAAGCAGTGCTCACCAGCCGGCTGATCGATCGGCCGCTCCGCCCGCTGTTTTCCGAGAACTATCACTTCGAAACGTTTGTCGTCGCGGCGGTGTTGTCCGCCGATCAGACCGGGACCTCGGACGTGATCGCCATCACGGCGGCGTCGGCGGCGCTGTCCGTATCGAACATTCCCTTCCTGGGTCCGGTGGCCGCCGTGAAGGTCGGCCGCGTGGACGGCCAATTCGTGATCAACCCCGACCTGGCGACGCTGGAGAAGGGCGACCTGCATCTCGTCGTCGCCGGCACGGCCGACGCGGTGATGATGGTCGAGGGCGGGGCCAACGAGCAATCCGAGGCGGTCATGCTCGGGGCGATCGAGGCGGCCCATGCCGAGATCAAGCGGATCGTCGCCAAGATTCTGGAGCTCCAGGCCAAGGTCGGCAAGACGAAGCGGACCGTTCCCGAAGAGCATATCGACGAGGGACTGAAGAAGCAGGTGCGCGACCTTGTGGCCAAGCCGATCCGCGAGGCGATCTTCATTCCGAACAAGTCGGCCCGCCAGGAGAAGTTGGATGCGATCAAGAAGGAGGCGGTGGAGAAGCTCACATCAGACGATCCGAACCGCGAGCGGCACGTCAAGCTGATCTTCCATTCGCTGGAGTATACCGAAGTCCGCAACATGATCCTGGAAAAGGGCTCGCGCGCGGACGGCCGCGGGCCGGCCGACATCCGGCCGATCACCTGCGAGGTCGGCGTGCTGCCGCGGACGCACGGCTCCGCGTTGTTCACGCGCGGCGAGACCCAGAGCCTGGCCGTGGTGACGTTGGGGACCTCGGACGACGAGCAGCGCATCGACGCGCTGGAAGGCGAGTACTACCGGACCTTCATGCTCCATTATAACTTCCCGCCGTTCAGCGTCGGCGAAGCGCGGCCGTTGCGCCCGCCGGGCCGCCGCGAGGTGGGGCATGGCGCGCTGGCCGCGCGCGCGCTCAAGCCGGTGCTTCCGGACAAGGAAAAATTCCCCTACACGCTCCGGCTGGTTTCGGACATTCTCGAGTCCAACGGCTCGTCCTCCATGGCCACGGTCTGCGGCGGGTCGCTGGCGATGATGGATGCGGGGGTGCCGATCAGGGATTCCGTGGCGGGGATTGCGATGGGGCTGATCAAGGAAGGGGATCGGGTGACGATCCTCTCCGATATCCTGGGCCTCGAAGATCATCTGGGGGACATGGATTTCAAGGTGACCGGCACCAAGAACGGGGTGACCGCGTTGCAGATGGACATCAAGATCGCCGGTATCACGGCGACGCTGATGAAGGACGCGCTGGAACAGGCGCGCAAGGGCCGCCTGCACATCCTCGAGGCGATGGCGAAGGCGCTGACGGCGCCGCGCACGAACCTCTCGGCCTATGCGCCGCGCATCTTCACGCTGAAGATCAAGCAGGACAAGATCCGCGAGATCATCGGCCCGGGCGGCAAGACGATCCGCGGCATCATCGCCGACTGCGGCGTGAAGATCAACGTGGAGGATACGGGGATCGTTTCGGTCGCCGCAGTGGACGAGGCCTCGGCCCAGAAGGCGATTGACCGGATCAACAGCATCATCGAGGAAGTCGAAGTCGGCAAGATCTACACGGGCACGGTCCGCAAGATCATGGACTTCGGCGCCTTCGTCGAGATTCTGCCCGGGACGGACGGCCTGGTGCACATCTCCCAGCTGGCCCATCACCGGGTCCAGTCCGTGGCCGACGAGGTGCAGGAAGGCCAGCAGATCATGGTGAAGGTGATGGAAGTCGATCGGCAGGGCAAGATCCGCCTCAGCCGCAAGGAAGCCATGGCACCGCCGCAGGTCGGCGCCGCGAAGGAATCCTAAGCCCACGTTATTCATGGGCGCTTCTACTACAACCGCCGATACGACGCTGCGACAAGCCGGCATGCGGGTTTCACGCATGCCGGCGGGCGGGCTCGCCTCTCGGTCGGTCAACATCCTGTTTCAAGGATGCCTCCCTCCCTCATGCCTTCGCGCGCCCGTCTCGCGTGGCGTCTCGGCAGTTTCGTCACGAACCGTCATGAATAGCGTGGGCTAGGCGGCTGATGTACCGCAAAATCGTGCTCGACAACGGCCTGCGGGTCGTGACGGAGCGGATGCCGGCGCTCAAGTCGGTGACGATCGGCATCTGGGTCAACGTCGGGTCGCGCGATGAAGAAGTGGGAGAAGAAGGCTTCTCCCACTTCATCGAGCATATGTTCTTCAAGGGGACCGCGACGCGGTCCGCCGCCCAGATCTCCCGCGAGATCGACGCCCTCGGCGGCGAGATGAACGCCTTCACCACCCGCGAAACGACGACTTTCTACATCAAGGTATTGGATGAACAGTTGAAGCCGGGGCTGGCGCTCCTGGCCGACCTGTTCCATCACTCCCGCTTTCCGATGCAGGAAATCGAAAAAGAAAAACAGGTGGTTCTGGAAGAGATGCGCATGGTCCAGGACGAACCGGAGGAATGGGTGCAGGATCTGCATACGCAGCAGATCTTCGGCGCGCACCCCCTGGGCCGGCCCATTCTGGGCAAGCCCGCCACCATCGAGAACCTGGGCCGCCGGGACATCCTCGGCTACATTCAACGCTACTACCATCCGCAGGAAACGGTCGTGGCTGTTGCCGGCAACTTCGATCAGAAACGACTGCTTCCCCTGCTCGACACCCATTTCGGCCGGTTCGAGCGGACGGCCGCGTCGAAGCGGAACCGGTGGCCGGCGGAGATTCACGGCGGGCTGCAAGTGCAGGAAAAACAGCTCGAACAGGCCCATCTGTGCCTGGGGCTGAAGGGCATCTCCGTCGAGCACAAGGACCGCTACGCGGCCGCGCTGTTGAACGCCGTGCTGGGCGGCAACGTCAGCTCACGCCTGTTTCAGGAAATTCGCGAGAAACGCGGCCTGGCCTATTCCATCTACTCCTGCCTCTCCGCCTACAGCGACGGTGGCACCTGGTCCATCTATGCCGGGACCCGCCCGTCGGAGGCGCCGCGCGTTGTCGAGCTTGTAACGCGGGAGCTGAGGCGGCTCTGCACGAACGGGATTCGACGGGACGAATTGGCGCGGGCCAAGAATCAAATGAAGGGCGGCGTGATGCTGGGGCTTGAAAGCACGTCCAGCCGGATGGGCAAGCTGGCCAAGGACGAGTTGCACCACGGGCGCCGGGTGTCGCTCGATGAAGTCATGGTCGGAATCGACCGTGCGAGCCAAGCGCAATTGCTCGAATTGGGCCGGGGACTGTTTGACCGGAGCCGTCTATCCGTTACAGCGCTCGGGCCTGTGTCGCGCCGGCCCCTGGCCTCCGCACTCAATTAACAAGTGGGGCGGTTGGATTCCTGGTTCGCCCATTATCTTCCCGCTGGTCATAAAGGGCGTTCGCGCGTCAAGTTTGCGACCATGAAAAGAATTAAATATTTTCAACGTGTTGCACGTGCCATGAGTGCCAAATATTTCCTTGACAAGGTTTAAGGGATTCAGTACGATTGCCCCCTGCTTCGGTATATTGATGCGCTTATAAGTCC
>Ga0214471_10004705_pt1 | contig 10530 bp, 9 predicted proteins | sample RVTome_5_FD_207665 | JGI IMG/M metagenome (GOLD analysis project Ga0214471, IMG submission 207665) | Soil microbial communities from uranium-contaminated site in the Upper Colorado River Basin, Wyoming, United States - RVT142D155 | ecosystem: Environmental > Terrestrial > Soil > Contaminated >... | reverse complement strand
CATGGCGCCGAAGCGCGTCGCGCCGTCGATGCGCGCGCACTCCTCGAGCTCCTTCGGGATGGTCTTGAAGTAGCCCATCAGGAGCCACGTACAGAACGGGATCAGGAACGTGGGGTAGGTGAGCATCAGCGCCCAGGGCGTGTTGCCCAGGCGCATGTCGCGGATGATATCGGCAAGGGGGATGAACAGCAGCGTCTGCGGCACGAGGTAGGTGATGAAGATCGCCGTGCCGAGGAATTCCGAGCCGCGGAATTTCAGGCGCGCCAGCGCGTAGCCGGCGAACATGCCGCAGATGAGCGAGATGGCCGTCGAGACGATCGCGATCAGCATCGTGTTCCACAGCCACTGCGGGAACGCGGTGGTCCGGAGCAGCCCCTTGAAGTGCTCAAGGGTCGGCTCCAGCGTCCAGAACGGGGTCGCGCTCGCCTGCCGCCAGGTGCGGTACAGCTCGTGGTCCGGGCGCAACGCGGTCACCGCCATCCAGTAGAACGGGAACAGCGTGAACAGGATGAACATTGCAATCGGGAGGTAGAAGAAAATCCACTTCTTCCACTTGCGCTCGATCAGCACGCTTTAGGCCCCTTCCATGCGTTTCATGAACCGGAGCTGGACCCAGACCACCGCGAACAGCACCGGGAACATGAACAGCGACAGCGCCGCCCCTTCGCCCAGCAGCCCCGAGGCGACCCCCACCTGATAGGCATACGTGGCGATGAGGTGCGTCGAATTGGCCGGGCCGCCGCCAGTGAGCACGTAGATCAGCTGGAAGTCCGAGAACGTCTGGATCACCGAGAACACCACCACCACCAGCGTCACCGGAATGAGCAGCGGCCAGGTGACGTGCCAGAAGCGGTGCCAGGCGTTGGCTCCGTCGAGCGCCGCCGCCTCATGCAGGTCCGGGCTGATGGTCTGCAGCCCGGCGAGCAGCGTGATGGCGAAGAACGGCATCCCGCGCCACGTATTGACCAGCACGGCGCACCACATCGCCCAGTCGCCGTCCGAAAGGAACGGCAGCCGGTCGGTGATCACGCCGCTGTGGTACAGCAACCAGTTGATCACGCTGAACGTGGGGTCGAACATCCAGCGCCAGGCGAAGGCCGAGAGCACCGTCGGGATGATGAACGGCAGCAGCATCGAAGCGCGGATCAGGCGCTTGAAACGAAAGTGCCGGTTCAGCAGCAGCGCCAGCCACATGCCTAGCGCCAGCTTGAAAATGGTGGCCCAGAATGTGTAGAAGACGGTGTTCTTGAAGGCGGTCTGGAAAATGGTGTCGCTCCAGGCCTTGGCAAAGTTGGCCAGCCCGATGAATTCTCCCGGGTCGCCCACCCGGATGCTGGTGAGCGAGAACCACAGCGCCATCACGAACGGGTAGGCGATGAACAACAGGAGAATGACCACGCCCGGCGCGAGCAGCGCCGCCGCGAGCACCTTCTGGCTCTCGAGCATCCGGGTCAGGCGCGAAATCCGGACGCGCTCGCCGGGGAGCGCCGCGCCCGCGGCACCCCCCGCGCCCACCGCCACGCGGTCCTTCAAGGCCTGACGATCAGGTGTAGATCTTGCGCAGCTCGCCCGCGGCCCACTTGACCGACTCCTCGGGCTTCATCTTGCCGCTCGCCGCCTGCGCATACATGTCGACGATAATGTACTTGTTCCATGCCTCGGCGGCCTTCTTGCCCGGCGCGCCGGCGAAGCCCATGTGGCGGCCCATGCGCGACGCGGTCTTGAACGGCAGCATCACCGGGTCCTGGTCCCACATCGGGTGCTTCTCCCAATCGCGCGTCGGCCCCACAGCGAAGCCCTTCTGCACCACCACCCACTTCTCGTAATTGGCCTTGGTGTGCGCCCAGCGCAGGAACTCCTTTGCGGCCTTGGCGTTCTTCGAGTACTTCATCACCATGTGAGTGAACGCCGTGTGGTAGGCGTACTGCCCCTTGGGCCCGGCGGGCAGCGGTGCATGCAGGATGTCGGTATGCAGCGGCGCGCCTTTCTCGGTCTTGAATTTGTCCGCGCCATTCAGCGCGGCGACGTAGATCGAGGCACCGTTCAGCGACGCACAGATGTCGCCGGAGAGGAAAGAGCGGTTGTTGTTGCTGTCGTCCCAGGCAAGCCCGCCCTCGTCGTGCGCGTCCTTCCAGAACTGGGTCATGAAACGCACCGATTCGACGGTTTCCTTGGAGTCGAGCACCACTTTGCCCTTGGCATCGACTTCCTGGCCGCCGTAGGACCACATTATCGGATAGGCGAATGTGGGCGCATCGCCGAAGGTGTGCCCGAGCGTCTGGCCGATCGGGCGTTTCGCCGCTTTCAGCTTCTTGCCGGCTTCGTGGTACTTCGCCCAGGTCTTGGGGAATTCCTTGACGCCGATTTCGTCGAACCAGGACTTGCGGTACGCGAGCAGCGCCGGCACCGTCGCCCAGGGCATGGCCACCCACTTTCCCCCGACCGTGCACATCGACTTCGGCAGGTCGTAGATTCCGCCCTGCGCCTTGCCGACTTCCCCGGCGATGTCGCTCACATCCACCGACCCCGCGGCATAGAGTTGCGGATAATTGTTCAGCAGCATGATGATGTCGGGCCCGCTGCCCGACTGGATCCCCGCGGTGGCCCGCGCCGGGATGTCATTGGCGTTGACCGTCTCCACGTTGAGCTTGATGCCGAGCGCCTTCTGCACCTCCGGCACGTAGACTTCGCGCAGCACCTTGTCGGCCGCCGGGACGAAATCGTTCCAGCGCAGGATGTGGACCGTGCTGGCCTGCGCAAACACAGGCGCGCGGTGCGCGGCGAGAATTCCCCCGAGGCCGGTTGCCGCGACACCCGCGCCTACGGACTTCAGAAACTTTCTGCGTTTCATTTGCTCTTCCTCCCGGATGAACCTCGCGGCCGTTGCAGCCGCACCAGCGCAATCTGCCTTCACGCACACGCAAAGTCAATATGCTGCACAGTTGGCGCTGACGGTCGGAAGGTACACCGTGCTGACGCTGCTCGGGCGCAGGTAGAATTCGCTCAACCAGCAAGGGGGTCTGCAACGCCATGAACCAGCTCGATTTCAGGGGCCGCACCGCGGTGGTCACCGGGGGCCTGATCGGCATCGGCGCGGCGATCGTGAAGCGCCTCGAGGCCTCGGGCGCCCGGGTGCGCGTCTGGGACGTGGCATCGAAGGACGATCCGGTGGACGTGACCGAACTCAAGGCGCTCGAGCGGGCCACGGCGAAGGCCCTGGCCGACTTCGGCCGCATCGACATCCTGGTCAACAACGCCGGCATCGCCGGCATGACCAAGCCGGTGGTGGACTACCCGGTGGAGGAGTGGAAGCGGGTCATCGACGTCGATCTAAACGGGCCTTTCCTCTGCTGCCGCGCCGTGGTGCCGCACATGGTGAAGGCGAAGTACGGCCGCATCGTCAACATCGCCTCGATCGCCGGCAAGGAAGGCAACCCCAACGCCGCCGCCTACGCCGCCGCCAAGGGCGGCGTGATCGCCTTCACCAAGGCGCTCGGCAAGGAGCTCGCGCAGACCGGGGTGCTGGTCAACTGCGTGACCCCGGCCGCGGCGCAGACGGCGATTCTCGACCAGGTGACACCCGAGTTCGCGAAGTTCATGCTGTCCAAGATCCCGATGGGGCGTTTCGTCAAGGTGGAGGAGATCGCGGCGCTCGCCTGCTGGCTCGCGTCCGAGGATTGCTCGTTCTCCACGGGTGCCGTATTCGACATTTCCGGAGGCAGAGCGACTTACTGATATGGCCAAAAAAACGATCCCGTTGCGCAGCGTGCAGTGGTTCGGCCGCCAGGACATCTACGGCTTCATCTACCGCAGCTGGACCAAGAACCGCGGCATTCCGCAGGACCAGTTCGACGGCCGCCCCGTGATCGGCATCTGCAACACCTGGTCGGAGCTCACCCCCTGCAACACGCACTTCCGCGTGCTCGCCGAGCACGTGCGCAACGGCGTGCTCGAGGCGGGCGGCTTCCCGCTCGAATTCCCCGTGATGTCGCTGGGCGAGACGCTGCTGCGGCCCACCGCGATGCTCTACCGCAACCTCGCCAGCATGGACGTCGAAGAGTCGATCCGCGCCAACCCGCTCGACGGCGTGGTGCTGCTCGCCGGCTGCGACAAGACCACCCCAGCGACTCTGATGGGCGCGGCGAGCGTCGACCTGCCGACGCTGCTCGTCTCGGGCGGGCCGATGCTCTCGGGCAAGTACCGCGGCACCGACATCGGCTCGGGCACCAATACCTGGTCGATGTCGGAAGAGCTGCGCGCCGGCAAGATCACGCTCGAGGAGTTCCACGAGGCCGAGTCCTGCATGCACCGCTCGCACGGGCACTGCATGACGATGGGCACCGCTTCCACCATGGCCTCGATGGTGGAGGCGCTCGGCGTCGGCATGCCGGGCAACGCCGCGATTCCCGCGGTGGACGCGCGGCGCAACGTCCTCGCGCGCATGGCGGGCCGGCGCGCCGTAGAGATGGTGAAGGAGAAGCTGCAGCTCTCGAAGATCCTCACCCGGCAGGCGTTCGAGAACGCGATCCGCGTCAACGCCGCGATCGGCGGCTCGACCAACGCCGTGATCCACCTCATCGCCATCGCGCGGCGCATCGGCGTCGATCTCGAGCTCGCCGACTGGGACCGGCTCGGGCGCGGCGTGCATACGCTGGTCGACCTCATGCCCTCGGGCAAGTACCTGATGGAGGATTTCTACTACGCCGGCGGGCTGCCGGCGGTGATCCGGGAGCTCGGCGAGAACGGCAAGCTGCACAACAACGCGCTGACGGTGAACGGGCGCTCGCTCTGGGAGAACAACAAGGACGCGCCGTGCTGGAACCGCGACGTGATCCATACGTTCAAGAAACCTTTCAAGAAGGACACCGGGATCGCCGTGCTGCGCGGCAACCTCTGCCCCGACGGCGCCATCGTCAAGCCCTCGGCGGCGACGCCGAAGCTGCTCAAGCACCGCGGCCGCGCCGTGGTGTTCGAGAACATCGAGGACTTTCACACGCGCATCGACGATCCCGGCCTCGACATCGACGCCAAGTGCATCATGGTGCTGAAGAATTGCGGGCCGAAGGGCTACCCGGGCATGGCCGAGGTCGGCAACATGCCGCTGCCGCCGAAACTCCTGAAGAAGGGCATCACCGACATGGTGCGCATTTCGGATGCGAGGATGAGCGGCACCGCCTACGGCACGGTGGTCCTGCACGTGTCGCCCGAGGCCGCGGCGGGCGGGGCGCTCGCGCTGGTGGAAAATGGCGACATCATCGAGCTCGACGTGGCCAAGCGCAGGCTGCAGCTCCTGGTGACGCCGAAGGAACTCGCAAAGCGGCGGGCCAAATGGAACAAGCCCAAGGCACCGCTTGCCCGCGGCTACTGGAAGTTGTACTTCGACCACGTGCTGCAGGCGCACGAGGGGGCAGACCTGGATTTCCTCGCCGGCAAGAGCGGCGCTTTCGTGCCGCGCGACAACCACTGAGGAGGCTCGCATGCTGCAAGCCGCCGATCTCACCATCCGCCTGCACCCCGAGGACGACGTGGTCATCGCCCGGGTCGAGATTCCCGCCGGGACCCTCGTGCAGCGCGAGGGCGTACGCACCGAGGCGATGATCCCGGCGGGCCACAAGCTCGCCACGCGCGCCGTGGAACCCGGCAAACCCGTGCGCCGCTACAACCAGGTTATCGGCTTCGCCACCAAGGCGATCCGGCCTGGCGAGCACGTGCACGTGCACAACCTGGCGATGGGCGAGTTCGAGCGCGACTACGCGTTCTGCGCCGGCGTGAAGCCGGTCGAGTATGCGCAGCCTCCCGCGACCTTCCAGGGCATCGTGCGCGCCGACGGCCGCGTCGCCACGCGCAACTACATCGGGATACTCACGAGCGTGAACTGCTCCGCCACCGTCGCGCGGATGGTGGCCGACCATTTCCGCAACAACCTCGCCGACTACCCCAATGTCGACGGCGTGGTAGCGCTCACGCACAAGACCGGCTGCGGCATGGCCTCCGAAGGGGAGGGCATGGAGTTGCTCCGGCGCACGCTCACCGGCTACGCGCAGCATCCGAACTTCTACGCCACCGTGAGTATCGGCCTGGGGTGCGAAGCGAACCAACTCAACACCTGGATGGGCAGTGCCAAGCTGAAGGTTTCGGAGAAGCTGCAGGCCTTCACCATCCAGGAAAAAGGCGGCACCACCAAGGCGGTGAAGGACGGTATCGCGCGCGTGAAGGCGCTGCTGCCCGAGGCGAACAAGGTGAAGCGCGAGACGGTGCCCGCAAGCCACCTGATCCTGGGCCTCGAATGCGGCGGCTCGGACGGCTACTCCGGGATCAGCGCCAACCCGGCGCTCGGCGCGGCGGCGGACCTGCTCGTGCGCCACGGCGGCACGCCGATTCTCTCCGAGACGCCCGAGATCTACGGCGCCGAGCACCTGCTCACGCGTCGCGCGGTGTCGCGCGAAGTGGGCGAGAAGCTGCTCGCGCGCATCCGCTGGTGGGAGGACTACACCGCGCGCAACCACATGGAGATGAACAACAACCCCTCGCCCGGCAACAAGGCGGGCGGCCTCACCACCATCCTCGAGAAATCGCTCGGCGCCGCGGCCAAGGGCGGCACCATGAACCTGGTCGACGTCTACCAGTTCGCCGAGAAGGTGACCGCGAAGGGCTTCGTCTTCATGGATACGCCCGGCTACGACCCGGTGTCGGTCACCGGCCACGTCGCGGGCGGCGCCAACGTGGTGTGCTTCACCACCGGCCGCGGCTCGGTGTACGGCTGCAAGCCCTCGCCGTCGCTCAAGCTCGCGACCAACACCCGCCTCTTCCAGCACATGGAAGAGGACATGGACGTCAACTGCGGCACCATCGTGGACGGCACCGAGACCGTGGAGCAGGTCGGCGAGCGCATCTTCCGGATGATCCTGGACACCGCGTCGGGCAAGCGGACCAAGTCGGAACTGCTCGGCTTCGGCGAGGACGAGTTCGCGCCCTGGGTGGTGGGCGCGACGATGTGACGCGACGCTCGCGCGCCGTTGTCTACGCCATTGCGGCGCTAGGGCTGCTCGTGCTGACAGTGCTGGCCTTCGGCGCCGGGCGTTTCGCGCTGTCGCTCGCCGAGCTCGGCGCGCTCGCCGCCAACCAGCTCTTCGGCGCGGGCTACGAGGTCGCGCCTACCGCCGAGACCGTGGTGCTGCAGGTGCGCGGCCCTCGGATCCTGGCGGCACTGCTCGTCGGCGCGGCGCTCGCCGCCGCGGGCACCGCCTACCAGGGCATGTTCCGCAATCCGCTCGTCTCGCCCGACATCCTCGGCGTATCCGCGGGCGCCGCGCTCGGTGCGGTGCTCGGCATTTTTTTCTCGCAGAGCGCGCTCGTCATCCAGCTCGGCGCGTTCGCGGGCGGCCTCGCCGCCGTGGGCCTGGTATACGCGGTCGGCGCGAACGTCCGGCGCCACGACCCGATCCTGTCGCTGATCCTCGCCGGCATCGTGCTAGGGACGCTCCTTGGCGCGTTCATCGCGCTCATCAAGTACCTCGCCGATCCGTACAACCAGCTGCCGGCGATCACTTACTGGCTGCTGGGCAGCCTCGCCGCCGTGGCGCCGTCCGACCTGGCGCTCGCCGCGCCGTTCGCGCTCGCGGGGCTCGTGCCCTTGTATCTCCTGCGCTGGCGCATGAACTTGCTTTCGCTCTCGGACGACGAAGCGCGCGCGCTCGGCGTCCCGGTGGGCCGGCTGCGCTTCGCGGTGGTGTGCGCCGCGACACTCATGACCGCCGCGGCCGTCGCCATCTCGGGCATCATCGGCTGGGTCGGGCTGCTCATCCCGCACGCCGCGCGCATGCTGGTCGGGCCCGAGTTCTCGCGCCTGCTGCCGCTCGCCATGGTGCTCGGCGCCGCGTTCCTGCTGGCGGTCGACACGCTCGCGCGCACCGTCGCGCCGATCGAGGTGCCCCCGGGTGTGCTGACCGCGCTCATCGGCACGCCGTTCTTCCTGTGGCTGTTCGTCTCGGCGAGGCGCGCATGGCAGTGATGCTCGAAGCGCAGGGCCTCGGCTACGGCTACCCGGGGCGCGCGGTGGGGCGGGGGCTCGACCTCGCACTCGGCGCGGGCGAAGTGCTCTGCGTGCTGGGGCCTAACGGCGGCGGCAAGACGACCCTGTTCCGCACGCTACTTGGGCTCCTCGAGGCCCAGGCCGGGGAAGTGCGCCTGCAGGGCGAGTCGCTCGGTGCGCTGCCGCGCAGCGAGGTGGCGCGCCGCATGGGCTACGTGCCGCAGGGGCACGTCGCTCAGTTCGCGTTCACGGTGCGCGACGTCGTGCTGATGGGGCGCACGGCGCATGTAGGCCTGTTTGCCGCGCCCGGTGCGGCCGACCGCGCGGCGGCCGAGCGCGCGATCGAGGCGCTCGGCATCGGCGCGCTCGCCGAGCGCGTGCTCACCGAGCTCTCGGGCGGCGAGCGCCAGCTCGCCATGATCGCGCGCGCGCTCGCGCAGGGCGCCCGGCTGCTGGTGCTCGACGAGCCCACCGCAAGTCTCGATTTCGGCAACCAGGTGCGCGTGCTGCGCGAGCTCCGGCGCCTCGCCGCCGAGGGCTACGCAGTGGTGTTCTCCTCGCACGATCCGGGCCAGGCGTTCCTCGCAGCGAGCCGCGTGCTGCTGCTCGCGCGCGGCGGCGCGCTACGCCAGGGCGCGCCCGCGGAGGTGATCACGGCGGAGAACCTGCGCCAGGTCTATGGCGTCGAGGTGCGCATCGCGCCGCTCGACGGCACCAGCGTGTGCCTGCCGGTACTCTGACCACGCGCGCAGCCGTTTCAGATTCCGGCCGCCAGCTCCCGCGTGAGCTGCGCCGCCGGCATCTCCCTGCAGCCGGTCGCGTTCTGCCCGGACCATAGCGGCGTGAAATCGCCGGAGCCCTTGGCCTCCGCTTTGGCGCGCAGCGGCGCAATGGCCGAGGTCGCGAGCGGAAATGCCGGGGGCGTGTCGCTGAGCGGCCCGAGCTCGCGCATCACGCGATTCATGATGCTGCGCGCCGGGCGGCCTGTGAACAGGTTAGTGAGCGCGGTGTGGCGTGCCGCTTCGCCTTTCAGCGCCGCGCGATGCACCGCTCTGATGGTGGCTTCCGGACACAGCAGATACGCGGTGCCGACCTGCACGCCGGCGGCGCCCAGCGCCATCGCGGCGGCGACGCCTTGCGCATCGGCAATGCCGCCGGCGGCGATCACCGGCAGCTTCACCGCGCGCACGATCTGCGGCAGCAGCGCGAAGGTGCCGACTTGCGTCGTCAGATCGGCGCTCAGGAAGATGCCGCGGTGCCCGCCCGCCTCCACGCCCTGCGCGATGATTGCATCCACGCCCTGCGCTTCCAGCCAGCGCGCTTCGTCGACCGTCGTCGCGGAACTCAGAATCTTCGAGCCCCAGCGCTTCACCCGGCCCAGCAGCTCCCGCGGCGGCAAGCCGAAATGGAAGCTCACCACCGGCGGCCGGAATACTTCCAGCGCGTCGGCGAACTCCGCGTCGAAGGGCGCGAGACCCGGCCCGGCCGGACGTTGCGCCGCATCGATGCCGAATTCCCTGTAGTACGGCGCAAGCGCTGCGCGCCAGGCCGCCTCCCGCTCGGCGCTCGGTACCGGCGGCGCGTGGCAGAAGAAGTTGACGTTGTACGGCTTGGCCGTGTGCGCCCTGATGGCCTCGAGCTCCTTGCGCATCGCGTCGGCCGTGAGCAAGGCGCAGGGCAGCGAGCCCAGCGCTCCGGCATTGGACACGGCAATCGCCATCGCGCCGGACTGGGCGCCGGCCATCGGCGCCTGGATAATCGGCAGCTCGGTGCCGAAAAATTCTGAAATCTTCATTGCGTGACTTCAGCCGCCGCGAGAAAAAGGATTGTCGCGCTCGCCGCCCGCCGGGCCGTAGAACATCACCCAGGTCGCGAAATCTTCGCTCATCGCCTCGAAGCGGTGCTCCATGCCCGCGGGCACGAAAAGCGCGTCGCCCTGCGCCACCGCCACGCGTTCGCCGCCGCGCACCAACTCCGCGCGGCCGCCCGCCACGACATAGATCTCGTCGCGCTCGTGCGGCGTCTGCGGGTCGGTGCCGCGCGGCGCGTACCAGCGCACTTCGAGGCTGCCGTGGCGCAGGATCTCGGCCGAGCGCCGCCCCTCCGGGACCGGTGCGGCCCGCGCGTCCCGCGCCGTCGCGTGCCAGGGATGCTTCATGCAGAATCCGAGTATGCATGAAAAGCCCGCGCGCGTAGCGCGCTTCCATACGGACTCGACGCTGCGCGCCGGGGGCGTTTCGCTGCTGCCCGAGGATACGGCGCATCACGCGGTGCACGTGCTGCGCCTGCGTGCCGGCGACGAGGTGACGCTGTTCAACGGCCGCGGCGGCGAGTATGCGGGACGGATCGCCGCGGTCGATCGCCTGCGCGTGTCGGTGGACGTGCTCGAACATCGGCGGCTCGAGCGCGAGTCGCCGCTCGCCGTGACGCTGGTACAGGGGGTGTCCGCGGGCGAGAAGATGGATTTCACCGTGCAGAAGGCGACCGAGCTCGGCGTC
>Ga0214471_10004704_pt1 | contig 10532 bp, 13 predicted proteins | sample RVTome_5_FD_207665 | JGI IMG/M metagenome (GOLD analysis project Ga0214471, IMG submission 207665) | Soil microbial communities from uranium-contaminated site in the Upper Colorado River Basin, Wyoming, United States - RVT142D155 | ecosystem: Environmental > Terrestrial > Soil > Contaminated >... | reverse complement strand
AGGCCGCCGCGGCTCTGCAGCAGGATCAGGATCGACAGCAGGCGGCTCGCGCGCATGATGGCGGAGAATGTACCATAATTCCTGCCATGGAATGTCAGGTATCCGGGCGCATGCTGCCGGCTTCGCAACGTCGACCGGGAGCAAGCCCATGTCCGCCCTGCAAGACGGCCGCAACGATTTCGACTTCCTGGTCGGGAAGTGGCGCGTGCATCACCGCCGCCTGCAGCGGCGCCTGGCCGGTGACACGCACTGGGACGAGTTCGCCGGCGGCAGCGAGCTGCGCAAGATCCTGGGCGGGCTCGGCAACGTCGACGACAACGTGATCGAGCTGCCGGGCGGCACCTATCGCGCGGCGACCGTGCGGCAATTCGATCCCGAGACACGGCTGTGGTCGATCTGGTGGATCGACGGCCGCCACCACGGCATCGGCGCGCCGGTCCATGGCAGCTTCCAGGACGGCGTCGGCACGTTCCTCGGCGACGACGTCTTCGACGGCCGGCCGATCAAGGTGCGCTTCCTCTGGTCCGACATCACGCCGAATGCGGCGCGCTGGCAGCAGGCCTTCTCGCCGGATGCCGGCGTCAGCTGGGAGGACAACTGGTTCATGCGATTCGAGCGCGTCGGCTAGGTCGCCCGGTGGAGCTCGTCATCTTCGCCCGGTTCCATGCGCGAGAGGGCCAGGCAGAAGCCGTCGCCGCTGCCATCCGCGACGTGGTCGCCCCGTCGCGGGCCGAACCGGGCTGCCGGGTGATCGGCGCCCATGTTTCCGTCCGCGATCCGCGCCTGTTCTGGATCCACTCGCGCTGGATCGACGAGGCGGCGTTCGAGATCCATGCCGGATTGCCGCACACCGTGCGCTTCCTGGAGCGCGTGCAGACGCTGATCGATCATCCGCTCGACGTGACGCGGACGCGCGCATTCGCCTAGCGCGCGCGGCTCCGCTTGGGCGCGCCGCTCCAGAACGGGCGCTGCGCGAACCGCGCGGCGAGGAAATCGACGAAGCTGCGGACCTTGGGCGACAGGTGCCGGCGGCTGGGATAGACGGCATGGATGCCGAGCTCCGGCCGGGCGAACTCGGGCAGCAGCGGCACGAGCCGGCCTTCCGCCAGGTCGTCGCCGGCGACGTCGGTGCCGAGCATGGCGATGCCGCCGCCGGCGACCGCGGCCGCCCGCAGGACGTCGATGCTGTTCGCCACCAGGTTGCCCGACACGGCGATGCGCTGCTGCGCCGCGTCGTCGCCGAAGGTCCATTCGCGCAGGCTGAGCGAATGGGCGAAGGTCAGGCAGTTGTGGTTGCGGAGGTCGGCCGGCGCCTTCGGCGTGCCGTGCCGCGCCAGGTAGGACGGCGCGGCGCAGGCGACGAGATGCGCCCGGGCGATCAGGCGCGACACCAGGCTCGACGGCTTCAGCTCGCCGACCGCGCCGCGGATCGCCAGGTCGAAGCCGTCCTCGACCAGGTCGACGACGCGGTCGCTGACCACCAGCTCGACCGTCACCTGCGGGTACTTGCCGGTGTAGTCCGACAGGATCGGCGCCAGATGGCGGGTGCCGAACGACAGCAGCGAATTGACGCGGATCGTGCCGCGCGGCGTCAGCCGGTCGGCGCGGATCGCCTGCTCCGCGTCCTCGAGGTCGTTCAGCGCCTGGGCGCAGCGCTCGTAGTAGGCGCGGCCGCCTTCGGTCAGGCTGAGCCGGCGCGTGGTGCGGTTGAGCAGCCGGACGCCGAGATGGTCCTCGAGATGCCGCACATGCTTGCTGGCCATGGCCGGCGAAAGCTCCATCCGCTCGGCCGCCTGGACGAAGCTGCCCGCCTCCACGACCCGCCGGAAGACCTGCATGCTGAGGAACGTGTTCATCGGATTATCAACATACAGGAAATAATCCATCTACATAACCGGGCTTTATCAATCGCCTGACAATCAGCAGCATCCCGCCCGACCCGAACCTTGCAGATGGGAAAGCGACCATGATCCTGGTGACCGGCGCGAACGGCCAGCTCGGCAAGCTGGTGGTGGCGGAACTGAAGACGATACTGCCCGCGGGCGAGACGCTGGCCGTCAGCGTGCGCGATCCGGCCAAGGCCGGCGCCTTGAAGGCGCAGGGCATCGCGGTGCGCCGCGGCGACTTCGACGACAAGGCATCGCTGCTCGCGGCCTTCGCCGGCGTCCGGCGCGTGCTGATCATCTCGGGCGACGCGCCGAACGAGGTGCGCATCCGCCAGCATCGCACCGCGATCGACGCGGCCAAGGAGGCCGGCGTCGGCCACATCGTCTACACCAGCTTCATCGATTGCGACCCGGCCTCGCCGTTCGACTTCGCCGCCATCCATCACGACACCGAGGCGTATCTGGCGCGCGCCGGCGTGACCTACACGGTGCTGCGCAACGGCGCCTATGCCGACATGCTGCACATCTTCACGGCGCGCGCGGCCGAGACCGGCAGCTTCGCGCTGCCGGCCGGCGACGGGAAATCGTCGTTCATCTCGCGCGCCGACATCGCGCGGGCGACCGCCGCCGTGCTGGCGTCGGACCGCTATGCCGGCCGGACGCTGGCGCTGACCGGCGAGACCGCCGTGTCGTACCACGAGGTCGCCAACGCCTTGACGCAGCAGCTCGGCAAGCCGATCCGCTACGTCGCGTCGGACGCCGCGAGCTACGAGGCGGCGCTCAACGGCGCCGGCCTGCCGGCGTTCCTGGCCAAGGCCATCACCGGCATCCATCTCGCCGTGGCCGAAGGCCGCTACGGCCAGACCTCGACCGCGGTGCGCGACATCACCGGCACGCCGCCGGTGTCCGTCGCCGCGTTCATCGAGCGCAGCTTCCCGCGCGCGGCCGCCTGATCCGATCTTTCACCACGGAGACACCGACATGATCGACACCCGAACCGCCGACTACGCGGCGCTGCTGCTGCGCGTCGCGCTCGGCGCGATGTTCGTCGCCCACGCGCTGCTGAAGTATTTCGTGTTCACCCTGCCCGGCACGGCGAAATTCTTCGCCTCGATCGGCTTCCCGGAGCTCTCGGCCTATGTCGTGTTCGCGGCCGAGCTGATCGGCGGCGTGCTGCTGATCCTCGGCGTGCAGGCCCGCTGGGTCGCGCTGGCGCTGGTGCCGGTCCTGCTCGGCGCCAGCTACGTGCATGCCGGCAACGGCTGGCTGTTCACCGCGCCGAACGGCGGCTGGGAATACCCGGTGTTCCTCACGGTCGCGGCGCTGGCGTTGGCGCTGCTGGGCGACGGCAAGTACGCGTTGCAGGCGAGCCTTGGGCAGGCCAGCCTTGGGGCGGCCAAGGCAAGGTAGCGTCGGCATCGGCTTGTTCCGGCACTGTTCTTCTTCCCGCCCGGCCCGGTCTGCCGGGCGGCGGCTTGACTTCCCGGCCCGGGACGCTAATGTCCCGGCCATACTCGAAAGAGAACGATCCGCGAACCTGGAGCGCCTTCCATGGCCAAGTCGAACGTCGTCCTGATCAAGCTGAACAGCACCGCCGACACGGGCTTCTACTACGTGACCAAGAAGAACCCGCGCACGACGACGCGGAAGCTGGAGATGAAGAAGTACGACCCCGTCGTGCGCAAGCACGTCGTCTTCAAGGAAGGCAAGATCAAGTAGAGGTCCACGCCGTCGACCGACGGCCGAGGTCCGCTGCGGCCATTCAGCGCCACATTCAGGCGCTGCCCTTCGTCCCGGGAAATCCGGGCGCGAGACTGGATTCCTGGTTCCGTAGGTTTCGTGGCGGGAATCCGACCCAGCGGGCGTTTCCCGCCCTGCAAAATCGCCAGATTGCCAGCGTTCTCATCAAGCATCGCCCGAGCGGATGGTCGGCAGCCTCTGAATATGGCAGCCTCGACTTCCGAAGGAGCCCGTCATGGCCGCGAACACGCAAGCTCTGATCGAGAAGATTCAGGCGCTGCCGCCCGAGCGGCAAGCCGAGGTTGAGGATTTCGTGGACTTCATCGCCACCAAGACGCGGCGCTTGGCCGCGCTCGACCGACTACTTGCGATTGTACCCGCGCTGGAAGCCGCCGGCGCCCCACCGATGACGGAAGAGGAAATCGCCGCCGAGGTAGCAACCGTGCGCGCTGCACGGCGCGGCCGGAGCGGTGGTGCGAATCGTTCTTGATACCAACGTCGTCGTGTCCGCGCTGCTCTGGCGGGGCACGCCGTACCGTCTCTTCCAAGCCATCCGGCAGCGGGAGCATGCGCAACTGTTCACGAGTGCAGCGCTGCTTGAGGAATTGGGCAAGGTTTTGATCCGCCCCACGCTCGCGAAGCGGCTTACCCTCATCGGCCGCGCCACGCATGAGGTACTCGCCGATTACATCGATGCCGTCGAGCTCGTGACGCCGCTCGCAATACAGCCTGTAGTTCCTGCCGATGCCGACGATGATCAGGTCGTCGCGGCCGCCCTCGCAGCCGAGGCCGATCTCCTGGTCTCAGGCGACAGGCATCTGCTTGCGCTCGGCAGATTCCTCAACATCCTGATCGTCTCGCCGGTGGACGCCGCCAGGCTGATCGGCGACGCATGATTGCAGCCGGCTGGAATCGATCCCTATAGGAGAGGAATGTGGGGATTTCTCTCCGGCGACATCCATCGCGCGACGGCGCGGGGACCGAAGCCGGCCGCATGCCGACGATGAGGCGCGCGGCGGCGGCGGTCGCGGCCGTGCACGTCATGGCCGCCGCGCCGGCGGCGGCGCATACCGCCGAGCGCGGCTTCGTCCTGCTGCTGCCGACGCAGTACTACCTCGCCGGCGGCGGCGTCGCCGTGGCGGCGACCTTCGCCGTGCTGCTGCTGCTGCCGGGCCGCCTGCTGGAGCGGTTGTTCGCGCCCGTCCTCGCGCTGCCACGGGCACCACGACCCTGGCGGCTGGCAGCGAGCACGGCATCGTTCCTGCTGCTGCCGTTCCTGCTCTATGCCGGGGTCGCCGGCACGCGCGACCCGCTGATGAACCCGCTGCCGCTCGCGGTGTGGACCGTGTTCTGGGTCGGCCTCACCCTCGCGCACGCGGTGATCGGCGGCTTGTGGTCCTGGCTCAATCCCTGGCACGCGCCCTGCCGGCTCGTCTGCCGCCTCGCGCGGCGCGATGCCGACCTGCCACCCTTCGCCTTGCCGGAGCGGATCGGCTGCCTGCCGGCGATCGCCTGGCTTGCCGCATTCGCCTGGTTCGAGCTGGTCGACCTGGCGCCGGACGATCCCGAGCGCCTCGCCCGCGTGGTCGCCGTCTATTGGGCCGCGACCTTTGCCGGCGTGATGCTGTTCGGCGAGGAGCGCTGGCTCGGACGCGGCGAATGCTTCGGCGTGCTGTTCGGGTTCATTTCGCGCCTCGCCCCCGTCGGCCGGTCGCTGTTGACCGTGCCGGGCAGGCGCGCGATCGACGAGCCCGCGCCCGACATGACCGGCGTTCTGTTCCTGCTGCTCGCGCTCGCCGCCGTCTCGTTCGACGGGCTCAGCCGGACCTTCCGCTATCTCGGCCTGATCGGCATCAACCCGCTCGAGTTCCCCGGGCGCTCGGCGGTGATGCTGGAGAACTCGCTGGGTCTGGCCGCCATGTTCGTCGTCATGATGGCGTGCTACCTCGGTGCCGTGGGGCTCGGCGCGCGAATGGCCGGAGCCGAGCGGCCGCTCGCTGCGGCGGGGCCGCTGGTCCTGTCGCTCTTGCCGATCTCGCTCGCCTATCACTTCTCCCATTACCTGACCGTGGCGCTGGTCAATTTCCAGTACGTGCTGGCTGCCGCGTCCGATCCGCTCGGCACGGAGGCCGACCTGCTCGGCCTCGGCGATTTCCACGTCACGACGTCGTTCCTGAACGACCACCGCGCGGTCGAGGCGATCTGGAACGCGCAGGCCGGCGCGATCGTGCTGGCCCATGTCTGGGCCGTGGTCCTGGCCCATGCCGTCGCGCTGCGCCATTACGGCGACCCGCGCCTTGCGGCGCGGAGCCAGGCGCCGCTGGCCGCGCTGATGGTCGGCTACACCGTCTTCGGGCTGTGGCTGCTGTCGACGCCGACCGGTCTCTAGACGCGGCAGGATTTTTCCCAAGCGCGCCGACAAGTATATTGCAAGGCACAGGGGTTCGGTGGTTTGTTAGTGTGCTAACAAATATTCGGCCGATCGATGGCCGGACGCCGGACCAACCGGCGGCAACTGGAATGGGGATCCTCATGAGCACCAAAGCACCCAAGTCAGGTTCCGGAGTCAGCCGGCGCACGGCGCTGAAAGGCGTGGGCGTCGCCGCCGCATTGCAGGCCGCGCCCGGCTTCGTCCGCTACGCCCAGGCGCATTCCGGCGCGCCGATCAAGCTCGGTGCGCCGCTGCACCGCACGGGCATCGGCGCTTCCTACGGGCGCTGGTACGAGCGGGTCCTGACCGCCGCAGTCAAGCTCGTGAACGAGCAGGGCGGCATCAACGGCCACCCGGTCGAGGCGATCGTCGAGGACGACGGCACCGATCCGCGGCGCGGCACCGAGGTGATCGAGAAGTTCGCGTCGCAGCACAAGGTCGACGCAGTGTTCGGCCATCTGTTCTCGCACGTGGTGATCGCGACCGCGCCGCGCGCCGGCGAGCTGAAGATGCCGTACATCGTGTGCTCGGAAGGCCACCACGTCGCCTCGGGCAAGCTCAACCGCTACACCTTCCAGCCCGGCATCACCGACGTGAAGAGCCAGGTGCAGTCGATGGCGCCCTGGGTCACCGCCAATCTCGGCAAGAAGGTGACGATGATCTTCCCCGACTACGCGTTCGGGCACGACCATCGCGACTTCTTCTCGGCGGCGGTCAAGGCGAAGGGCGGCGAGGTGGTCGGCCTGATCCCGATCCCGGCGACCGAGACCTCCTTCACCCGCCATTTCCCCAAGATCCCGGCCTCGACCGAGGTGCTCTACCACGTCATGGTCGGCCCCGGCGTGCTGACCTTCGTCAAGGAGCTCGGCCAGCATTTCGGCTCGAAGCGGCCGCAGATCTTCGGCTTCGTCGATTCGATCGAGGCGGTCGACCTGGCGACGCCGGCGCTCGACTTCCTGGACGGGACCTATTTCTGGGAAGGCCACCCGCGCTACGCCCAGGCGAACCAGACGGCGTTCGACAAGTTCTACCGCGAGCGCGTCGGCGTCGACGCCAACGGCGCCAGCAAGAGCGACCCCAAGGACGTCGCGACCTACGCGCACATGTTCTCGGTCTGGGAGACGCTGTTCATCATCAAGCAGGCGATGGAAAAGGCCGACTACCACGGTCCGGAGAAGAAGATCGCCTTCCTCGAGGCGCTTGAGTCGCTGAAGGAAATGCCCGAAGGCCGCGAGCATCCGCAGGGCAAGAAGGTGTTCAACGGCAAGACGCATCAGGTGTTCGGCCACCAGTACATTTCGAAGGTCGAGGGCAAGAAGCTCAAGGTCGTGCACACGACCTCGATCGAGGACGGCATGTACCCGGACGAGGCCGACTACACGAAGATGTCGTTCTGAGGCCGTCGGCGACCGACGAAGACGGCTGCGGCATGCGCGCGCGTTGCGCCTCGCCTCGGGCGTCATGGCCGGGCTCGACCCGGCCATGACGCCCGAGGACAGCGCTCGACGCGTCGTCTAGCGCTCCGGGCTCCTGTTGGACTTCGGCCCCTATCTCCTGCTGGCGACGATGGAAGGCGCGGTCGGGGCCGCGGTCCTGGCGCTGACGGCGCTCGGCCTGTCGCTGGTGTTCGGCGTGATGCGCGTCGTCAACGTGGCCCATGGCGAGTTCTTCATGCTCGGCGCCGTCATCGCCTGGTGGGTGACGGATCTGCTGGGAATCCATCCCGCCCTCGGGTTCCTGGCCGCCATCGCCGTCGCCCCGGCCATGGTCGGTATCGTCGCCGGCCTCGCCGAGCGCCTGGTGCTGCGCCGGCTCGGCTACGATCCCGAGGCGACCATCGTCGCCACGATCGGGCTCTTGTACGTGATCCAGCAGGCGGCGCTGTCCACGTTCGGGCCCGACGCGCGGCCGGTGCAGCCGCCGGTCGATTTCCGCATCCAGCTGCCGTGGTTCGGCTGGTCCGGCTACAAGCTGCTGGTCGTCGCCGCGGCGGCGGCGCTGCTGCTGGGCGTGTGGTGGGTGCTCGCCCGCACGCGCGTCGGTCTGATGATGCGCGCGACGCAGCTCGACGCCGAGACGGCGCGCGCCTTCGCCATCCCGGTGGACCGCGTCTATGGCGGCGTCTTCGCCTTCGGCGCCATGCTGGCAGCGCTCGGCGCGGTGCTGGTGGTGCCGATCCAGCAGGCGCACTACCTGATGGGCCACGACCCGCTGCTGCTCTCCTTCATCGTCGTCATCATCGGCGGGCTGGGCAGCCTGCGCGGCACCGTGCTCGCCGCCGTCGTCATCGGCATGAGCGACGGCATCATCTCGGTCTTCTTCAGCCCGACCCTGGCGAAGATCCTGGCGACGCTGCTGGTGGCGATGGTGCTGGTGGTCCGCCCGACCGGCCTGTTCGGGACCAGGGCGGCGTGATCACCCGCGTTCTCGACAGGGCGGCGCTGCTGCACGTGGCGGTGCTCGCGCTCCTGTTCGTGCTGCAGTTCGTGCTGCCGGACTATCACCACGTGAATCTCGCCCGCGTGATGGTGCTGGCGAGCTTCGCCGCCGGCTACAACATCGTCTTCGGCTATGCCGGCATGCTCAGCCTCGGCCATGCCATGTTCTTCGGCGCCGGGCTCTACACGGCCGGCCTGCTGGCGCAGTACGCCGGCGCCGGCGCGGCGGCGGGCTTCACGCTGGCCGTGGTCGCCGGCGCCCTGTTCGCCGCGCTGGTCGGCCTGCTGGCGCTGCGCACCACCGGCGTCTCGTTCATGATCGTGACGCTGATGTTCGCCCAGGCCGCCTACCTCGCCATCCACTATTTCGGCGACTACACGCGCAGCGACGAAGGCTTCGTCGTCCCCGGCGCGACGCGGCGCCTGTTCGGCCTGGCGCTGATCGACCCCGCGACGCGCTACTTCGCCGCCCTGGCGCTGTTCGCGGCCACCGTGGCGGTCTGCTACGCCGTCGCCCGCTCCGCCTTCGGCCGCGTGCTCGCCGCGATTCGCGAGAACGAGGAACGCACGCGCATGCTCGGCTACGACGTCTTCGGCTACAAGCTCGCGGCGCTCGCGCTGTCCGGCGCCGTTTCGGCCGCCGCGGGCGCCGCCTATGCGATGCTGTTCGGCTATGTCGGCGCCGGACTCGCTTCCATCCAGTACTCGATCTATCCCCTGCTCTGGGTGCTGATGGGCGGCGCCGCGACCGTGCTGGGCCCGTTCCTCGGCACGCTGGCGATGTTCTATCTCGTCGACATCGCCAGCGGCTTCACCTCCGCCTACCTGCTGTTCGTCGGCCTCGCCCTGATCGCGCTGGTGCTGTTCTTCCCCAAGGGCGTCCTCGGCGCGCTGCGGGAACGGGCGCTGCCATGGCTGCCGTGACGCTGCTCGAAACCGAGTCCCTGTCGCGCCGCTTCGGCGGCCTGACCGCCGTCGACGGCGTCGACTTCCGGCTGGAGGAAGGCGAGATCCGCGCCCTGATCGGCCCGAACGGCGCCGGCAAGACCACCTTCGTCGGCCTGATTTCGGGGCGCATCCGCCCGAGCGCCGGCAGGATCATCTTCGCCGGCGAGGACGTGACGGCGCTGCCCGCGCACCGGCGCGTCGGCCGCGGCATCGCCTACACGTTCCAGATCACGTCGGTCTTCGCCCGCATGACGGCGCTCGACAACGTCAGGCTGGCGGCACAGCGCAGGATGGCGCGCCGTTTCCGCGGACCGGACCCCGAGCGCCTCGAGGCCGCCGCCCGGGACGCGCTGGCGCGCGTCGGCCTGGCCGAGCGCGCGGACGAGCCCGCCGGCACGCTCAGCTACGGCCACCAGCGCCTGCTCGAGGTCGCCATGGGCCTCGGCATGGCGCCGCGCCTGCTGATCCTCGACGAGCCGACTCAGGGCCTGTCGGACGAGGAGATCGCCGCCTTCGTCGATCTCGTGCGCGACATCGCGCGCGACGCGACCGTGCTGCTGATCGAGCACAACATGCGCGTGGTGATGGACCTCGCCCGCCGCATCACCGTGCTGGAACGCGGCCGCATCCTGGCCGAGGGCACGCCGGCCGACATTCGGCGCAACGACGCCGTGCAACGCGCCTATTTGGGTGGCTGATGCTGACGGTCGACCGGCTCAACTGTTTCTACGGCAACACTCAGGTGCTTCGGGACTTCTCGTTGTCGGTGCGGGCGGGCGAGATATTGTGCCTGCTCGGCCGCAACGGCGCGGGCAAGACCACGGCGATGAAGTCCATCATGGGACTGGTCAGGCCGCGTTCCGGCGCGGTCATGGTCGACGGGACCGACCTCTCGTCCCTGCCGGCGGAGGCGGCGCCCCGGCACGGCATCGGCTACGTGCCGCAGGGCCGCCGGCTGTTCGCCGAGCTGACCGTGGCGGAGAACCTGGAGATCGGCCTCATGGCGCGCGGCACGCCGCGCGCGGCGCGCGAGCGCGTGCTCGACCTCTTTCCCGTGCTGCGCGAGCGGCTCGGCCAGCGCTCCGCCAC
>Ga0214471_10004703_pt1 | contig 10533 bp, 9 predicted proteins | sample RVTome_5_FD_207665 | JGI IMG/M metagenome (GOLD analysis project Ga0214471, IMG submission 207665) | Soil microbial communities from uranium-contaminated site in the Upper Colorado River Basin, Wyoming, United States - RVT142D155 | ecosystem: Environmental > Terrestrial > Soil > Contaminated >... | reverse complement strand
GGGAGCCGCGCCGGCAGCAGGTAAGCGCTTCATCGCAATCGCCGGCAACATCGGCGCCGGCAAGACCGAGCTGACGCGCTTCCTTTGCCGGCGGTACGACATCAAGCCCTTCTTCGAGCCCAACGAGCAGAACCCTTACCTCGCCGATTTCTATCGCGACATGAAGGCCTGGGCCTACAAGTCCCAGGTCTTCTTCCTGGCGCACAAGTTCCGCCTCCAGCTCGAGCTGCAGGACGAGCCGGGCACAGTCGTGCAGGACCGCACGATTTACGAAGACGCCGAGATCTTCGCGAAAAATCTCCATCGCCAGCGCTTCATCGACACGCGCGACTTCAAGACCTACTGGCAGCTTTACCGCTCGATCAGCCAGGCGCTACGGCCGCCGGATCTCATGATCCAGCTCTCCTGCCCGGTCAGGACGCTCCGCCGCCGGATCCGGCTGCGGGGCCGCGCGATGGAGCGCGAGATTCCGGTCACCTACCTCCGGCGTCTGAACCGCCTCTACGAAGAGTGGTTCAAGCGCTACGACCTGTCGCCGGTGCTGAGACTCGAAACCGATCGCCTCGACTGGCTGACCGACCTCGTGGACCGGGTCGACCTGTTCCGGAGGATCGAGCGCTATCTCGACTGACGGCCCGGACAGGCGGCCACGTCGCCGATCGGAGACGCCGCGCCGGTGGCCGTTTTTCACGCGGATGACAGCATGAATTATCGGGACAGTCCGGGTGTCCAATGGCATATTGCGGGGCAAGAAAATGATTGACCCGACTCAGACCCAGCCACTGCCCTGGCGCATGCACCAGGCGCCGGGCAAGCCATGGGAGGTACGCCCCGTGGAGAATTCGAAACGCCCGGACGGGGGCGTCGATTCGCCGCCACCCGAACGGCTTTCCGACCGGGGATACCGCCTGCGCGCGCGCCTCGGCAGCGGAAGGCTCGGCGCCATTTACGAGGCGCAGGACGATCTAAGCCGGAGTTCCGGCAGCCAGCATTTCGTCGCGATCCAGCTCATCGACGAGAAGATCGCCTCGCGGCCGGGCTTCGCCGCGGACTTCGAGCGCGGCGCGAACGAACTCAGGTCCGTCGCGCATCCGAATATCGTCAAGCTGCTCGAGTACGGGCGCGACCGCGGCCGCTTCTACCTCGTTCATGAATTGCTCGAGAGCGCATCGGTCCGCTTCGTCCTGAACGACGTGACGGAACTGCCGCTCGAGGAAGCCTCCGCCGTGGTGCGCGCCGTCGGCGATGCGCTCCAGTACCTGCACGCCAAGTCGATCGTGCACGGCAATGTGAAGCCCGAGAACGTCCTCGTGACATTCGGTTACGAGGTCAAGCTGCTCGACATCGTGCCGTCCGGCTGGCTCGACAATCCCCCCGACGAGCTCGGGGTCCCCGCGCGGCAGCCAAACAAACGCGACGATGTCTTCGGACTCGCCTGCCTCGCCTACGAGATGCTCGCCGGCCGGCATCCCTTCAACGGGAACACGGCGCAGGAAGCCTATCGCGCCGGGCTCGAAGCGGCACCGATCGCGGCCCTTTCCGCGCACCAGTGGAACGCCCTTGCCAATGCGCTCGCCGTGCATCGGGACGATCGCACACCGAACGTCGCGCAGTTCCTCGACGAATTCGGCGTGACAGGAATCGAGCGGCTGCGCTCGATCGTCTCGGCCGACGCGGAGGCGCCGCCGGCGCAGGGCCCGGCCCAGGCGACTGTCACGCACCTGCCCCCGAGGCCGCTGCTCGCCGAGCGCGCGGCGCCGGCTGGACCGGAGCGCAGAGGGATCGCAGGCAAGCTGTTCCTCATCCTCGCCCTGCTCGGCCTGGGCGCGCTCGCCTACGTCTATCAGGATCCGCTCCGCGAAAAGTCCGCAGAGCTGATGGCCGCGATCGATGCGGAGATTCAGGGCAAGTCCACCCCGGCGACCGCGAAGACGGATCCCGCGGCACCCGATGCGCCGCTGCCGCAGACGGCGACGGTGACGGACCCGGCGCCCGCCCTCGTGCTGGCGCCCGGCGCGACCGCACCGCCGACGGCGGACTCCACTGCCGATCGGCCGGTGGCCGCGGCGGAAGCTCCGGCCGCATCGCCCGACTCCCCCGCGGCGACGGGCGAGATGCGACGATCGCCTTCAGCCACGGCGCCCGCCGCACAGGTGCCAGCGCCAGCGGCCGAAGTTCCGGCCGCGGTGCGCGGCCCGGCGCGCTTCGGCTTTGCCCAGCCGGTCGTGACTGTCCGGGAAAACGAGGTCGCGGCCCGCATCATGATCCGTCGCACTGGCGACCTCACGGGTGCGGCGGCCGTTGCCTGGTGGACGTCGGAAGGCAGCGCGAAAGCCGATGCGGATTACGCCGACCTCGGCGCGCGAGTCGAGCGTTTCGAGCCGGGCGAGCAGAGTCGTACGGTTTTCGTGCCGCTTATCCGCGACGCGACTCCGGGTCCGACCAAAAGCTTCAACGTCTATCTGGGTCGCGGCGACGATGCTCGTAACGGCGAGCCGACCTCCGGCATGCGCGTCGAGATACTCGGCAACGACTGAACCTACGGCAACAGGACCTGCAGCATCTCGATTCGAGCGTCGTGCTCGCGGTTGAAAATGAGGCCCTGTCCTTCCGGCAGCCACTGTGGTCGGACGTCCGTGTACGGGCTATCCACGACCCGCACCGGCTCCCCGGACCCGTCAACGTTCATGACATAGATCTGGTAGGCGTCGGACCGATTGGAGCTGAATGCGATCCGGCGTCCATCGGGAGACCAACTCGGCCAACCGTCGAACCAGGGGTGGCGCGTCAGGTTGACGGCGCCGGTGCCGTCAGCATTCATCCGCATGATTTCCGAATTGGCCAGGGTCCCGTCGCCGGTCCGCTCACGCAGGAGCCGCCGGAAGAGAATCGTGCGGCCATCCGGCGAGAACGAAGGGAAAGTGTCCCAGTGCAGCCCGTTGTCGGTGAGGCGCCGGAGATTGGAGCCGTCCGTGCCGATCACGTAGATGTCGTCATTTTCCCCGTCACCGCGGGTCGAGCAGAACACCATGAGCCGGCCGTCGGGCGACCAACTCGGATGACTGTCGCTTGCCGGATGATTCGTCAGGTTGCGCAGCCCCGTCCCATCGGCGCGAGCGATCCACACATCTTCGTTGCCGCCTCGATTCGAGGCGAACACGATTTCCGTCCCGTCCGGGGACCAGATCGGCGTCGCGTCGTCACCAGGCCCGCTCGTCAGCTGCCGCAGCGCACTCCCGTCCAGCCGGGCCACGAAAAGCTTGGAACCGCCGACCCGGTTGGACTGGAAGACGACCAGGCCGTCGCGCGATACGTGCGGATAGGCGTCCTGGACCGGAAGCACCGCCGTGGGCGCCGCGCCACCGATCTCCTCGGCCGCGTGTGCGGCAGGGGCAGGCACGGCGCAGACCGCCGCGGCCCACGCGGCGAGAGCCGCGCCCGGACTGGAAGCACGAGTCCGGCGCACGTCCACCCGCTAGCTCTTGAGCGGCGCCGCTGTCGCGGCGGCCCGGGTGGCGGCGCCGGTCTTCGCGATCGTCACGACCTGTCCAGGGCGCAGGCGTTCCCCGCCTCGCACGACGACGCGATCGCCGACTGCGAGCCGGCCCGTGATCTCGACGCGCTCCGAATCGCCGTTGCCGACGCGCACCGCGATGCGCTCGGCCACATCGCCCTTGCCGACGCGGAAGACATGCGCCCCGTCGGCGCGCACGATCACCGCGTCACGCGGAACCATGAAGCCCGCGCTCTGGGTCGCGGCCGGCAGATCGACACGCACCGCTGAGCCGATGGGCCAGCCGGCGCCGCTCATGGCGACCCGCACTTCGATCATCCGCGAACGCTCGTCGCCCACGGGAACGATCGCGCGGATCCTGCTTTCCCGGTCGCGCGCGGCGCCGTGCACGGTCACGGTCTGCCCTGTCGCCAGATGCCCGGCCTCGGACACCGGCGCGCGCGCGACGATCTCGACGTTTTCCGTGTCGGTGAGACGAAGCACCTCGGTGCCGGCTGCGACGAATTCCCCGAGCTGGCGGATGCGCTCGGCCACATGGCCCGGAAAAGGCGCGCGGATCACGGCGCGCGAGATGAGATGGCGCGTGCTTTCGCGGGTCGCGCGCGCCTGCTCGAGCTCGTGGCGCGCCATCGCGAGCCGTGCCGCGGCTTCGTCGATCTGGCTCTTCGAAGCGATCCCCTCCGGCAGCGCATTGAGGCGCGCGAGCTGCGTATCGAGCAATTCCGCGTTCGCGGCAAGCCGCGAGATCTGTGCGTCGTTTTCGCGGAGCTGCAATTCGAGCGAGCGCGCGTCCACGCGGGCGAGCGCCGCGCCTTTCGCGACTTTTGCGCCCGGTTCCGCGACCCAGTCGAGACGGCCGGTCACTTCCGCGGCAAGACGCGCGTCGTTCCGGCTCACGACGGTACCGGTCGTCGAAACGGTCGCCGCGATCCTGCCCTTCGTCACCGGCACGACCGTCACCGGCGCCGGCGGCTGCTGTTCCTGCGCCAGGGCCGCGCCCGCCGCCAGGGAGAAAGCGACCAGCGCGGCCGTTGCTGCGCCCCATGCAAGGGTCTTCTGACTGAACGAAATCATCCTGCACCCTCCTCGAGCGCGCGCCCGGCCGCCGCTCCGCTCCTTTCCGAAGCGGTTTCGCCGAGGCGCAGGAGCGCCGGCAGCAGCACGAGCATGAAAACCGTGTTGACGAGCATGCCGCCCGCGATGACCGTCGCGAGGCCGCGATAAAGCGCGGCGCCCGGTCCCGGAACGATGATCATCGGCAGCAGGCCTGCGAGCTGGCCGAGCGATGTCGCGAAGATCGGGCGCGTGCGCTGCTCGAGCGCATGTCGTACCGCACTCCGGCGATCCATACCGCCGCGCTCCGCCGAGCGCGCGCTGTCGACGAGCAGGATCGCATTGTTGACGGCGGCGCCGAGCAGGATGATGAAACCGACCATCGTCAGCATGTCGAGCGTCTGCGGCGTGAAGAGATTCAGCAGGCGGATGCCAAGTACGCCGCCGAGGCTCGCGAGCGGCACCGTCAGCATGACGAGCAGGCTGTCCCTCGCCGAGCGGAAGAGCGCCGCCATCAGGAGGAACAGCACGAGCAGCGCGAGGCTGATGTTCACGCGCATGTCCGCGAGCGCGGTTTCGAGGCTGCCGGCGTCGCCCGCATAGCGGATGCCGCCGTCGGGCGGCAGGAGCGGACGGATCGCCGGGTCGACGTCGGTCTCGAGCTTCCGCATCGCCTGTTGCAGCGACATGCCGGGCGGCGCGATCACGTTGATCCCGATCGTGCGGCGGCCGTCCACGCGCCGCAGCCCCGTGCTGCTCACGGTCGGCTCGATCGTGACTAGCTCGCCGAGCGGCACCACGCCGCCCGTCGGCGTCGCGACCGGCACGGCCGCAAGCGCATCCGGGCTGTCCCAGCCGCTCGCGCGCAGGATCATGTCGAGCCGGCGCTCGCCGTCGAAGTGCTCGCCGACCCAGATGCCGTCGCCGAGCGCGCGCACGACCGTCGCGACATTCGCGCGTGTCCAGCCGGACTCGCTGATGCGCCGGTCGTCCGGCACGAGTCGCAGTTCCGGCTCCGACAGCTCGAGGTCCTGGAACGAGCGCACCTGCGCGCCGGGCATCTTTTCGATGATGACGTCCTGCGCCGTGCGCGCGGTGGCGAGCAGCGCGTCGAAATCCGACGATTGCAGCCGCACCTCGATATTGCGCCCATCGCCGAAGCCGCCGAACAGGTTGCCCTGCTGCGCGAACACCTCGAGATCCGGGAAGCCGGTCGTGATCTCCTCGTTCACCACTCGCCCGAGCTCGTCGATCTTCGACGGATCGAGCGGCCGAACGCCGATGGCGCCACCGCCGCCAGGCCAGATCAGGATGTAGTAGTTCTTGAGCCGCGGCTCTTTGTGTCCCGCCATGTAGGGCGCGAGGCGCGCGACCATCGGCTCGACGACTTCCTCCTCGATCGCGTCCACGTTCATGCCCGGCGGGAACTGGAAAAAGCCGTCGATCGCGTCGCGCTTGACCGGCGGCAGATAGTCGATCGGCGGCAGCAGGGCCCAGGACAGCGCCGCGGGCGCGACGAGGCACAGGCCGATGGTGATTTTCCGCTGGCGCGGGCTGTCGGTCAGGGCCGCCATCCGCTCGCCGAGCCTGCGCGGTCACTCGGCAGCCTTCTGCGTGGCCTGGGAGTTCCTGAGCCAGCGGTCTGCCGCGACCGGCAGTACGGTCATCGCCACGACGAGCGACATCGCGATCGCGACCGAGATCGTGAGCGCGAGATCCGCAAACAGCTGCCCTTCGGTGTTTTCCATGAAGATCACGGGCAGGAAGACGATGATCGTCGTCAGGGTCGAGGCGAAGAGCGCGGGCCAGACGCGGGTCGCGCCTTCGAGCGCCGCCTGCCTGGCGGACAACCCGGCCTCGCGGCGGGACAGGGTGCTTTCGAGGACGATGGTCGCGGCGTCGAGCGTCATGCCGACGGCGAAAGCGATGCCGGCGATCGAGATGACATTCAGCGAATGCCCCGTCACGAGCATCACGAGCACGGTTGCGAGCACGCTGACCGGGATCGCGACGCCGACCAGCAGCGTCGAGCGGAACTGCCGCAGGAAGAGCCACAGCACGCCGACCGCGAGGATCACGCCGGCGACCAGGTTGCCGCCGACGAGCCCGATCGCCTGGTTGATGAACACCGACGGGTCGAAGGACTGCTCGATCGCGAGGCCCATTTCCGCGAGCGGCCCCTCACGCAGCTCCGCAATCTCCGCCCTCACCGCCTTGAGCGTCGCGAGCACGTCGGCGCCGGATTCCTTCCTGATCTCGATCGCGATCGCCGGGTTGTTGTTCTGCACGGCGAGCGAGTTGCGGTCGCCGCGCTCGACCGAGATCGTCGCGACGTCCGCGAGGCGAACGGGCCGGCCGTCGCGCCAGTCGAGCACCAGTTCGCCCAGGTCATCGGGCCGGTACCGGCCGGCGAAGCGCAGCGTGTACTGGCGCCGCCCGAGCTCCGCGAAGCCGCCTGAAGCGTCGTCGGCGCTGCCGGCGACGTCGACGATCGAGGGGATCGGGATGCCGAGCTCCGCCGCACGGTACGGGTCGAACTCGATGCGCAGCTCGTCGGGCGCGCCGGCGTGGACGGTGATCGTGCCGACGCCCGGGATCGACTCGACGCGCGAGCGCATGAGGTCCTCGACCTCGCGGCGGTAATTCTCCACCGGGCCGGGCGTCCCGGGTTTCAGCTGCACGAAGAACCAGGACAGGGTCTCATTCGGGTTGCCGCCGAAGCCCTCGCCGAGTTCGATACGCGGCGCATCGGCATCGCGCGGCAGCGGCGGGAGCTGGTTCATGCGCGCGATGACGTCGATCAGCGTACGGCCCATGTCGGTGCCGATCGCGAATTCGAGATTGATGAACGCGCCGCCCGCGTTCGCAAAGGACTGGATCTCCTGGAGGCCCGGCAATCCGCGCAGCGCCTGCTCCTGCGGCTCGATCAGCTCGGACTCCACTTCCGAAGGCGCGGCCGCACGCCAGCCGGTGAAGATCGAAATGACCGGCTCTTCGATATCCGGAAACAGCTGCACGGGCAGCTTGATGAGCGCCACGATGCCGAGCACGACGATGAGACCGACGCCGACGGCGACGCCGATCGGGCTCTCCAGCGATTTTTCGGTCAGATTCACGCCGGCACCATCATTGATCTTTGCACCGCAGGGTCATTCTAGGAACGGAAAGCCTTGCGCGGCCGGCGGCAGCCAACGCTCCGGCGCGATTCGCATCCGCTTCGTCGCAGCATGATCACGGCAGCTAGAATTGCCGCATGACCGACGAGATGCCGCTCGCAAATTTCCGGGCCGTCCGACTGCTTGCGCCCGGGCGACGGCTGGTCAATGAGACGCTTGCCGTACCGGATCCGGTTCCCGGCGATGTCCTCGTTCGTGTCATGGCGGCCGGCATCTGTCATTCGGACGCGCATTACCGCTCGGGTGTGGGATCGACCCGTCATCCCTGCACGCTAGGCCACGAAGTGTCGGGTGTCGTGGCCCGGGTCGGCGCCGGCGTCACTCAAGTGCGGACGGGCGAGCGCGTCTGCCTACACTACCTCGTCACCTGCGGCGAATGCCGCCACTGCCGCGCAGGCAGGGAACAGTTCTGCGCCACGGGCGAAATGATCGGCAAGCATCGCGACGGCGGCTTTGCGGAACTGATTTCCGTGCCCGCGCGCAATGCCCTTCCGCTGCCGGCAGCCATCCCGTTCGAGCACGGTGCCATCCTGATGTGTTCTTCGGCGACGTCACTGCATGCCCTGAAGAAGGCGCGGGTCGGGCGCGGTGATTTCGTTGCGGTGTTCGGCGCCGGCGGGCTCGGCGTCTCGGCGATCCAGCTCGCCAGGGCATTCGGCGCGGCCACGGTATTCGCTGTAGACGTCAATGCCGCGAAGCTCGCGTTCGCCGGGCGCCTGGGCGCCGTTCCGGTCGATGCGCGCAATGCGGATCCCGTGCAGGAGATCTTCCGAATGACGGCAGGACGCGGCGTCGATGCCTCGCTCGAGCTGATCGGAACCGCGCGCACGATGGAACAGGCGGTCGAGGTGCTGGCGGCCGGCGGGCGCGCGGCGCTCGCGGGCCTCACCGATCAACGCATGTCCATCGCGCCCTACCGCGACATCCTGAACAAGGAGGCGGAGATCGTCGGGGTTTCCGATCACCTCGTTCCGGAGCTGCACGAATTGATGGATCTCGTCGTGGGCGGACAGCTCGACCTGGCAGGAGTCGTCAGCCGCATCGTGCCGCTCGATGCCGACGCGATCAACCGCGCGCTGGATGATCTGGAAGCCTGCCGCGACGACGTCCGCACCGTCGTCGTGCCCTGAAAACGCTTAGGATTCTGAAATGAGTTCCGCCATTCCACGCTCGGACGAGGTCGTGAGCGCCGAAGCCGTGCAGTCGGCGCTCGATCGCATGGCGGCCGAGATCACGGCACGTCTCTCCGGAAGTCACCCCCTCGTCGTCACCGTGATGGAAGGCGGGCAGGTCTTTGCGGGCCAGCTCCTGACACGGCTGCCGTTCGCCCTCGACTGCAGCTACGTGCACGTCCGCCGCTACGGGCGCGACACGAGCGGAGGCGAACTGGTCTGGATCGCAGGGCCGCACGAGCCGGTGACCGGCCGCGTCGTCCTGCTCCTCGACGACATCCTGGACGAGGGGCGAACGCTCGCGACGATCCGCGAGCGCCTGCTCGAACAGGGCGCCCGCGAGGTGCTGCTCGCCGCGTTCGCGCTGAAGGAACGCACGACGCCCGCGACAGTCGCGGCGGATTTCACCGGCGTGAAAGTTCCGGATCGTTTCGTATTCGGCTTCGGAATGGACGTCGGCGGAAGCTGGCGCAACCTGCCGTCGATCCGTGCTCTCGCGGAAACGGCGGACTGAGATCGGGTATCAGCCGCCGACGGCGTGCGGTTCGATCCAGCCCATCTTCCAGGTCATCCACAACACGATGAAGAGCACGATCGACAGGCCGATGCGAATGGTGAGCGCGCGCACCATGCCCCGCGATTCGCCCGTGTGGTCCCGCACGAGACTCAGCATGGCCGACACCAGGCTGAGGACGATCGCGAAGAAAATGACGAGCACCAGCCACTTGATGCCAGACATGGGTCGGCCCCGGTTGTTCGGATCCGCGAGTATAGCCCGGTGACGAACCCGGGCCGATCGCGATTCGCGCCCCGGCTGCTGCCGACCTTCGTGGCGGCCGTCGCCGTCATCGCATTCTCGGGGCTCGGCGCGTGGCAGCTCGGACGGGCCGCGGAAAAGCGCGCGTTCGCGGAAGACTTCGCGCGCGCGGGACCCGCGCTTGAATGGCGGCAGCTCCCCGCCGCGGCGCCGAGATACCAGCGCGTGACTGTCAGCGGCCGCTACGAACCGGATCGCCAGTTCCTGCTCGACAACATGACTCATGCGGGCGTCGCCGGTGTCGAGGTGCTGACACCGCTCCTGCTGGACGACGGCCGCGCGGTGCTGGTCAACCGCGGCTGGCGGCCCTTCGGCGCGACGCGCGGCGACCTGCCCGCAATCGCCGTGAATGGCGCTGCACGAAGGATCGCCGGACGAATCGACGAGTTGCCCCGCCCCGGCATCCGGCTCGCCTCGCCGCCCGCGACCGGCTGGCCGCGTCTCGTGCAATTTCCACGCATCGAGGAATTGTCGACCGCTCTCGGACGCGAACTGGACGCGCGCGTGATCCTGCTCGATGCATCGCAACCGGACGGTTATCTCCGCGACTGGACGGTCCGTGGCACGACCCCCGACCGCCATCTGGGCTACGCCGTCCAGTGGTTCGCGTTCGCGGCACTGGCGGCGGCGATGTGGCTCGCGCTCGGCCTCCGGAAGTCCGGTGAGACGCAATGACTGCCGCGAACGACGCGCGGCGCGCCGGCCGCCGGCAGTTCCTGCTGGTCGCGTCGCTCTTTCTCTTGCCGCTTGCGGTGGCCGCGTGGCTCTACTATTCCGGCTGGCGGCCCGCAGCCGGCGCCC
>Ga0214471_10004702_pt1 | contig 10533 bp, 7 predicted proteins | sample RVTome_5_FD_207665 | JGI IMG/M metagenome (GOLD analysis project Ga0214471, IMG submission 207665) | Soil microbial communities from uranium-contaminated site in the Upper Colorado River Basin, Wyoming, United States - RVT142D155 | ecosystem: Environmental > Terrestrial > Soil > Contaminated >... | reverse complement strand
ACCGAGGCAAATGCGGCGGCGGTCGCTCCGGTGCCGGACCCGAGGGTCTCGCCGACCCCCCGCTCCCAGATACGCATCTCGATGCGGTCGGCGCGGCGGGGTGTGACGAACTCGACGTTCGTGCCGTTCGGGAACTGAGGGTCGTGCTCGATCTTCTTGCCGAGGGTCGCCACGGGTGCCTTGGCCGGGTCGTCCACGAACACGACGGCGTGAGGGTTGCCGATGTCGACGAGGTGCACCCTGGCACCCTGCGACGTTGCGACGCCCGTCGCCTTCGGGATCCCGACGAGCGCCCGCACGTGCCCGCCGGGCTTCATCTCGGCCGGCATGTCGCCGGCCTTCGTCTCGACGACGAGCCACGGGCCCGAGACCCAGTTGCGGAGCACGGCGAGCCGGGCGACGCACCGCAGGCCGTTGCCGCACATCTCGGCCTCACCCCCGTCGGCATTCCAGTAGCGCATCCTGATGCGCTCCGGCCCGCTCAGGTCGACCGACAAGACTCCGTCGGCGCCCACTCCGAAGCGCCGATCGCACCATCGCACGATGGCGTCGGTGTTCGGCACGTGGCCGCCCCACACGACGATGAAGTCGTTGCCGAGGCCCTCCATCTTCACGAAGTCCATCGCAGCTCCTCGAGGGCCGCCAGCGCCGCTGACAGCCGGGCGCCCGGGTCGTCGTTCCACGGTAGCCAACGGATCCGCGGATCCCTGCGAAAGAACGTCCGTTGCCGCTTCGCCAGGGCCAGCGTCGCCCGGATCGCCTGGCGGCGGCCTTGCGACGCGGTGACGGTTCCCTCGACGACGGGGATGAGCTGCTTGTACCCGACGGCCTCCCTCGCGGTCGGCCCCAACCTCGGGAGGAGAGCGGCCACCTCGTCGACGAATCCCGCCGCAAGCATGGCGTCCATCCGCCGCTCGACGCGGTCGGCGAGCTCGTCACCGGGGTCCAGCCCGACGGCGACGAAGGGCACGGCGGCGCGGTACTCGGCGACCGCGACCGCGTCGGGGGTGCGGGCCCGGTCGCCCGGCGTGTCGCCGGTGAGGCGGTGGATCTCGAGTGCTCGCACCACACGGCGAGGGTTCGCCAGGTCGACCCTCCGTCCCGCCTCCGAATCGATCGCCTCGAGGGCGGCGACGGCCTCCGCATTGTCGAGGCTCTCCAACTCCCCACGGACGTCCGGGTCGTGCGGCGGGAAGTCGAGCGGATCGACGAGTGATCGAAAGTGGAGCCCCGACCCCCCTGCGATGACTACGGGCGCCCCTCGCCTTTCGACGGCGTGCAGCGCGGCGCGTGCGTCCTCCTGATACTCGGCAACGCTGTACGCCGACGCCGGCTCGACCACGTCGATCATGTGGTGGGGCACATCGGCGCGGTCGCCGATGCTCGGCTTGGCCGTCCCGATGTCCATACCGCGATAGACCTGCATCGAGTCGACCGAGATGATCTCGCTGCCAGACAGCTTCGCCAGCGCCGCAGCGATCTCCGACTTGCCCGAGGCCGTCGGGCCGAGCACCGCCAGCGCTCTCAGGGGGCGCCCCGGCCGACGAGGTGGTGGGGAGCGGCTCTGGTGATCTCGACGTCGACGACTGCACCGGGCGATGCATCCGTCGGGAGGTGGACGGCCTTGCCGCCCCTGGTCCGGGCCGTGACGACCGAGGGATCCTTCTTCGAGGGGCCCTCGACCATCACTTCGACGACGGAGCCGACCATCGCCTCGTTGCACTCCAGGCCGATGGTGCCCTGCAGCGCCACCAGGCGATCGAACCGATCCCGCACGACCTCGGCCGGGACCTGATCGGACATCGTGGCCGCCGGCGTGCCCGGGCGCGGTGAGTACTGGAACATGAAGGCGCTGTCGAATCGGGCAGCCGCGACGACGTCGAGCGTCGCCTGGAAGTCGGACTCCGTCTCGCCGGGGAACCCCACGATGATGTCGGTGGACGTCGTGAGCCCTGGGATGGCGTCGCGCGCCATCGCCAGCTTGTCGAGGAACCGGGTGGCGCTGTACCCGCGGTGCATGGCGGCGAGGACCCGATCGCTCCCCGATTGGAGCGGGAGGTGGAGTTGCTCGCACACGACCGCGGTGTCGGCCATGGCGGCGGCGACGTCCTCCCGGAAGTCCTTGGGGTGGGGGCTCGTGTAGCGGACCCGCCGCAGCCCCTCGATGGAGTCCATGCGGCGAAGCAGGTCGGCGAACAACGGCTTGCGGCCGTTCAACTCCAGGTCGCGCCCGTATGAGTTGACGTTCTGGCCGAGGAGCGTGACCTCGACGACGCCTTCGGAGACGAGGGTCGCCACCTCCGAGATGACGTCTCCCGGCCTGCGGCTGATCTCCCTGCCGCGCACGATGGGGACGATGCAGAACGTGCACGAGTTGTTGCACCCGATCGTGATCGTCACCCAGGCCGAGTGCTCCGACTCCCGGGTAACCGGCAGCGCCGACGGCAGGTCGTCCACGGACCGGGTTTCATCCCAGATCTCGGTGATCGGCCCCCATTCCTCCGCCCTGTCGAGGAGGTCGAGCACCCGGTGCGTGTTGTGGGTGCCGAAGACGACGTCGACCCATCCTGCCCGGTCCTGGATCGACTCCTTGTCCTTTTGCGCCATGCAGCCGCCGACGACGATCTGCATCCCCGGCCGTTGCGCCTTGACCCGCTTGAGCGCCCCGAGGTAGCCGTAGAGCTTCTGGTCGGCGTTCTCTCGGATCGTGCACGTGTTCAGCACGACGACGTCGGCGTCCTCGGGACGCCGGACGGGCGACATGCCGTCCGCTTGGAGGAGCCCTCGGATTCGCTCGGAGTCGTGCTCGTTCATCTGGCACCCGAAGGTGCGGATGAAGTACGTCCGTCCGAGGCGAGTCGGCGGTCGCACGACCTTGCGTGCCGGCATTCCGAGCATCACTGTGTCGGTCACGGAGCCACCCCGGTCCTCGTCTGTTGCCGCCTCGGCCGCGGCGCCGTCAGCGGGCGTAGTCCTTGGCTCGGAACTCGCGGATGACGGTCACCTCGATCTGGCCCGGATACTGTAAGTCCTCCTCGAACCGGCGGGCGATCGTGCGGGCCAACTCGGAAGCGGCGAGATCGTCCACCGACCCAGGGTCGACGACGACCCTGATCTCCCTCCCGGCCTGCATGGCGAAGACCCTGTCGACACCCGTGTAGCTCGCGGCGATCTCTTCGAGTTGCCCGAGGCGCTTGACGTACGCCTCCAGTGCCTCGCGCCGCGCTCCGGGCCGGGCCGCCGAGACGGCGTCGGCCGCCTGGACGAGCACGGCCGTCAACGTCCTCGGCTCCACCTCGTTGTGGTGCGCCTCGATGGCGTGGACGATGGAGGCGTCCTCCCCGAACCGCCGGGCGATCTCTGCTCCGATGAGGGCGTGGGACCCTCCGACCTCGTGGCTGACGGCCTTGCCGATGTCGTGGAGGAAGGCCGCCCGCTTCGCCTCGGTCGGGTCGATGCCGAGCTCGGAAGCCAGCATCCCGGCGATGTGCGCCGACTCGACGAGGTGATTCAGCACGTTCTGACCGTACGACGTGCGGTACTTGAGGCGGCCGAGCAGCTGGATGATCTCGGGATGGAGGCGGGTGAGCCCCACTTCGAGGAGCGCCCACTCGCCTGCGTCGCGGATGCTCTCGTCGACCTGTGCCTTGGCCTTCTCGTACGCCTCCTCGATCGATGCGGGGTGGATGCGGCCGTCCTCGACGAGCCGCTCGAGGGCGATGCGGGCGATCTCGCGGCGCACCGGGTCGAAGGTCGAGACGGATACGGACTCCGGCGTGTCGTCGACGACGAGGTTCACCCCCGTGACGGCCTCGAAGGTGCGGATGTTGCGACCGTCCCTGCCGATGATCCTGCCCTTCATATCGTCCGACGGGAGGGGCACGACCGACACGGTCGTCTCGGTGACCACCTCGGCGGCGAGACGCTGGACCGCGGTGGCGAGGATCCTCCTCGCCCGGCGGTCGGCCTCCTCGCGGGCCTTCAGCTCGAGGTCGCGCACCGCCACCATCGCCTCGCGGCGCGCCTCGTCCTGGACCCTCTGCAGCAGCTCTTCCTTGGCGGCCCGGCTGTCGAACCCGGCCACGTGCTCGAGGTGGGCACGAGCGTCCTCACGCATCCGCTCGGCGTCACCGCGGACCTGACCGATCTCCTTCTCCTTGTCGACCATCAGCTCCTCGCGCTGGGCGAGGTTCGAGGCCCGCTGCTCGAGGGTCGACTCGCGCTGCGCCATCCGGTCCTCGAGGGTCCCGACCTCGAGGCGTCGATGCTCGAGCCCTGCGAGCTCACGCTCTCGGTGCGACTCGGCCAGTGCTCGTGCTTCCTCCTCGGCCCTCGAGAGGATGCGCTGCGCCTCGACGCGGGCGTCGGCGAGGGTTCGCTCTGCCGCCGCCGTCGCCTCGGTGGTGCGCCGCCGGTGCATCTCACGACCGGCGAAGAAGGAAACGAGACCGACGAGGACGGCGATCAGAGCTACCAGTCCCCACTGCTCCATGCGGTCTCCGTTCCCGAAGCCAGGACGAAAAATGTGCCGAGCCAAGGGCCCGGCACACACACCGCCACAGCGAAAACGAACGGATGGCGCTCAGCGCCGTCTCGTCAGGTCACTCCTCTTCCCGAGAGCGTTGCGGCTCCTCGGGTCGCGTCGTCGTGATGGCTGTTCGTCAAGGTTTCGTGTCTCAATCGTTGGTGTGTGTGTTCTTGGTCCGATCGTACAGCACCTGTCAAGCTTCGGAAACGCGAAAATCCGGTCTGCCGGCGTTGGTCGCTCGCCCGGCGGCGCGCACGAATACGGGATCTTCCCCGGGCGGCTCGCTCCGGCACGAGAAGCCCGCCTCCACGTATGGGGCCGCGGACCACGCGCTGCCATGGCCGCTCAGTCGTCGACGTCCCTTCGGTCGTCACCTTCGTCGACCATGACCACGACCTCGGCATTCGGATCTTCCACGAGACCGACCGAACGCAGCACCCGGTCCTCGAGTTGCATGGCGATCTCCGGGTTGAGCTTCAGGAACTCCTTCGCCTTCTCCCTGCCCTGGCCCAGTTGGTCGCCGTCGAACGTGTACCAGGCCCCCGCCTTCTTGACGATCCCCTCGTCGACGGCGACGTCGATCAGGCTGCCCTCTCGGGAGATCCCCTCGCCGAACATGATGTCGAACTCGGCGATCCGGAACGGGGGCGCCACCTTGTTCTTGACGATCTTCGTCCGCACCCTGTTGCCGATGGCATCCGTGCCCTGCTTGATCGACTCGATCCGGCGAACGTCGATGCGGACGCTGGCATAGAACTTGAGCGCCCGCCCACCCGGCGTCGTCTCGGGCGAGCCGAACATCACACCGATCTTCTCGCGAAGCTGGTTGATGAAGATCGCCGTCGTGTCGGAGCGGTTGATCGTGCCCGCCAGCTTGCGCAGCGCCTGCGACATGAGCCGTGCCTGCAGACCGACATGCGTGTCACCCATGTCGCCTTCCAACTCCGCTCTCGGGACGAGTGCCGCGACGGAGTCGACGGCCACCACGTCGAGCGCCCCCGAGCGGATCAGCATGTCGGCGATCTCGAGAGCCTGCTCACCGGTATCGGGCTGCGAGATGAGCAGCTCGTCGATGTCGACGCCGATCGCCTTGGCGTACACCGGGTCGAGGGCGTGTTCGGCGTCGATGAACGCTGCCACGCCGCCGTTGCGTTGCGCCTCGGCGACGACATGGAGGGCAAGGGTGGTCTTCCCGCTGCTCTCCGGTCCGAAGATCTCGACGACCCGGCCCCTGGGAACGCCGCCGATGCCGAGTGCGAGGTCGAGCGAGATGGCGCCCGTCGAGATCGCTTTCACCTTCTGGACGTTGTTGGCACCGAGCTTCATGATGGCGCCCTGCCCGAACTGGCGGACGATCTGCGACACGGCCATGTCGAGGCTCTTCTCGTTCTCAACCTTGTCGTTCGACACCTCGGGCCCCTTTCCTCGTCGCACTCTCGCCGGTGCTCTGCACCGTGTCGCCTTGTTCGCTTCGCACCGTATCGCCGCCCTGTGACGAAATCCCGCGTGTGTAATTACGGTCGCGTGATTGTACTCGTGACGGGTCCCCGACTCTAGGCGAACATGTGTTCGGTGTCGAGGACCGCCCCGACAGACTCGCCGGTCGATGAGAATGCCCCCCGATGTCCTCTCCCCGCGCCATCGGATACGGCCTGGCGACACTCGTCGTCCTGGTGCTCGCCGGGTTCGACCCCGCCGGTTGGGCGCCGTTCGGACCCGTGAAGTGGGCGGTGCTCACCACGCTCGCCTTCGGCCTGGCCACGCTGGTCGCCGCCGGGCGCTCGGTGACACTCCACGTCGGCTCGGCGATGGCGTGGACGCTGTTCCTCTCGTGGGGAATGGTCGCATCCCTGGCGGCGCTCGACCCGCTGCACACCTGGATCGGCACTCCCGACCGCCACCTCGGCCTCGTCGCCTGGCTGTGCTTCGCGGTCGTCTTCGTCGTGGCGCAACAGGCGATCGATCCGCAGCTCTCGAGCGACCTCGCCATCACCGTCGTCAAGGGCGTCGTGGTCGCCTCGCTCGCCACCGGGCTGTACGTCCTCCTCGAGTTGGCGGGGTTGCCCCCGGTGAGGCTGGCGATCGAAACGGGACGAGCCGGCGGCCCGTTCGGCACGGCGGCGTACCTCGGAGCAGCGGCGACGCTGCTGCTCCCCGTCTCGATCGGGGCCGCCGTCGACGGCCTGGGATCCCGGCTGTGGCGGTCGCTTGCAACGGCGGCTGCGGCGCTCGCTGCCGTGTCGGCGGTGGCGGCGCAGACGCGGGCGGCGTGGGTCGGCCTGGCGGTGGCGCTCGTCGTCGTCTCGCCTGCGCTGCTGCCTTGGCTGCGGAGGCGAACGTGGATCCTGGTCGTCATCGGGCTGTCGGTGGCAGTGGTCGTGGTGGCGACGCCGACCGGGTCGCGGATCGTCACCGCACTTCGATTCGACGAGGGGACGACCAGGGGACGCATCGACGAATGGCAGGTGGGTACCAGAGCGTTCCGGTCGCACGCCGTCACCGGGACGGGATTCGAGGGCTATCGCATCGCCTTCCCATCCCACGTCGATGCCGATTACGAGCGCCGCTACACGAGGGTGACGATGCCCGACCGGGTCCACAACGGCGCACTCGACGTCGCCGTCACCACCGGACTGCCCGGCCTCGCCCTGTATCTCGCAGGCGCGCTGTGGCTCGTCACCAGAGCGATCATCGCCACGCGGGACCGTCGCCCCGTGGCGGTCGGCATCGCAGCTGCCGTCACGGGATACATCGCCCAGCAGCAGTTCCTCTTCCCCGTCACGGAGGTCGACCCCGTGTTCTGGGCACTCGCAGGGTTGCTCGTCGCCGCGACGGCCCCCAGGCGCACGATCCGCCTGCCGCCCGGAGCCTGGCTGGTTCCGCTCGCCGTGGCGGTGGCGGCGCTGGCGGCAGGCGGGTTGGACGTCGCCGCCGACAGGCGGGCGGCCCACGCTGCGGAGCTGTCTGCGGCCGGTTCGCCGGCTCTGGCGGCCGCCGACGCCGCCGTGACGCTGCGCCCCGACTCGATCCGCTACCGGTTCGTGGCCGCAGGAATCGCCTCCTCATCGGGCGATGCCGCCGGCCTTTCGGCGGCCATCACGAGGATCGAGGCTGCTCTCGACGTCTCGCCGGGCGATCCACTCCTCGGGGCGCGCCACGCCTCGCTCCTCCTCGATCTCGCCAGGGTGACGGGGCGGCCCGAGGACGCCGCCACCGCCGCCGAGCAGTACCGATCGGTCACCGGGAGCGATCCGAAGAACGCCGCGGTGCGCCTCGGCGCGGGGATCGCATACCTGCTCGACGGCGACCCGACAGCCGCCGAGACGGAGTGGCTGACGGCGGCCAACCTGGCGCCTCGAAGCGCCGCGCCGCTCGTCAACCTGGCCGTCCTCTATGTCGATATGGGACGCCTCGACGAGGCGAGGACGACTGCAGAAGCCGTGAGAGCGATCGACCCGGATCACCCGGCCCTCGAGGAGATCGAGAGCAGGCTCGGCGCGTGAACGCCGCGAAACCTCGAACCGGCCGGATCGCAGATGCGTTTGTAGATGTGACTGCCATGGTCGTGACCAGGAAGAGAGGTGCCCGGCCGACCGTGACGGAGCAGATCCGCCCGGACTTCGTCGTGTTCTATCGCACCGCCTACCGAGACGTGTCGCGGGCCCTCTCGGTGACACTCGGTGACGCCGACCTCGGACGCGAGGCGACGGACGAGGCGATGGCGCGGTGCTACTCGCACTGGTCCACCGTGCAGTCGTACGACAACCCGGCCGGCTGGGTGTATCGCGTCGGGCTCAATTGGGCACGATCGCTGCGGCGCCGGGCGGCCCGGAGGCTCCTCTTCCATGGCCCGGCATCGATCGAGATGCCGGCGGTGGCCGATCCCGAGATCCAACGCGCCCTCTCCGAGCTGAACGTCGAGCTCAGGGCGGTCGTGGTGCTGCGGTTCCTCCTCGATTGGTCGACGCAAGAGACCGCAGACGCCCTCTCGGTGCGGCCCGGCACCGTGAAGAGCAGGCTTCACAGGGCGACCTCACTCCTGCAACGCAAGCTCTACCACCTCGCTCCAGAGGAGAGGAACGCATGAGCATCGAAGAGCGACTGAGGGACCACCTCCGCCAAGAGGCGGCCGACCTCGAGCGCCGGGGCGAGGGCCCGGCCAGAGCCATGAAGAAGGGACGGAGCATCATGATCCGCCGGCGCCTGCTCGCAGCATTCGGTGGCGCCTTCGTCGTGACGGCGAGCATCGCGGGCGTCCTCTCGCTCGGCTCGGTCTTCGACGACGGGCCGACGACAGGTGTGCCGGGGACGGGTGGTGACGCCGCCTCCGAGCAGGCCGTCGCAGTTCCCGCGCAAGGCGCCGAGCTCGAGTGGTACACGGTGCCGGGGACGCTCGGCTTCACCAAGAAGTTCGTGACGGGCGCAGACGGGACGATCTACGCCCTGTCGACGGCGCCCGGCCAGCGCTTCGAAAACGGCTTCGCGCAGCCGGCGATCTACACGTCGGACGACGCCGAGAGCTGGGCCTTCGCCGTCCTCGACGACTCTCTGTCCGCCAACGACCTCGCCGAGCGTGACGGCACGCTGTATCTCATCGGGACGGCGCCCGGCGCGGTCGACGCCTCGCCCCGGCTCCAGGTGGCGGCGTCCGACGACGGCGGCGAGACCTGGGACGTCACCGACATCCCCGTGACGGCGACGCCTCCGGATCTGCCGTCGTTCGGGACGTTCGCGAACTCCTGGATCGTCGCCGGCGAGCGCGGCGTGCTCGCCGCCGTGCAGACGACCTTCGTGGTCGACTACGCGGCGCTCCTGCCGGAAGGGATGCGGGGCGACAACGTCGGCGTCGAGCCGACCGACAGCGGTGTCATCGTCATGGATTACGCCAGCGTCGACGACCAAGGCAACCCGGCGATCATCGAGGAGCTCACGTGGGCCGACCTGGGGATCGACGCCCCGGGGGCGTCGTCCGCCGGCGAGCTCTTCCTCGTCGAGGACGGCGGCGGCCTCCACCGCGTCGAGTCGCCGGTCGACTCCGGGCCCGGCATCGCAGGCGTCTACGCCGTCGACGACGGCTTCCTCGTCGTGGAGAACCCAGGCTTCGACGCCGAATTCGCCCGCAGGCTCGAGCTCGGGCAGCCGGATCAGCAGGCACCGGGCGTGACCGTGTGGTCGTCCGCAGACGGGGCCTCGTGGGAGGCGGAGGAGGGCCTGCCCGCCATGGACTGGGTGCAAGCCGCCGGCAGTCATGGCGGAGACACCGTCATCGTCGGCATGAGCGGCGGCAGTCCGATCGTCGCCTGGCAGCAAGGCGGAAGCTGGGAGACGGTCGACCTGCAGGAGACACTGTTCGGCGACCCCAAGCTGGATGACCCGCGCGTGAACCTCGACGCCCCCAACGGCGAGAGTTGGATCTCTTCGGCGGCGATCGGCCCTCTCGGCGTCGCCCTGGCGGTCGGTGGGTTCGACGCAGCCGCCCAACAGGAGCAGATCTTCCTGGTCGTCGGCACGTCGCCGGACGTGTGGACGCTCACACCCGATCTCGTGCCCAGAGGTCAGGGCTTCATCGACGGCCTCGTCGTCGGCGAGACGTCGATCGTCGGCCGCATGGTCCAGTACGGCGCCAACCGGCCTTCCGTCAACCTGCAGATCGTCGGCACGCCGGTCCGCTGAGGCTCGGCATCGCTCAACCCTGCCGCCGGGACTGCCGATCCAGTTGGTGCCGTCCCGACCAGGAGCTCGAATGCGACGGATCGCTCCGTACCTACTCGTGTTGTGCGCCGCCTGCGGCGGGAGCCAAGCCGTGCCGGCCGGCGGGGACGGAGGAGCCGGCCCGGACCAGGGAACGGTCTCGGAGAGGACGACGGTACTCACCCAACTCGAGGCGAGATGGATGTGCGACGTGACCCGCTTCGCGTACCAGGACCTCGGCGAGCTGCAGGCCGAGCTCGACGCCAGGCTCGGCGGCGCCGGGCTCACCCGAGACGACTACGACGCCTTCAAAG
>Ga0214471_10004700_pt1 | contig 10534 bp, 10 predicted proteins | sample RVTome_5_FD_207665 | JGI IMG/M metagenome (GOLD analysis project Ga0214471, IMG submission 207665) | Soil microbial communities from uranium-contaminated site in the Upper Colorado River Basin, Wyoming, United States - RVT142D155 | ecosystem: Environmental > Terrestrial > Soil > Contaminated >... | reverse complement strand
AGGGCGTGCTCGATCTCGATGACCTTGTCGGGGTTCTTGGAGGCAACCACCAGACGTGGGATCACCCCGAGACCGCCCGTCGCTGCATGTCATGAAGCTCCTCGATACCCAGCGTGGCGAGGTCCAGCAGATCGTTCAGGTCGTCACGGGTGAACGGTGCTCCTTCGGCGGTCCCCTGCACCTCGACCAACAGGCCTCGGCCGCTCATCACCACATTGAGATCCACCTCGGCGCTCTTGTCCTTCTCATAGTCGAGATCGAGGACCTTCTCCCCGTCGACGATCCCCACCGACACGGCCGCCACCTCGTCGATGACCGGGTTGGTGGCGATCAGCTCGCGGGCGACGGCATCTTGGAGCGCCTGATGGAGCGCAATCCAGCCTCCGGTGATGGCGGCCGTCCGAGTCCCACCGTCGGCCTGGATCACGTCGCAGTCGACGCGAACGACAACTTCACCCATCGCCTGGAGATTCACCGCGGCCCGGAGGGCTCGACCGATCAGACGCGAGATCTCCTTGGCACGGCCTCCGGAGATGTGATCACGACGAATGCGCTCGGTAGACGAGCCGGGCAACATGGCGTATTCGGCCGTGACCCACCCCCGCCCGGTGTCACGCATCCAGCGAGGCAACTCCGCATCGATGGAGGCGGTGCACAACACGCGGGTTCGTCCCATCGAGATGAGCACCGAACCTGGTGTCGACTCGGTGAACCCGAGCTCGACGCTCACAGGGCGAAGTTGATCACTGGGTCGTTCGGTCATCCCGGCAACGCTAACTGCACCTCAGACGTCAAAGGCGACGCCGGGCACGGCCAGGCGCACTGGCCGATCGAAGACCACTTCAGCCTCGGCGACCGAGACCGATGGGTCCAGATATGGAGGGATGTGGGTCAATGTCAATGCCTTGACACCCATCTCCCGAGCTATTTCCCCTGCCTCCCCGGCGGTCAGATGTTGAGGGAATGGCTTGTCCGTCGCGGCTCCCTGGTAGGTGGCCTCGGAGAGCATCAGATGAACGCCCGAGGCGAGCTGACGCCAATCACCCTGCGGCCCGGTGTCACCCGTGTAGAACATCGTCCGGCTCCTGGCCTCCCACCTGGACCCGACCGTCGGCACCGAGTGGTCCATATCGACAAACGACACACCCATTTCGCCGATCGCTACCTCGTCACCGGTCGACACCGGGTGGAAGTCGAAACAGGTCGGCTCGCGCTCGATGAACTCCACGATCCGGTCCCAGACCGACTGCGGGGCGTATAGAGGGACCGGATCACGCGGCTCGGGACGAAAGGTCCAGGCGTGAAACACGGCAAACACGTCCGAGCAGTGGTCCGGGTGCTGGTGGGAGACCACCAGGGCGTCGATCAGATCCGAATCGAGAGGAAGTGACATGAAGGTCCCGGGCCCTGCATCACACCACACTCGTGTGGATGCCTGTTCGATGACGTACCCGGCGGCAGGCCGACCCGGACCCGGGAAGGTTCCCGACGAACCCACTACATGGACCCTCATGGGGAGAGTCGCTCCTTGAGCCACGCTCCACCGTCGAGTCGATATCGGACACGATCATGGAAGCGATTCGGGCGACCCTGCCAGAACTCGACCGAGCTGGGAATCAGGCGCCAACCCCCCCAATCATCGGGTCGGGGGACGTCGCCGTCTCCGAACTCTGCGGAGAGTCGAGCGAACCGCGTGTCGAGCTCCTCGCGACGAGACACCAGCTCACTCTGGGTGGAGGCGTGCGCCGCAATCTGGGCCCCGCGCGGGCGAGTGGCAAAGTACGCGTCGGCCGTGTCGGCATCGACCTCCTCCACAGTCCCCTCGAAACGTACCTGGCGATGGATCTGCGTCCACACGAAAGTGGCGGCGGCTCTTGGGCTTTCCCTCATGTCGCGGCTCTTTCGACTCTTCATCCCCGTGTAGAAGACCAGACCCTCGGCTGACAGATCCTTCATGAGAAGCGCTCGGGCCGATGGTGTCCCATTCGCACCGGCTGTGGCAAGGACGAAGGCGTTGGGCTCGTCGATACCGGCGGCGATCACACCTGAGAACCACTGCTCGAACTGGCTGAAAGGGTCATCGGCCATTTCCGTCTCGACCAGGCCGTGGGCCTCGTATTCCCTGCGCAGTCGGGCGGCGTCGTCTCCAATCACGGGGCGACGATACCGTGGCGCCCTGTCCCCGAATCCATGCATCGACTTGCTCGAGTGCACCGGGCAGATGCTGAGTCAGGGCAGCGCAGGCTAGAGACGTTTCGCCACCTCTTCGAGCATCACCTCGGTGGCGCCACCACCGATCGAGTGGATTCGGGCATCTCGATAGAGACGCTCGACCGCGGTGCCGGAGATGTAGCCGATCCCGCCGTGGAATTGAACACAGTCGTAGAGGATGGCGTTCACCAACTCGCCCACCAGCGCCTTCACCTCGGACACCTCACGGACACTGTCCTCCCCCTGGTCGGTCAGCCAGGCCGCCCGATATGCGAGCTCGCGAGCGGCGTCGAGCTCGGCTTGCCGCATGGCGATGCGCTGGCGGATCCCTTGCTTCTCCCACAGAAGAGACCCGAAGGCCGAGCGGTCTTTGACGTACTCGAGGGTCAGCTCGAGCGCCTTCTGTGCCTCCCCGAGGGCCTGACCCATGATCGCCAGGCGCTCGTTCTGGAAGTTGCGCATGATGTAGTAGAAGCCGCGGTTCTCCTCACCTATGAGGTTCTCGGTGGGCACCCAGACATCATCCAGGACCAACTCCGCGGTGTTCGAGGAGTGCCACCCCATCTTGTCGAGAGCACGGCTCGCGCTGAACCCTTCCGTTCCTCGCTTCACCGCAAAGATCGAGATGCCGCGGGAGCCTTTCACGTCAGGATTGGTCTTGGCGGCGATGAAGACGACGTCGGCAATCGCGCCGTTCGTGATGAACATCTTGGTGCCGTTGAGACGCCAACCATCGCCGTCCCTCTTGGCCGTGGAGCGAATGGCGGCGACGTCTGAGCCCGCATCGGGCTCAGTGACTCCAATCGCCGTGATCAGCTCACCGGAGGCGAATGCGGGCAGCCACTTCGCCTTCTGCGCGTCGGAGCCAAAGTTGGTCAGATATGGGGCAGCCAGATCGGTGTGAACCAGGACGGTGATGCTCACCCCACCGGAGGTGCATCTCCCCAGCTCCTCGGCGAACACCACCGAGGCGAGATGACCCATCCCGATGCCCCCGTACTCGGCGGGAATGCGCAGACCGAAGAAACCGAGCTTGCCCATGTCGTCGAGCAACGAGCGGGGCACCGCTCGCTCCCCCTCCCACTTGTCGACATTGGGGAGGATCTCTTTCTCGACATAACCCCGGACCTGGTCCCGTATCGCCTGGAGGTCATCGTCTAGGTAGATGGACTTCATTCCTGTTCCTGAGCGGCGAGTAAGGCCCTACCGGCCCGGCTGTTGTACGTGAGATTGTGGTCGGCACAGAAACGCTGAGCCACCTCCGCCACGGCTCGGGCACTCACACCGTGCTCGATCCCGAGACCATCCAGAAGCCACAGCAAGTCTTCGGTCGCCACATTCCCCGATGCGCCAGGTGCATAGGGGCACCCACCCAGCCCGCCGGCAGACGAGTCCATCATGTCGATCCCCCTCTCGAGTGCCACGACGGTGTTGGCCACCGCCTGACCGTAAGTGTCGTGGAAGTGAACACCGACGTTCTCGACCGGGACCCTGCCGAGGACCTCGTCCAGCAGCCGGCCCACATCGGCCGGCGTGGCCTTGCCGATCGTCTCACCGAGAAAGACCTCATGGACACCCCACTCGACGAGGGTCTGGGCCAGGTGGGCAACCCAATCCGGGTCCTGCTCACCTTCGTAGGGGCAATGCGTCGCAGTCGAGATGTAGGCGCGGAAGGTGAGATTCTCCGGGCCCTCCAGGAGGATCCTGCGTATCCGATGCATCGACTCGTCGACAGTGGCGTTGATGTTCCGCTCACAGAAAGTCTCAGATGAGGCGGTCAGGACACCGATGTTGGTGAGACCCGCGTCGACAGCGCTTTCGAGGCCACGCATGTTGGGGACGAGCCCGATGAGACGGACCTCTCGATGGGTCACGCCCTTGACGACCTCCGCCCCATCGGCCATCTGCGGCACCCACTTGGGGCTGACGAATGAGACTGCATCGAAGCTGGTGACCCCGGCCCCGGCCAGGTTGTCGATGAGGCCCGACTTGGCCTCGGTGGGGACGAACGCACCAAGCGATTGGAGACCGTCACGGGATGCGGACTCGGTGATGGTGACTCGCTCGGGGAACCCGCTCACGACCAGAAACGCTAACGGGTCCTCTCGGTTCCTAATGCTCCAGTGATCACATTTGATCACTGGGACGCATAAAAGACCTGTGGCTACCGCGCCCGCTCCAAGAACTCTTCGATCACACGCGTGTGCTGCCCACGGGCACCCTCCTCCGTGACATTACGCCCCATCGCCAACCATGCCGGCACCCAGCCGGCGATGTCCGGCATCGGCCGGCACAGTGCGACAGCCTCCCAGTGGATGAGATTGGGAAGGCTCTCGTCGGTCAATTCCCTATAGGCAGCGATGAATCGGTCTGCCACCTTGTCCATGCCGAGGTAGCGGATGTCGAGCGAGCAGTATGCGACGTCCATCTCACGATCCCCGGTGGCCGGAGCCTCCCAGTCGACGACGGCGACCAGACTGCCATCGTTCCACAGTGTGTTCCCGGGCCAGAAGTCGGTGTGGCTGAATACCAGATCGGTGTCGATGAGCCGGTTGCCGAGCTCCACCCGGCGACGGAGCAAGTCCTCACCGAGAGGATGCTCCAGGACCAGCTCCGGGTTCTGTGAGATCTTCCTCTCGTCCTCGCCTGCGCCGGGCGGGAACACCTGGAGATCGTCGGGGTCCAGGGCGATGTCGTGGATGCGGGCGAGGGTGGCGGCCAACTGCTCGGCCCAGTCGAACGGGTTGGCGGGAGCGAGGTCGGGGGCGCCGTCGATGAACGAGATGAGGATCGCCTGCTCGTCGAACACTTCAGCCGTGTCTATCCAGATCGGGGCGGGGGCGGGGACGTTGGCGCGCTGCAGGAGCTCGAGAGCACGCGTCTCCCTGGCGGCTGCGTCCTCCCCTCTCTCCGCGTACCACGGGCCATACCGTCTCAGGACGAGTTGGGTTCCGTTGTCGGCGAGCACGTCCATCGTGCACCCCCCGCCACCTTCGATCCGACGTGAGTGCGCGAGCGATTCGGCGCCGATGCCATCACGGACGCGCGCCAGCTGTTCCTCGGTGGGGAGGGGAGCGTATTGCATGGATTGTGGAGGTGCGGGGAGTCGAACCCCGGTCCGCTAAGCCGTCAGCGCTGGCATCTCCGAGCGCAGTCATCAGCGAGCTTCGAGCGCGGGAACCCTGACGACGAGCTTTCCCACGTCTATCCGGAGTTGGTCTTGACCGCTCGGTCCCGAAATCCCGAGCAGCGCATCCCGCATTGCGACGCCCTGACCTGACCGGGCGGGAGCCGATCAGGAGGACGGGCTACTTAATTAGGCAGCCAGTGCGAAGTTGTCTTCGGCACTTATTGGTTTTTCCGGTTTGTTGACGGGGCCCCGGAGACCCCGGCTCGCTTCCAACGCATCAACACTCAACGTCGAAACCGTTTCACCCCCAAGTCGTGGGCGTTCCTACAGATGATAGTTGAGCCCCCTCCGCTTTCTGTACCCGCAAATGATCGATAGTGATCGCCGGAGCATTAGGAACGCGAACGGCGGCGGGCGGCGCGCTCCATTTCCCGGGCGTGCTCGCGGTCACGGAGAGTGTGGCGTTTGTCGACCGTGGTCTTGCCACGCGCCAGAGCAAGCTCCACCTTTGCCTTGCCGTCCTTGAAGTAGACCTGCAGCGGGATCAGCGTGAGCCCCTTCTCGGCGATTGCGCCGGCGATGCGGTCGATCTCGCGACGGTGCAGCAAGAGCTTGCGCTCGCGTTCAGGTTCGTGGCCCCCGTCCCGGGAAAAGCCATGCGGACCGATGTGCGCACCCACCAGGTACGCCTCGCCACGGCGGATATCGCCATAGGAGTCCTTCAACTCCATCCTTCCGTCACGGAGTGACTTGACCTCGGAGCCGAGGAGCACCAGCCCGGCTTCGTAGGTATCGAGGATCGTGTAGTTCCGACGAGCCCTCCGATTGCTGGCGACGATCTTGACCCGCCCGGAGCGTTCCGGGGAGGCCATCAGAAACCGGTGGGTACTTCGGGCCCGGTGCCGTCGGACTCGCGCAGGTACTTGCTGAGCCCGAGCATCGAACCGATGAAACCGGCGGCTGCCCCGAATATCAAGAACAGGAGTCCCCATCGGAAGAAGAACGGCTGACTCACGTCGAGCCGGAACAGGGAGAAGGTCTGGCCCGCCCTGGCCAGGTTGGTGGAGCCCAACCACACGGCGAAAACCGCCAGAGCGGCTCCTGCCAGACCCTCGATCATCCCCTCCAGCAGGAAGGGCACGCGTATGAACCAGTTCGAGGCGCCCACCAGCTTCATGATCGACACCTCATCGCGACGTGCGTAGATGGCCAGACGAATGGTATTGGCGATCAGCACTACGGCGGCAACGCCCAACACGATGGCCATGCCCAAACCGAGGACGTTGAGAACCCTGGACAGACTTTGCAGCTGCTCGATCGACTCCGCAGCCGTCGCCACCTGTCGAACCACGCCGGTCCGTTGCTCGAGACGGAATCGAACCGAGGTGTGGAACTCGATGTCGACCAGCTCGATTCGAATCGAAGCGGGGAGGATCGTCGGGTCGATGTCGAGGATCTCCTCCTGACCGGCAAAGAGGTCCTGGAACTCCCCCCACGCCTGGGTCTTGTCGAAATAGAAGGCGTTGTCGACCTCCTCCCATTGCTGGACGTCGGCGAGGAGCTCTGGGTGGGCACCCGGTGCCACACCATTCGACCCCTCGTCGTTCAGGAAGGCGATCACATGGACGCCCTCTTGCCAGGCGATCGTGTTGAGCCGGAGGATCTCGTTGACGACGAGGGCGCCGAAGGCAAGGCTCAGTGAGATGAACACCGCGAGGATTGCTCCGACCACGATCAGGAGGTTCCGACGCAACGAGACCATGGCCTCTCTCAGCAAGAACAGGATCCGACTCATGCTTGCGGGGCCTCGTAGCCGCCGGTTTCGTCATCCCTGGTCACGCGTCCGTCATCCAAGGCAACGACCCGGCGCTTCATGGCGTCCACGATGGCATGGTCATGGGTGGCCATGACGATCGTGGTGCCGGTCCGATTGATGCGATCCAGGAGTTTCATGATGCCAACAGAAGTCTTGGGGTCGAGGTTCCCGGTGGGCTCGTCGCACAAGATGATCGGAGGGCGATTGACGAACGATCGGGCGATAGAGACTCTCTGCTGCTCACCACCCGAAAGCTGCCTCGGGTACCGCCCTGCCTTGTCGCCGAGGGAGACGAGGTCGAGGACCTGTTCGACCTGAGGGCCGATCACCGACTGGGGACGGCCCAGGACTTCGAGCGCAAAAGCCACGTTCTCCTTCACGGTCTTGTTTGGTAGGAGCTTGTAGTCCTGAAAGACCGTGCCCACCGAGCGTCGCAGGTAAGGGATCTTCCACCTGGGAAGGGTGGTGATGTCCTTGCCCGCCACCCAGATCTTGCCCCGGGTGACCGGCTCGTCTCGGAGCATCAGCCGGATGAGTGTCGACTTGCCCGACCCGGAGGCGCCGACGAGGAAGATGAACTCACCCTTCTGGATGTCGAGTGAGACGTCATTCGCAGCAACACTGCCGCCTTCGTACACCTTGGTGACATGGTCGAGTCTGATCATGAGGATCGAAAGGAGATTCTGACAGCTAGCGGTCCGCTAACTGCTGAATAGCAAACCGTAACGGGATCCGAGGCTCTAACTGGAATCATCCCCTGTCTCGTATCGTGACCGGCGCCACCGAAGGTAGGCCTCGACAAATCCCCTCAGGTCGCCGTCGAGGACCCCCTGAACATTTCCGACCTCGTGGTCGGTGCGGAGGTCTTTGACCATCTGATAGGGCTGAAGGACATAGCTGCGCACCTGCCGGCCCCATGCCGCCTCGCCCTGCTCTCCACGGATCACGGCTATGTGGGCCAGACGCTCGACTCGTGCCCGCTCCGCCAACTTCGCCTTGAGCATGGCCATGGCCCTCGCCTTGTTCTGAAGCTGCGACCGCTCGTTCTGACATTGGACGACTATCCCACTGGGAAGATGGGTGATGCGCACCGCGGAGTCGGTGGTGTTGACGTGCTGGCCACCCGCGCCCTGTGACCGGTAGGTGTCGATTCGCAGCTCCTCCTCATCGATCTCGACATCGGCGGCGTCGCCGAGGTCAGGGACCACGTCCACGGCGGCAAAGCTGGTATGACGTCGGGCGTTGGCATCGAAAGGGCTGATGCGAACGAGACGGTGGACACCGCGCTCCGATTGGAGAGTGCCGTAGGCACGATCTCCCTTGACGGTGAACGTGGCCGATTTGATGCCGGCTTCCTCGCCTTCGGTTACCTCCTCGACGGTGACGACGAACCCGGAATCGGAGAGGAACCGCTGGTACATGCGAGCCATCATCTCGGCCCAGTCCTGGGCGTCCACTCCCCCGGCGCCGGCGTGCACGCTGAGGATGGCGTCGGCCTCGTCGTACTCATCGAAGAAGAGAGACTCCAGCTCGAGCTCGTCGAGGGCGGCTGCCACCTGACGAAGCATCTGGATCGCCTCCTCCCGTGACTCATCGTCACCAGCCTCGGCGGAAAGCTCGAGAAGGACCTCGGAGTCCTCGACCTGTGACCCCAGCGAGTCGACCTTGTCGAACAGGCCCTCGAACCGGGCGAGACGCTGACTGACTATGCGAGCCTCGTCGGGGTGGTCCCAGAGATCCGGTGATGATGCCCTCTTACGCAGCTCCTCCAGCTCTTGTGACTTCCCGTCCAGGTCGAGGAACCCGCGCGCTTCATCGAGCCGCTGACGCAGCTCGGAGGCGAAAGACGTGGGGTCACTGATGTCCACGGGGTGGCAAGCTTATGACCCGAGGGCCCCGTAGCGGCAGACCGCCTGCTGCCGTGTGACTATTCGGCTCTCTCAGACCGCGCCGTGGCAGCGCTTGTACTTCTTGCCGCTACCGCACGGGCATGGGTCGTTTCTGCCCACCTTGTCCGAGATGGCCTGCTTCTGTGGGCCCGTGCCGCCGGTTGGGATGGCCTCGACCCTTTGGGGCTCGGTCTTCGGCTGGGCCACCTCGACATGAAACAGATAGCGCACCGCGTCACGCTTCACGGTGTCGACGGTGTCCATGAACATGTCGTAACCCTCGCGTTGGTACTCCGAAAGGGGGTCACGCTGACCCATCGCCCGGAGACCGATGCCGGCACGCAAATAGTCCATCTCGGAGAGGTGCTCTCGCCACTTGTTGTCGATGACCGAGAGCATCACCGACCGCTCGACACGCCTGAGGATGTCCTTGCCCAACTCCTCTTCACGCTCGTCGTATCGGGTGAGGGCCTCGTCGACTGCAAAGTCGATCACCTCCTCGATGTCATAGCTCCCCTCGAACACGGAGACATCGATCTTGGTCGGGTAGAGCTGCTCCAGCTCTCGTTTCAAGGCATCCCAATCCCAACTCGACTTGGGCAGATCACCGAACTGCGCCTCGACCGAGCCGGCCACCACATCTTCGATCCAGGTGTTGATCAGATCCTCGGACGCCGTGCCTTCCAGGATCGATTTGCGCCAGGCATAGATGTTCTCGCGCTGGGTATTCATCACCTCGTCGTACTTGAGGACGTTCTTTCTGATCTCGAAGTTCTGAGACTCGACCTGGCGCTGAGCACGCTCGATCGACTTGGAGACCATCCTCGCCTCGATGGGCTGGTCCTCGGGCATGCGGAGCCGCTCCATGATCCCCGACACCCACTCACCCTGGAAGCGGCGCATCAGCTCGTCTTCCAGTGAGAGATAGAAACGGCTCTCACCGGGATCACCCTGACGACCGGATCGCCCGCGGAGCTGATTGTCGATGCGACGCGACTCGTGCCTCTCGGTTCCCACCACATAGAGGCCACCGGCGTCGATGACCTTCTGCTTGTCTGGTGTGATCTGAACGGCGAACTCCTCTGCGAGCTTCTTCTCCAACTCGTGATACGAGGGGTCGCTCGACTCGACGCCGCGACGCTGCTTCAGCTCGGTCCTGGCCATCCCTTCGGGGTTCCCGCCGAGCATGATGTCGACACCACGCCCCGCCATGTTGGTCGCCACCGTGACCGCCCCGGGGCGACCCGCCTGGGCGATGATGTCGGCCTCCCGGGCGTGTTGTTTGGCATTGAGCACCTCATGTTTGACGCCAACCTTGTCGAGCTCACGGGACAGCATCTCGGAACGCTCGATCGAAATGGTCCCGAGGAGGACCGGCTGACCCTTTTCGTTCCTCGCTTTGACGTCATCGATGAGGGCTTGGAACTTCGCTCCCTCGGTCTTGTAGACCAGATCGCCCTGATCCAGCCGTGCAACGGGCTCGTTGGT
>Ga0214471_10004699_pt1 | contig 10536 bp, 10 predicted proteins | sample RVTome_5_FD_207665 | JGI IMG/M metagenome (GOLD analysis project Ga0214471, IMG submission 207665) | Soil microbial communities from uranium-contaminated site in the Upper Colorado River Basin, Wyoming, United States - RVT142D155 | ecosystem: Environmental > Terrestrial > Soil > Contaminated >... | reverse complement strand
CAAGGCGCAGCTGGAACGCTAGCGGGGACCGCCCGAGAAACCCGCGGGCCACAGGGGCCCGCGGGTCCACGACCTCAAAGAGCGGGGGTAGGTAGTCGGCATTGGCCCCCTAACGGCCGCGTTTAATGCTGGCCGGGTTAAATGTCGGCCGCGTTGAAACCTAGTCCCAGATCGGGTCGCCAAGGTCGATGTCGTCCTCGTCGGTCAAGGCGCCGGTCGCAGCGCCGGCCGCGCCGCCCACGATCGCGCCTGTCGCCGGCGCGCCGACGGCCCAACCACCCAGGGCGCCGGCCCCGGCGCCGATAGCGGCACCGCTGAGCGCGCGGTCGCCGGTGCTCTGTCCGCAGGCTGCCAGCCCCAGCAGGGCAGCGCCGATGCTCATGCTCAACAGGGTGCGCAACATGGCTGTCTCCTCCTCAGATCTGAATTGGCTGGACGCGAGTGCGGGGCGGCCACCGCCGCGACCGCCGAGGCGCCCAGGATGCTGTGAAGCATTGGCTCTCCTCCGTTCTTGGCGTCGCTGTCAGCAAGTAAACGGGCAACGCAGGGGGATTGTTCCGGTCGCAGACCTCGCCCGCCGGCGCGACGGCTCGCCCCTCGCAACCGACGCGAGCAGCGGTCGCGGGGAACGAGGCCGCGGGGGCGATGGGCCCTGGACATCCGCCCCACCTTCTGCCGTAGACTGCGCGAAGTCTTTAGTTCCGGCCCCGACCGCTTGGAACTCTTACGCGGAGCACGACATGCAGCGGCACACCTTCAGCAGCGGCGAGACGATCTTCCGGCAGAACGCGCCCAGCGATGCCGCCTACCTCATCGTGGACGGCGAGGTGGAGATTCTGCGCCAGGACGCCGACGGCAACGACAAGGTGCTCGACGTGCTCGGGCGCGGCAGCTACTTCGGCGAGATGGGCGTGATTGACGATCAGCCGCGCTCGGCTTCGGCACGGGCAAGAGGCCCGCTGGTCTGCATGTCGGTGACGCGCGAGGAGTTCATGGACATGCTGCTGAACAACCCGCAGGCGTCCATCGACCTCCTGAAGGTGCTCTTCGGGCGCCTGCGGCGCACCAGCGCCAAGCTCGCCCGCCTGCAGCGCTCGAGCTTCGCGCGCTAGCCCCGCGCGCGCGGCGGCTCAGTCGTCGAGGTTGAAGACGGTGAGAAAGATCTGCACCACCTCGCCGTGCCGCTCGTCGGAGAAGATCGGCAGCACCAGCCGGTAGGCGAGGATGTAGTCCTTCTGGAAAATGCGGATGTGGTGGGCGAGGGGCTGCTTCGACTGGTAGACCCTGCGCAATTCGTCGTGCAGCGTCGAGCCGAACCTCTGGTCGATGTCCCGCGCGGTCCTGCCCTTCCAGTCCTCGCCAGTGATGGCGACCACCCGCGTGCCGTTGAGGCGCATGCGGTATTCGCCGCCGTCGTCCTCGACGTCGTAGATGTCGATGCTGCCGAGCCACGGCTTCAGCGAGAAGGGCGTGAAGTCGCCCCGGGTCGGGCGCGGGCCCTGCTGGTTGAACTGCCGCCACAGCTCGAGCAGGCGCAGGGCCTCCTCCGGCGGCGTGCCGCTGCGCTCGACGAGCTCGAACATCACCATGGGGGCTGACACCGAAGAGCCGTGCACTGACAAGTTCCGACGGCAGCCGGCAGGACCGAAGCGGTCCCCCGGGCCGCACGGCCGCCTTTATGGCATGAAACCGGCAAGCTGCCTATCGCGGAACGACGCGGCGACCGGCTGCACCCTTTGCGCCGGCGCTACCTCCAATGCGAAGGCGCGGCGACGATGTCCCGTGCGCAATCGCACAGCCGCCGCGCCACCCGAGTGCTATCCCGGTGATGCCTGCCGGGCGAGCGTTGCGGCCGCTGCTTTTCGGATCGTCCAGTCAGCCCCCGCGCCCCAGCACTAGCAGAGTCCTCGCCCGAGAGGCTTGCCAGCCCCTGCCCAACCCAGCGCCGCCGGCCGAGCCCGCGCGGCCGAAAGGAGGAAGTCATGCCTGCGAATGCGGAAAAGCCGATGAAGGCCAGCGCGGTGCCCTGCTGTCCCGAGCTCACCGCGGAGCCCTGTTGCGACCGCCTGACCTGGGACTACCGGCTCGTCAACCGGGTCGGCGACCTGAACGTCGAGGTGAAGATCAGCGTGCTCTTCGAGCGCTGCCCGGGGCCATTGTCGCTCGGCGACCTCGTCTATTCGACCACGCTGCTGCCGGGCGAGACGGTCAGGCTGTTCAGCTCCAGCCGCAAGAACCGCTTCACCTTCGACAGCTCCTCCCAGGTCAGCTACCGCCACGAGCAGACCTCGGAAGAGTCCTACTACATGAGCTCGATGGACCGCTTCATGTCCGACCTCTCGGTGCGCGAGGACGTCGAGTCGGATCGCTCGAGCTCGGGGTCGTTCAAGACCGACGGCAGCGTTTCGGGTGCGCTCGAAACCTTCTTCCTCGGGCCTTCGGCCAGCGCCAGTGGCTCCTACAATTCTGCCTCGACCTCCGACTTCATGCGCGAGCTGCGGAGCCACGCGGAGTCTTCGCACAACCGCTCGGTCCAGGTGACCCGTGCGGCGAGCTCGGTCTCCGTCGGCGAAGTGCAGAGCCGCAGCCACGCCGAGGGCGAGTCCGAGGAGACTTTCGAAGCCTCGACCCGGACCATCTCCAACCCCAACCGCTGCCATGCGGTCACCTATTTCGCCTACCAGATCAACAAGACGCAGATCGTGCGCTTCAAGATCCTGGCGGTCAGCCGGCGCGTCATCGATCCGGCCGGCGACAGCAAGGTGGCGATCCTGCCGCCGCGCTTTGCCGGTGAGGTCTCGGTCATCCCGCAGGCGGTGCTGGCGACCGACACCAGGCGGGTCGCGGTGGAATCGGTGGCCCGCGGCAGCGCCGCCGCCGACCGTGCCGGCGTGATCTCCGGCGGCGGCGATGCGGCGCAGGTGGCCCAGTCACCGCTGCAGGGCCAGCTTTTCGGCGCTCGGACTCTGGCAGCGCAACGGCTCGCCACCGCCCAGCCGATCTCCGACGATGCCCGCAAGAAGGCACTGGAGGCGGTGGACAAGCAGCTTGTGGCGGCCGGCCTCCTCGACAAGGTCGGCGGCAACGTCGATCCCAAGATCGTGGCCGAGCTCTCCTTCGAGATCCACTCCTGCCTGCCGACGCCGGCGATCCTGGTGAAGGGCTGCCTCGACGAGTGCAACGTCTGCGAAGACGCGCGCAAGCTGGAGATCAAGCTGGAGCTCGAGCGCAAGGATCTCGAGAACAAGCTGCTCGCCAAGCAGATCGAGCTGCTGGAGAAGTCGCAGGAGTACCGCTGCTGCCCGGCCGGCGAGGTCGAGGAGGAAGGCGAGGACTGAGGTGTTCATTCGTTGCGCGGTGGGGAAAACCGCCGCGCAGACCGCGCGGGGGCGTGTCCGGCAAACCGGGCGCGCCCCCGCTGCCTGCGCGGACGAAGGGCCTTGACGCGGGCAGACAAGGGGCGATCCTTACAGCGGCCGTTGTCGGCCGGTGCGGGAGGAGGCGGGCGTGGACCTCGGGGTCGCGAAGAACTGGTTCAGGTCGACCCGAATCGACGACGGCATCACCCTGCTGTGGGAGCCCCACGTCGACCCGCTGATCCGCTGCAACATCTGGCACGTCCGCGGTTCCGAGCGCGATCTCGTCGTGGACAGCGGCCTCGGCATCGCGAGCCTCGTCGAGGCGGCGCGGCACCTCTTCGAGCGGCCGGTGACTGCCGTCGCCACCCATACCCACTACGACCACATCGGCGGCTTCCATGAGTTCGAGGAGCGGGTCGTGCACCGCCTCGAGGCCGAGCGGCTCGTCACGCCCAGCGCCTTCGCCTCGCTGCGGGGCGACCGCATCGAGGAGGATCTGCTCGCGTCGCTGCGGGCGGCGGGCTACGCGGTGGCGGCGGTGCTGGTGGATGCCCTGCCGCATGGTGGCTACGACCTCGACGCCTACCGGGTCACGCCCGCGCCGGCGACGCGCCTGGTGGAGGAGGGTGACACGGTCTCGGTCGGGGACCGGCGCTTCGAGGTGCTGCACCTGCCCGGCCACTCGCCCGGCAGCATCGGCCTGTGGGAGGCGGATAGCGGCGTCCTCTTCTCTGGCGATGCCGTCTACGACGGCCCGCTGCTCGACGAGCTGCCCGGCTCCGACATCGCGGTCTACCTGAAGACCATGGAGCGGCTGCTGGAGCTGCCGGTCAGCGTCGTACACGCCGGCCACGACCCCAGCTTCGGCCGCGACCGGCTGCGCGAGCTGGCGCGTGCCTACATCGACAAGCGGAGCTGAAAGGCCAGCGTCAAACAGGTTTCCGGCAGGCTACGTCGTGATTCTGGCGCGTTTCCCGCTGGCCACCCTGCGCTTTGCCCCCGCGCGCAAGCTGGCGTCCTGCGGCAGCAGAAGCGTCCGGCAGGCACCGCGCAGGACGTTCTCGATCGTGCGGTCGAGCGCGCGCTCGAGGTCTGTCAGGGTGTCGAGCGCCCGCACGAGCGCCGCCACCGCCGGCAAAGCCGCCACGCGAGCCGCCAGATCCTGGGTAACCTGGTCGATGCGCCGCTGCAGGCCTTTGAAGGGATTGAGGGCATTGACGAGGTTTCTGAAGAAGCGGTCGATGGCGCCGAGGTCGATGCGGAACAGCTTCAGAAGGCGCCCGATGGTTTGCTCGATGATCCAGTCCCAGGCGTCGAGGATTGGTTTGACGGCCTGGGCGATCTTGTTGAGGGCGTTCGAAATATCGCGCACCGCCTTGGACTCGAGCTGGGACAGCGCGCGCTCGACATCGCGGGCGACGTCGTTCAGGGGTTTGAGCGCGGTGGTCAGCTGATCGAGGGCCTTGGCAAGCTCCGCAAGCGGCGCGGCGGCAGCCTTGCGCGCGGCGCGCATCGGCGTGACCACCAGCGCCAGCCCCTCGTTCAGCTTGCCGAGGCAGGCCTGCACGTCGTCGGGGGGCGTCTCACCGTAGTGGCTGCGCACCGACTCGGCGACGGCGACGAGGCGGCCGACGTGGACGAGCAGGTTCGCCAGGTCGTTGCGGGCGGCATCGACCGGCTTCTCGACCTGGTTGAGCTTGGTCACGACCGGCTTGAGCGCCCTGTCGACCCGGGTGAGCGCGACGAGGACCTGGTCGAGGATGCCCGGAACGCCGCGCTCGCCAAGGAGGGGAACCAGCGCCCGGTGAAGGCCCTTGGCGCCGACGCCAATCGGCCCCGGCACGATGCTGACCAGGCGCGCCAGCGAATCGAGGCCCTTGGCAATCGTCTTCACCCGCTCGACCTTGGCCTTGATCTTCCCGGGCACGAGCAGCGGCGCCTTCACCTTCTCGATGGCGTCGTGCGCCTTGTCGGCCGGGGTCTTCAGCGCTTGCAGATCGCCGCTCAGTTCCGCGATGTTCTGATCCAGCAGGCCCAGCTGGTTCTGCTTGGACGGGAGGCCGGGCGGCCGCGGCCGGCGCCGTGCCGCAGGCTTGCGTCTGGCTGCCCTGCGGCGGGCGACGGGCGTCGCCGCGGTCTGGCGTGGCGAATGTTTTCCGGACACGCGGCGCCCCCCAAGACGATTTGATTATTCTCTTGGCAGCCTAGCCTCTTCAGCCTGCGGGTCAACCAGAATGGGCTCAGAGCCCCGAGACGCTCGACAGCGGACGAAGCGCTTCGGGTTGGAGGTGCCCCGCCGCCTTGCTATCGTGGCGAAAGGACAAGCAGCAGGGCAGGGCAGGTGGACATCCAGTATCCCGATGAATTCATCGACCGTCTGCACGTGGTCTGGGGCCAGGGCTTCCTCTCGCCCGGCGGGCCGGAGGAGGTGCGCGAGATCGTGCGCGGCCTCGACCTCGAGGGAAAGGCGCTGCTCGACATCGGCTGCGGCACCGGCGGGCCGGCCAGCGTGCTGGCGAAGGAGACGGGCGCGCTCGTCACCGGCCTCGATGTCGAGCCACAGCTTCTCGAGCGTGCGCGGCGCACGGCCGAGGCGGCCGGCGTGGCGGACCGTATGAGCTTCATCCTGGCCGAGCCGGGCCCGCTGCCCTTCGAGGCGGCGCGCTTCGACGTCGTGTTCAGCAAGGACGCCCTCATCCACATTCCGGACAAACGGGCGCTCTACGGCGAGATTCTCAGGGTGCTGAAGCCGGGCGGGATCTTCGCGGCAAGCGACTGGCTGGCCGGCGCCGCGGCGATGGACGATCCGGCCTTCCGCCGCTATGTCGACCTTGGCCACCTGAAGTTCACCATGGCGACGGCGGAGGAGACCGCGGCCATCATGCGGGAGTCCGGTTTCGCCGAGGTCGCGACGCGCGACCGCAACGCCTGGTTCAAGGAAGTCTCGGCGCGCGAGGCCGCCGCCATCGCAGGCCCCCTGCGCGAGCAGATCATCGCGGTATCGGACGTGCAGATCTACGAGCGCTGGCGCGACGGCCGCAAGGCGCTCGCCGAAGCGACCGCCCAGGGCTCCCTGCGCCCGACCCACCTGCGCGCGACGAGGCCGCTGGCGGCGTGAGGCTCCGCGCGGCTGGCCATCAGCCTGCGAGGTTGGTTTCCTCCAGGCTCACGTCGAAGCGTGGCAGCCAGAGCCGCGCCGCGGCCAGGAGGTCCTGCTTCAGGTCGGCATCGACCGGCAGCGCGATCTCGTCGAACTCGTCGTAGCGCAACGCCTCGATGGAAGTCTCGACCTCGGGATGCAGGTTCAGGCGGTAGGCATTCTCGCCCCTGAAGATCATCAGGAACCATTCCTTCTGGTGATCACTCCGCATGGTCAGCGAGGCAGTTTCCCCGCGCGTCCCGTCGCCGAGAAGCGAAATGGCATCGGGGGCGAGGGCCGGCTCGGCGGCGCCGAAGTAGTCGGCGACGGAATGCGATAGGTCGACCGTGCCGAGCAGCCGGTGGTCGTCGCCGGCAGGCGGGCCTCCGAACACAAGGAAGGGAACCCGCACGACCTCTCGCTGCGGATGATAGCCGTAGAAGATTCGGCCCTTGTCGTAGATGCTCCCGTGATCCGAGGTGATGATGATGGCCAGGTCGCGCAGGGCGGGCGACTGCTGCACGGATGCAAGCAAGGTCTGGAACTTCTCCGCGAAGGCCTGCACGTCGCCGGCCACGAAATCATAGTGCTGCCGGATGACCGCGTCATTTTCGGGCCCGGGTTCGTAGCGGTAGTCGTTGCGGCGCGCGGCGGCGATCAGGGCGGTCGCGTCGTCCGTGTCGTACTGTGGAGAGCGCTCCGTGTAGGCAAGGGCATTGAAGCTCGAGATCGACAGGTGGAACACCGTGAAGCTCTGTGCGAAGCGCGCGGCACTATCTTCGACCGCCGGTAACACGACCTCCTCCAGAACGTCCGGCGTTGGCTGGCCGGGGTTGAGCAGCAGCCAGAACGCCTTTAGAAAGACCCCTTCGTTCCGCCCCGGCTCAGAGATGTTCAAGTGGTACGGCACGCCCAGCAGGCGTGGCAGTGCAGCACTGTTCGGTCCGAGCAGGCGCGAGCGCAGCCCGCGGTAGTTCGACATCCGCGCCGCGCTTCCTTCCGGCGTGGCGCTGCGGTGGCCGGACATCACGGTCACGGCGACGCCACGCTCATCGAGGCGGTGCAGAAGGTTCGAGACCGGCGGGTCGCCCGGCAGCCGCCCATTGTAGAAGGAGCCGAAGAAGCTGTGCGTGTAGGGGTGGGCCGTCTGCATGTTGTGAAAGACCCGCTTCCGGCTTCGCAAGACTGTGTCCAGCTCCGTCGGCTCGGCGCCGCTGCGGTAGCTGCTCAAGGCCCAGGACGGCATGCGGTCGAGCACCAGCAGGACAAGGTGGCGCGGGCCGCCACTGCCGGCAGGGGGCGGGGCGGTGTACGACTGGCTCAGCCAGGCGGTGACGGAACCTGCCATGGCTACGCCGACCACCAGCAGGCCCAGCTTGTCCAGGCGGTCGGCGAGTTCCGGCTGACGGGCCATGAGTCGGAGGATGAGGAGGTAGAGCGCGCCTGCAAGGACAAATACGATCGAGCTTGAAAGCGCAAGGAACCATGGGCCTATGGCCCGCGCGGCCTCGGCGAGGAAGCCGTCGGGGCCGCTGAACCCGGTGCCGAGGAACGCCCCGCCGGCCGCGACGAGTCCGGTGCAGCAGGCAAGGGCCAGCAGGCCGGTCGCGAGCCGGTGCCGGCTGGTGTGCAAGCCGGGCCACAGGCCGGCGAGCAGCACGCCCGCCAGCAGGACCGCCCCGACGACCATGCCGGCAAATGCCAAGTAGATCGTCAGGCTGGCGGCATCGGAGCGGAACATCAGGAAGTCGCTGATGGCGAGATGGAAGCTGGGCACGATCAGCAGCCCGGCGGCAAGGGACGCGATGATCGTTGCGAGGCGCTTCATCGCTGGCAGTGCAGGAGTTCGCGCGTCGGGCGGTCCGACGGCATGCGCTCGATGCGGGTGAAATGCTTCGCCAAGGCCTTGATCACGTCCTCGGCACTGTAGCTGATGTCGCGCCGTCCGGAGAGGTGAGGCATGTTCGCATCGTCGGGGCCGACGTACTCGAAGATGGCTTTGTCCCGGCTCGCCATGGCGATGATCTCTGCTATGCGCTCCAGCGACTGTCGCCCGGCGACGACCAAGTGGTGCATCAGGCCGAGGCAGAGCACGAGGTCGCTGCGAACACGGCTATAGAGGTCTGGATACTGGCGGCTGAGGAAGCCGTACGCCGGAGTCGGGCAGAGGACGTCGGCCACCAGCGGGGTAAGCGGCAGGTTCTCTGCCCGAGCCGCCAGGTAGAGTCCGTCGACACAGGCTTCGCTGCTGTCGACAGCGATGGTGCGCGCCCCGGTGCGCGCCGCCTCCAGGGCGAAGACCCCCGTGTTGCACCCGAGGTCGAGGACGCTTTTCGGCCGGTCCTCGCGGAGCAGCCGGCGTACGGTCTCCAGCTTCAACTGACGGTCAAACTCCGGATCAATCTCGCCGTAGTAGCGGGTCCAGGGGTCCGGCTGAGTCGAGAAGCGGACAGCCCCGAGGCGTCGGCGCAGGCGTTGCAGAAAGCGCCGCCGCGTTGCTCTGTCGACCGTCGCCATCGCCCGCTCCGAGAGCCGCCGCACGCGGTCCTTCGCGCCCACCGAACGTTGCAGGTAGCGGTCCAGCGCAAGCGTCATCCACAGCTGCGGATGAGTCATCCGATAGCGTGTGGACACCAGGTTATGAAACTCCGCCAGGCGCACGCCGGCGATGTTGTCCAGCATGAGGGCGCGGACAGCGCGGCCCTTGCCCTCAGCCGAGAGGACGGACGGGCGCAGGAAGTAGGCGTCGAATTGCTCGTGGGCCGGCCAGATCGCCGCAGTGTCGACTTCGACGATCGAGGTCACGTCGACAAAGACCGGCTGGGCGCCATCGAAGAGCACGTTCCAGGGATAGGCATCCTGGAGGCAGAGATCCTCCTCGAGCAACGCGAGAGCCAGGTCGAGTGTCACGAGGCCAGCGTCGCGCAGCATGGCCGGTGACCACTCGGTGCAATAGGTCAGCGGCAACTTGCGGTGGACGAGCACCAGACCCTCGCCGAGTTCGGGAATTTCCAGCGGCGCCAGCTCCGTTTCCACCAGGTGGAATTCATCGCGAAGGCGCTGCAGCAGGCCGCCGTCGAGGTGGGACTGGAACCGCGGCGCCGCCTGGCCCGAGACATAACGGAAGATCTGGTCTTGCCAGTGAAAGACGAAACCGTGCGGGTCTACGTAGGAGGAAGGGTCCCTGACGACTTCGGAGAGCGCGACTTTGGTCCTCAGGGCCTGCGGCTCAAAGGGCATGGTGTCTATCGGCTCTTGCCTTCGCCGGAATGCCCTTGGCTGCTGCTGGATGCGGCCTTGTCGTCCGCGGGCTTGGCGCGGAACAGGCCTTTCAGATAGGTCCAGGGCCGCAGCACCCAGGCGACCGCGCCGCCGAACAGCAAGGCGAAAGCTGCCTGGATCAAGCCGTAGGCGATGCCGGGATCGATATAAGCCTGCGCCCGCGGGATGTAGAGCATGAACGCCGCCAAGCTCATCACGCAGGACGGCAGGGACGGCTTGGTCATCTTGCTTTCTCTCCTCAAAGAGCCCTCACGGGAACCCGATCGCAGCAACGAGCAAGTGATTTCGCCCTTCTGAAGAAGCCGAGAGTCGTTGGTTCAGGGGAAAGCGATTAGCAGAAATGCAGCGCTATTGAAATAAAAACGTCGCACAACGGCAACGCAGGCGAAAAGCATCCGACCGACCGATCGGGCGCGAGAGTTTGGTGGCGCAGGACGGCGGAGAACGGCTCAGGAACGTCAAGGTCGGCGCGGCCGGAGAATCTTGTCCGTCTGCGTTCGAACGAGATGCCTGGTCCCGGTAGCTCAGCTGGATAGATCACGTGCCTTCTAAGCATGGGGTCGCAGGTTCAAGCCCTGCCGAGCGCGCCAACTTTCAGGCTTTTGCGGAGTCCCGGCAGGAGCCGGCGGAGTCATGCCATTGCGCAAGGCCCTCAGCGCCGTCATCGCCTCGTCGTGGATCTGTGCCGACAGGGGCTCAAACCGCGGGCACTGCGGCGAACTGCGTAGATGGTCCCGTCGTCCGCGATGATGGCGC
>Ga0214471_10004697_pt1 | contig 10539 bp, 9 predicted proteins | sample RVTome_5_FD_207665 | JGI IMG/M metagenome (GOLD analysis project Ga0214471, IMG submission 207665) | Soil microbial communities from uranium-contaminated site in the Upper Colorado River Basin, Wyoming, United States - RVT142D155 | ecosystem: Environmental > Terrestrial > Soil > Contaminated >... | reverse complement strand
GCCAGGATGCGGTGCACGTCGCTGTCGTTGTCGTCGAGCCCCAAGGCCGTCTGCAGCGCCTCCACCACGCGGTTCCACGTCTCGTCGCGATCCGCGCACCAGCCGTAGACCCAGGTCTGGCCGAGCACGCAGGCGCGCCAGGCATGGGCATGCGCGTAGTTGGGATCGAGTGCAACAGCACGGTCCAGCAGGCGCAGCGCCTCGGCGTTCGCTTCCGGCGTCGAGCGGTGGTGCAGCACCTTGCCGGCCAGCAGGCTTTCGTAGGCCGCCATGTTGTCGGTGCGCTTGTGCTTCACCCGCTCCTGGCTCGCCGCCTCGACCCGCCCCGGCAGGATCGCCACGATCGCCGTGGTGATCTCGTCCTGGATAGCGAAGATGTCCTCCAGCTCGCGGTCGTAGCGCTCGGCCCAGACATGGCGGTCGGTCTCGGCGTCGATCAGCTGCACCGTCACGCGCACCCGGTTGCCGGCCTTGCGCACGCTGCCCTCGACGATGTACTGCACGCCCAGCGCGCGGGCGACGTTCTGGATGTTGGCCGTCTTGCCCTTGTAGACGAAGGCCGAGGTGCGCGAGATGACGAAGAGCTCGCGGAACTTGGAGAGGCCGGTGATGATGTCCTCGGTCAGCCCGTCGGCGAAGAACTCCTGCTCCGCCTCGCCGCTCATGTTGACCATCGGCAGCACCGCGATCGACGGCATGTCGCTGGCGGCTCTGGGGGAGGCCTGCGCCGGCACCGTTCGATCACCGCCCCGTTCCTGCAGCTGGACGCGGAACACGCGGATCTTGCGCTTCAGGTTCTTGACGCTCTGCTCGCCGAGATCCTCGAAGCCGACGTCGAGGCGGTCGCCCAGCTGGTCGCGCACGGCGCGGGAAATGCAGATGCCACCGGGCTCGGCCAGGGCCTCCAGGCGGGCGGTGACGTTGACGCCGTCGCCGAAAATGTCGCCGTCCTCGACGATCACGTCACCCAGGTTGATGCCGATGCGGAACTCGATGCGCCGGTCGGCCGGCACGTCGGTGTTGCGCCGGGCCATGCGCCGCTGGATTTCCACCGCGCAACTGGCGGCATCGACCACGCTGTGGAACTCAACCAGCAGGCTGTCGCCGCCGGTCTTGATGATGCAGCCGGAATTCTTGGCGATCGCCGGATCGATGAGCTCGATGCGATGGGTCTTCAGCCGGGCCAAGGTGCCCGCTTCATCGGCTTCCATGAGACGGCTGTAGCCGGTCATGTCGGCCGCCAGGATCGCGGCAAGCCGCCGTACCACGGCCCCCTCCCAACAAGAGCCAAGCCAGAACAGCAGGACTAGTCTAATCGCTTATTCGCGAAAGCGACAGGGGCGGGATGTCGCCGTCGGCGGGCTCAGTCGACCGCGATGAGCGCGGCAGCGACGCGGCGGTCTTCCGCCATCAGCACGTTGTAGGTGCGGCAGGCCGCGCCGGTATCCATCGGCTCCAGCGCCACGCCGCGCGCGCGGGCGGCCGCGCGCAGCGCGGGATCGATGAAGGCCATGGCGGGTCCGCAGCCGATCAGCAGCACCTCGACGGGCGGCTCGGCGGCGAGCACCGGCTCCAGGCTGGCGAGATCGAGCTGGTCGATGGTGGTGAGCGGCCAGGCCGCCACCCAGTCGGGCAGCACCAGGATGGAGCCGCGATAGCTCTCCCCGGTGACCCGGAAGCCGCCGTTGCCGTAGCGCTCGATGACCCGGCGGCCCTGCGGTATGAGCGGCGTGACGTCCATCTCCGCTCTCCATTCCGGTTGCGTGGGTTCAGGCCGAGGGCTCGGCCGCCCCCACTGCCTCAGCCTCTTCCTTGTCGCCCTCGCCGCCGCGGCGCAGCTTCAGATAGGACAGCAGCGGCACCGCGAGGCCGAAGGAGGAATAGGTGCCGATGAAGATGCCCCAGATGAGGCCGGCGGTGAAGCCGCGGATCACCTCGCCGCCGAAGATGAACAGGGCGAACAACGCCAGCAGCGTGCTGACCGAGGTGAGGATGGTGCGCGACAGCGTGGTGTTCACCGCGCGGTTCAGCAGCTCGTTCAGCGCCATCTTCTTATAGCGGCGCAGCGTCTCGCGCACGCGGTCGAAGATCACCACGGTGTCGTTGATCGAATAGCCGGCGATGGTCAGCACCGCCGCCAGGGTGGCGAGGTTGAACTCGATCTGGGTCAGCGCGTAGAAGCCGACCGTCGCCACCACGTCGTGCAGCAGGGAGACCAGTGCCGCCACGCCGAACTGCCATTCGAAGCGGAACCAGACGTAGATGCCGATGCCGATCATGGCGAGCACGGTGGCGAGCACGCCCGCCTCCTTCAGCTCGTCGCCGATCTTGGGTCCGACGAACTCCTGGCGGCGGATCTCCGCCCCCTCGCCGAACGCGCCGGTGATGGCCTCGAGAGCCGCGGCCTGCCCGGCCGCGTCCTCGGCCGGGCTGGAGACGTTGACCAGCACGTCGGTCGGCTCGCCGAACTGCTGCAGCGTCACCTCGCCGATGCCGAGGCCGCCGAGCCGGCTGCGCAGCTCGCCGAGGTCGGCCGGCTGGGCGGTGCGCACCTCGATGAGCAGGCCGCCGCGGAAGTCGACGCCGAAGTTGAGGCCCTGCACCAGGGCCAGAGCGCCCGAGGCGACCATCAGCAGCGCCGAGATGGCGAGGAAGAGATTGCGCCGGCCCATGAAGTTGAGGCCGGGATCGAGAGGGAATTTGCGGATCAGCGCCATGATGGTGAGCGTTCCCTAGAGCGCCAGGGCCTGCGGCCGGCGCCGCCGCAGCCAGACTACCATGATCAGTCGGGTGACCATGATGGCCGAGAACATCGAGGTCACCAGGCCGAGCGAGAGGGTGACGGCGAAGCCCTTGATCGGGCCGGTGCCGAACTGGAACAGCAGCAGCGCGGCGATCAGCGTGGTCAGGTTGGAGTCGACGATGGTCGCCATCGCCCGCCGGTAGCCGGCATCGACCGCCGTGATGGGCCCGCGCCCGTTGTACACTTCCTCGCGGATGCGCTCGAAGATCAGCACGTTGGCGTCGACCGCCATGCCCATGGTCAGCACGATGCCGGCGATGCCCGGCAGGGTCAGCGTCGCCTGCAGCACCGAGAGCGCCGCCAGCAGGAGGACGAGGTTGATCAGCAGCGCCGTGCTGGCCATGGCCCCGAACAGGCCGTAGATGGCGATCATGAAGATCACCACGAAGATGAGGCCGAGCACCGAGGCGATCTCGCCGGCGCGGATGGAGTCGGCGCCGAGGCCCGGTCCCACCGTGCGCTCCTCCAGGTACTCGAGCGGCGCCGGCAAGGCACCGGCGCGCAGCAGCAGGGCCAGGTCCTGCGCCGACTGCACGCTGAAATTGCCGGTGATGATGCCGCTGCCGCCGGTGATCGCCGACTGGATGCGCGGCGCCGAGATGACCTCCTCGTCCAGGATGATGGCGAAGATGCGGCCGACGTTGTCGCGGGTGGCGTCGCCGAAGCGCTTGGCGCCCAGGGTATCGAAGGTGAAGCTGACCGCCGGGCGGCCGTTGTCGTCGAAGCTCGGCTGCGCGTTGGTCAGGTGCTCGCCGTCGACCATGACGCGCTTGCTGACCACGTAGTTCTCCGGAAAGCCCGCCCGCCGCTCGCTCTCGGTGGCCGGCAGCACCTCGTAGGACGGCGGAACGCGGTCGCCGGGCACTGCGCTCTCGTTCACGAAGCGGAAGGTCATCACCGCCTGCTTGCCGATGATGGTCTTCAGGCGCGCCGGGTCGTCGAAGCCCGGCACCTGGATGACGATGCGGTCGTCGCCCTGGCGCTGGATCGAGGCCTCGCGGGTGCCGGTCGCATCGATGCGGCGCCGGATCACCTCGACCGCCTGGGCCATCACCTCGTTGGCACGCGCTTCCTGGGCGGCTTCCGTCAGGCCGACGCGCAGCCGGCCCTCCTCGGGCGCCTCGATGGCAAGGTCCGAGCGCAGCTCACGGATCGCGCTGCGGGCCGCGCCCGCGTCGGCGCCGGCGGGCAGCGTCACCTCGACGGCGTCGCCCACCGTGCCGACCACGCTGTCGCCCATGCCCGCCTGATTGAGGGCGCCGCGGATCTCTTCGTGCAGGCTGTCGCGCTCGCGCTCGCGCGCGTAGGCGAGATCGACGCCGGCCAGCAGGTAGACGCCGCCCTGCAGGTCAAGGCCCAGGCTGATCTGCTGGTGCGGCACGAGGCTGCCCTGGTCCGCCAGCTGCGTCGCCTGGTCGCGGCTGAGCAGCAGGTTCGGCGCGGCATAGACCACGCCGGCCAGGATGGCCAGGACGATCAGGATGATTTGCCAGCGGGGCAGGTGGACCATAGGCCGGGGTGCCTTCGGGAACGGACCGGACCGCCTGTCGCGCGGCAGGCGGCCCGGCAGGGATCAGGACTTGTTGCCGGGCTTGCCGCCGAGGCCGAGCAGGGTGTTGAGCAGGCTCTTCGGCTTGCTGGGGGCGGCGTCGTTGGCCGCCCGCGCCTCGCCGTCGCCGCGCGGCGCGGCCTCGGTGCGGCTCAGCACCTCCGAGATGGTGTGGCGCACGACCCGCACACGCACGCCCTCGGCCAGCTCCACCTGGGCCTCGGTGTCGCTGATGACCTTGGTCACCGTGCCGATCAGGCCGCCGGCGGTGACGATCTTGTCGCCGCGCCGGATGGCGGACACCATCTCGCGATGCTGCTTCACCTTCTTCTGCTGCGGACGGATCAGCAGGAAATAGAACACGACGAAGATCAGGATGATCGGCAGGAAGGTCATGAGGGAGTCCCCTCCGACACCTCCTGCGGCCTGGGCATAGGCCGGCGAAATAAACATACTTAGTCCTCTTCCGAGCGGTCAGACCGGCGGACTATAACGGCGCGGGCGCGAATTGCAACGCCACGGGAACAACGCGATTTCCCCCGGCATCCGGATTGACCCGGAGCCCGTGCCGCAATAGATTTTTCGGCCAGATTCAGTCTTTTGTGGTTCGTTCCTTGGAGCATAGATGAACAGCCCCGACAGCGACAGCCTCCTCCCGGTTCTCCAGCGCATCGCGGAGGCTTTGGAGCGACTCGCCCCTGCCTCCTCTCCTGCCGTCGCTCTCGACGGGGCCGATGCCTTCGTCTGGCACCCGGAGCGCGACCGGCTGGAGCCGGTTCACCAGGTAAATCGGGTCGACCTCTCGCTGTTGCAAGGCATCGGGCGCCAGGCCGAGACCCTCTACCAGAACACCCGGCGCTTCGCCGACGGCCTGCCGGCCAACAACGCGCTGCTGTGGGGCTCGCGCGGCGCCGGCAAGAGCTCGCTGGTGAAGGCGGTGCACGCCAGGGTGAACGAGGACCGCCCAGGAAACCAAAGTGGCGGAGCGCGCCTCGCCCTGGTGGAGATCCACCGCGAGGACATTCCCACCCTGCCCCGCCTGCTGACCCACCTGCGCGGCGTCACGCGGCCCTGCGTGCTGTTCTGCGACGACCTCAGCTTCGACGGCGAGGACGCCAGCTACAAGTCGCTTAAGGCGGTGCTGGAAGGCGGCATCGAGGGGCGGCCGGCCAACGTCATCTTCTACGCCACCTCGAACCGGCGCCACCTGATGCCGCGCGACATGATCGAGAACGAGCGCTCGACCGCCATCCACGCCTCCGAGGCGGTGGAGGAGAAGGTCAGCCTGTCGGACCGCTTCGGCCTCTGGCTCGGCTTCCACAACTGCGACCAGGACACCTACTTCGCGATGATCGAGGGCTATGCCGAGCGCTACGGCCTCGCGCTGCCGAAGGCGCAGCTGCATGCCGAGGCGCGCGAATGGTCGGTCACCCGCGGCGCCCGCTCCGGGCGCGTCGCCTGGCAGTACATCCAGGACCTCGCGGGCCGCCAGGGCAAGCGGCTGGAGGAATAGAAGGCGCTGCATCGTCGCTGTGCGTCCTTCGAGACGGCCGCTACGCGGCCTCCTCAGGATGAGGTCGATGGCGCATGGCACGACGGGATGCGGCGGCAGATAGCGGATCGGCGGTTCTCGCCCGCTATTTCTCACCGCTGCAACATACTCCGCTGTCGTCCCGGGGCTTGACCCCGGGACCCATTGGCAGTGCCGCTTGCGAAGGCCAATGGGTCCCGGCAACAAGTGCCGGGACGACAGTGGTGATGTGGCGGGACTGGGGCCAATTCCAGTTGCTCACGCCTGCGGTGCTTGCGCCCGCTCGCTGAGGCCGTAGTCGCGCACCACCTCGGCGACGCGGATGCGGTAGTCGGCGAAGATCTCGCGGCGGCCGCGGCCCTGCGCGGCCTGGTGCTCGGCGTGCTGGCGCCAGCGGATCACCGCCGCCTCGTCGCGCCAGAACGACAGCGAGAGGATCTTGCCGTCGTCGGTCAGGCTGGCGAAGCGCTCGACGGAGATGAAACCGTCGATGCGCTCGAGCTCGGGCCGCAGCGCGGCGGCGATGTCGAGATAGTCGCCCTTCCGCCCCGGCTTCGGCCGCACCTCGAAGATCACCACGTGCATGTCAGGCTTCCTCCCGGCGATTGCTGGCGTGCAACTGTGGCAGAACCGGTGTGCGCGCTACAGCGGCCTTGCTCAGACGGCGGTCGAACTATGCCCGCACGCGGGAAGCGGTCAGTCGGCGGCCGAGGCGGTGCGCGGCGAGAGCTGCGCCTCCGGGTTCACCGCGCGGGTGCCGCGGCGCACCTCGAAGTGCAGCTGCGGGCGGTCGACATGGCCGCTGCTGCCGACCCGGGCGATGGCCTGGCCGCGCTGCACGGTGTCGCCGGCGGCGACCAGCAGGTCGTCGTTGTGGGCATAGGCGGTCACCCAGCCGTCGGCATGCTTCACCAGCAGCAGCTTGCCGAAGCCCTTCAGCTCCTCGCCGGCATAGGCCACCACGCCGTTCTCGGCGGCGCGCACCGGCGTGCCGCGGGGCGCCGCGATGTTGATGCCGTCGTTGTGCTCGCCGCCGCTCTTGGCGCCATAGGACGACAGCACCGGCCCCTGTACCGGCCAGAGGAACGCGCCGGCACGGCCCGGCGGATTGGCAAGCGCAGCGCGCACGGCGTCGCGCGGCTTGGCTGCCGGCGCCGGCGCGGCGGCGGGCGGCGGCACGGCCGCAGTCCCGGAAGGCGGCGCCGCCTCGCCGGCCGGCGCCGGCTGGCCGAGCGGATTCTGGGGAGACGTGTAGGCGACCTCGACCGGGGCCGGGCTCTGCACCGCCGAGCCCGGCGTCGGCAGCAGCAGCTTCTGGCCGACCGGAATGGTGTAGGGCGCCTGGATGGCGTTCAGGCGCACCAGCTCGCTGCGGTCGATGTCGTAGCGCCGGGCGATGCTGTAGAGGGTGTCGCCGGCCGCCACCTCGTGCACCTGCGCGCGCGGCACCGCCAGCTCCTGGCCGATGGTGAGCGCGTAAGGCGGCTGCAGGTTGTTGGCGTCGATCACCGCGCGCACCGGCAGCCCGAAGCGCCGGGCGATGCCGTAGAGGCTGTCGCCGCTGGCGACCCGGTAGCGGCCGCTGGCCGGCGCCGCGACCGTTTCGGCGGCGGCCGCTTGCACGGTCGCCGGCGGCACGGCGGCCGGCGACGTCGCGAGCGGTGCCGGTTGCGGCGCGCCCGCCGGGCGGCTCGCCGTCTGGCTTGTCTGGCTTGCTGTCTGCGGCGCCAGCTCCTGCACCTGGACCTCGATGGTGCCCAGTTCAGCGGCATTGGCCGGCTGGCCGGCGACGCCGGCCGTCTGCGCCACCACCGGGCTGCTCCAGCCGGCGAGGTCGGCCGGCGGCGCCGGCTTGCGCTGCGGCAGCGGCGGCGGGTCCTTCGGCGTCACGTAGGTGACCGGGCGATAGCTCGGCGCCGTGATGCAGCCGGCCAGGACGGCGGCAGCGGCCAGCAGCGCCAGCGGCGCCAAGGTGCGGCGGGCGGCCATGCGGCGGGCGGTCATGCGGTGGGCGGTCATGCGACGTCTCCGCGGCGCTGCGCGAGGTTCGCCGCCTCGCCCGGGATGCCCGCCACCAGGGGCACGAAGCGCACCTCGGAGAGGCGCTCCTCGACGATGCCGTCGGGCGTGCGCGTCAGCCGCAGCAGGGTCTGGTCGCGCGAGGTCGCGCCGACCGGCAGCACCATGAGGCCGCCCTCGGCCAGCTGGTCGACCAGCGCGCCCGGCACGCTGGCCGCGGCGGCGGTGACGATGATGCGGTCGAATGGCGCCTGCTCGCGCCAGCCCTTCCAGCCGTCGCCGTGGCGCCCGGTGATGTTGTGCAGGCGCAGCTGCAGGAAGCGCGCCTCGGCGGTCTGCAGCAGCTCCTTGAAGCGCTCGATGGTGTAGACCCGTCGGCAGAGGCGCGACAGCACCGCGGCCTGGTAGCCCGAGCCGGTGCCGACCTCCAGCACCTTGGTGCGCCGGCTGGCGCGCAGCGCCTGGGTCATCTGCGCGACCACCTGCGGCTGGCTCAGGGTCTGCCCCTGGCCGATCGGGATCGCCAGGTTCTCGTAGGCTTGGTGCCGGAAGCTCTCCGGCGTGAAGACCTCGCGCGGAATGCGCTCGATGGCGGAGAGCACCTCGGTATCGGCGATCCCCGCACGGCGCAACTCCATGATGAGCCGGATCTTGCGCGACGCCGCCATTACTCGAACACCCTCTCCATGCGCTTCATGGTCTCCCGGTGCGTGAGGTCGAGGTGCAGCGGCGTCACCGAGATGCCGCCCAGGGCCGTCACCGCGAGGTCGGTGTCGGTGTCCGAGGAGTCGTCGACCTGGTAGCCGCCGATCCACACGAAGCGGCGGCCGGAGGGATCCTCGCCCTCGGTCACCGTGGTGCCCTGGTCGCGCCGGCCCTGGCGGCAGACGACGATGCCGGTCACCGCCTCCGGCGCCACCGAGGGGAAGTTCACGTTGATCAACAGATCCTTCGTCCACTCTATGGCGGCGAGGCGGCGCACGATGTCCGGCAGGAAGCGCTCCGCCACCTTCCAGCGCACCGAGCCGTCGGCCTGGCGCTGCTGGCTGAATGCGATGGCGCGGAAGCCGAGCAGCGCGGCCTCCATGGTGGCGGCCACGGTGCCGGAGTAGGTCACGTCCTCGCCCAGGTTGCCGCCGTCGTTGATGCCGGACAGCACGATGTCAGGCTGGCGGTCGACCAGGATCTGGTGATGGGCAACCAGCACGCAGTCGGTCGGCGTGCCGTCGACCGAGAAGCGCTTGGGGCCCAGCCGGCGCTCGCGCAGCGGCCGGCGCAGGGTGAGGGAGTGGCTGGTCGCCGACTGCTCGGTCTCCGGCGCCACCACCCAGACGTCGTCGCTGAGCGTCTTGGCGAGCTTCTCCAGGATCTTGAGGCCGGGCGCGTGAATGCCGTCGTCGTTGGTGATCAGCACGCGCGCCTTCCTGAGGTCGAGCGGTTTCCTAACCATTCGCGGCGATGACCTCCAGGCCACCCAGGTAGGGGCGCAGCGCCTCAGGCACTTCGATGCTGCCGTCGGCTTGCTGATAGTTCTCCATCACCGCGATGAGGCAGCGGCCCACCGCGACGCCGGAGCCATTCAGTGTGTGTACGAAGCGGGTGCCCTTTTCCTCCCCGCCCTGGGCGCTTCGGGCCGGGCGGAAGCGCGCCTTCATGCGGCGGGCCTGGAAGTCCAGGCAGTTCGAGCAGCTCGAGATCTCGCGGTAGGCGTCCTGGCCGGGCAGCCAGACCTCGACGTCGTAGGTCTTGGCCGCCGCAAAGCCGATGTCGCCGGTCGACAGCACCATGCAGCGATACGGCAGGCCGAGGCGCTTCAGTACCTCTTCGGCACAGCCAACCATGCGCTCCAGCTCATCGGCCGACTGCTCGGGCGTGGTGATCGACACCAGCTCGACCTTCTCGAACTGGTGCTGGCGCAGCATGCCGCGGGTGTCGCGCCCGGCCGAGCCCGCCTCCGAGCGGAAGCAGGGCGTCAGCGCGGTGACCCGCAGCGGCAGCTCTTCGGCGGCGACGATGGCATCGGCCACCAGGTTGGTCAGCGGCACCTCCGCCGTCGGGATCAGCCAGAGGCCGTGCGTGGTGCGGAACAGGTCCTCGGCGAACTTCGGCAGCTGGCCCGTCCCGTACAGTACCTCGTCGCGCACCAGAAAGGGCGGCGCCACCTCGGTATAGCCGTGCTCTGTGGTGTGCAGGTCGAGCATGAACTGGGCGAGCGCCCGGTGCAGGCGGGCGAGCTTGCCGCGCATCACCGCAAAGCGCGCGCCGGAGAGCTTGGCCGCCGCCTCGAAGTCGAGCAGGCCGAGCGCCTCGCCGAGCTCGAAGTGCTCCTGCGGCGTGAAGTTGAACTTGCGCGGCTCCAGGTGGCTGCGCAGGCAGACGTTGGCGGTCTCGTCGGCGCCCACCGGCACCTCGGGCAGGGTTGCGTTGGGAATCACGCTCAGCCGGTCGTGCAGCTCGGCGCCGAGCTGGCGCTCGCTCTCCTCGGCGGTGGCCATCTGGTCCTTGAGGCCCGCCACCTCGGCCATCAGCGCCGCGGCGTCGCCGCCCTTGCGCTTGGCCTCGCCGATCGCCTTGGACGCCTCGTTGCGCCGGGTCTGCAGGGTCTGCAGCGCGGTCTGCGCCTCGCGGCGCCGGGCA
>Ga0214471_10004696_pt1 | contig 10539 bp, 6 predicted proteins | sample RVTome_5_FD_207665 | JGI IMG/M metagenome (GOLD analysis project Ga0214471, IMG submission 207665) | Soil microbial communities from uranium-contaminated site in the Upper Colorado River Basin, Wyoming, United States - RVT142D155 | ecosystem: Environmental > Terrestrial > Soil > Contaminated >... | reverse complement strand
GACACGATGTCGCCGTTGGCGCGGGCGCCCTCCAGCACCAGGGCGGCATCGTGCTCGGCCGCCAGGCGCCGGATGTGCGGCCCGCTGAAGGGCGAGCCAATCTCCTCGTCCGGGTTGGCGACGAAGGTGACCGCCGGCCGGAGCCCGACGCTGGCCAATGCGCCCAGTGCGTGCAGCCCGGCCAGCAACCCGCCCTTCATGTCGCTGGCGCCAGGGCCGAGGGCGCGGTCACCGTCGACCCGGAAGGGGCGAGCGGCGACGGTGCCCTCCTCGAAGACGGTGTCCATATGACCGATGAGCAGGATCCGCGGCCCCCCGCCGGTCAGCCGCCCGATGACCAGGTCGCCGAGCGCTGCCTCGCCGCCGGGCGGTTGGTCCGTGATTCGTTCAAGGGTCGCGCCAAGCTCCCGGAGCGAACCCTCGACCGCATCGGCCACGCGGTTGACCCCGGCGGGCGTGTACGAGCCGCAGTCGATGTTGACGAGCGCCTCGAGCTCGCCCAGGAAGCGTGGAAATCGGGCGTCGACGGCGCCCGGCAGGCCGGTCGGGAGGGGCATCGGCGCGTGAGTATACTGCCGGCCATGCCGCAGCAGGCCCAGCCCACGGCCGAGGTTGAGCTGCTCGAGCTGCGCATCCTGGACGGTGCGAATCGGTTCTTCCGACGCCCGGCCGTGAAGCTGGAGTTCGGGTCCGAAACGCCCGGTGCGGCTGATTCGGTGGCGGTCGCAGCCGCCGAGGCGGTACGCGGGCTGCATACCGGCCTGGGCCTGGCGGCCCCGCGCGTGACGAGCCGCCGATCCGTGGACGGTCGCCGCGTTGCGGTCGCGTTCCCCTGGCGACGCCGGACCATCTCGCAGTCGATCGGCGCCGCCGCGGCGCGCGTCGCCCTCGGCATCAGCACCCCGCGTCGCGAGCTGCGGGGGCTGCGAGCGGTTGCCCTCGGTCCGCTGCCGAGCCTGCCCTCCGCTCGACTGCCGATCGTGGCCGTGACCGGCACCAACGGTAAGAGCACGACGACGCGACTGATCGCGCACATCGCCGGCGTTGCCGGGATGAAGGTGGGCATGACCAACTCCGACGGGATCTTCGTGCGCGGCGAGCTGGTCGAGGCCGGCGACTGGACCGGGTTCGGCGGCGCGGCCCGCGTCCTGTCGGAGCCGGGACTGGACCTCGCCGTGCTCGAGACCGCGCGGGGCGGCATCCTGCTGCGTGGCATCGGCTACACGGCCAACGACGTATCGGTGGTGACGAACGTCAGCGCCGACCATCTCGGCCTGCAGGGGATCGACACGGTCGACGAGCTCGCCGACGTCAAGGCCGCCATCGTCCGGATCACGAAGCGCTCCGGCTGGGCAGTCCTCAACGCCGAGGATCCCCTGGCCTGGGCGATGCGCCGCCAGACGCGGGCCGGCGTCTATGCCTTCAGCCTCGACCCGGATGCGCCGCAGGTCGCGGCCGCACTGGAGCGCGGGGGCCGCGCCGCCGTCCTGCACCGCGGCTCGCTCGTGCTGCGCGGCGGCCGGCCGCGGGCCGCTCGCCTGGCGCGGGCTCATGAGCTGCCGGTGACCTTCGCCGGCCTGTCGCGCTACAACATCGCGAACGCCCTGGCCGCCGCCGCGGCGGCCGATGCGCTGGGGATCCCCACCGCGCGAATCGCGGAGGGCCTGCGCACCTTCGCCCTGGACAGTGCCGCGAATCCCGGGCGCCTCAACCTGTACGAGCGCCGCGGGATGTTCGCCCTCGTGGACTTCGCGCACAACGAGGCCGGGCTGGCGGGCCTGCTCGAGGTGTGTCGCGGGCTGGCGCGCGGCGGCGGGCGGCGAGGCGGGAACGTCCGCCTGGCACTCGGGACCGCCGGCGATCGAACCGATGAGATCCTGCTCAACCTGGGCGTCCTCGCCGGGAAGGGCGCGGACGAGGTGGTGATCTGCGAGAAGCGCCACTACCTGCGCGGCCGCGACCTGGAGGCGATGAACGCGATCTTCCGAGCCGGAGTGGCGCGAGGCGGTTACACGGCCGAGGTCGAGGCGTTCGAGACGGAGCTGGGGGCGCTACAGGCGCTGATCGAGCGCTCCCGGCGGGGGGACGTGGTGGCGGTGATGGCCCACGTCGAGCGCGCGGAGATCTTCAGCTGGCTGCCGAGCGCTGGGTTCAAGGCGGTGGACGGAAACGGGCTCCGTCGACTGCTGGGCGAAACCCAGACCTCGACCTCGACCTAGACCTCGACCTCGATCTCCGCCAGGTCGTCGTCGAATCCAGTCGCCACGGGCGACTCGCTGGCCGCACCGTGCTGCCGGGCCTGGAGCTCCTTCCACACGTCGTTCGGATGGTCGACGCAGACCACGATGAGGTCCCCCTCCCGGCCCATGTCGAGGGCTCGCCGCGTGGCCTCGATCTCATTGGTAATGACCTCGACCCCGGCGCACCTGGCCCCATTGGCCATCGCCCCGCGGACGCCGCGCTCGACCAGGCCGGCCGTCTCTCCGCGCGGGCGGCCGCGCGGGTTCGCGTCCTCGCGCACCACGATCGAGTCGAAGTAGCCGGCGGCCACCTGGCCGAGCTCCACGATGTCGTCGTCCCGCCGGTCGCCCGCGGTTGCGATGACGCCGATCCTGCGTCCCGAGACCAGGCCGCGGCGGCCGCCGGGCGACGGCTCTGCCAGGCGGTCGACGAACTCCCCCAGCGCGCGGACGGCGGGCGGATTGTGGGCATAGTCGACGAGCACGCGATAGCCATCCAGCTCGAACATGTTCAGGCGGCCGGGCGCCATGAAGTAGCTGGTCGAGAAGGTCCGCAGCCCCTGCCGGATGTCATGCAGGTGCGCGCCGGCGACCCACGCCGCCGCCGCGGCGGCCAGGGCGTTCTGGACGTTCATCCGCGCGCGCCCCTCGAAGGTGGCCGGGACGAGGTGGGTCCAGACCAACGGCATGCTCTTGCGGCCGTGGCGGAGCACGATCATCTCTCCATTGCGCCCTGGCTCGAGGGTGACCGCCCGCCGGCCGCGTGACGCCTGGCGACGGATCGACTCGTTCTCGGGATCCATGCTGAAGTAGATGACCGATCCCGAGCAGTGGCGTCCCATCGACGCCACCAGCGGGTCGTCGGCATTGAGCACCGCCGTCCCGTCGCGCGGCACCGCCTCGACCACGACCTGCTTCACCGCGGCCAGCTGGCGGATCGAATGGATGCCGCCCAGCCCCAGGTGGTCGCCCGTCACGTTGAGGACGACGGCCACGTCGTTGCGCTGGTAGCCGAGCCCCTCGCGCAGGATCCCGCCGCGGGCGACCTCGAACACCGCGAAGTCGACGGTCGGGTTCTGGAGCACGGTCGACGCCGACTTCGGGCCGCTCATGTCGCCGCGGCGGACCGGACGCCCGTCGACGAAGATGCCGTCGGTCGAGGTCATCCCGACCTTGCGGCCCATCCCCTTCATGATGTGGGCGATCATCCGCGCGGTGGTCGTCTTGCCGTTGCTGCCGGTGACGGCCACGATCGGGATGCGAGACGGCGTGCCGGGCGGGAAGAGCGCGTCGATGACCGGCTTGGCAACGTACTGGGCCTCGCCCTCGGTCGGGTGGGTATGCATCCGGAACCCCGGCGCGGCGTTGACCTCGACGATGCCACCGCCGGTCTCGCGGACCGGCACGCTGATGTCGGGGCAGATGAAGTCGATGCCCGCGATGTCCAGCCCTACCACGCTCGCCGCGAGCTCGGCGATCTCGGCGTTGTCGGGGTGGATCTCCTCGGTCCGATCGATGCTGATCCCGCCGGTGCTCATGTTCCCGGTGCGCTTCAGGAAGACCCGGACGCCGGGTGGGGGCGTATCGGTCATCTCGAAGCCCTGCTCGCGGGCGTAGGTGATCGCCTCCTCGTCGACCTTGATCCGGGTCAGCACCTTCTCGTGGCCGATGCCTCGCCGCGGATCCGCGTTGGTCAGCTCGACCAGGTCGGCGAGGGCATGCTCGCCGTCACCCACGACATGGGCCGGCACGCGCTGCGCCACCGCGCGCAGCACGCCACCGATCACCAGGCAGCGGTAGTCGTTGCCGGTCAGGAAGCTCTCGACCACCACGCCGCCGTGGCGAGACTCGCGCCGCGCCGCCGCGTAGCCGGCCCGCACCGCCTCCGCATCGCCCAGGTTCAGGATCACCCCGCGCCCGTGGTTGCCGTCCAGCGGCTTGATCGCGACGGGGAAACCGATCTTGGCGGCCGCCGCAGCCGCCTCCTCCGCATTCCGAACCACCTGGGAGCGCGGAACGGGGACGCCCGTCCCGGCGAGCAGCTTGTTCGTCAGCTTCTTGTCCGAGGCGATGTCCACGCCCAGCGAGCTCGTCTGGTTCGTCATGGTGGCCCGAATCCGCTTCTGATGGACGCCGTGGCCGAGCTGGACCAGCGACTGGTCGTTCAGCCGGATGGAGGGGATGTCGCGGAGCGCGGCCTCGTCCAGCAGGGCCTGGGTGGACGGCCCGAACGCGGCGCGCTCGGCCAGCAGGACGAGGTTCTCGAACTCGGCGACGTAGTCGAAGGCCGGATCGGGCTCGACCAGGTGGTTGACGATGCGGACCGCCAGGCGCCCCGCGGCCAGGCCGACGCTCTCCTCGGCGAAGGAGTAGACGACGTGGTAGCGCCCCGGCTCGCCGGTGCCGCGCGTCTTGCCGCGCCCGACCTCCGTGCCGGCGTCGCGTTGCAGCTGCAGCGCGATGTGCTCGGCGACGTGGCCGAGCCAGGTGCCATCGCGAAGCCGGCCCTCGAACCCTCCCGCGCGGCCGGTGCCGCAGCTGTGCTGGCCCACCGCCGGCAACAGGTCGAGCAGCCCATCCACGAAGCCGGGGATCGTGTTCGAGGGGAAGGCCTCCAGGACCCCCAGGTCGACGATCAGCTTGATCGCCGGGTCGTAGTTCCAGTAGTTGGGGCCCCGATAGACCCTGGTCTCGACGATCCGCAGGCTCCCGCGCGGGGTCAGCTTGCTGCGCTGCTCCTTGGTGGCCTCGGCCTTAGCCGCCGACGACCGTGCGGCCGGATGCTCCACCCGCTGGCTCACTCGCTCGCCTCCGCGTCACGGTGCGCGTGCAGCGCGCGGCGCCGCGCGCGCTCGGGCGCCTGGTCATCGGCCCCCTCGGCCGCAATCCGTCGGATCAGCTTGCGGGTCACGTTGCTGGCGCGCTCGAGCTGCGCCAGCTCGCGCTCGCTGGCCGAGACGGGCCGCAGCGGCGACAAGAGCCGTCGCTTGCGCAGGTCGAAGCGATAGCCGGACGGCAGGGAGTGCAGGATCACGCCGCTGACCATCATCGGCCGATGGCGCTTCACCTCGTAGGCATCGGTCTGAAGCTTGGCCGGGTCGAGGATGGTGACCGATCCCTTGCCGATGACCTCCAGCACCCCCGCCGGGCTGACCAGCGCAGCGGTGTCCTCGTCGATTCCCATCCCCAGCAGGGCGGGGGACTGCGCGATCAGCGCCAGGAGGCGTCCGATCCGATTCCGCTGCTCGAAGTGCTGGTCGATGACCACGCCCGGCAACAGCCCGAGCCCGGCGCTCATCTGGGTCATCCGCTGCTTGGGGGTCGTCCCGCTCGTCCCGAAGGCGACCATGTGGGTGCTGATCGCCGAGGCGCCGGCGCTGGTGCCGGCCACGATCACCCCGTGCCGGTGGCGGTCCACGATCGTACGTCCCAGCAGCGTCCCGCCGATGACGCTCGACAGCCGCAGCTGATTGCCGCCCGTCATGAAGATGCCGGTCGCGTCGTTGACCAGCTCGGCGGCCGCCGGATCGTTGGCGTCCTCCCGCGTCAGGGGCCGCAAGCCCCGTACGTCCGGGATGCCGAACTGGTGGAAGAGCGACGCATAGAGGTCCGTCGCCTCGTCGCCGAGCGAAGAAGCGGTCGAGACGATGGCGACACGCGACTCCGGCCCACCTGCCAGACTGACGAAGCGCGCGAGGATCTGTCGCTGGCGCAGCTTGTCCTCGGCCCCGCCGACGATCAGCAGGTGCCCGGCTCGCGGGCCGCTGGGGCCCTTCGTCGCGACCATGATGCGCGGCAGCATAACGCGCGCCAACCCATCACCGGCGCGCGCTATCCTCGTCGGATGCCCGTCGAGACCGAGCCCGCACGGATCGAGCAGCGCGACTACTACGCCGTCCTGGGCGCGGAGCCCTCCGCCACTTCGGCTGAGCTGCGCGCCGCGTTCCGCGAGTCGGTCCTACGCCATCACCCCGACCGCAGCCCCGCCAATAGCATGGCGACCCGGCGCACCGCGATCCTGAACCGGGCCTGGACCGAGCTGCGCGATCCGCTGCGGCGGCTGCATTATGACCGCGCCCTCGAACGCGGATCGGCGACCACGCTCGCGTGGCCGCTCGCGCCCGACGAGGTCGCCTCCGCTCCGCGCCGACGCCCGCGCTCCGTGTCAATGCCGGAGCAACCCAGCCGTTGGCACGAGCCCCAGTGGCGCAGCGTTGCCGGCTTCCGGGTGCCGGCGGAGGTATTCCTGGCCGGGCCCGCGGCGCAGCACGCGTGGATCGTCGAGAACCGGATCGCGGACGAGGACTGGCGCCAGCACTTCGAGCGCTACTGGCTGCGCTACGCGGCGGCCCATTACCGCGAGCGCGGCCGCAGCGACGACTGGCTGGGGGCACTCGAGCGGCTGATCGAGCTCGACGCAACCTTCGACACCCTGGTCCGCGCCGACCTGCGCGGGGCCTATGGCGCGACCGGCGACCTGCTCCGCGGCGTCGGCTTCCTGCGCCAGAGCGGTGAGCGCTACCCGACCGGCAGCGCGCCTCGTCGCTGGGTCGATCGCGAGCTGCGGGCGATGCTCGGCGAGTTCCGCGATCGACGCGTCCGTCGCGGTCCCGCCGAGGACCGGGCCGAGGCGGCGGAGCTCCTCCTCAACTACCTCGAGGCGTTGGAGATGGAGCCCGGCTTCGCCGACGTGCGGGCGGCGATCATGGCCCATCGCCGCGCCGGCCACGTGGGCCGCGCCGCCGAGCTGCTGGAGCGGGCGGTCGCGGCTCCCATCACCGAGCCGGCGCGCTGGTTCAGCCTCGTGCAGCTGCTGACCGAGGCAGGCCAGCTCGACCGTGCCTCCGCGCTGCTGGCCGCCATTGCCCGTGGCGACCATCCTGACGCGCTCAACCGCAGGCGCATCGGCGGCGACCCGGTGCGGCGCATCGCGGCCGCACGTCATCGCCTCTCACGAGCGCGCGACCGCCGGGGGAGAGCCCAGCAGCGAGCCGTCGAGCGCGCCCGTCCGGCGAGCTGATCAGCCTCTGCTACAGTGCCGGCCCATGCCCGGGACCACGCCGGCTCGTGCTCGCCTGCGCCAGCTGATCGGCGCCGTGATCGGCGTACCTGCCGGTGCCGCCGGCGTGCTGATTCCCTTCCTGGCCGGAGCCGGTGAGTTCGTTGCGTCGCTCCCGCTGGTGGTGATCGCGTGGGTCGGCCTGAGGCTTGGATGGCGTCCCGCAGTCTGGAGCTACCTGGCGGCCGGAACCGTGTCGATCGTGCTGATCGCGATCCTGGACCCGGAGGCGCTGCGCAGCCCGCACGCGCTTCGCCTCGCGGCGTTCGTCGTCCTCGCGCCGGTCATCATCCTGCTGGCGCGCGGCCTGCAGGGCGCCCTCGAGCAGGCAGAGGCCACGCGGGACGCGGCCGTCGCGGCGCAGGCCGAGCTGTCGGCACGTCGCGTAGAGCTGGAGCGCACCCACGCACAGCTGTCGGCGGCGTGGCGTCAGGCCGACGAGACCCGCGCCCGCCTGGAGGAGGTGGCGGAGGCGATCCCCGAGCCGCTGGTCGTGTTCGACGCCGAGGCGCGCGGCACGTACGCCAACCGCGCCGCGCTTCGCACCTTCGGCCGCAGCTTCACCGAGCGATCCGTGGACGAGTGGGCCCGGCTGTCCGAGCCGCGCGACGAGCGGGGCGCCGCGCTGGATCGATCCGAGTGGCCGCAGCTCCGCGGCGCCAGGGAGGCGTTCAGGCGGCGCCTGCTGGTGCGGCTCCCGATGTCTGGCCGCGACCTGCTCATCGACGTCGAGGGAACGCCGGTGCCCGACGGCGGGTGCGTCCTGCTCCTGCGCGACGTGGGCAAGGAGGTCGACGAGCGACGCCGCCTCTCGCGCTTCGCGAGCTTCGTGGCCCATGAGCTGCGAAACCCATTGGCCGTGGCCAAGGCTCGAATCGAGCTGGGGCAGCGCAACGGCGGCGGCGCGCGCCAGGGTACCGATCACGGAGCGCGCGCCCTCGAGTCGGTGGATGCCGCGATCGGCATCCTGGAGCGGCTGGAGCTCTTCTCGAGAGCGGAGGCGGGCCGGCTCGAGGCGGTTCGAGAGCCGTTCGACGTGCGGGCGGCCGTGGCCACGGGCCTGGAGCTCCTCAGGGCACGGGGCAGCGAGCGACGGGTCGAGGTGAACGTGACCGGCACGACGCTGGCGATCGGGGACCGGGCCCTGGCGGTGCAGGCGATCACGAACCTTCTCATCAACGCTGACCGCTATTCGGAGTCCGAGGCGCCGATCCAGGTCAGCATTCGCGGCGGCGAGGCACTGGAGGTCCGCGTTGCGGACGACGGTCCCGGCATCGCGGACCAGCTGGCGGACGTCCTCTTCCGGGAGCGGGTCAGCTCGGGCCGCGGGCTCGGCATCGGCCTCTACCTGGTCCAGGCTGCCATGCAGGCACAGGGCGGGTCGGTGGTGCTCGAGGAGCGGCGACCGGGTGCCGTCTTCCTCCTCCGCTGGCCGAGCGCGCCGGACGGGGCCGGCGCCTAGTCTGGCTGAACCACCTCGAGCGGGCCGAACATGGCTGCGGCGACCGCGTCTCCCATCTGTGACGCGTCCCCCACGGCCAGGATCAGTGCCCGGTCGGGATGGATGAGCTCGTTTGCCGCCGACAGGACGTCTTCGGCGTCGACGGCCTCCAGGGAGGCACGGTACGTCTGCCAGTAGTCGTCCGGCAGGCCGTAGATCGCGAGTGGCTCGATCGCCATGGTGACGCCGCCGGTCGTCTCGAAGCGGAGTGGAAAGACGCCGACCAGGTAGTCACGCACCTCGTGCAGCTCGGTCTCGCTGGGCGCACTCTCGCGGATCCGCGTCAGCTGGTCGATCATCTCCCGGATGGCGTCGGCGGTGACCTCGGTCTGAACGGCGGCCGCGGCGCTGAACGGGCCCGTGGCTCGACGTGGATCGAATGCGGCGCGAGCGCCATAGGTGTAGCCGAGCTCCTCGCGGAGGCGCAGGTTGAGCCGGCTTCCGAAGACGCCGCCCAGCATCGCGCCGAGCACCAGCGCCGGGAAGAATCTCGGGTGGTGGCGATCGATGCCCAGGTGACCGATCCGGATCTCGCTCTGCACCGATCCGGGCCTGTCGACGATCACCACCCGGCGGCCGCCCGCGGCCGCGGGCCGCAGGCTGCGATGGCCGGGGCCGCGACCGCTCCAGTCGCCGAGCCGCAGCTGCGCCGCGCGCATCACCGCCTCGGGATCGATCCAGCCGGCGACGATCAGGTGCGAACCCTCGGCGGCCCACTGGGTCGCATGGAACGAGCGCACGTTGTCCTGAGTCAGCCGGCCGACCGTCTCGGGCGTGCCGGCCGACAGCCGCCGATAGGGGGTGCCCGCGTCGAACATGCTTCGCAGGAACATCTCGTCGGCGAGGCGACCGGGGTCGGCGCGGGATTGGAGGATATCGGCCAACCGCTCGGCCTTCAGCCGTTCGAACTCGGCGGGGTCGAGGCGCGGTTCCTGCACCATCTCGGCCAGAAGCGCGATCCCGTCCTCCACGTGCTCCGGCAGGGATTGGAAGGCGGCGCGTGCGGAGTCCCAGCTCGACTCGCTGCTCACCTCGATCCCGAGCCGCTCCGTCGCCTCGGCGAAGGCCGACGCGTCGAGGCGTCGAGTCCCGGTGACGAGCAGCTGGGCGGTCAGCGCGGCGACGCCCCCGTGCGCCTCATCCTCGCTCGCGGCGCCGGCGTCGACCAGGAGATGGACGTTGACCATGCTGGCACCGGCGAGAGGCACCATCCATACGGTCAGCCCGTTTTCGAGCCTCCGGCGCTCGAACGCGGGAAAGTGATACGGGCGCGGCGCGCCCGGCGTCGGGCGCCGGGGATTGGCGGTGGCGGTCATCGAGTCGCCCCTTCGGTAACGGCCGCTTCCGAAGTCGCCGTGTCCGGAATGGCCGCGTCCGGCGATTCGGCCGGAACATAGGTGAGTACCAGGCGATTGTCCGGCCGCAGGGTGGCGGCCATCGCCGCGCGCACCCGACCGGCGTCAACGGCGAGGTAGCGGCTCACCTCGGAGTTGATGCGCTCCGGCTCGTCGAACAGGCACGCGTACATCGAGAGTCGATCCGCTCGCTCGGCGATGCGCTCCAGGCTCGACTCGACCGATGCCGCGTGCAGGTTACGCGCGCGCTCCAGCTCGTCGTCGCTCGGGCCTTCGGCGCCCAGCTTGTCGAACTCGGCGAGCAACGCCGACTCCAGCGCCTCCGCCGCAACGCCCGGCCGGGCGGTGGCCCAGGCCGTGAACATCGCCGCGCCGCCAACGACC
>Ga0214471_10004695_pt1 | contig 10539 bp, 7 predicted proteins | sample RVTome_5_FD_207665 | JGI IMG/M metagenome (GOLD analysis project Ga0214471, IMG submission 207665) | Soil microbial communities from uranium-contaminated site in the Upper Colorado River Basin, Wyoming, United States - RVT142D155 | ecosystem: Environmental > Terrestrial > Soil > Contaminated >... | reverse complement strand
ACACCAAGATGGTGGTGACGCTCATTGCGCCGATCGCGATGGAGCAGGGCTTGCGCTTTGCGATCCGCGAGGGCGGGCGCACCGTGGGCGCCGGCGTCGTCGCTAAGGTCCTCGAGTAAGAGTGCAGCAGGCCAATAGCTCAACTGGCAGAGCGTCGGTCTCCAAAACCGAAGGTTGGGGGTTCGATTCCCTCTTGGCCTGCCAATAACCTGATCAGGACATGGTCGACAAGATCAAGCTGGTAGCGGCAATCGCGCTGGTGGTGCTCGGGATAGGGGGCTACTACTGGCTCGGCGAGGCACCGATCGTGCTGCGGGTGCTCGCGGTCGTCGCCGGTATTGTCGCCGGCTGCCTCGTGGCCGCGTTGAGCGACCCGGGTCGCCAGTTCTTCGGCTACGCACGCGAATCCGTCGGCGAAGTAAAGAAGGTGGTTTGGCCGACGCGCAAAGAAACGTTGCAGTCTACCGCCGCGGTATTTGCGTTCGTGGTGGCGATGGCCCTGTTTCTCTGGCTCACCGACAAGACCCTTGAATGGGTTCTCTACGACATTATTCTTGGATGGAAGAAGACCTAGTGGCGCGAACCGAGCAAATCACTATGAGCAAACGCTGGTACGTGGTGCACGCCTACTCCGGCTTCGAGAAGTCCGTGCAGCGCGCGCTGGAGGATCGCATTGCGCGCGCCGGCATGCAGGAGAAATTCGGTCGCATCCTGGTGCCGGTCGAAGAAGTCGTTGAGATGAAGGGCGGCCAGAAGCACATGTCGGAGCGTAAGTTCTTTCCCGGCTATGTGCTGGTCGAAATGGAAATGGAAGACGCCACATGGCACCTGGTGAAGAACACCAACAAGGTGACCGGCTTCGTCGGCGGCACCGCGACCAAGCCCGCGCCGATCTCGGCGCGGGAGGTCGACGCGATCATGCAGCAGATGCGCGAGGGCGTGGAAAAGCCCAAGCCGAAGGTCCTGTTCGAAGTCGGCGAGATGGTTCGCGTCAAGGAAGGCCCGTTCACCGATTTCCAGGGCACGGTCGAAGACGTCAACTACGAGAAGTCGCGCTTGCGCGTGGCGGTAACGATATTTGGTCGCTCGACCCCGGTCGAGCTTGAGTTCGGTCAGGTCGAGAAGGCCTGACGCTGTCGTAACGGAACGGGGAGGGCGCAGCGTCGCCCGCATGGACCCGATAGGAGGCTTACATGGCAAAGAAGATTGTCGGCTTCGTCAAGCTGCAAGTGCCGGCGGGCAAGGCGAATCCCTCGCCTCCCATCGGTCCGGCGCTCGGCCAGCGCGGGCTGAACATCATGGAATTCTGCAAGGCGTTCAATGCGCAGACGCAGAAGGTCGAGCCCGGCTTGCCCCTGCCGGTGGTGATCACGGCCTTTTCGGACAAGAGCTTCACGTTCGTCATCAAGACGCCGCCGACCACGGTGCTGATCATGAAGGCGGCGGGCCTCGAAAAGGGTAGCCCCAAGCCGCACACCGACAAGGTGGGCAAGATCACGCGCAAGCAGGCCGAAGAAATCGCCAAGACCAAGATGCCGGACCTTAACGCCGCCAATCTCGAGGCCGCGGTGCGTTCGGTCGCGGGCAGCGCCCGCTCCATGGGCGTCATCGTGGAGGGCATGTAGGTGGCGACGATCTCCAAGCGCAGGAAGGCTTTCGCCGGCAAGGTCGACACCCAGAAGGCGTATTCGGCGGTCGAGGCGATGAAGCTCATCAAGGAAACGGCGACGGCGAAGTTCGACGAGTCGGTCGATGTCTCAATCAACCTGGGCATTGACGCGAAGAAGTCGGACCAGTCGGTGCGCGGTTCGGTCGTGCTGCCGGCAGGCACCGGGAAGACGGTGCGCGTGGCAGTGTTCGCACAGGGTGACAAGGCGGCGGCGGCGAAATCCGCGGGCGCAGACATTGTCGGGCTGGAGGACCTCGCCGAATCGATCAAAGCCGGCAAATTGGATTTCGACGTCGTGATCGCGTCGCCCGAGACCATGCGCGTGGTGGGTCAGTTGGGCCAGATTCTCGGGCCGCGAGGTCTGATGCCGAATCCCAAGGTTGGCACCGTGACGCCTGACGTTGCGGGCGCAGTCAAAAACGCCAAGGCGGGACAAGTTCAGTTTCGCGCCGACAAGTCGGGCATCGTGCAGTGCCGCATCGGCCGAGCGTCGTTTACGGCGGAGCAGCTGCGCGACAATCTCACTGCGCTGGTCGAGGCGCTTAATCGCGCCAAACCGCAGAACGCGAAGGGCATTTATCTGCAGAAGCTTTCGGTGTCGAGCACCATGGGCGTGGGCGTGAAGGTGGATCTCGCCTCGTTCTCGGCGCAGCCGCACGCTTGAACAACGCAAGGAACGGGTTGTTGAAACTTTGGGCTGCCACCCGCCGGGGTATTAATTGGTGGGTTGCTGTCAAAGACCGTAGGGGCCGGCGCGGAAGGCTCGCGAAGGCTTAATCGAAAAGAGCACCCTACGTAGACGGCGCACCCGAGGACGGGGACCGCGAGGTTCCTGAAGAAAGGTCGCCGACGGGGTTCGGGAGGAGTGATTCCCGCACCCCACAGAGGGGGCGGTCCGCGAGGGCTGCTCGTGTGATCGACAGGTGGTAGAACGCGAAGCACGAAGCAAGGGCGCGGGCCCGCGCAACGTCTTCGCACCTCGATGGAGGTAGACCTTGGGTCTTAGTCTGGAGCAGAAGCAAGCAGTCGTCTCCGAGATCGCGGCACATCTCGCGAACGCCCAGGCGGTGATCGTCGCGGAGTACCGCGGCGTCGGCGTTGAAAGCGTGACCGGGCTGCGCGCCAAGGCGCGGAAATCGGGCCTTTATTTGCGCGTGCTGAAGAACTCCCTGGCGCGGCGTGCCGTGCTGGGAACACCGTTCGAGAAGCTGACCGACCAATTGAACGGTCCGCTGATGTACGGAATCGCGCAGGACCCGGTGGCGGGTGCCAAGGTGCTGTCCGAGTTCGCCAAGCAGAACGAGTTTTTCGTGATCCGCGGCGGGGCGATGTCCAACCAGCTGATTTCCACCAAGGAGATCAGCGCGCTGGCAACCCTGCCGAGCCGCGAGGAACTGTTGGCGAAGTTGCTGGGCACCATGCAGGCGCCGGTGGCCAAGCTCGTGCGCACCATGAACGAGCTGCCGAGCAAGTTCGTGCGGCTTCTCGCTGCGATACGCGATCAGAAGGAGAAGGCGGTCGCCTGAGCGCGCCAGCGCTCAGGCTCTATGCCCGGCTGTTCAAAGATTGAATCTTCAGGAACCGAACATTTAATTGGAGTCAAAGATGGAACGTGCACAGATTCTTGAAGCAGTATCGAAGTTGACCGTCCTCGAGCTCTCGCAGCTCATCAAGGACATGGAAGAGAAGTTCGGCGTTTCGGCTGCTGCCGCGGTGGCCGTGGCGGCACCTGCGGGCGCGGCGGGCGCAGCGGCAGTCGAAGAGCAGACCGAGTTCGCCGTGATCCTCGCAGCGATTGGCGACAACAAGGTGAATGTGATCAAGGCGGTGCGTGAAGTGACGAGCCTGGGCCTGAAGGAGGCGAAGGACTTGGTCGACGGCGCGCCCAAGCCGGTCAAGGAAGGCATCACCAAGGCGGAGGCCGACGCGGTGGCGAAGAAGCTCACCGACGCCGGTGCCAAGGTCGAGATCAAGTAATGGAGCGCAGTGCGGCGGGCGGCCGGAGGGCCGCCTGCCTGTCGTCATTTTTGCTTTCGGTTGAGCGCATAGCCAAGACGCCGCACGCCGGGCGGCGGCGTCTTGGCTTTGCCCTCTGCGGCAGCTGGACCACGAGAGTGCGGGGATCGTCGCCCCGCACCCGGGCGTAATTAACGGGAGCCTCCATGACCTATTCCCTCACCGAGCGTAAACGAATCCGCAAGAGCTTCGCCAAGCGCGCGAGCGTGCTGAACGTGCCGTTCCTGATCGCGACGCAGCTCGAGTCCTTCACGGCGTTCCTGCAGGCGCACGTCGCGCCGGAGAGCCGCAAGAACGAGGGCCTGCAGGCTGCGTTCACCTCGATCTTCCCGATCTCCTCGCACTCGGGCAACGCGCGCCTCGAGTTCGTGAGCTATCAGCTCGGTGAGCCGCCGTTCGACGTCAAGGAGTGCCAGCAGCGCGGCCTCACCTACGCAAGCCCGCTGCGGGCCAAGGTGCGCCTGGTGATCATGGACAAGGAGGCACCCAAGCCCACCACCAAGGAAGTCAAGGAGCAGGAAGTGTACATGGGCGAGATCCCGCTCATGACCACCACGGGCTCGTTCGTAGTCAACGGCACCGAGCGTGTCATCGTGTCCCAGCTGCACCGCTCGCCGGGCGTGTTCTTCGAGCACGACCGCGGCAAGACCCACAGCTCGGGCAAGCTTCTGTTCTCGGCGCGCGTGATTCCCTACCGCGGCTCGTGGCTGGACTTCGAGTTCGATGCGAAGGACATCGTCTACTTCCGCGTCGATCGGCGCCGCAAGATGCCGGTGACGATCCTGCTCAAGGCGCTTGGCTACACGCTCGAGAAGATCCTGCACGAGTTCTTCGACTTCGACACCTTCCACATCGACGCCAATGGGGCGCAATTCGAGGTGGTGCCCGAGCGCATGCGCGGCGAAGTGGCGCGCTTCGACATCACCGACAAATCCGGCAAGCTGATCGTCGCCAAGGACAAGCGGATCACGGTGAAGCACACGCGCGACATGGAATCCGCCGGGATCAAGCGCATCGCTGCGCCGGACGATTTCCTGCTCGGCCGTACGCTGGCGCACAACGTCGTCAGCCAGGATACGGGCGAGATCATCGCCAACGCCAACGACGAGATCACCGAAACGCTGCTCGCAAAGCTGCGCGAGGCGAAGATCGGCAAGATCCAGACGCTATTCACCAACGACCTCGATCAGGGCGGGTACGTCTCCCAGACCCTTCGCACCGACGAGACCGCAGACATGGGCGCGGCACGCATCGCCATTTACCGCATGATGCGCCCGGGCGAGCCCCCGACGGAGGATGCGGTGGAAACCCTGTTCAACGGATTGTTCTTCGCCGAGGAGCGCTACGACCTCTCGGCGGTGGGCCGTATGAAGTTCAACCGGCGCATCGTTACACCGAGCGAGACCAGCTGGCAAATCCGGCTGAAGAACATCGCGCTTTCCAAGGACGCGGATGCGGAGCTGCGCGCCTACTTCGGAAACGTGCCCGAGCTCTCCCTTGGCAAGGTGAGCGTTGAGGGCATGACCACCGAAGGGGACGCGCAGGCGGTCATCGAAAAGATGTTCCATGACCTGAAGAGCAAGGGCGTCGACAAACAGAAGCTCGAGGCCAAGGTCGAACATCGCCTCACCCTGAGCCCGCGCGACATCGTCGAGGTGATCCGCATCCTTGTCGAGCTGCGCAACGGTCATGGCGAGATCGACGACATCGACCATCTCGGCAACCGGCGCGTGCGCTCGGTGGGCGAGCTGGCCGAAAACCAGTTCCGCGCCGGCCTGGTTCGGGTCGAGCGCGCGGTGCGCGAGCGCCTGTCGCAGGCGGAGAGCGACAACCTCATGCCGCACGACCTGATCAACGCCAAGCCGATTTCTGCGGCGATCAAGGAGTTCTTCGGGTCGAGCCAGCTATCGCAGTTCATGGACCAGACCAACCCGCTTTCGGAGATCACGCACAAGCGCCGCGTCTCCGCGCTCGGGCCGGGCGGCCTGACGCGCGAGCGCGCGGGGTTTGAAGTGCGTGACGTGCACCCGACGCATTACGGGCGTGTCTGCCCGATCGAGACGCCGGAAGGTCCGAACATCGGCCTGATCAACTCGCTCGCACTGTACGCACGCACCAATCGTTACGGCTTCCTGGAGACACCGTACCGCAAGGTGAAAGACGGCAAGGTCACCAACGAGATCGAGTATTTGTCGGCGATCGAGGAAGGCAACTACGTCATCGCACAGGCGAACGCGCAGATCGACAAGAACGGCAGGCTGGTCGACACACTGGTGTCGTGCCGCTTCAAGAGCGAGTTCGAGCTGAAGTCGTCCGAGGAAGTGCAGTACATGGATGTGGCCCCGGCGCAGATTGTTTCGGTGGCGGCCTCGCTCATACCGTTTCTCGAACACGACGACGCCAACCGAGCGCTGATGGGCTCAAACATGCAACGCCAGGCGGTACCCTGCCTGCGTCCGGAGAAGCCACTCGTCGGCACGGGCGTTGAGCGCACCGCAGCCATCGATTCGGGAACGTGCGTCATCGCACTGCGTGGCGGTGTCGTGGACTACGTCGACGCGAACCGCATCGTGGTGCGGGTGAACGACGACGAGACCGTTCCGGGCGACGTCGGCGTGGACATCTACAAGCTCACCAAGTACACGCGCTCGAACCAGAACACCAACATCAACCAGCGTCCGATCGTGATGCAAGGCGAACGCATCGCCAAGGGCGACGTGGTCGCCGACGGCGCCTCCACCGACCTGGGTGAGCTCGCGCTCGGCCAGAACATGCTGGTCGCGTTCATGCCGTGGAACGGCTTCAATTTCGAGGACTCGATCCTGATCTCGGAGCGGGTCGTATCCGACGATCGCTTCACCTCGATCCATATCGAGGAGCTTACGGTGGTTGCGCGCGACACCAAGCTCGGCTCGGAGGAGATCACGCGGGACATCTCGAACCTCTCCGAAGGGCAACTCTCGCGCCTGGACGAATCGGGCATCGTGTACATCGGCGCCGAGGTCGAGGCGGGCGATGTGCTGGTGGGCAAGGTCACGCCCAAGGGCGAAACCCAGCTCACGCCCGAAGAAAAGCTGCTGCGCGCGATCTTCGGCGAGAAAGCTTCGGACGTGAAGGATACGTCGCTGCGTGTGCCGTCGGGCATCTCCGGCACCGTCATCGACGTACAGGTATTCACGCGCGAGGGCATCGAGCGCGACAAGCGCAGTCAATCGATCATCGAGGACGAGCTCAAGCACTACAAAACCGACCTTGCCGACCAGATGAGGATCGTGGAGTCCGATACCTTCGAGCGTCTCGAGCGCCTGCTCACCAACAAGACCGCGAACGGCGGCCCCAAGCGCCTCGTTAAGGGCACCAAGATCGTCAAGAGCTACCTCGAGTCGATCGAGCGCTACGACTGGTTCGACATCCGGCTCGCGAACGAGGAGGCGGCGGCGCAGATCGAGAGCCTCAAGGAATCGCTTGCGCAGAAGCGGCGCGAGTTTGACGCCATGTTCGAAGCCAAGAGGAAAAAGCTCACCCAGGGCGACGAGCTGCCCCCGGGCGTACTGAAGATGACCAAAGTATACGTGGCGGTAAAGCGTCGTCTGCAGCCGGGCGACAAGATGGCCGGGCGCCACGGCAACAAGGGCGTGATCTCAAAGATCACGCCGGTCGAGGACATGCCGCACATGGCCGACGGCACGCCGGTCGACATCGTGCTCAACCCGCTCGGAGTGCCCTCGCGCATGAACGTTGGCCAGATTCTCGAGACGCACCTGGGCTGGGCTGCGAAGGGCCTCGGCCTGAGGATCGGCGAGATGGTGAAGCAGCAGGCCAAGGCCGCCGATCTCGCGAAGGTGCTGGCAAAGATCTACCACTCGAGCGGCCGCGAGCAGGAGGTGGACAATCTAAGCGAGGAGGAGGTGATGCAACTCTCGCGCAACCTCAGCCAGGGCGTTCCCTTCGCCACCCCTGTGTTCGACGGCGCCTCGGAGGCCGAGATCAACGGCATGCTGGAAATGGCCGGCCTGCCGACCTCCGGGCAGGTCACGCTCTTCGACGGGCGTACCGGGGAGGCGTTCGATCGCCAGGTCACGGTAGGCTTCATGCACATGCTGAAGCTGCACCACCTGGTGGATGACAAGATGCACGCGCGCTCCACTGGTCCGTACAGCCTGGTGACGCAGCAGCCGCTGGGCGGCAAGGCGCAGTTCGGCGGCCAGCGCTTCGGCGAGATGGAGGTCTGGGCGCTCGAGGCCTACGGCGCGGCGTACACGCTGCAGGAGATGCTCACGGTCAAGTCCGACGACATCAACGGCCGCACCAAGGTGTACGAGAGCATCGTCAAGGGCGAGCACAAGATCGACGCCGGCATGCCCGAGTCGTTCAATGTGCTGGTCAAGGAGATCCGCTCGCTCGGCATCGACATCGATCTGGAGCGCTACTGATGGCACGCACGGCATTCACCCCGTCCTGGCTGGGGCGGGGCAACGGTTTACTGAGGAGTGGTGCATGAAAGCACTTCTTGAGCTTTTCAAGCAGGTCCAGCAGGTCGAGGAGTTCGACGCGATCAAGATCGGTCTCGCCTCGCCCGAGAAGATTCGCTCGTGGTCCTACGGGGAGGTTAAGAAGCCCGAGACGATCAACTACCGGACCTTCAAGCCGGAGCGCGACGGCCTGTTCTGCGCCAAGATCTTCGGGCCCATCAAGGACTACGAGTGCCTGTGCGGCAAGTACAAGCGGCTCAAGCACCGTGGCGTGATCTGCGAGAAATGCGGCGTCGAGGTGACGCTCGCCAAGGTGCGCCGCGAGCGCATGGCTCATATTGAGCTTGCGAGCCCGGTGGCGCACATCTGGTTCCTGAAGAGCCTGCCTTCGCGTCTGGGCTTGGTGCTCGACATGACGCTGCGCGACATCGAGCGCGTGCTCTACTTCGAGGCCTACGTCGTGACCGATCCGGGCATGACGCCGCTCAAGCGCTGCCAACTGCTGACGGAAGACGACTACCTCGCCAAGGTCGAGGAGTTCGGCGACGACTTCTCCGCCGCGATGGGCGCGGAGGGCATCCGGGCACTCCTGCGCTCGCTCGAACTCGGGCGTGAGATCGAGACGCTGCGCAAAGATCTCGAGGCGACGAGTTCGGATGCCAAGATCAAGAAGTACGCCAAGCGCCTGAAGGTGATGGAGGGCTTCCAGAAGTCGAACATCAAACCCGGGTGGATGGTCATGGAGGTGATGCCGGTGCTGCCCCCGGAGCTGCGGCCGCTGGTGCCGCTGGACGGCGGGCGCTTTGCCACTTCGGATCTGAATGACCTGTATCGGCGCGTCATCAACCGCAACAACCGTCTCAAGCGCCTGCTCGAGTTGAAGGCGCCCGAAATCATCGTGCGCAACGAGAAGCGCATGCTGCAAGAGGCGGCGGACTCGCTGCTTGACAACGGCCGCCGCGGCAAGGCCATGACCGGCGCCAACAAGCGCCCGCTCAAGTCGCTCGCTGACATGATCAAGGGCAAGGGCGGGCGCTTCCGCCAGAACCTGCTCGGCAAGCGCGTCGACTATTCGGGCCGCTCGGTGATCGTGGTCGGCCCGCAGTTGAAGCTGCACCAGTGCGGCCTGCCGAAAAAGATGGCGCTCGAGCTCTTCAAGCCGTTCATTTTCAACAAACTGGAGCTCCTGGGACTCGCCACCACCATCAAGGCCGCCAAGCGCCTGGTGGAGCAGGAAGTGCCCGAGGTATGGGACATCCTCGAGGAAGTCATCCGCGAGCATCCGGTAATGCTCAACCGCGCCCCGACCCTGCACCGCCTGGGCATTCAGGCCTTTGAGCCGGTGCTGATTGAGGGCAAGGCGATCCAGCTCCATCCACTGGTGTGCGCGGCGTTCAACGCGGACTTCGACGGCGACCAGATGGCAGTTCACGTGCCGCTGTCGCTCGAAGCGCAGATGGAAGCGCGCACGCTGATGCTCGCCTCGAACAACGTGCTCTCGCCGGCCAACGGCGAGCCGATTATCGTGCCCTCGCAGGACATCGTGCTCGGGCTCTATTACGCCACCCGCGAGCGCATCGGTGCCAAGGGCGAGGGCATGAGCTTCGCTGACCTCGCCGAAGTGCACCGCGCTTACGATTCGCGCCAGGTCGACCTGCACGCGCGCTCCTGGGTGCGCATCAAAGAAGTGCAACAGAGCGAGGACGGGGAGAAGACCGAGAAGATCACGCGCTATACGACCACCATCGGCCGTGCGCTGCTCTCTGAGATCCTGCCGCCGGGACTGCCTTTCGCACTGCTCAACAGGCCGCTCAAGAAGAAGGAGATTTCGCGCCTGATCAATGCGGCGTTCCGCCGCTCGGGGCTGCGCGAGACCGTGATTTTCGCCGACCGGCTGATGCAGGCCGGTTTTACTTTCGCCACCCGCGCCGGAATCAGCTTCGGTGTGCACGACATGCGCATCCCGACGCAGAAGCACGACATGATCCGGTCTGCCGAGCTGGAGGTGAAGGAGATCGAGGAGCAGTACACCTCGGGCCTGGTGACCGTGGGCGAGCGCTACAACAAGGTAGTCGACATCTGGTCGCGCTGCGGCGAGCAGGTGGCCAAGGTGATGATGGACCAACTCGGCAGCGAGGATGCCGTGGATCGCCACGGCAAGAAGGTCAAGCAGGAAGCCTTCAACTCCATCTACATGATGGCCGACTCGGGCGCGCGCGGCTCCGCCGCGCAGATTCGCCAGCTCGCGGGCATGCGCGGCCTAATGGCCAAGCCCGACGGCTCGATCATCGAAACGCCGATCACGGCGAACTTCCGCGAAGGCCTGAACGTGCTGCAGTACTTCATTTCGACCCACGGGGCGCGCAAGGGTCTCGCCGATAC
>Ga0214471_10004693_pt1 | contig 10541 bp, 4 predicted proteins | sample RVTome_5_FD_207665 | JGI IMG/M metagenome (GOLD analysis project Ga0214471, IMG submission 207665) | Soil microbial communities from uranium-contaminated site in the Upper Colorado River Basin, Wyoming, United States - RVT142D155 | ecosystem: Environmental > Terrestrial > Soil > Contaminated >... | reverse complement strand
GGCCTCAAGCAGCGCCCAAGGATCCTGTAAAAGGCATTCCGAGTGCGGTGCGCGCCAAGGGGAGGGCGCAGTCTTTTCGCGATCGTCGCTTCGCTGGCGGTCGCGCTCGCGCTTTTTTCCACTGCCGGCCCCGCAGCCACGGTCCTCTATGTCTACGACGAGCTCGGGCGGCTCGTCGCCGAGATCGATCCCGCAGGCGGCACCACCCGCTACACCTACGATGCCGCGGGCAACCTGCTCTCGGTGACGCGCGATTCCTCGACGCAGTTCCGCGTCGACGCCTTCTCGCCCGCGAGCGGCAAGGCGGGCGACACGGTCACCCTCTTCGGCGCGGGTTTCGTCGCCAGCCCGGCGCAGAACAACGTCAGCTTCAACGGCACGCCTGCGGCAATCACCTTGGCGACGGCGCACTCGCTCGTCGTTTCCGTCCCGTCCGGCGCGACCAGCGGCCCGATCACGGTGAGCAACGCCAACGGCAGCGCCACCACCGCACAGGCGTTCACGGTGGTTGCGCCTGCCGCCATCACCGGCACCGCGCCAAGCCACATCTCGCGCGGGCAGACCTCGCGCATCGATATTCTGGGGACGCATCTCGATTCGGCGACTTCCGTAACGTTCAGCCAGCCGGGCTTCGCGGCGCGCATTGTCGCCCGCGAGCCCGCTCGCTTGACCATCGACCTCACGGTCGAGGGCAGCGTTCCCTTCGGCGCTTACGCGTTCTCGGTCGCCAATTACGCCGGTACGAGCGAGAGCGGTGCGGTTACCGTCACCGTCACCACCGCGCTCCTTGGAAGCGCGATGAGCGTAAGCCGCGCTCTGAGCGTGCATGTGCCCGCGGTGATTCCGAATGCGCCCGGGGGCAACGCCATGAGCGTGACGCGTCCGCTCAGCGTATACGTCCCGGCATTGATCCCGGGCGCTCCGCCCGGCAATGCGATGAGCGTGACGCGGCCGCTGAGCGTGTATCTGCCCGCAGTGATTCCGGGCGCGCCCGCGGGGAACGCCATGAGCGTCACCCAACCATTGAGCGTCTCGATGCCATGAAATCGAATAACCGAAGGAGCTGCATATGAAAGCCCAACCCCGACGTGAATGGAGCTTCGCATACGCCGTCGCCGTGCTCTTGCTCTCGGCCCCGCCGGCGCTCGGCCAGTTCAGCAGCGGCAGCACGGGCGCGGACGGCGTGTTCGCGCCGGCGGCCAATCAGAACATCACCGTGCGGGCGGGCGGGGTCTACAACTACACCACGGTCACGATTCCTGCGAACGTCACGGTGCGCTACTTCAGGAACACGGATAACGCGCCCGTGGTGATTCTCGCGACCGGAGACGTGACCATCGAAGGCTCGATCATCGTGAGCGGCCTCGACGGCACTTCGAACTCGTCGACGCCGCAACCCGGCGGCCAGGGTGGACCGGGCGGCTTCGCCGGCGGCATGAGCGGCTTTCCGACCGGGTTCGCCCCGGTTTCGGGTCACGGCCCCGGCGGGGGGGCATCGCCGGGCACGGCGCCCATGGGCGGCGTCTACGGCGCGCCGACTTCGTTCGTCGGGCTCGTCCCGTTCTTCGGCGGCTCCGGCGGTGGCGGCGGTCACGGATTCTTCTCCGGCGGCTCGCCGAACTCCGGCGGCTCAGGCGGCGGCGGTGGCGGCGCGATCCTGATCGCTTCGAGCACGAGGATCCAGATCAACGGGCGCGTGCTGGCGAACGGCGGGAGGTCGTCCGGCGGCGTCAACTGCGTCACCATCGGTGCGCCGGGCTCCGGCGGCGCCATCCGGCTGGTGGCGCCCGTCATCGGCGGCTTCGGCCAGAACAGCATGGTGCAGGCGATCGCCGGAGCAGGAAATACCGGCTGTAGCGTTTCCGGCGGGCCCGGCCGGATTCGCATGGAAGCAAACTCGATGGGCGGATTCATCGGCCTGACCGACCCGGTGCCCTCGATCGTGAACGCGCCCGGACCGGTATCGCCGGAGGGCAACCCGGCGCTGGCCAACGTGCCAACGCTCGCGATCGCTTCCGTCGGCGGACTGGCGGTCCCCGGGACTCCATTCGCCTCCTATTCGGTACCCGACATCACGCTGGCACCCGGCACGGCGAATCCGGTACCGGTAGTCGTGAACGTCACGAACACCCCGGTGGGCTCTCCGACGGAAATCGAGGTGCGCTTGCTGCCGCGTTCCGGAGGAATAACCACGCTCACGGTTCCGGCGACCGATCATACGGGCACGTTCGCCAGCTCTTCCGCAACCGCCAACGTCACGCTGCCTTCCGGCCAGGTCACGGTGCTCCAGGCATCCGCGGCGATGACGCTCACCGGGCAGTTCGCCAGCCTGTTTCCGCTGATCGACGGCGAGCCGGTCGAGCGCGTACTGGTCGCGGCGAATATGGGCGAGCCCTCCAGCGTGAGCCTGGTCACGAAATCCGGCCGGGAGGTGCGCTTGGACGAATTGCGGGCCGAAGACCGCATACGCGTCGCGCAGGCGTGGGCAACGCTCAGTCAATAGGGTAAACGGCAGATGAAAGCGCGCACGAGACTCGCGGCAGTGCTGGCAGGGTGGCTGTTCGCCCTGCTCGCGCTTGCGCAGGCGCCCGACCAGACGCTGTTCGGGCCGCAGGCCTACGTGCGCACCACTGGGGAGCCGAACACCTACACGGCCACGTTCACCGTCCCCGCTTCGGCCGGCGCGCCTTTCCTGCTGCGCATCGACAACGGCGCGCCGAACGGGCAGAACCGCATCACCTCGGGCTGGGTGAAGGTGAACGGCGTGCAGCTCGTCGGGCCCGCGGACTTCGCTCAAAGCGTGGCGCTCATCGAGCGCAATCTGAACCTGGCGCCGGGCAACACGGTGGAGATCCACCTCGCCAGCGCGCCCGGCGGCTACATCGCGCTCGCGGTCTTCGGCACGCGGATCCTGCCGGTGCCCACCTCGCTCACGCCCAACCCGATCACGATCGCCGCGGGCGCGAACGGCACGCTCGTGGCGACGTTGTCTCCCGCGCCGACTTCTCCGGGAAACCTTTCGGTGAGCAGCGCCAACACTGCCGTTGCAACGGTGCCGGCATCGGTGCCGTTCGCGGCGGGCCAGACGGCGGTAGAGATTCCGGTCAGCGGCGTAGCCGAGGGCAGCACGAGCGTCACCGCGAGCGCCAACGGCGGCTCGGCGAGCGCGGCAGTCAACGTCACGCCGGCGCCGCCCACCATTGCGACGCTTGCGCCCGCGGCGCTCACCGTGACGCAGGGCTCGAGCGGCACGCTCACGGTGACTATCTCGGCGGCGCAGTCGAGCGATACGGAGGTCGCGGTATCGAGCAGCGCCAGCGCGGTCGCGGCAGTGCCTGCGTCGGTTTCCGTTCCGGCGGGCCAGCTTGCGGCCGGCGTGCCGGTGGCCGGTCTTTCGCCGGGCGACGCGACGATCACGGCGAGCCTGAACGGCTCGGCGGCATCCAGCCAGGTCACCGTCACCGCCGCCCCGCCGACGGTGGTGTCGCTGGTGCCGGTGCTCTCGAGCGTGGCGCTCGGCGGCGGCACCTCGCTCAGGCTGACGATCTCCGCGGCGCAGTCCACCGATATGGCCGTCACGCTCTCGGTAAGCCCGGGCGGCATCGTCTCGGTGCCGGTGCAGGCGAGCGTCCCCGCGGGCGCGCTCACCGTGCTGGTCCCCGTCGCCACGAACGCCTACGGCCAGGCGGGGATTACCGCGACCCTCAACGGCTCGAGCGCCTCGGCGGCGATCAACGTCGTGCCGCCGCCGGCCGCGATCAGGGCTGTCGAGCCCTCGCAGCTCGCGATGACGCCCGGCGCGACCAGCCTCTTCACCGTGCGCATCAACGCGGCGCAGACCACGAACACGGAAATTCAGCTGTCGTCCAGCGACGCGGCGGTGCTGCAGGTTCCCGCCTCCGTATCCATCGCCCAGGGCGCGACCAGCGCCACCTTCAGCGGCACCGCGCTCGCGGACGGCCCGGCCACGATCACCGCGTCCTTCAACGACGCCTCGAGAAGCGCGTCGGTGCAGGTCACCGCGCAGGCGGCAGCGGTCGCATCGCTCCTGCCGAGCCCGCTGCCGCTGCAGCAGGGCGCGACCGGCGATCTCACCGTGACGCTCAACGCCGCCCAGCCGGTGGACACAAACATTCAACTGATGAACACAGCGCCGTCGGTCGCCACTGCGCCGGCGAGCGTCACGGTGCCGGCGGGCGCGCTCTCGGTACAGGTGCCGGTAAACGCCGTCGCCCCCGGCACGACGCAGATCACCGCGTCGGTGAACGGCTCCTCCGCGAGCGCGAGCGTGGAAGTCGCGGCGCCGGCGCCGGTGGTCTCGACGCTGCAGCCTTCGGCGCTGTCCCTGCCGAAGGGCACGCCGGCCGTCCTGCGCGTGACGCTGTCGCGCGCGCCGAACATCGCCACCGCGGTGATGCTCGTCTCCAGCGATCCGTCGACCGCCTCGGTGCCGCCGCAGGTAAACGTCGCCGCGGGGGCGCTCTTCGCCGAGTTCCCGGTGGCCGCGAACGCGGTCGGCCAGGCGACAGTCACGGCGAGCCTGAACGGCGGCTCGGCATCGAGCGCCGTGACGGTGGCGCCCGCCGAGCTCGTGACCCTCACGCTCTCGCCGCAGCAGCCGACGAACTATGTCGGCGAGCCGGTGCCCTTTACCGCGACCGGCACGATGACCGACGGCACCACCGAGGACTTCACCACGCGCGTCGCATGGACCTCGTCCAGCGCTGCAGTGGCGACGATCGCGGCGACCGGCGTCGCCACGCCGCATGCCGAAGGGCAGACCACGATCGCGGCGAGCTTCAGCTTCACCGCGGTGGAGAACGGAGCGAGCGTCACGGTCGCGCAGAGCACGGTGCTCACGGTGAAGGTCCCGACGCCGCTCGTGCTTTCGGCGCCCACCCTCACTCTCATCGAGGGCGCGAGCGTCACCGTCACGGTCACGACGAGCGATGCGCCGCCCTTCGGCGGGCTCGCGGTGAACCTGGCGGGCAGCGGCTCGGGCAGCGGAACCTTCCCGCCGAGCGTCCTGATCCCCGAGTACGAGACAAGCGCGACCTTCCAGTTCACGGCCATCGCCGCCGGCAGCTACACGATCACTGCCACCGCGCAGAACCGGCTGCCGGGAATGATCTCTTTCGCCATCCAGCCGCTCTTTGCCATAAGCGGGTTCACGCCCGCGGAGGGGCCCGTGGGCACCGCAGTTGCGATTTCGGGCGCGGGCTTCGACCCGAACCTTTCGGGAAACCAGGTGAGGTTCAACGGCGAGCCCGCGGTCATCGCGAGCGGCAACGCAAGCGTGCTCAACGTCATCGTGCCGCCTCGCGCGACGAGCGGCCCGATCACGGTCACCAATTTCCGCGGCACCGCGACGAGCGCCACAGCCTTTACCGTGCAGGAGCGCGAAGCCTTCGACATCATCCTCGCACCCGCATCGATCCAGGTGCCGCCGGGCGGCCTCGGGGCCACGCGCATCCGCCTCGCGAGCACCGGCCTCAATCCGTATCCGTACGCGGCGAGCATCGCGATCACCGGCCTTCCGGCCGGCATTACGGCAACGCTCGACCGGGCGACCGTCGCCCTCAACCAGGACGCGATCGTCACCTTCAACGCCGCGGCCGGCGCGACTTCCGGCGGTTTCACCGCCGCGCTCACCGTCACCGGCGCCTCGGGCGTCACCACGCAGACGGTCACCAAGACCCTCGGCGTCGAAGTGCTCGCCGCGGGCGGCACCACGGTCACCGGCCGCGTCCTGCACGCCGACGACGGCGCGCCTTTCATCGGCGCGCGCATCCGGCTGGGCGCCACGCACGTCTTCACAGACGAGAGCGGCACCTACCGCTTCGTCAACCCGCCGGTGCTGGGCGACCAGGTGCTGCTGATCGACGGCAACACCAACAACACGCCGCAGTTCGAGTTCCCCTCCGGCATCGCCATGCCGGTGATGATCCTCGCCGGCCAGGACAACAAGGTGCTGACCTCCTACATCGGACGCGTGGACGCAACAAGGTTCACCGCGATTGTTCCTGGTCAAGCGGCGACGGTCACCGACCCGGACCTGCCGAACTTCTCACTCAACATCCAGTCCGGCCAGACGATCATCGGTTGGGACAACCAGCCCGTCGACAAGATCAACGTGCGCAAGGTTCCCGTGGACCGCCTGCCGATCCGTCCCATCCCCGACGGCGTAGAAACGCGCAGCGTCTACCTCTTCTACTTCTTCCGCGAAGGCGGCGGCGAACCCACGACCCCGATCCCGGTCACGATGGCGAACGACATCGAAGCGCTGCCGGGCGAACAGGTCACGCTCCACTACTACGACGAGTCGCCCAACCCGGACCCGAACTCGAACCAGTGGCGCGTCATGGGCACCGGCACCGTCAGCCAGGACGGCAAGACCATCGTCTCCGACGCCGGCGTCGGCATCCCGCGCTTCTGCTGCGGTGCTGTCTTCCCGGGACGGAGCGGTGGCGGCAACACGGGCAACAATGGCGGCAACGGCTGCGGGGCCCAGTCGCCCAACCCTGTCGATCTTGCGAGCGGTAACGCCTTGGTCTTCCGGCCGCGTCCGTTCGGCATCAGCAAGTTCATGGCGCTAGACCTGAACTGCAGTTACCGCTCCACGGATCCCCGCCAAGGGCTCTTCGGACGCGGTTTCACCTTTACCTACGACTGGTTCGCTGAGCAAGTCGGGCTGGCGGTACGCGTCACAAACCCGCAAGGCGTCCAATATCTTCTGTCGCTCGAATCGGACGGGATCTACCGTGCGCGGAGCGGCCGCTCAGGCGCAATCCAGATGCAGGTAACGCCGACGGCGACCGGCAGGACGCTACGCATGGCGGACGGCACGCGCTATGAGTTCAACGCGCCGGGTCGTTTGCAGGCGATCACCGACGTGGCCGGTAACCGTACGACGTTCGAAGTTGATGCTCTCGGCTTCCCCTTCTCGATGACCGATCCCGCGGGGAAGGTGTATGAGTTCCAGGTCAGCGTTGCTGGAGCTCTGACCCGGATCACCCGCATCACGGACCCCGCCGGCCGGTTCATCCAGTTCAACTACGACAGCAGCCGCCGCCTGATCAGCTACCTCGACCAGGGCGGAGGCCTCACACAATTCGGTTACGACGGCGCGGGGCGGATCAACCAAGTGACCGATCCGCGCAACGCGGTGAAGACCATCGAATACGACGCTGCAGGCCGCGCGATTCGCGAAGTGCTGCCAGAGAACGCAGAGGAACGCTATTCGTATACGGCGGTGGGCAGCACGATCGCCGAGACGCGCTACACGAACGCGAACGGCCAGGTGACTACCTATCGGTTCAACGGCTTTGGCTTCGAAACGACGATGACCGATGCTCTTGGCCGCGTCACGAATACCGAGCTCGACCCGGTTACAAACCTGGTCAGACGCCGCATCGATCCGGCTGGACGTATTACGCAGTTCTTCTACAACAGCCGCGGCGACATGATCCGCATGATCAACGCGGACAACAAAGAAACCAAGATCGACTACGACCCACGGTTCCGCAAGCCGACCCGCATCGAAAACGCCCTCGGCCACGTGACCGTGATGGTCTACGATGCGCAAGGCAATCTCACGAGCTTCACGAACGCCGAGAACGAGACCACCTCCTTCACGTACACATTGCGCGGCCAGCTCGAGACGATCACCGATCCGCTGAACCGTGTCACGCGCTTTACCTACGATGTGCAAGGCAACCTCTCGAGCAGCACCAATCCGGCCAACGAAACCGTGACCCGCATCTACGATAGCGCGAACCGCCTGATCGAGTTCGCCGATAGTCTCAACCGCACCACACGCTTCACCCACGACGCGCTCGACCGCGTTACCGAGGTGCGCGATGCAGCAAATGGCCTAACCAAGTACGCCTACGACGCGAACGACAATCTGCTGTCCGTCACCGATCCGAACAACAGCCCTGTCGAGAGAAACGTCTACGACCTGCGAAACCGTCTCAAGCAAAGAACGGATGCGAAGAACCGCAACACGTCCTATGACTATGACGGGGTCGGAAACGTCATCCGGATGACTGATCGGAAGGGGCTGATCACAGAGTATTCGTACGACGCACTCAATCGACGGACGCGCATCCAAGACCACGACGGTCGAGTCACCACATACGCGTATGACCTGGCTGGCAATCTCACCCGGGTATCCGACACGCAGTCGGGTGACGTCCTGATGAGCTATGACGTCCTAGGCCGCCTGGTCGAGGTAGTCACGCCGCAAGGCCGCGTGGCGTATACCTACGACGCCATCGGCAGGAGAATTAGCCGCACTCTTTCCGGGGGTGACATCACGACTTATGGCTACGACAAGGTGGACCGGATCAAGACGGTGACCCTGCGCAGTCGCATGGCGTCCTATACGTACGACGTCGCTGGCCGCCTGACCGGGCGACTGCTTCCCAACGGCGTCAAGGTCGCCTACCAGTACGACGACGCCGACCGCGTCACCTCGATCGCCTACAGCAAGACCGACGATACGCCGATCGAGATGGTCAGTTACAGCTACGACGCCTTCGGTCAACGCCTGTCGCGAGGCGACGGCCAAGTGTCGCCGAAGGACACGACTTTCAGTGCCACCTATGACGAGGCGAACCGCTTATCGACCATCAGTATCGCTGGCGAAACCTTCACCCTCGCTTATGACGACAATGGCAACCTTGTCTCGAGAACCGGGGTTACGTCCGGCACCACAACCTACAGCTGGACGGCGCGCAACCAACTTGCCGCCGTGTCTGCTCCTTCCCTCAGCGCAAGCTTCCGCTACGACGCGCTCGGCCGCAGGATCGAGAAGATCGTCAATGGAATGGGCACCGGGTACATCTACGACGGGCTGCAGGCGATAGCCGAACTAAGAGGCTCTGCCGTAGATGCGGTATATCACACCGGCTTGATGATCGATGAAGTGCTTGCTCGCTATGCCGGGAGCGGAAACCGCGCCCTGCTTTCCGATGCGCTGATGAGCATCATCGCGCAGGCGAACGATGACCAAACGATCGCGAATTTCTACGCCTATTCGGCGTACGGCGAGGTGGCGACCCTTGGGCCCGATGAGGGCAATGCACTGCAGTACACCGGGCGGGAGGACGATGGCATCGGCCTTTACTACTACCGCGCCCGTTACTACGATTCTTTGCTGAAGCGCTTCATCAGCGAAGATCCGATGGGTGTCGCCGGAGGAGTGAACCTATACAGTTATGTCGACGGTGACCCCACGAGCCACACCGATCCGCTCGGCCTGAGAGCGAGGAAGCCGCCGAAGCCGCCGAAGCCGCCGAAGCCGCGAAATCCTTACGAAGATCCGCTTAACGATCTGCCGGATCCGAAGGACCCCGACGCCTTCTGCGATATCTGGCCTGCGGCCTGCTACGGCAGCAAGTGCGTGCAATGGAGTTGCCCGCCGCAAGGCGGTGGTCCGAGCGCGCCAAACTCCTGCTCGGCGACACCGCCTGGCGACTGGTGGACTTATCCGCCTGACCAGCCGACGCTGTTACCGTACCCCTTTGACCCCAACAAGGCTGGCTGCGTGTGCACGAGATGGCTGCCGACCTTCGGGAGCCAGTGAGCTTGCCGCATGCATAGGATCGCGTTGAGGTTCTCGGGACTGCTCATTATTGTGCTCACCATTTTGCGCGTTCCCGATTATGTGTCTAGCTTCCTGGTCGCGCCGGAGAGATCTTTCGTACTTTTCCTGGCAATCGCTTTTCTGCCGCTTACGCTATCGCTGGTGGCTGGCATCCTGCTCTGGCGATATGCGGATCGACTCTCTCGTGTGATTGACGCTGCGCAACCCGAGCGCAACGTGCAGATCCGCGAGCTATCAAGTCAAAGACTGTGGGGGATCGGGGTTGCGCTGGTCGGCGTCTTCCTCCTGGTGGAAGCTGGGTCGGACCTAGCGTTCTGGATCGGACGGTATTTCCAGCTGAAAAAGGCCATGCCGCACGTAGAGGTTGAGTTGGGTGAGGACTTCATGTCCATGTTTTCCACAGCATTCAAAATACTTCTCGCAGTAGGGCTTATTGTGTACGGTCGAAAGGCCGGCGCGGGCGAGCCGACTCCCTAGTGCCCGTCCTGGCTGGCCCGCCTGGAGGCGGGCTCATAGTCCTGCTGAGAGTAGGTCGACCGTAGCGGCCAGCACGCCATTACTAGCCTCATCGACAGACGGCGGTCTGCTATCACGATTCACGATAGCAAGAGCATAAGTGCCTGCGCCGGCACGGATTTGCCTCCGTGCGGCACGCCCGCCGATGACGCGCTGCAATACGGTTGATGGTGATAGTTCTGTAATTGTTTTCGCGGTAATCTCTTCCCGTAGTCGTCCGATCTAAGAAGCAGATACCTCGGGAGGGGGAATGGACGTCAAGGACCTGCGCTATTTCGTCGCAGTGTACGAGGCCGAGGGGTTCTCGCGCGCCTCGCGCGAGCTCGGCACCGTGCAGTCGAACGTTTCGGCGCGCATACGCAATCTCGAGGGGATGCTCGGGATGCCGCTGTTCGAGCGGCGCTACAGGCGCGTG
>Ga0214471_10004692_pt1 | contig 10541 bp, 10 predicted proteins | sample RVTome_5_FD_207665 | JGI IMG/M metagenome (GOLD analysis project Ga0214471, IMG submission 207665) | Soil microbial communities from uranium-contaminated site in the Upper Colorado River Basin, Wyoming, United States - RVT142D155 | ecosystem: Environmental > Terrestrial > Soil > Contaminated >... | reverse complement strand
GCGCGCGCCGCGGGCGTGCCGCTCGCGATCGAGCCGCTGCACCCGATGTACTGCGCCGACCGCGCCTGCATCAACACCATGGCGCAGGCGCTCGACCTGTGCGACCTGCTCGATTCGGGGAAGGGCGGCGCGCTTGGCGTCGCGGTGGACGTCTATCACGTCTGGTGGGACCCCCAGCTCAAGCCGGGCATCGAGCGCGCGGGCGACAAGCGCCTGCTCGCCTTTCATCTCTGCGACTGGCTGGTGCCGACGACCGATCTGCTCAACGATCGCGGCATGATGGGTGACGGCGTGATCGATCTGCCGCTCATCCGCTCGTGGATGGAGGCGGCGGGCTACCGCGGCTTCCACGAAGTGGAAATATTCTCCGCGAAGACCTGGTGGAAGCGCGAGCCCGACGATGTCCTTGGCGTGATGAAGCGCCGGCACCAGGAGTGTAGTTAGCGGCGTCTTGTCACAAAGCGGTAACTCCCGCGACGTATCGTTCCCGGAGCGCCTGTTGCCGCGCTTGCCGAAGCGCTCACGCTGGCTGCCGTGGCCTGACGCGAAACCCGCGCCTCAGTCGAGGAGAAACCGGGTGACGGCCGCGATCTGGTCGCGGTCCATCAACGCGGGCGCGTGACCCGCGCCGTCGAACTCCGCGACCTGCAGGTCGGGTTTCGCCGCCCGCATGCGGGTCAGCGTGTGGCGCGACAGCACGTCGGAATCCGCGCCGCGCAGCACGAGCACCGGGCAGCGCACCTGCGCCCAGATGCTCCACAGGTCAATGCCGGCGAGAAAATGCGGGCCCAGGGGAAACTCCGGGTCCGAGTGCCCGCGCAGCGCGTCGCCGATCCCCGGGTCGTAGCGCAACTGGTAGTCGCCCTTGCCGGCCTGGTACACGCTGTGCCGGGCGAGATGGCGCCATTGGCGGTCCGTGAGACGCCCGAACGGCGCGCAGACCTCGCGGACCCAGGACTCGGCCGCGGCCACGGACGGGAAGGAACGCCCGCCGCCCACGTAGCCCTTCAGCCGGTAGAGCGAGCCCCAGGGCACGAACGGGCCGACATCGTTCAGCACCAGCCGCCGGATCGGCGAGCCCGGCTTCGCCGCGAGGAGCATCCCGATCAGCCCGCCCATCGAGGTGCCGATCCAGTCGATGCGCTTGGGCCCGCCGCCGGCTTTCGAGCCGGGGAACAGGCCCAGGAACGCCGGCCGCGCCGGCGCGGTCACGCGCGCCAGCAGGACCGCGGCGTCCGCCAGGTAGGTGGAGAAACGGTAGTCGCTCTTGTCGGCGAGCCACTCGCTGTCGCCGCGCCCGACCACGTCCGGGCAGATCACGCGGCACTCGCGCGCGAGCGCCGCGGCGAGGAAATCGAAATCGCGGCTGTTGCGCGCGAGGCCGTGCACGCACAGCACGACGTGCTTGCTCGCGGCGCGCCCCCAGTCGAGATAGGCGACGCGGTGAAAGCCGCCGGGAGACAGGCACAAGACCGAGCCGCGCGAGTAGCCCATGGCCCTCCTGCAAAAGCAAACATCGTGCCGGAGCGCCGAGGCGCACGCAAATGCGCCGCCGTGCGCGTAGGATTGCGGGACCGCACCCCATGTATGATGGTGTAACCGCTCCCACCTGGCTCAGATAATCCCATGACAACCCACAAGAAAAGGCTGCTCCTGCCGGACACGATGGCGCGCACCGGCTGGGAGCTCGCGCGGGGCCGCGCGGACGTGGATGCCATTCCGTTCTCCCCGACGGTTCCCAATCCCGAGTTCCGGAAGCTGCTCGGCGATGCGGAGGGCGTAGCGCTCACCTCGACGCCGCTGCGCGCGGCGGACATCGAGGCCGCGCCCCGGCTGCGCGCGGTCGGCCGCATCGGCGTGGGCTACGACGCAGTGGATGTCGCGGCGCTAACCGGGCGCGGCATTCCGCTGATGACGTGCGGGACCGACAACTCGCCGACCGTGGCCGAGTACGTCCTGTTCATGATGCTCTCGTTGTGCAAGGGCGCGACGATGGATGCGCTGCCGCGCCAGGGCCGCTGGTCCGAGCGCTACAACTTTCTCCCGACCGAGCTGATGGGCAAACAGCTTCTCATCGTCGGCTTTGGCCGCATTGGCACGCGCATCGCCAGGCGCTGCCTGGCCATGGACATGGCAGTGGAGGTGTACGACCCCTACGTTCCCGCGGAGGCGGTGCGCGCGGCGGGCTGCAAGCCGGTCGCCGACCTCGACGCGGCGCTCCCGCGCGCCGATTTCGTCACGCTCCACTGTCCCAAGACGCCCGAGACCACGAACCTGTTCGACGCCGCGCGGCTCGCGCGCCTGAAGCCCTCGGCCCGGCTCATCAATACGGCGCGCGGCGGCATCGTGGAGGAGCAGGCGCTCCACGCCGCGCTCGCCTCGGGAAAGCTCGCCGGCGCGGGCATCGACGTGTTCTCCCCGGAGCCGCCGCTCACCGACAATCCCCTCTTCACGCTGAAGAACGTCATCGTCGCCCCGCACATGGCCGGCAATTCGCGCGAGTCGCTCGACCGCAAGGCGGTGACCGTGGTGCGCAACCTTCTCTCCGTCCTCGACGGCGCGCCCAGAACGGAGTACGTCGTCAACCCCGAATCGCTGCGCGGCCACCAGGGGTGACGGCAGCGTTTCCCGGGAACTGCGGAACCCGGGACTCCACTGAGGGACGCAAGTTGCGGCGAGATGCGGCGGGATCGGGCGTTCAGCGGTGGCGCGCGCGGAGCAGGCGCGCGGCTTCGGCTTCGGCGCGCAGCTTGAGGTAGACCTCGTCGATATCCACCCTGGCGGCGGAGCCGGGCGCGAAACCGCAATCGGGATTCAGCGTGATGCGTTTCGCATCGACGCGCGCCAGCGCCCGGTCGACGCGCGCGACGATGGCCTGCGCCTCTTCCTTCGCGCCCGGCGTGACGTCCACGACGCCCAGGCCCAGCTCGAAATCGCCGCGCAGCCGGGCAATGCTCTCCAGGTCGTCGGCGCCGGCGGCGGTGAATTCCAGGGTCAGGTGCCGGACCTTCAGCTTGTTGAGCTGGGACAGGATCGGTCCGTAGGTCCCGGCATGATGCTTTTCGCCGCGAACGCGCGCGCCGGCGCGCCGGCACAGATGCACCGCGAACTTGATCCCGGTGAAGCCGCTGACCAGCTCGTTGATCATGTCGGCGGCGAAATCGGCCGAGCGGTCGGGATCCTCGTAGGTGCGGCGCACATCGGGATCGACGAACAGGCACAGGTGCGGGTCGTCGATCTGCACGATGTCGATGCCGATATCGCGGATCAGCTCGATCTCGCGCCGCAGGGGAGCGACGCAATCACGCACGAAGTCCTCGCGCCGCGGGTAGGCCTTCTTCGAGCGTTCCGCGTTCCACAGGCGCTCGCCCAGCAGCGCGGGCGCGGGCAGCGTGATCTTGGTGCCGACGCGCGCCACGCTCTTCAGAAACTTCGCCTCGCTGGCGATGAATCCGGCCGGCTTGGGCGCGAGCTTGTCGGTGACCACGGTCCACGGCCGCCCGTCCGCCGGATTCACTTCCAGGGTGAAGCCGTGCGCCAGTTCCGCGATGACACCAATATAGGAGCGCCGGCGCCATTCGCCATCGGTCACGACGTCGAGTCCCGCCATTTCCTGCATCGACACCGCGTAGCGGACGGCGGCGTCCATGGCGCGCTCATCGGCCGCGTCCCAGGCCGGCTTCGCGATCAGCTCGCGCACGTGCTGCGGCCGCGGCATCGAGCCGACCACCGAGGCGGGGAACAGCGGCAGTGCGGTCACAGCCGCCACTCTTTCTGGGCGAGATCCAGGTCTTCCTGCGTGTCGATCTCGCGGTACTGGCCGTGGGTGTCGACGTGGCCGAACTCGACGCCCTGCTCGATCATGTCCTGGAACAGGTGGATCAGGTAGGCCTTCTGGAACTGCGCGGCCTCGCGGTACGGCTTGCCCCAGTGCTCGCGCCGGCGGCGGTGATAGTGTTCGCGCAGCAGATCGGCGCCGCGCACGCTGAACTTCGCCACGCCCATGAACTCGCCATTCGCGTCATCGTACGGAATGTTGCGCTGCACGCGCTCGACGCGCCCGTTCATCGTGATGGTCTTCTCGGCATCCTGCGGCGGATGCTGGGTGCGCGGCTGGTAATGCGTGCGCCAGTCGGTGTCGATGCCGAGCGCGATGTCGGCGCGGGAGGCGACCAGCTTCGCCACGAGGTCGCCGGTATAGAGAATGTCGGCATACGTCGTCACGAACGGCTGGTCCATCAGGTCCTCGGCAACCATCAGCGAGACGAGGATATTGTTGTCCTGCCACTCACGGTTGTGCCGGAACGTGAAATGCGGATACTCGCGCTGGACGGCTTCGATACGGTAGCCCCCGATGAAGCAGATCTCGGTGACGCCGCCCGCGGTCAGCGCTTCGACGGTGCGGTCGAGGATGCGCTTGCCGCGGATCTCGGCAAAGCATTTCGGCGCATTCGCGGTGGTCGGCATGAGCCGCTGCCCGCGTCCGGCACCGATGATGATTGCGCGCATGATCCCGGGGTTCCGTGTCGGGCAGGCAACGATACCGGCGCGGCGTGCAACGCCGCTGGAGCCGTCCGCGCCGTTACCATGAACGCGTTACAGGCGTATGACACCCGGGACGGCAACGGCAATATTCAGCCAAAGCGGCTGGAAAATCAATCCGGCCCGCCTGCCCACCGCAAGATTCTTGACAGCCGTCGCGCACTTCGTCCAACATCGCCCGCAGTCACAAGGGAGCGCCCGGTCCGCGCGGTCGCAAAGGCACCTCGAGACTGGTCGAGCCACGATCCGGCCGACGGGGTCGCCAGAGGAAAGCATGCTCAAAGTCGAGCGGTTGACGAAGACGTTCGGATCGCTGGTGGCGGTCGATAACCTGTCCTTCAGCGTGCCGAAGGGGCAGATGGTCGGGATTATCGGGCGCTCGGGCGCGGGGAAATCCACGCTGCTGCGCATGTTGAATCGGCTCGTCGATCCGACCGAGGGGCGCATCCTGTACGAGGACGCGCTCGGACACGAAGTCGACATTTGCGCGCTGAAGGGGCGCGACCTGTGCCGCTGGCGGCAGCAGTGCGCGATGGTGTTCCAGCAGTTTAACCTGGTCGCGCGCCTCGATGTGCTGACCAACGTGCTGATGGGGCGCCTGAGCTACCAGCCGACGGTGCGCTCGCTGCTGAAGCTGTTCACGCCGCAGGAGCGCGCATTCGCGGTCATGACGCTCGACCGCGTCGAGATGTCGCCGTTCATCCTGCAGCGCAGCGACACGCTCTCGGGCGGCCAGCAGCAGCGCGTCGCGATCGCGCGCGCGCTGGTGCAGGAGCCGATGATCCTGCTCGCCGACGAGCCGATCGCCTCGCTCGACCCGCGCAGCGCCGCGCGCGTCATGGATATCCTGCGCACGATCAACCGCGAGGATGGCATCACCGTGATCTGCAATCTGCACACGCTCGACACCGCCCGCGCCTACTGCGAGCGGCTGATCGGCCTGCGCAAGGGCGCAATCGTCTTCGACGGCCCGCCCGCGGCGCTCGATCGCAACCGGGTCGAGGAGATCTACGGCGGAGAGGGCGAGGATGAGATCGACGAGAACGTGACCTCGATGGTGCTGCCGGGAGGCAGGCGGACGGGCATTGCAGCGAGGTAATCCGAACGCCGTGGGCAAGACAAAATGAAAGAGGAGAGCAACATGACACGATCCAAGCTGTTGATGCTGGCCGTTGCCGTCTGCGCGGGCGGCAGCCTGTTCTCGATCGCGGACGCGATGGCCCAGGCCGACTGGCGCAAGCAGTATCCGAAGTTCCGCTACGGCGTGCAGAGCGTCGAGACCCAGGCCGCGTCGCTGACGCGCTACAAGGGATTCGGCGAGTACGTGAAGAAGAAGCTCGGCGTCGAGCTCGAGCTGTTCCTCGCCTCGGAGTACGCGGGCGTGATCCAGGCGATCGGCGCGAAGCAGCTCGAAGTGATGGACATGGGCGCATCGGGCTATGCCGCCGCCTGGCTCGAGACGCGGGGAGCCGTCGAGCCGCTCGTCGTCCCGACGAATCCCGACGGCACCATCGGCTACTACTCGGTCGCTTTCGTGCGCGCCGACAGCCCCTACAAGAGCCTCAAAGACCTGAAAGGGAAGATCTGGGCCTGGGCCGAGCCGAACTCGTCCTCGGGCTACCTCTTCCCGCTGGTCGGCCTGCGCAAGATGGGCATCGAGCCCGAGAAGTTCTTCGGCAAGGTCGTGTTTTCCGGCGGGCACGAGCAGAACATCGTCGGCGTGCTCGACAAGGCCTACGATGGCGCCGTGACCTGGACCAACGACGTCGAGAAGCACACCCGCGGCGGGCTGCACATGATGCTGTCACGCGGCGTGTTGAAGAAGGAGGACATCCGGATCATCTGGGTCTCGGACATCATTCCCAACCCGGTCATCGCCGTCCGCTCCGAGCTGCCCAAGGAGATGAAGGCCGAGTTGAAGGCGATGTTCCTCGGCATGCACAAGGACGACCCGAAAGTGTTCAAGGAAGTCGTGCGCGGCGAGTCGCAGGGCTACCGGGAAGTCAAGCATTCCGTCTACCAGATCGCGATCGACCTGCGCCAGCAGCTCGCGAAGGAACGTCGCGGCAGGAAGTAGGACAGCGAACCCCGCGTAATCACCGCAGGCGGGCGCCGCACGGAGCTCGCGTCGTCCCCGCATGAGCACCAGCATCCAGGTCCGGCGCTTCGAGGAGGAATTCGCGCGCCTGCGCAGACGACAGCGCTTCCAGCTGTTCGGCTACTCGCTGCTGTTCCTCGGAATCTTCCATGTCGCGGCGGAGTTCAGCCAGTTCACGCTCGAGCGCCTCGTCGCCGGGCTGCCGCGCATCGGCGAGTACATCGGCAAGACGCTGCCCGAAATCCGGTACGTCAGCCTGTTCAGCGATGTCGCCACCTGGTACTACGGAATCCTGAAGTGGCTCCAGCTGCTCGGCGACACGCTGCTGATCGCGCTGATGGCGACGCTGTTCGGCGCGGCCGGCGGCTTGCTGCTGTGCTTCCCGGCGTCGCGCAACCTGGTGGGGCGCTACTGGATTTACTTCGCGTTCCGCCGGATCGCGGAAATCGCGCGCTGCGTGCCGGAAGTGGTCTACGCGCTGGTTTTCGTCGTTGCCTTCGGCATCGGCCCGTTCGCCGGCTTCCTCGCGCTGATGGCCCATACGACCGGCGCGCTCGGCAAGCTGTTCGCCGAGGCGAACGAGAACATAGAAGAGCGCCAGCTCGATGGCGTGCGCGCCGCGGGCGGGAGCTGGCTCGAGGTCATCCGCTACGCGGTGCTGCCCCAGGTGCTGCCCAACTTCACGACCTATACGCTGTGGCGCCTCGAGCTCAACATCCGCTCCGCGGCGATCGTCGGCTTCGTCGGCGCCGGCGGGATCGGCCAGGAGCTCTACCAGGCGATCGGCCTGAACTACTACGAGGACGTGAGCGCGATCGTGCTGATGATCGTCGTGACCATCACGATGATCGATCTCGTGTGCGAGCGCATCCGCCACCGCATCATCGGCCGGGAAAGCCTGCAATGGGCCTGAGCGCCGCCTCGGTCGACTCCGCCCAGCTCGCGTCGTGGCGCGAGCGCTTCCCGCGCGCCTTCGGGCGCACGCCGCGCGAGCGCGCGATCCTGCTCGCGTGCGGGCTCGGGCTCGCCGCGTTCGTCGTGTTCTGCCTGGTGCGCTTCGATGCCTCGCCGGCCCGGATCGTGAACGGCATGGAGCGCTTCGGCAGGATCGCCGGGGCGCTGTTCCCGCCGACCCCGGGGGACGCGTTCTGGGACCTCACGAAGGCAATGCTCGAGAGCGTCGGCATGGCGTTCCTCGGCACGCTGATTGCCGCCGTCATCGCCGTGCCGCTCGGTTTCCTCGGCGCGCGCAACGTGCTGCCGATCCGGCTGCTGCGCTTTCCGATCCGCCGCTCGTTCGATTTCCTGCGCGGCGTGGACGCGCTGGTGTGGGCGCTGGTCTACGTGCGCGCCGTGGGGCTCGGCCCGCTCGCGGGCGTGCTCGCGATCGCGACGACGGACGTCGGGATCTTCGCGAAGCTTTTCGCCGAGGCAATCGAGAATGTCGACCGCAAGCAGGTCGAGGGCGTGCGCGCGGCCGGCGGCAACGCCATCAAGACCGTGCGCTTCGGCATCCTCCCGCAGGTGCTGCCGATCATGCTGTCGAACGTGCTCTACATGTTCGAGTCCAATACCCGCTCCGCGACGATACTCGGGATCATCGGCGCCGGCGGCATCGGCTTCGCGCTGTCGGACCGCATCCGCGCCCACCGCTGGGACGAGGTGGGCTTCATCATCATCATGATCATCGTCGTGGTCGCACTGATCGACTTCTTCTCGCACCTGCTGCGCACCCGCGTGATCAGGGCCGGCGGGACCCGGCCGCTGGTGCTGGCCGAGGAAACGGCCGCGCCCGCGGCGCCGGAAGCGACGGACAAGCGCCGCTAGCCGGGCGGCGCGTATCATTGCGCCGATGACGCAGCCCTTCGTGCTCGCGCAGATCAGCGATCTCCACGTCACCGCGGGCGGGCGGCTGGCCTATCGCGTGGTGGACACCACCGGCATGGTGCGCGCGTGCGTCCATCACCTGCTGGCGCTGAAGCAGCGGCCGGATGCCGTGGTGATCACGGGCGATCTCACCGACGGCGGACGCCCCGAGGAGTACGCGATGCTGCGCGAGCTGATCGCGCCGCTCCAGATGCCGGTCTACCTGATCCCGGGCAACCACGACGAACGGGGCGCGCTGCGCGCCGCGTTCCCGGATCACGCCTACCTGCGCCAGTCGCGCGACGTCGTCCTGTACGCGATCGAGGCACACCCGCTGCGCATCGTCGCGATCGACACGGTCATCCCGGGCGCGGGCGGCGGCGCGCTGGGCGACGAGAGCATCGCGTGGCTGGACCGGACGCTGGCACTGGCGCCGGACCGGCCGACGGTCGTGCTCATGCACCACCCACCGTACGTCACGCACATCGGCCACATGGATGCGATCGGACTGCGCGACCCGGAGGCGCTCGCCGCGGTGGTACGCCGCCATCCGCAAGTGGAGCGCATCCTGTGCGGGCACGTGCATCGGCCGATCGAAGTCCGATTTGCGGGGACGATCGCGGCCACGGCGCCCAGCCCCGTGCACCAGGTCGCCCTCGACCTCGGCGTCGATGCGCCCTCGCGGTTCGTGATGGAGCCGCCCGCGTACCGGTTACACGCCTACACGCGGGAGTCCGGCGTGGTGTCCCACACCGCGTACGTGGGCGAATTCGCCGGTCCGTATCCGTTTCGCTGACACCACCGATCCCAGGATCCACGCACCCTGGATGGACGAAGCCACCAACCGCACCCTGAATTGACCGCGCCGTTCCCCCTTATACTTGCGGTCTTTTGATCCTGGGAGAGAAGCATGCACACGCCAAGAGAGGTCCCCAACCATGCCGCCGGCGCGTTGCCCGGCATCGCCTTCACCGGCTGCGAGCTGCTCGCCGCCGCGCCGGCGCAGGCGCTGGTCCGTGCCGGCGCACCGGCCAGGGCGCGGGTCAAGCCCGCCCCGCGCCGCCGCGAGGTGAAGGTGGGCGGGCGCCGCGTGAAGACGATCGACGTGCACGCGCATTGCATCATTCCCGAGGCCATGGCGCTTCTGGGCAAGTCGCGGGAGACGCAGCGCGGGCCGGGAATCGAGCAGGTCGGGCCGCGGCGCATTGCCGAGATGGACGAGCAGGGAATCGACGTGGAGGCGATCAGCATCAACCCGCAGTGGTACCACGCGGAGCGCGACCTCGCGGCGCAGGTCGTCAAGCTCCAGAACGAGCGGCTTGCCGAATACTGCGCAACCTATCCCGACCGCTTCGTCGCCTTTGCGTCAGTCGCGCTGCAATTTCCCGACCTGGCCGTGCAGCAGCTGGTGGACGGGGTGAAGCGGCTTGGCCTGCGCGGCGCGGCAGTCGGCGCGAGCGTCGCCGGGAAGGAATTCTCCGACCCGATGTTCCACCCCTTCTGGGCGAAGGCCGAGGAGCTGGGCGTGCTGATTTTCATCCATCCGCAGAGCACGCCCGATCTCGCGCCGCGCTTGAAGGGCAACGGCTGGCTCGCGAACACCATCGGCAATCCCCTCGACACGACGATCGCGCTCTCGCATCTCATCTTCGAGGGCACGCTCGACCGCTTCCCCGGCTTGAAGATCTGCTCGGCGCACGGCGGCGGCTACCTGCCGTCCTACGCGCCGCGCTCGGACAACTGCCTGCGCGTGGCGCCAGACATGGACACCGGCGTGAAGCTCAGGAAGAAGCCGACGGAATACCTGCGCGACATGTACTACGACACGCTCGTCTTTACCTCGGAAGCGTTGCGGCACCTGGCGGCGGAGGTAGGCTCGAACCGGCTCGTCATCGGCACCGACCATCCGATTCCGTGGCAGAGCAAGTCGGTGGATCACATCCTCAAGACACCGGGCTTCAGCGACAAGGAGCGCCGGATGATGCTGGGCGAGACGGCGGCGAAGCTGCTGGGCATACCGCATTGAGGCAGTGAT
>Ga0214471_10004691_pt1 | contig 10542 bp, 5 predicted proteins | sample RVTome_5_FD_207665 | JGI IMG/M metagenome (GOLD analysis project Ga0214471, IMG submission 207665) | Soil microbial communities from uranium-contaminated site in the Upper Colorado River Basin, Wyoming, United States - RVT142D155 | ecosystem: Environmental > Terrestrial > Soil > Contaminated >... | reverse complement strand
GACATCAGCGCGCCGAGCGCGCCGGTGGTGTCCTCGCCGACGCATCCCGATCAGGATGCTTGGTATGCGAACGATGATCCGAGTTTCGTTTGGGTAGCGGCGGACCTGTCGGGGATCGATGGCTATTCCTACATCTTCGACCAGAATCCCAACGGCGCGCCCGACGACGAGCTCGATGAGGAGGGACCTCCGAAGCAGTACTTCGATGTCGACGACGGGACCTGGTGGTTCCACGTCAAGGCCCGCAACGCGGCAGGACTCTGGAGCGGAACTGCCCATTTCAAGGTCAACATCGACACGACCGGGCCGGACGGGCCAGAGATCATGTGCGCGACCCATCCCGACCAGGACCAGTGGTACACGGAGCGGGATGCCGGCTGCGCGTGGACGGCACCGGCAGACGCCTCCGCCATCGATGGATACTCCTTCACCTTCGATGAATCGGACGACACCGATCCCGATACAACTGTGGATACGTATGTCCCCGCTTGGATCTCCACTGGCATCGGCGACGGCGTCTGGTATCTCGCTGTTCGAGCCAAGGATCAAGTCGGCCATTGGGGAGCGACGGGGCGGTACCGGATTCAGATCGACGGAACGGCCCCGAGTACGCCCACGATCGTCTCGACCACGCATCCCGACTCCGGTAGCTGGAACCCCAACAACGAGCCGGAATTTTCCGTAACCGCGAACGCGCGATCGGGAATTGCCGGCTACCGCTATGTCTTCGACCAGAATCCCTCCACGATCCCCCCGGAAGAGCCGAACAGCAACGACCCCGAGCCCCGATACCCGGATACCCCTGACGGCGAATGGTACCTGCACGCCCGGGCCACAAGTAACTCCGGATTGTGGAGCGAGACCGCAACCTATCGTGTTCGCGTCGATGCCACGCCTCCCGAAGCCCCCGGCACGATCACGAGCCCAGATCACAACACGACCGATGCGACGAACCAGCGCATCATTACCGTGAACTGGACCGATGACCCGGGAACCGATGCAACTTCCGGCGTCGCCGGCTACTCGACGGTTTTCAACAACTCATCCACCGAGGAGCCGACCGGGTCCATCAACGTGACCGAAACAAGAACGCAGTCCTCGTCGCTCGCCGACGGCATCTGGTATTTCCACGTCGTGACTGTCGACCACGCCGGCAACCGCAGCGTGGATAAAGTGTTCGGTCCCGTCACGATTTCTGCGAACGCACCCCCGGCGCCGGAATCAGAAGTGCAACGCTTCATCGAGATTTGGCAGCCACGCGTCGAAAGCGACACGTTTGGACCAGACTATGTCTATGGGCAGGAAGGCTACCCAGACTACATTCTCGACGAAGGGTTCCACGGGATGAACCCGGATCAGAAGAACTACCTCATCGATCGGCTGAATGCCGTCGTCTACCAGACTCCGGTTGGGAACACGACGGAGGAGAACCAAGCCTTCCGCGACAGCCTGTATTCGTTCGTGTTCGACAAGGACACGCTGCGGGATATCCCCAACCTCACGAGCTGGATCGCGGAATCGATGCCAACGCTCGAGCCAACACCCGACGAGATACCCGCGTCGGTCCAGGAACTCGAGAACGCACAGATCTCGCCGCTGCCGGCAGGTCTTCCCGGTCCAGCGCTTCCCTCATCTGCACCGGCTCCGCTGAGCTCCGGGCTCGTACCGCTTCCCGACCTCAGCCTTATCCAGCCCGTCCGCGATCTTGCAGCCGACACACAGTCGATCATCGGGAATCTCGACGCGCCGGCGGTCGATCCCATTGGCCTGGTGCAAGCGAACCTGGCCGAGATCGCGAGTCGGACCGGGGTCGAGATCTCCGCCGAAGAGATCTACCCAGATCTCCAAAACATGACGATACCCACAGCCACGTACGCCATCTGCTGGCAATCGTCGGCGCAACCCGAAACGACGTGCCGCAGAAACCCGCTGGGAATGCTGGATCCGGCTCCGATCCACACCACGAGCCAGGTGGACGTAACCGGAGACGGCAACCCGGACGTGGCCATCACCTTCGGCCCGAGAGCCGATGCAACATACGTGGCCGGACTCTCGGGTGAACTCTCGATCGCTCGGCTGGGCAGCGGCCCTCTGCACGCCCATGTCTGGATCGTCTACGACTTCGGAATCTTCAAGCGGATCCTCCTCGGCTTCGATGGATACACCGCGAACGCAGGAGGCCTCTCGGCGAACACCACCGCCATCTTCACCCTCAAGAGCGCCCTCGATGCGCAGAGCGGCGACGTGAGCAGCATCTACAGCATCGAGCACAGCGGCCAGACGAACGCCTGGTCCCTCACCCTCGGAACCCGGGACGTCGACGTGCTGGGATCAAACCGGAATCCCATCGACGCCGGCCTGCGGTTCAGTCCAGTTCCCGGCGCAATGTCGGGCGACGTCGACTTCCTGGCGGGCATCGATGACACGACCGGCGCCCTGGTCCGAGGTCTGCATTTCGTCGGCACCATCACGACCCCACCGCCGGGTCCGGCGGGAACTCGCTCTGGACTGGACGCACTCGTCACCGAGACCGACACGGAAACCGACATGGTCACCAAGACGCGCGTCGTTGTGGCCGCACTGCCGGACACGATGGACGTGACCATGCGTCAGGATCAAGGAGGCGCGACAGGAAAACGACTCAGCATCGCTGTGGACAACAGCGATCCCATCTCCCGCGTGGCTGCGGCTCGCACCGTAACGACTTCAGAGAGTTCCACACAGATGTACATCTTGGTCGAACAGGTGCCGAAGGTTGCCTCATTGACGACCCTCGACAGAGGTGATCGCGGAGAGGCGACCTACACGGCGGACGGAACCGCGGAGCGCGTCGCGCTCGCCGGGTCGGAGTATTCGGCTGAAGGCGATCTCAGCCACGGCGTCAGTCTCGCAGCCGTTGACCTTCCCCAGGGACTGAGCACGGCGGAGTGGGGGGCAACGCTGAGCGGCGCGACGAGCGCGTTGCAGGCCCACTACCGGACGCCTGCTCCGATCGCGAAGGCGGATGTGGCGATCTTCAGAAGCGCCGGCCAGATCGCGGTGGTCGGAAACGCAACCGGGCTACCGACGGAACTTGACGCCGACCTCGATTTCGAAGAGAAGCAACTGGACTTGGTTGCAAACGCTCCCGTGGGATCGATTCGTTTCTCCGGGTCTATCTCCGGCAAGAAGCTCTACGTTCCATCATCGCAACACGCCACGGCTATCATCGATGGGACGGGATCATCCGTAAGCGCCCACGTCACGGGCTTTCGTGAAGCCCACGCCATCTTCGGAGACGGCGAGGTGACGGTCGATACCGATGTGAGCCCGGGCGGCCAGCCCTTCCTCGTCGCGGCACGGCTGGACCGGGACTATGCCTCGGCAAACCTCGCCGAGCTTCCGGCAATCACGCACGTGAACGTGAGTCAGAGTGCCCTCAAAGCCCACTACAAGGCCAGTTCCACGATTAGTAAGCTGTCGTTCTTTGCCAACAAGGCCGTGAACGGCCCGACCATGGAAGGGCATCTCACCGACGTCCCCTCGGAAGTAAGCATCACCGGTCAGCTCGGCGATCCAACGAAGGTGACCTACGCAGCCAACGGGACGCTGGGGAGCGGGGACTTCCTCTTCAACTCCTCCGCTATCGCCACGGATACCAGCGGGACACGCCTGTTCGGAACCGTGTCGGATCTGCCGACGACCGTCACCGCGATCGTCGATCTCGCCGGGAACACGATCGACGTAACCGGCAGCGAACCAGTCGGCTCGCTGACCGCAGTCTTCACGCGAAACGGCGGCCAGGCCCACGTGCCCAGCACCCAGCACGCCACCTTCATTCAGGTCTCGGAAGGCGATGACGCTCCGCGCGTTGGAGCCAGCGTCAACGTCCAAGGTTTCCTATCCGCCAAAGGCGAGTTTGCGAACGGCGTTCTGGACGGGCGGCTCGAGGTCCGACCGGGTGGTCAGATCTTCAGATTCCTCGGCTCGATCGACGGCACGCTTGGCTATACAACGTTCGACGGGCTCCCCGAATCGACGCACATCAACGTGAACATCCCCGACGCGCACGCCCTCTACGAAGGCGACCCGGCGCCCGGCCGGATCACCGGGTACGGAAGCAAGGCTGGGCTCGGCACCATGCAAATCGACCTGCGAGACGTGCCTACCCGAATCGACGTCGATGTCAATCCGACAGACCCCGAAGGGCCGAAGATCACCTACACCTCTGTGGGATCGCTGGGAACGCTATCGGCCGTGTACTCTCCCGACGTCCTGACGGGCGAGCCGCCCGCCGATTCCGGCCGGTTCATCGGCATCACCGCACACGAGTTGCCGGAAGCCGCCACGGCGACGGCAACCGTTGATAGCGGCGGACGCATCGTCGATTGGAATGCGAGCGCCCCCGTCGGCGACGTGACGGTCCGCACCCGCAACTTCCCGATCGCCGGCGCCTCCGGATACGCCGACATCGACTCCGTCCCGGCACATTGGAAAGCGACATACACGAAGACCACGGTCGAGCTGTCCGGCATCTCTGGACCGATCGGGACCGCGGCGGTAGCCTTCAGCAACGACGAAGCCCCGCGGCTACCGACCGGCTATGGGATTCGCTTTCACACCGAGTCCACACAAGGATTGTTCAACTTAGGACTTCGCGTCAAGAACGTCGGCCTTGCCAAGTACTACCACACCGACAAGGAGTTGAAGATCGAAGGAAGCGCCGACCTCGACGGTGCCGGCTTTGGCGTCGACATCGACGCTGCCTTCCCGGCGGACGAACACGGCGCGTCCGACGAGATCACCATCAAGGCGATCGGAACCGTATCTCGCTTCCCATCATCGTTCCACGTGGCCCGTCAAGATAAGGTGACAACGTATACTGCCGAGGAAGCGATCGACCTCAACCTCGAGGTCGCCGCCGGCTGGACGGCCGCGCTGAACAAGATCGACCCGCCCGATTGGTACCACGGCGTCTCCGTTCGCGACGCAGCCTGCGAATCGACGGAAGGTTGCCGCACAGACGTGGACAACCTCTGCGAGCAAGGACCCGAAGTAGACGAGTGCCGCGGATTCAAGTCGCGTATCCAGATCTGGGGACTGGCCAAAAGCATCAAAGTGGACCTCAACAAGGAAACGGATCCCGCCAACCCGACCATCACCCCGCTGCGCATCACCGCCTTCAGCCCGCCCGCCGAGCACAACTATTTGGAGCTCTATCTCGACGTGCATCACCTCGCGGACAGACCCGAAATGTTCCTCAGACAAAGAGAAGTCCCGTCACCGGTGTCCCTCGTCTTCGGACCCTTCGTCGTCGATGGCGGCCCGGATGAGCAAGAGCCGCTCCACATTCACGCCGAAACCCACCACAGCGCATCGATGGGTCCGCTCTCGGGGGCCGTGTCCGGAATCGACATGGCCAGCCGGGACGGGAAGGTGGCCTTCAAGGGCGATCTCGATTTCAACGTCAGCAGCGTGCCGGCCACGCTGATCCTGGATGCAGCGTTCGGGGAGCCGAGCAGAATCCAGGTCGGCACTTCCAGCCCCGTGGTCCGAGTCGCCGTGTTGGCGAACGGCGAGTTCACCTACACGCCCGGGAACGGACCACCTCAGGTCATGCCCAACAAATCGGCGAAGTTGCTGCTCCAGAACCTCCCGGCAAGCCTCGGTCCGGACGGGGGCCCGCAGATCTCGGCAACCATCTCGCATCCACCCTCGCTCGAGAAGCCGGAAGGCGACGATCCCCTCATCGAACGCTGCGATGGGTGGTCCCCTCCAGAGACGCCGACCGGGTCGGAGTCTGGCCGCGGCGCGGACGGTCTTCCGAAGGTTGAAGTTTCCGCGCCAGAAGATGGCTTGACGTTCTCCGCCGAAATCGACGACATCTGGGTCCGATTCGGCGGTCAGTTCGCTGACGTGACGCTCCAGGGGGTTGCGCTCGGCCTCGAAGGCTTGACCAGGCACACGTTGGTTGAGCCGATGCGACATGCAGCCGGCCTAAGGGTCGTCGCCGACGGTCAGCAGCCCTTGGCCACAGCCGACAAGATCTGGATGCGCACCGACTTCGATCTTCGCATCCCGTGCCTTGAGTTCGATAAGGGCGATGGCGCGATTCGCGTCAAGGGACGGCTCGACGACACGCGAATCAGGATGAGGGGACTTCGCATCGAGATGAGAGACGTCGGCCATGTGACGCTCAGCGCAGGTGCCGGCTACCTTGCCTACGGCGTGGAAGGTCGTTATGGATCCTTCGATTTTCGCGCGCCGGACATCGCAGCAACCGCACACGCCCAACTTGAGCGTGCGATGCGTCGCGGCTTCGGTTTCGGGGGACCGCTGCCGGGATGGTTCCATCAGACCTTCAACCTCGACAGCCCGGACGATCCCAACGATCCGGACGACTTGGAGCAAGGCTGGCACGACCTTTATGCGCACGAACTGTCGGACAGCCTGCGCGGCTCGAACGTATCGATCTGCCCGCAAGTCGTGCGCTGGGTGCCAGGAGTATGTAGCTACGGAATCTCAACCAGACCGGGCCTGACGGGCATCCGGAAGAACGGCGTCCACTTCGACGGTGACCCGCAGAGCAACAAGAAGAACGTCTTCACATTCATCGACCCTGGAACCAGCCCAGTCTACCGGGCATTCCTGGAGCCGGTGACCGTCCAGCTCCTGACGCCGCCAGGTTTCGAGCGGCAAGTCTGCATCCGAAGAGCTGGGGTTGATTGGCCATGCTACAACCCATGATCGGTGATCTAGCACCGGGAAGACGACGCATGATTCTGCGCGGTCTCGTGTTACTCGTCGCGCTGACCCTGACGCTCTCGAGCTGCAGCGTGTGGAACGCAGGGCTTGAAAAACCCCAGATCAAGGGCGACTTCGAATACGACCTTGCCCCAGAATGCCGGCAGCGACCAACCGCCCAGCTATGCGACGACCTTCTGAAGCAACTGTCAGAGGTTCGACTCGAATTTCCCAGCACCCGCGAGGTTGGCATCACAAGAGTAGGGCCAACTGGCGACGGCCGATACCTCGTCACGGCAACCCTGATGATCACGGCGGGCGACCCCGAACTCAATGCCCGGCATTACGAGATGTGGCTCCCGGAGCGTGGATGGACCAGGGTGGAGTCTCCCCTGCTTCACCAACGCTGGAGCGGGACCGATTCGCGCGCGGGATGGCTTCTTGATCTCGCCTTCACCGCCGAAGGCGATGGTACGAAGCTGGCCGTGTCCATCTTCGCCCCATCCCCCAAGGCGAGTTGATGGTCGTTCCTCGAGAACGACTTCCCACAGCCCCGTCGACGTCGGCCACAGCCGACAGGATCTGGATGCGCACCGACTTCGATCTTCGCATCCCATGCCTTGAGCTCGATAAGGGCGATGGCGCGATTCGAGTCAAGGGACGGATCGACGACACGCGAATCAGGATGAGGGGACTTCGCATCGAGATGAAAAACGTCGGCCATGTGACCCTCACGGCAGGCGCTGGCTACCTCGCCTATGGTGTCGAGGGTCGCTACGGCACCTTCGACTTGATAGCCCCGGACATCGCGGCGACCGCACACGCCCAACTTGAGCTTTCAATTCATCGCGGCTTCGGTTTCGGGGGAACGCTGCCGGGATGGTTCCATCAGACCTTCAACCTAGACAGCCCGGACGATCCCAACGACCCGGACGACTTGGAGCAAGGCTGGCACGATCTTTATGCGCACGAACTATCGGATAGCCTTCGTCCATCGAAGCTATCCTTGTGCCCCCAAGTCGTGCGTTGGGTGCCAGGAGTATGTAGCTACGGAATCTCAACCAGCCCCGGACTGATGAGAATTCGCAAGAACAGCGTGCACTTCGACGGTGTTTCCGACGGTCTCACCGACACGAGGAACGTCTTCACCTTCATCGACCCTGGCAGCAACAACATTTTCAAGGCGTTCCTTGAGCCGGCGACAGTGTTGCTGTCCACGCCTCCGGGCTTCGAGCGGCAAGTCTGCATCCGAATCGCTGGGATTGATTGGCCATGCTACAACCCATGATCGGTGATCTAGCACCGGGAAGACGACGCATGATTCTGCGCGGTCTCGTGTTACTCGTCGCGCTGACCCTGACGCTCTCGAGCTGCAGCGTGTGGAACGCAGGGCTTGAAAAACCCCAAAACAAGGGCGACTTCGAATACGACCTTGCCCCAGAATGCCGACAGCGACCAACCGCCCAGCTATGCGACGAGCTCCTGTCCCTACTATTGCAAGTCGAGAGCGAATTCCCTTCTACACTTCCGAAGGGAGTCATACGGGTCGGGCCAACTGGCGATGGCCGATACCTCGTCACGGCAATCCTGATGATCACGGCGGGCGAACCGGAATTCATTGCCCGGCACTACGAGCGCAGGCTCCCGCGACAGGGATGGACGAGGGTGGAGTCACCCCTGGACCATCAACGCTGGAGCGGGACCGGATCCCGTGAGGGATGGCTTCTTGATCTCGCCTTCACCGCAGGGGAGGAGGGCACGAAGCTTGAGGTGGCCATCTTCGCCCCAGCCCCCGAGAGTAGTTAAGGCGCCGCGCTTCCCCCATGAGCCCAAGGTTCGGTAGCATCCGAACGGGAGGTGATTGAGACCGTCTTTCTGGATTGGGGGTTGGCGTTCGGGACCGGCGTGCTGTTTGCCATCGCGGGCCGGAGTGAGATCGCCGCAACCTCGCAGCGCATCCGGACGCGCGCGTTCCGGTGGGGTTTCGCGTACCTGCATCTGGGTGTGCTGTCGATCTCGCTCACGCTCTACGCGCTCAACCCCGACTGGATGTGGATGTACTGGGTGGACCCGCGGGCGCTTCCCGCCGGCATCCAGGCGCTCGCGTTCGTGATGTACGAGGTCTGCTTCGTCGCCGGCTTCCTGCTGGCCGCCGAACTCGCGCGTCGCAGCGGATGGCTCCTCGCCGGCATCACCGCGGCCGCGATCACCACGCTCGAGATCACCGCGCGCACGCGCCTGTTTCGGTTCGGAACGATCGACGAGTTCCGGGCCGGCACGGCCGCTCCGGCGATCGGGACGAACCCGCTGACCGTGCAGACCGAGTTCTGGCTGGTCGCCGTCGCGGGGCTGATCTCACTCGCCGCAATGGCGCTTCTGCTGGTGCGGCTCGCTCGCCGGAATGCGGAGGCCGCTTCCCCGTCCCGGGCGTAGACTCGCTCCCCGTGAACGCCATCGAGGCCGCCGGCCTGATCAAACACTACGGCTCGTTCGAAGCCGTCCGCGGCATCGACTTCACGATCGCGCAGAGGGAATGCTTCGGATTCCTCGGCCCGAACGGCGCGGGCAAGACCACGACGATGCGGATGATCACCGGCACGGCCGAGCCGACCGGCGGAACGCTGAGCGTCCTCGGTCTGCGCGTCCCCCAGGACGGCCGCCACATCCGGGCACGCATCGGCGTCGTCCCCCAAGAGAACAACCTCGACGAAGAGCTCCCCGTCATTCAGAACCTGATCGTCTATGCCCGCTACTTCGACATCCCCGCCTCGGTCGCCGCGCCCCGCGCGGACGAGCTGCTGAGCTTCGTCGCGCTGCAGGACAAGCGCGACTGGCTCGTGCCCAAGCTGTCGGGCGGGATGAAACGGCGGCTGCTGATCGCCCGCGCGCTGATGAACAAGCCGGAAGTGCTCGTGCTGGACGAGCCGACGACCGGCCTTGATCCGCAGGCCCGGCATCTGGTGTGGGAGAAGCTGCGCGAACTGAAGCGCGAAGGCGTGACGCTGGTGATGACGACGCACTACATGGACGAGGCCTCGCAGCTCTGCGACCGGCTGGTGATCATGCACGAGGGCCGGATCCTGATCGAAGGCCGGCCGCGCGACCTGATCGCAAAGGAGATCCCGCGGCACGTGATCGAAGTGCTGGATCCGCACTTCGAGCTGCCAGTGCGCATGAACGGACTGGTGGAACGCATCGAGCATCTCGCCGACCGGGTTCTGGTCTACACCACCGACGGCGACCGGTTGCTCAAGCGCATCCGCACCGCCGCGCCCGAGCCCGACAGCGTTTGGCTCCGCGGCGCGACACTCGAAGACGTGTTCCTTCATCTCACCGGACGGGGGCTGCTGGAATGATCACGATCTTCCGCAAGCCCGACGTGCGGCTGCGCGCGGCATGGCGTCTGTGGCAGCGAAGCGCCACGATCTACAAGCGCACCTACAAGTTCAACATCCTGCCGAACTTCTTCGAGCCGTTCTTCTATCTGCTGGCGATGGGACTCGGGTTGGGCGCATATCTGACGCGGCTGCAGGGCGTCGACTACATCGACTTCATCGCGCCGGGCCTGGCGGCGTCGGCCGCGATGTTCGGCGCGACCTTCGAAGTCACCTACAACGCGTTCGTGAAGCTGACCTACGGCAAGGTCTACGACGCGATCGGCACGACGCCGCTCACGCCCGAGGACATCGCGCTCGGCGAGCTGCTCTGGGCGACGACCCGCGCGACGCTCTACGGGGTGCTGTTCATCATCGTCGCCGCCGGCTTCGGCGTGGTGCACACTCCGTTGGTGGCGCTGGCGCCACTGGGCATCGCGTTGAT
>Ga0214471_10004690_pt1 | contig 10542 bp, 8 predicted proteins | sample RVTome_5_FD_207665 | JGI IMG/M metagenome (GOLD analysis project Ga0214471, IMG submission 207665) | Soil microbial communities from uranium-contaminated site in the Upper Colorado River Basin, Wyoming, United States - RVT142D155 | ecosystem: Environmental > Terrestrial > Soil > Contaminated >... | reverse complement strand
CCTGCGGCCGCTTCGGCCCGGCGATCGCCGGCACCACGCTCGAGATATCGAGATCGAGGGTGGCCGTGAACTCCGGTTCCGGCGTCGAGGCGTCGCGCCACAGGCCTTGCGCCTTGGCATAAGCCTCAACGAGCTTGATCTGCGCCTTGTCGCGCCCGGTCAGCTCCAGGTACTTGAGATTCTCGGCGTCGACCGGGAAGTAGCCGCAGGTGGCGCCGTATTCCGGCGCCATGTTGGCGATCGTCGCCTTGTCGGCGAGCGACAGGTCGTCGAGGCCGCTGCCGTAGAATTCCACGAACTTGCCCACCACGCCCTTCTTGCGCAGCATCTCGACCACGCGCAGCACCAAGTCGGTGGCGGTGGCGCCCTCGCGCAGTTTACCGGTCAGCTTGAAGCCGACGACCTCGGGAATGACCATGGTGACGGGCTGGCCGAGCATCGCGGCCTCGGCCTCGATGCCGCCGACGCCCCAACCAAGCACGGAAAGCCCGTTGACCATGGTGGTGTGGCTGTCGGTGCCGACCAGCGTGTCGGGCATGGCGATGGTGCGCTTGCCCTCCTTCTCGGTCCACACGGTCTTGGCGAGATACTCCAGGTTGACCTGGTGGCAGATGCCGGTGCCTGGCGGCACGACGGTGAAGTTAGTGAACGCGCTCTGGCCCCACTTGAGGAAGGTGTAGCGCTCGCCGTTGCGCTCGAACTCGCGCTTGATGTTCTTCTCCATGGCGTCCGGCGTGCCGGCGAAGTCGATGGTCACCGAGTGGTCGATCACCAGATTGCAGGTCGAGAGCGGATTGATCTTCTCCGGGTCGCCGCCGAGCTTGGCCATCGCCTCGCGCATGGCGGCGAGGTCGACCACTGCCGGCACGCCGGTGAAGTCCTGCATCAGCACGCGCGCCGGGCGGAACGCGATCTCGTGGTCGGAGGTGCGCTTCTTGAGCCAGCCGGCGAGCGCCTTGCAGTCGTCGACGGTGACCGAGCGGCCGTCCTCGTAGCGCAGCAGGTTCTCGAGCAGCACCTTCAGCGAGCCGGGGAGCCGCGAGACGTCGCCGAGGCCGGCTTCCGCCGCCGCCTGCAACGAGAAATAATCGTACTCCTTGCCCCCGACCTTCAGGGTGCGGCGGGTCTTCAGGGTATCGTGGCCGGTGACAGACAAGGCTTCCTCCTCTCCCGAGTGGGTTTTGGGACCGTTCGTGGAATGATTACACATTGCCCAGGTTTGTCCATACGCCAACGAGCCGGCGCCAGGTCGCGGCCAGTCTGGCGGCCCCGCTTCGGCTTGATCGCGATCGGCCCCGGGGCGATCTCGTGGCGTTGCTGGGACGGCCCCGTTTCGGGCCACTGGCGTTGCCCGCGTCACGTTCGCGTGAGACCCGGGCGATCGATTATTTCGACTTGAGGTTCAAGGCGGTATATGGCTTTTTAGGGGTCGCGCCGACGGCCCGTTTTCGGCTCCGGGAAGCCACGCACGGCTGGCTGCGGCGCCAACGAATTGCCAAGTCGGATGAGGCGAGGCGTCCTCGGGGAGAGAGCACGATGAGCGGCCAGGCGGCAGCAGCCGGGACCCTCGATACGATCCCGAAAATTCTCGTCGAGAACGCGAGGGTGCGCGGCGAAAAGGCCGCCAACCGCGAGAAGGATTTCGGCATCTGGCAGACTTGGAGCTGGGCCCAGGTCGCCACCGAGGTACGGGCGCTGGCCTGCGGGTTGGTCGCGCTTGGCCTGAAGCCCGGCGACAAGCTCGGCATCATCGGCGACAACCGGCCGCATCTCTATTGGGCGATGGTGGCCGCGCAAAGCGTCGGCGCCGTGCCGGTGCCGGTCTATCAGGATTCGGTCGCCGACGAGATGCTGTACATCTTCGAGCACGCGGAGGCCCGCTTCGCCGTCGTCGAGAACCAGGAACAAGTCGACAAGCTGCTCGAGATCAAGGACCGCGCGCCGCACCTCGAGACCATCATCTACGAGGAGCCGCGCGGCCTGCAGCACTACGACCAGCCGTTCCTGCATCGCTATCGCGACGTCCAGGAAAAAGGTCGCGCCTTCGACGCCGCCAACCCGGGCTTTTTCGACGACGCGGTCGCCCGCGGCAACGGCTCCGACATCGCCATCATGCTCTACACCTCCGGAACCACCGGCCGGCCGAAGGGCGTGATGCTGAGCTTCGACAATATCGTGATCACGGCCCGCAACTCGACCGCCCAGGACGGCCTGACCGAGAACGATGAGATGCTGGCGTATCTGCCGATGGCGTGGGTCGGCGACAACCTGTACTCGGTCGGCCAGGCCTACGTCGCCGGATTCTGCGTCAGCTGCCCGGAAAGCACCGAAACCGTGCTCGAGGACCTGCGCGAGATCGGCCCCACCTATTTCTTCGCGCCGCCCCGCATCTTCGAGAGCATCCTGACTACCGTGACCATCCGCATGGAGGACGCCGCCGCGATCAAGCGCAAGGCGTTCCACTTCTTCATGGAGCACGCGCGGCGCGTCGGCACCCGCATCCTCGACGGCAAGCCGGTCGGACTCATCGACCGGCTTCTCTATGCGATTGGCCAAGTGCTGGTCTATGGACCGTTGAAGAACGTGCTCGGGTTCTCGCGCATCCGCCTCGCCTACACCGCCGGCGAGGCGATCGGCCCCGACATCTTCGCGTTCTACCGTTCGCTCGGCATGAACGTGAAGCAGCTCTACGGCTCGACAGAGGCGTCGGTCTATATCACCACCCAGCCAGACGGCGACGTCCGGCCCGATACCGTCGGCCGGCCCGCCGATGGCGTCGAGGTCAAGATTACCGACGAGGGCGAGGTGATGTTTCGCTCGCCCGGCGTGTTCGTTGCCTATTACAAGAACGACGATGCGACGCGGACGACCAAGACCGCCGACGGTTGGGTGCACACCGGCGACGCCGGCTACTTCACCGATGGGCAATTGAAGATCATCGATCGCGCCAAGGACGTGGGCAAGCTCAACGACGGCACGCTGTTCGCGCCGAAGTACCTCGAAAACAAGCTGAAGTTTTTCCCTTACATCAAGGAGGCGGTGACCTTCGGCCACGGCCGCGACTACGCGGCGGCAATCATCAATATCGACCTCGAGGCGGTGGGCGACTGGGCCGAGCGGCGCAACATCGCCTACACCGGCTACACCGACCTCGCCCGCCAGCGGCCGGTGTACGAGCTGGTGCGCGACTGCGTCGCCAAGGTCAACGCCGACCTCGCCAGGGACAGCCATCTCGCCGGCTCGCAGATCAAGCGGTTCCTGGTCCTGCACAAGGAACTCGACGCCGACGACGGCGAGTTGACTCGCACCCGCAAGGTGCGGCGCTCGTTCGTCGCCGACAAGTACGGCCAGATCATCAAGGCGCTTTATTCCGGCGCCGATCATTGCCCGGTCAAGGCGCTGGTCACCTTCGAGGACGGTCGCACCGCCACCATCGACGCCGATCTGCCGATCTGGGAGGCGCCGGGCGGCGCGGCGGCGGCCGCTCCGGCCCGGGCGGCGGAGTGAGGCGTTGGCATCCTCGATGAGCCCGCGCAACAAGATCGGCGACGTGCTGCTCGCCGTCGACGGCGTCAGCATCTCGTTCGGCGGCGTCAAGGCGCTCGACAAGGTCAGCTTCGACGTGCGCACCCACGAGATCCTGGCGATCATCGGACCCAACGGCGCCGGCAAGAGCTCGATGCTCAACTGCATCAACGGCTTCTACCACCCGCAGGAAGGCTCGATCACGTTCAAGGGCCAGCGGCGCAAGCAGATGCAGACCCATGTGGCGGCGCTGCAGGGCATCGCGCGTACGTTCCAGAACATCGCGCTGTTCAAGGGCATGTCGACGCTCGACAACATCATGACCGGGCGCAACCTGAAAATGAAAAAGAACTTCCTGTGGCAGGCGCTCTACTACGGTCCAGCGCTGAAGGAGGAGTTGGAGCACCGCACCGTGGTCGAGAACGTCATCGACTTCCTGGAGATCGAATCGATCCGCAAGACCCCGGTCGGGCGGCTGCCCTACGGCCTGCAGAAGCGGGTCGAGCTCGGTCGAGCGCTCGCCGCCGAGCCGGACCTGCTGCTGCTCGACGAGCCGATGGCTGGCATGAACTACGAGGAGAAGGAGGACATGGTCCGCTTCATCCTCGACGTCAACGACGAGTTCGGCACCACCATCGTGCTGATCGAGCACGACATGAGCGTGGTGATGGACATCTCGGACCGGGTGGTGGTGCTCGATTACGGCCGCAAGATCGCCGAAGGGACTCCGGACGAGGTGCGCGTCAACCAGGACGTCGTCGACGCCTACCTCGGCGTCGGCCACTGACGGCAAGGGGAAAGAGGGCCGCCGAGATGGATCTCCTGAACATCCTGTTCGTGGCGCCGTTCGTCGACATGATCGGGAACCCGCGGTTCCTGGTCGAGGTGATCGTCGGCGGGCTGTTGACGGGGGTCATGTATTCGCTGGTGGCGCTCGGTTTCGTGCTGATCTTCAAGGCCTCGGGCGTGTTCAACTTCGCGCAAGGCGCCATGGTGCTGTTCGCGGCCCTCACGCTCGTCGGCCTGCTGGAGCACGGCGTGCATGTGGTGTTCGCGCTGGCCGCCACCGCCATCGTCATGGTGCTGCTGGCGATCGCGATCGAGCGGCTGATGCTGAGCCCGCTGGTCAACCAGCCCGGCATCATCCTGTTCATGGCCACCATCGGGCTCGATTTCGTGCTGCGCGGCGTCGGGCAGATCGCCTGGGGTTCGAACGTCAAGCCACTGGACGTCGGCATCCCCGACAAGCCGTTCGAGGTCCACGGAATCCTCCTCAACTCCTTCGATTTGTACGCCGCCGCGATCGCCGCGGTGCTGGTCACCGTGCTGGCGATTTTCTTCCAGAAGACCGCCGTCGGCCGGGCGTTGCGCGCGGTCGCCGACGACCACCAGGCGGCGCTCAGCGTCGGCATCCCGCTGCGGACGATCTGGGCCATCGTGTGGTCGGTGGCGGGGATCGTGGGGCTGGTCGCGGGCATCATGTGGGGCGCCAAGTCGGGGGTGCAGTTCTCGCTGTCGCTGATCGCGCTGAAGGCGCTGCCGGTGCTGATTCTCGGCGGTTTCACTTCGGTGCCGGGCGCCATCATCGGCGGGCTGATCATCGGTGTCGGCGAGAAGATCGCGGAAATCTACTGGGCGCCGCCGTTCGGCGGCGCCATCGAGAACTGGTTCGCCTATATGCTGGCGCTGGTGTTCCTGCTGTTCCGGCCGCAGGGGCTGTTCGGCGAGCGCATCATCGAAAGGGTGTGACGGCGATGTTTTACCGCGAAGCCGGGCAGTTCAAGACGAGCTACGCCTCCGACCAGTCGATGTTCCCGATCATTCAGGACCGGGTATTCATCGCGCTGGTGTTGATCGTCGCCTACGCCGTGGTGCCGATGTGGGCCAACGAATACTGGCTGCAGGCGGTGATCATCCCCTTCATGATCTTCGCGCTGGCCGCCGTCGGGTTGAACCTGCTCACCGGTTACGCCGGCCAGCTCAGCCTCGGCACCGGCGCGTTCATGGCGGTCGGCGCCTACGCCACCTACAAGATCACCACCCATTATCCGGACATCAACATCCTGATCGTATTTTTGATGTCGGGGCTGATCGCGGCGGCCGTCGGCATCATGTTCGGTATCCCGTCGCTCCGCATCAAGGGCTTCTACTTGGCCGTCGCGACGCTGGCGGCGCAGTTTTTCATTCTCTGGCTGTTCAACAAGGTTGGCTGGTTCTTCAACAACAACCCGTCCGGCACCATCATCGCTCCGCCGCGTACCTTCTTCGGTGTCATGGTCGCCGGCCCCGAGGCGACAGCCCAGGTGCGCTATTTCGTGGCGCTGGTCTTCCTCACCGTTTTCACGGTGATCGCCAAGAACCTGGTGCGCGGCCGCGTCGGGCGTGCCTGGATGGCGATCCGCGACCGCGACATCGCGGCCGAGATCATCGGCATCCAGCCGCTGCAGACGAAGCTGCTGGCATTCGCCATCAGCTCGTTCTACTGCGGCGTCGCCGGCGCCATGAGCGTATTCCTGTGGCTGGGCAGCGCCGAGACCGAGGCCTTCGACATCAACATCTCGTTCCAGGTGCTATTCATGATCATCATCGGCGGCTTAGGCAGCATCCTGGGCTCGATCCTGGGCGCGGCGTTCATCACGCTGGTGCCGATTTTCCTCACCAACGCGCCGGCGCTGCTCAATATTCCGTTCCCAACCGATTTGTCGAAGCACATCGAGGAGATCATTTTCGGAGGGCTGATTATCCTGTTCCTGATCGCCGAACCCAACGGCTTGGCCCGGCTGTGGCAGATCAGCAAGGAGAAACTTCGGCGGTGGCCGTTCCCGTATTGACGTTACGGCCACAGCCCCCGCCGAGCGCGTTGGCGTGTCGCCGGCCGCGTGATAACGTCGAAGTCGAAAAACCAATGAGAAGCCGGCAACGGCCCGCTTAACCCAAGGGAGATTAATGTCATGAAGTTCCGCACACTTTTCCTGGGCGTCGTCGGCGCCGCCGTCGGTGTTACCGGCGTCGCCGGCGTCAAGGCTGCGTTCGCCCAAGAGCAGTTCATCCCGATGCTGGTCTACCGCACCGGCCCCTATGCGCCGAGCGGCATCCCGGTGGCCAACGGCTTCAGGGACTATTACACCCTCGTCAACAAGCGCGATGGCGGCATCAACGGCGTCAAGATCGCGTTCGAGGAATGCGAGACCCAGTACAACACCAAGCTTGGCGTCGAGTGCTATGAGAAACTAAAGGGCAAGGGTCAGACCGGCGCGTCGCTCATCAATCCGTATTCGACCGGCATCACCTATCAGTTGGTGCCCAAGGCGCCGGTGGACAAGGTGCCGATCCTTTCCATGGGCTACGGTCAGACGGCGTCCGCCGACGGCCGCGTGTTCGAGTGGGTGTTCAACTTCCCGACCACGTACTGGAGCCAGGCTTCCGCCTTCATCAAGTACGTTGCCCACGAGGAGAAAGGCTACGACAAGTTGAAGGGCAAGAAGATCGTCCACATCTACCACAACTCGGCCTACGGCAAGGAAGCCAACCCGACGCTAGAAGCGCTGGCCAAGCGCTACGGCTACAAGCTGACGCTGCTCGCCGTCGACCATCCGGGCCAGGAGCAGAAGGCGACGTGGCTGCAGGTGCGCCGGCTCAATCCGGACTGGATCTTCATGTCCGGCTGGGGCGTCATGAATCAGGTCGCGGTCAAGGAAGCCGGCGGCATCAACTACCCGATGGAGAAGTTCGTCGGCAACTGGTGGTCCGGCACCGATGCCGACGTGAAGCCCGCGGGCGTGGGCGCCAAGGGCTACAAGTCGGCGACCTTCCACGGCGCCGGCGCCGGCTTCAAGGTGCATCAAGACATCATAAAGCACGTCTACGGCGGCGACGCCGCCAAGGCGAAAGAGAACAACATCGGCGAGGTGCTTTACAACCGCGGCGTCGTCAACGCCATGTTCGGGGTTGAGGCAATCCGCACCGCCATGAGCAAGTTCGGCAACAAGCCAATGACCGGCGAGCAGGTGCGTTGGGGCCTCGAGAACCTGAACGTCACCAAGGCGCGGCTTAAGGAGATCGGCATGGACGGCTTCACCGCCCCGGTGAAGGTGTCGTGCGCAGACCACGAAACCGGCGGCCCGGTGCTGTTCCAGCAGTGGGACGGCAACCAGTGGAAGGTCATCGGCAAGCCGTTGGCGCCGATGGTGGACGTGGTGCGGCCGATGATCGAGAAGGCGGCCGCCGACTACGCCAAGGAAAACAAGATCACGCCGCGCAGCTGCAAGTAGACCATGACGTCGCAAAGCGGACGCAAAGAAGCCGCGGCGACCGACGCGGCCCGGTCCTTCCTGACGGTCAACAACATCGAGGTCATTTACGACCACGTGATCCTGGTGTTGAAGGGGGTATCGCTGCAGGTTCCCGAGGGGGGCATCGTCGCCCTTCTCGGGGCCAACGGCGCCGGCAAAACGACGACGCTGAAGGCGATCTCGAACCTGCTCCAGGCCGAGCGCGGCGAGGTCACCAAGGGCTCCATCGAATGCATGGGCGAGCGGGTCGACCGCCTCAGCCCCAACGACTTGGTGCGGCGCGGCGTCATCCAGGTGATGGAAGGTCGCCACTGCTTCGAGCACCTGACGGTCGAGGAGAACCTGATGACCGGAGCCTACACCCGCCGCGACGGGCGGGCCAAGGTCCGTGCGGACCTGGAAAAGGTCTACCACTACTTCCCGCGCCTCAAGGAACGCCGCGACGCGCAGGCCGGCTATACGTCTGGCGGCGAGCAGCAGATGACCGCCATCGGCCGCGCCTTGATGGCGAACCCGAAGATGATCCTTTTGGACGAGCCCTCGATGGGCCTCGCCCCGCAACTGGTCGAGGAGATCTTCGAGATCGTCGAGACTCTCAACAAGAAGGAAGGCGTCAGCATCCTGCTGGCCGAGCAGAACACCATGGCGGCGTTGAAGGTCGCCGACTATGGCTACATCCTCGAGAACGGACGCGTCGTCATGGACGGCGAGGCCGAGGACTTGCGCGAAAACGAGGACGTCAAGGAATTCTATTTGGGCCTCAGCTCCAGCGGCCGCCGCAGCTTCCGAGACGTCAAGCACTACCGGCGCCGCAAGCGCTGGCTGTGACGGGCCTAGGGGCCGGCGGGCGATGCTCGACAGCGAGTATTACGACGAGCTGGAGATCCGCGATCCCGAGGAACGCGAGCTGCAGCTGTTCGAGGCGTTCGGCCGCCACCTCGCCGCGGCGCGCGCGGATGCTCCCTATTTTGCCGAGTTGTTCAAGGGCGTCGGCGCCGGCGACGTGAAGACCCGCCGCGATCTGGAAAAGCTGCCGATCACCCGCAAGTCCGACCTGCACGAGCTGCAGAAAAGGAACCCGCCGTTCGCCGGCATGACGACGGTCGCGACCACCAACCTCAGGCGCATCTACCAGTCGCCGGGACCGACCTACGACGTCGAGGCCGCCGGCAAGGACTGGTGGGGTCTCGGGCGGTCTCTGTACGCGGCCGGCGTGCGCCCCGGCGACATCGTCCACAACTCGTTCTCCTATCACCTGACGCCGGCGGCGATGATGGTGGAGGGCGGCGCCGAGGCGATCGGCTGCGCGGTGATCCCGGGCGGCACCGGGCATACCGACCAGCAGGCGCAGGCGATGGCCCATATCGGCGCAACCGCCTACGCCGGGACGCCGTCGTTCCTGAAGATCCTGCTCGACCGCGCGGGCGAGCTCGGCCTCGACGTGTCGAGCGTCACCAAGGCGATCGTCGGCGGCGAGGCATTGCCGAAGGCGCTCAGGGACGAATTTGCCGCCCGCGGCGTCACCGCGCTCAACAGCTACGCGTCGGCCGACCTCGGGCTGATCGCCTACGAATCGAAGGCGATGCAGGGCCTGATCGTGGATGAGCGCCTGATCATCGAGATCGTGCGCCCCGGCAGCGGCGAGCAGTTGCCCGCGGGCGAGGTCGGCGAGGTCGTCGCCACCTCGCTCAATCGTGAATACCCGCTGATTCGCTTTGCCACCGGCGATCTCTCCGCGGTGATGCCGGGTGCGAGCCCGTGCGGGCGCACCAACGTGCGGCTCAAGGGCTGGATGGGCCGCGCCGACCAGACGACCAAGGTCAAGGGCATGTTCGTGCATCCGGCGCAGGTCGCCGAGGTGGTGAAGCGCCACCCGGAGATCGCCAAGGCGCGCCTGGTGGTCGAGCAAAAGGACGGCCACGACGTGATGACGCTTCACTGCGAGACCGGCGACGAGGGCGCGGCGCTGGCCGAATCGGTGGCCGAGACGCTGACGGCGATCACCGGGCTTTCCGGCGCGGTCAGGCTGATGAAGCCGGGCGGCCTCGCCAACGATGGCAAGGTGATAGAAGACAAACGCAGGCTCGGCTGAGGCATGCCACCCGGGACGCCCGGGTTCGCCGTCCCGTTCCGGCGCGGGCCGCGGGTTTCCGCTCTTGCCGGCCCCTTCCAGCCGCCCCGTTCGGCGCGCTTTTCCGCGGCCTCCGGCCGCCCTGGCGCGCCACTACAATTCCTTAAGCTGCACATAAATTCGCCACATTTGCCGGCTGTAATGCCGGCCATAGACCTCCTCGTCTATAAACCAGAGACCCCCTCTCTGGTCCCCCTATCGGCATCCATGTATGCCGAAACTCAACGGCCGGACCGGCAACGGACCGGCCGTTTTTTTTCGCCGCCGCCGTGACCAATGCCGGGCGATTCTTCTTTTTCCGGGCGAAGTGCGATAGGTTGCCCCGGCGCGCGGCTCAAGCCGCTCCGGGAGCCCCGATTGACCCGTTTCTCCGGCCACCATCTGGTTTGTTTCCGCGGCGAGCGGACGGTTTTCGAGAACCTCGACTTCGACCTCGGCGACGGCGGCGCGCTTGTGCTGCGCGGTCCTAACGGCTCCGGAAAGTCGAGCCTCCTTAGGTTGATGGCCGGGCTGGCGCGGCCCTTATCGGGGGCGCTCATCTGGGACAACGAGGCCGTGGCCGACGACGCAGAAGCGCACCACCGCCGCCTGCAT
>Ga0214471_10004689_pt1 | contig 10543 bp, 8 predicted proteins | sample RVTome_5_FD_207665 | JGI IMG/M metagenome (GOLD analysis project Ga0214471, IMG submission 207665) | Soil microbial communities from uranium-contaminated site in the Upper Colorado River Basin, Wyoming, United States - RVT142D155 | ecosystem: Environmental > Terrestrial > Soil > Contaminated >... | reverse complement strand
CCGCCGCGAGTTGATGCCCGAGGATCTCGCGGTTGGTCGCATTGTCATCGACGATGAGCACCCGCAGCCCCGACACCTGCTGCGGCGCTCCGGCAGCGGCCGCGGCGCCACCGGGCTGCCTCGCCAGCCGAAGTTTGAACCAGAAGGTCGAACCCACCCCCGGCGCGCTTGTCACGCCGATCTCGCCCCCCATCTTCTCCACCAGTTGCTTGCAGATCGATAATCCGAGCCCGGTACCGCCATATTTGCGACGGGATTGCCCCTTCGCCTGGGTAAATGCCTCGAAGATGCGCTCGATCTGATCTTCCGCGATGCCGATTCCGGTGTCGTTCACCTCGAACCGGAGCAGCACCGCTTCCGCGGTCTCTTCGATTGCCGCGACACGCACCACCACCTCGCCGCGGTCGGTATACTTGATCGCGTTCCCCACCAGATTGATCAGTACCTGGCGCAGCCAGATGGGGCTGCCCTGCACCTGCGTGGGCACCGCGGCGGGTATCAGCCCGTTGAGATCGAGTTTCTTCCGGCGCGCCTCCTCGGCCAGGGTGTCCGCGACCTCCTCCATCAGTTCCCGCAGGTCGAACGGGCGGGTCCGGAGTTCAACCTTCCCTGCCTCGATCTTGGAGAAATCCAGAATATCGTTGATGATGGACAGCAGCGCGACACCGGACCGATGCGCGGTCTCCGCAAATCTGCGCTGCCTCGCATCCAAGGCGGTGCCCAACAACAGCTCGGTCATCCCCAGCACCCCGTTCATCGGCGTGCGGATCTCGTGACTCATCGTCGCCAGAAATTCGCTTTTCGCGCGGCTGGCGGCCTCGGCCGCATCGCGCGCCTGGCTCAGTTCGCCGGTACGCTGCTCGACCAGCGCTTGCAGGTTGTCCCGGTGATGCTGCAATTCGGCTTCCGCGCTGCGCCTCTGCTCGACCTCGACCTTGAGCCGATCGTTCTGCTGCCTCAACGTATTCGACATGAGCTGGCTTTGCAGCGAAACCGTGAGCGCCATGCTCATAATGAGCAGCGTCACCACCGCGATCGCCCCCGCGAGCGGTACCGGATCGAGGCCGCTCGCCGCCGCCGCGGTCTCGCCTGTGGACACGCAGACCGTCGCGTACATGCCGGTGTAGTGCATCCCCGCAATCGCCACCCCCATCACCAGGGCAGCCAGCACCTTGCTGAGCAACCCGGTGCCCCCCAGCCGGAACACCAGCCAGATCGCTATGGTCGAGCACACGATCGCGTTGACGATGGAGAGCAGCCACGGCGCGATGTTGTACATCACCAGCGCATCGAGGCGCATGGCGGCCATGCCGGTGTAGTGCATCGTGCCGATCCCCGCGCCCATGATCGCGCCACTGACCAGAAGACGCCGCCACGACAGGGCACCGCGCGTAACGATATAGAGGGCGAAGCCGGACGTCACGATTGCCGCGACCATGGAGGCCAGCGTCGTCACGGGCTCGTATCGGACCGGGATGGGAAGCTGATAGGCGAGCATCGCCACGAAGTGCATTGACCAGATGCCGGCGCCCATCGCGAATGCACCGCCGGTCAGCCAGGCGGCGGCCCGCCGCGGTTCGGCGCGGAATTCGCTAACCCGCCCCGCAAGGTCGATCGCCGTATAGGCCGCGAGCGATGCGACGATGTAGGAGAGCACGACCAGCCCCGGATCGTATGTGGCGGGGAGCGCGCGTCCCGGGAGCGGCCCTGTCACGAACAACAGCAGGTCGTTCATCGCGTCCTCTTTTCCTGAAGAACGATCGTCTTCAAGCCGTGTTAACGAGCCTTGACCCGCATGAACGCCTCCTCCCAAGAGACCGGCAAGCCATCATGCCATCTGCGCAAGACAGACGCAATCCGGGCAGGAGACGCTTTCCTCGATTTCTGCGTTGTCTTTTCCGTTCCCGGCGACACCGCAGATGGCGCCAACCTCGGTGAAGGCGCACCGCGACATGGATTGAAGCGAACCGGCTAAATTACTCCGCGGCGCTTGAGATCCTGCTGCTGCTCTGCACTGAAACCCAGCGCCCCCAGGATCTCCGCGGTATGCTCGCCGAGTGCGGGGCCCAGCGATTTCGTTTCACCGGGCGTTTCGGACAACTTGGGTACGATGGCGGGAAGCCTGACCGGCTTGCCATCCGCCAGCCTGAACTCCTGGATCATCTCGCGCGCCCGGTAATGCGCGTCGGCGGCGATGTCGGCAATGTCGTAGATCTTGCCGCTCGGCACCTCTGCCTTTTCCAGCACGCCGAGCACGTGCGCGAGGTCATGCTGAGCGACCCACTCGCCGATCACCTGTTCGATCTCCGCGGTGCGCGCGACCCGTCCGTCATTGTGCGCGAGCGCCGGGTCCGCGGCGAGATCGGCGCGCCCGATTGCGCACATCATGCGCCTGAAGATGCTGTCCGCATTGGCGCCGATTACCACGTATTTGTGATCGCGAGTGAGATAAGTATTGGAGGGAACGATCCCCGGAAGCGATGCGCCGCTCCGCTCTCGGATGAAACCGTACAGGTCGTATTCCGGCAGCACGCTTTCCATCATGTTGAACACCGCTTCGTAGAGCGCAACATCGATGTACTGGCCGCGTCCGCCGTTCACGTTACGGTGATGCAGGGCCATCAACGCCCCGATCACGCCGTGCAGCGCGGCGATCGAGTCGCCGATCGAGACGCCCACGCGCACCGGCGCCCGATCGGGGTAGCCGGTGACATACCGCAATCCGCCCATCGATTCGGCGATAGCGCCGAATCCCGGCCGGTCGCGATACGGCCCGGTCTGGCCATAACCGGAGAGCCGGACCATGACGAGGCCCCGGTTGAGCGCGGAAAGCGCCTCCCAGCCGAGCCCCCACTGCTCCATCGCGCCGGGGCGGAAGTTTTCCACCACGATATCCGCATCCTGGACGAGCTTGCGCACGATTTCCTGCGCCTCGGGCATTTTGAGGTTGAGCGTGAGCGACTTCTTGTTGCGCGCCTGGACGTACCACCAGAGCGACGTGCCCTGATAGAGCTTGCGCCATTTGCGCAGCGGATCGCCGCCATCGGGCGCTTCGATCTTGATCACTTCCGCCCCGAATTCGGCAAGCAGGCGCGCGCAAAACGGACCGGCAATGAGCGTCCCGAGTTCGATCACCCTGATGCCCTGCAGCGGCTGGGGTTTGGACATGATGATACGGAGAAAAAGGTTTGGCCGCTGGGATGTGGAGTATAGAATCCAAAGCGGCAATGGCCAAGCGTTCCTTATTTTCCCTTCTTTCCGAGCAGCCATGGTGGGTCTCGCTCCTGGTCGCCATGGCGCTTTTCGCCGCCGCGCAATTCGTTTTCCCGCCGGTGGCGCCGTTCGTTGCACTGCCCTTCGCCGCGATCGCAATCTATTTCGCCTGGCAACAACTGCGCGGCATCTCGCACGCCACGGCGCGGGAGCGGCTCGCCGCGGTGCGGGCGATGCCGTGGGAGGCCTTTGCACTGCTTGTGAGCGACGCCTATCGCCGGCGCGGTTATGTCGTCGAGGCGGTGCGCAACGGCGCATTCGATTTCAAGCTGAGCCAAAGGGGCCGCATTACGCTGGTGCAGTGCCGGCGCTGGAAAGTGAACCAGGTCGGCATCGGGCCGGTGCGCGAATTGTGCGATGCGCTGGACAAACATGAAGCATTCAACGGCGTGTGCATTGCCGCCGGGGAGTTTTCGGACGCCGCGCGCCAGTTTGCGGCCGGCAAACCCGTCGTGCTGTTGAACGGTCCGGCTTTGGCGGAGCTGGTCGGCAGTATGGGAAAAAAGGGTCGGCGCTGGTTCGGACGTTGACCGCAACCGCTGTGCGGTGGCCCTCCCGCAGTCGGCGATGCCGTCGGCATATGACAACACCGCCCTTCAGCCACCGCAAAATAGCAGTGCCATTATGCGCAAACCGCGCGCGCGGCGAGCCGCCCACCCGTCGGCCCATGTCGTTGCCGGGCGACAAAAAAAAATGCGCCGGCTCAGCGAGATATCCGCGACATCCCCCGCGCTGTCGCCAAGTGACGACAGTTTGCCGCCGGTCCGCATTGAGGCGGATGTCATAACAGCATGAAGTTATTTGATATTTTTGGCTGGCACGGCAAGTGCTATTGGCAGGGCAAGGACGAGATATTTGCCACGGCGAGACGACTGTTACATCGGGCTCGACATTGGCCCAAAGGATTCAGCAGGACGCTGTAAATTTCCTCCAAGCAGGGTTCCATCCCTCCCCTGTTTTCCCCCGGCCCAAGCCGGGGGTTTTTTTGTACCGCGGCGCTGTCAAGCCTGGGCTATGCGCGGGAAAAATCAGGGGTGGCTCTGAGCCAGGCAAGATAATCGGCGTACGCTTCGCGCGGGCCAAAGCGCGGCGTGAAACCGATGTCCTGCGCCATGCGTCCCGCATCCATCGGATAGCGGTCCTTGTCGGTGTACCAGATGTTGGGCTGCTCACCCTCGGCGGCAAGGCGATAGTCGAAGTCCGGATATTCCGATTTAAGCGCTTCGCACCAACCGCGGATCGGGTCTATCCATTCAATCCCGGAGGAGAGGTTATACACGCGGTGCCGCGGCGCGCGCGCGTCGATCAGCGCGACCAACCCCGCCGCAACATCGCGGCTCGGCGAGTCGCTCTATTACCTACGCCGCAATCGAACAGGATGACTTCCTCGCCGCGCCCGAGCAAAGCCTCGACCAGGTTCAGGCCCACGAAACCACCGCCACCGGTTACCAGCACCGCCACTTGTCCGCCCTGCGCTTTCCCGATGCGCTGGAGTATAAGGCACCGCAGCGGCAAGCTGATGCCGGCGCGGTGCGCTTCGTGATAGGCTTGCCGGACCCGACACTGACATTCCCTCCGGCAGTTCAGCCCGGAACGACCATGAAAGTCACCGACTCTCTCCTCACCCGTAGCGGCGCGCAGATCCTGGTCGATGCGCTGAAGGTGCACGGCGTTGACCTCGCCTTCGGCGTGCCGGGCGAGTCGTACCTCGCCGTGCTGGATGCGCTCTACGACGCACGCGATGCCATCCGGTTCGTGATCTGCCGGCAGGAAGGCGGCGCAGCCAATATGGCCGAGGCCTACGGCAAAATGACCGGGCGCCCCGGAATTTGCTTTGTCACGCGCGGGCCCGGCGCGGCCAATGCTTCGATCGGCGTTCACACCGCTTTCCAGGATTCCACGCCGCTCATCCTGTTCATCGGCCAGGTCAGCAACGAGGTGATAGAGCGCGAAGCATTCCAGGAAATCGACTACCGCCGCATGTTCGGCCAGATGGCAAAGTGGGTCGCGCAGATCGACCGGGCCGAGCGCGTGCCGGAATACCTCAGCCACGCATTTCATACCGCGGTGTCGGGGCGGCCCGGGCCCGTGGTTCTCGCGCTGCCGGAAGACATGCAAACGCAGGCGGCGACGGTGCCGGACACCGGGCGCTACCAGCGGGTCGCCGCGCATCCCGGGCCGACCGAAATGCAGCGGTTGCGCGAAATGCTCGCGCAGGCACAACGGCCGCTTGTCATCGTCGGCGGCAGCGGTTGGAATGTGCAGGGTTGCGAAGACCTGAAGGCATTCGTCAGCGCCTTCAACCTGCCGGCGGGTTGTTCGTTCCGCGCGCAGGATCTGATCGACAACCGCGATCCGCATTATGTCGGCGATGTAGCGGTGGGCCTCAATCCCAAACTCGCGGAACGCATCCGCGCGAGCGACCTCCTGCTGGTCATCGGTGCGCGGCTGGGGGAGTGGACCACGGCGAACTACACGCTGGTCGAGGCGCCGCGTCCCAAACAGAAATTCATCCACGTCCACGCCGGCGCCGAAGAACTGGGGCGCGTCTACCAGGGGGACCTGCTGATCAATTCCGGCATGCCGGAATTTGCCGCGGCGGCGCGCGGGCTCGCTCCGGTAAGGACGGTATGGGACGAATGGACCGACGGCGCTCGCGAGGATCTCGAGCGGTGGCAGCAGCCCGTGTCGGTTCCCGGCCGGCTCAACCTGAGCGAGGTCGTGCATTTCCTGCGGAACCGACTGCCGCCGGAGACGATCGTCACGAACGGGGCGGGCAATTTCTCGATCTGGGTCCATCGCTTCTACCGTTACACCGGGTTTCGCACGCAACTCGGCCCCACCAGCGGCGCAATGGGTTACGCGGTGCCGGCAGCGGTTGCCGCAAAACTGGTCCACCCCGACCGGCCGGTGGTAGCCTTTGCCGGCGATGGCGATTTTTTGATGACCGGCCAGGAACTCGCGACCGCGATGCAGTACGGCCTCAGAATCGTGTTCGTCGTCGTCAACAACGGCATGTACGGCACCATCCGCATGCACCAGGAGCGCGAATATCCGGGACGCGTGAGCGGCACGGAATTGAAGAATCCGGATTTTGCAGCGCTCGCACGCGCATACGGTTTGCACGGTGAAATCGTGGAAAGCACCGCGGAGTTCGAGCCGGCCTTCGAGCGCGCGCTGAATGCGAAGACCTCGGCGCTGCTTGAACTGCGCATCGACCCGGAAGCGATCACGCCGCGCACCACGCTCTCCGCGATCCGCGCCGAGGCGCTGCGAGGCAGGAAATCATGAACCACCGCGGCCGCCGGGAACACCGGGCGAGCGCGAGTCAGAGGTCCGAGTCGAATCGGGACCGCTGATCACGCGTTCCCTTCACTGGTCATCAATATGGTTCGATATCTCAAGGAAAGCGACGTCCGCGAGCTGCTCACCATGCCGATCGCGCTGGATTGCGTCCAGCAGGCACTCAAGGCGCACGCCGAGCATCGCGCAATCGACGTCCCGCGCGCGCGCATTCATCTCCCCACGGGCACGCAACACGTGCTGCAGGCCGCTGCGCCAGAACTGAAGTTCATCGGATTCAAGTATTACTACACGCGACCGGGCGGCAAGAGCTTTTACGTGCACCTGATGAATACGGACACGGCGCGGCTCGAAGCGATCATCGAGGCAGTCTGGATGAGCATGGTGCGCACCGGCGCGGCGAGCGGTGTCGCGACCCGGCACCTCGCGCGCGAGGAGGCCAGCACCGTCGGCCAGATCGGTGCCGGGTTTCAGGCGATCGGCCAGCTCGAAGCCGTATGCCGGGCGCGAAACATCCGTTCGGCGCGGGTGTTCGCGCGCGACCGGGAGCGGCTCGAAACGTTCTGCAAGACGATGTCGCGCCAGCTTGACCTCGACGTGTCGCCCGCCGAGTCGGCGCAAGCCGCGGTCCGCGGCGCCGACATCGTGAATGTCATCACCAAGTCCGCGGTCCCGGTACTCGTGGGTGAGTGGCTCGAGCACGGCCAGCACGTCAATGCCGCTGGCTCCAACGCACTCACGCGGCGCGAACTCGATGAGGCCGCGGTGAAGAAATGCGACGTGATCACCGTCGATGCGCGCGGCACTGCCCGCAAGGAGTGCGGCGACCTGCTTCCGGCCATCGAAAAAGGCGCGTTGCACTGGGCGTCACTGGTGGAGATCGGGGACATCATCGCCGGACGCGCCGCCGGACGCACTTCGCCGCGTCAGATCAGCCTCTACGAGTCGCACGGCATGGGGCTCCAGGATCTTTATGTCGGCGCCCGGGTGCTCGCGCTCGCACGCGAGCGCGGCGTTGGCACCGATCTGCCGATCGGTGACTAAGAGTGCCTAACATAATGAACCGCGTGGTGCGCTATCACGAATTCTGCCGCGGGTGCACGCTCGGGCGGAGACACTCGCGTTGAGCGTTCCTGCTCGAATCCTCGCCTGCCTCCTGCTGGGCGCCGCAACGCCGACCCTGGCGCAAGTCGACTTCGAGCCCGAACGCGGCACGCTCGTCATTCCCCGGGACTGCCGGTTCGAACCGGACAAGGCGCGCTGCGCCGTGGACAACCGCGCCATCGAATTCTGCCGCAAAGAGAAGGACACCGGCGCCGTCCAGGTGTGTCTGCGCGCCAACCAGTCTCCGCTCGCTTGCGGGACGAAGAAGAGTTCCAGCGCAAGACAACGCTGCGAGCGCATCAATCGGATCTATCAACCCTGCAAAGGCAGACAAGGCGCGGAACTGGCAGCCTGCGTCGACCAGCGAAGAGCGCAGGAAAAGCGCAAGAAGTGACCCCTCGACTTCGTCCCCGTTCGTCTCGAGCCCGTCGGAGGGGCTCGGGGCGAACGGTATTTTGAGATAGTCCTAACGACTTACGGGAACGATTATGAACGCCATCTCGGGAAAAATCGGCTTCGTCGGCATCGGCGCCATGGGCACGCCCATGGCGGCGAACCTCGCGCAAGCGGGATACAAGCTGATGATCTACGACATCGACCCGAAACGCACCACGGACTTCGCCTCGACCCACGAGGTCGAAGTCGCGCCCAATCTGGCCGAGCTCGGCACGCGATGCGCCACCATAATCACCATGCTGCCCGATGACAAGGCGGTGTGCAAAGTGCTCTGCGGCGAGAAAGACAACTTTCAGAACTGTGCGGCGGCGAACCTCAAGGTGGGATCGACCGTGATCGACATGAGCTCCTCGTCGCCGGTCAGCACGCGCGAACTGGGGCGCTTGTTCGAAGCACGCGGCGTGAAGTTCATTGACGCGCCGGTGTCCGGCGGCGTGAAGCGCGCAATCACCGCAGAGCTCGCGATCATGGTGGGCGGCGACGGCGCCGTCCTGGAGGAATGCCGTCCCCTGTTCGCAAAACTCGGCAACCAGATCTTCCACGCCGGGCCGCTCGGCGCGGGGCACGCGATCAAGGCGCTCAATAACTACGTTTCGGCAGCAGGGCTCGTCGCCGCGTGCGAAGCCGTAATCGTGGGCAAGCGCTTCGGCCTGGAGCCGAACGTGATCGTCGACATCCTCAACGCGTCCAGCGGCATGAACAATACCACCCGGGTCAAGATGAAGCAATTCATGTTGTCGGGGGCATTCAACGCCGGCTTCACCACCGGCCTGATGGCGAAGGATCTGCGTACCGCCCTCGAGGTTGCGCGGGAAATGCACGGCCCATCGCGCCTTTCCGAACACTGCGTCGCAATCTGGAACGACGCAGAGCAGTCACTCGGTCCTGCAGCCGATCACACCGAGATTTTTAAGTATCTTGAAAAGTCAGAAGGGTAGCCTGCGCATCAAGGCAACAGCACAGTCGAACCCGTCGTCCTGCGCGCTTCCAGATCGATCTGGGCCCGTGGGCGCCGCGGGCGATGCAACGAAGGCCGCCACTGGGGCCGGAGGCTTGGCCGGTGCACGCCAGCCTGCCACTCACCTACCATCAGTTCCCGACATCGCCTGAGCGGAGCGTTTGACCTCGCGCGCCCGGGGATGCATGATTTGCCGCAACGTCCGTTACGAAGCTCCCCCGCAACGCGGATCGGACGCTGGAGCACGCGCGGGCAGCCCCGATCGCGCGCCATCGGGCGCACCGATCCGGCATCACTGCAGCGTTGCATTGGCACAGGACGCCGGCGACGGGCGCATTGATTTTCCTATATCTATCTGTGCTGTCCCCGATTATTCCGCCCCGGTGACGGTGCTCGCTGCTTGGGGAAAGCGCGCTTTGCTTGCTTCCAGATACTCGGCGCTGAGATCCATTGCAATCCAACGGCGTGCAAGTTGTTCCGACACAACGCCTGTCGTGTTTGAGCCTGCGAAGGGGTCCAAGACCACGTCATCTTCATCCGTCAGAAGCTTAATGAAGAACTCCGGGAGACTTGTGGGAAACCTGGCAGGGTGGATTTTTATCCCCAGCTCTTTACATCGCTTGGTGAACTCGTCGTTGGAAGCATTGTTACCAAACTTGAGCATAGTCTCAGCGTCCACATCTTCCACCACATTCGACGGAATCGACCCACCGGCTTCGATGCTCACGAATGATGAATTAATATGATGTCCCGATGGACGAACGGTTTCCCTAACCCCACGCTGATTTAGACGTAGCATATCCTTGCTGTACGGTTTCAAAACGTTCCTGTTATTCGCCTTCGGCCAAGGGGTCTTGGAAAACCACCACACGTACTCCACGGAGTCTTTGATTCTCACTCTCCGAACTGTCACCCATTCAGCCGGAGCGGGCATCTTAGCGGGGTTGTACCAAAAACACTCCTGTGCCAGATGAAAATTTAGCTCCTCAACTAGAGCGATCATTAGTTTGAAATGGTAGACAGATCGGGTTGGGGTTCCTGCGTTATAGCTACCGCCCACATTTAGCACAAAACTTCCATCATCTCTGAGTACGCGAAAAATCTGTTTCGCGAATTCGAGAAACCAGCTGACGTACTCATCTTTGTGTACGTTTCCGTACTCCTTCTTGAAATGAAGGGCATATGGGGGAGAAGTAAAGACAAGCTGAACTGATGCGTCGGGAAGGCGGGCCATTAGCTCGCGGGAGTCGCCCGCGAAAGCTACGCCTAACGGCGTTGTGTAGGATGGCGACACGTCCGGAAGCAGTACCCCGGTGTGGGGTGCGCTGGAGAAGTTGAGCCCGCTTTGAGCGCTTGTCTTAGCTACCACGGCTGAGACCCTTCGGCATCCGGCAGTCCATTGTGTATTATCCATAAGACCAAACTTAACTTAATAGGTTGCTATTGTCA
>Ga0214471_10004688_pt1 | contig 10543 bp, 4 predicted proteins | sample RVTome_5_FD_207665 | JGI IMG/M metagenome (GOLD analysis project Ga0214471, IMG submission 207665) | Soil microbial communities from uranium-contaminated site in the Upper Colorado River Basin, Wyoming, United States - RVT142D155 | ecosystem: Environmental > Terrestrial > Soil > Contaminated >... | reverse complement strand
CACCCATAAGCGGCGCTTGTCGGCGCTCGGCCCCGGCGGGCTCACGCGCGAGCGCGCGGGCTTCGAGGTGCGCGACGTCCACCCGACCCATTACGGCCGCATCTGCCCGATCGAGACGCCAGAGGGCCCGAATATCGGCCTCATCAACTCGCTCGCGACCTATGCGCGGGTGAACAAATACGGATTCATCGAGAGCCCCTACCGCCGCGTGGTGGACGGCAAGGTGACGGACGAGGTGGTCTATCTCTCGGCCATGGAGGAGGGCAAGTACACCATCGCCCAGGCCAATGCCGTGCTCGACGCCCAGAACCGCTTCACCGCCGATTTCATCTCGTGCCGGAGCGGCGGCGAGTTCGTGATGGCGCGCTCCGAGGACATCAACTTCATGGACGTGTCGCCGAAGCAGCTTGTGTCGGTGGCGGCGTCGCTGATCCCGTTCCTCGAGAACGACGACGCCAACCGCGCGCTGATGGGCTCGAACATGCAGCGCCAGGCGGTGCCCTTGATCCGCACCGACGCGCCCATCGTGGGCACCGGCATGGAGGACGTGGTGGCCCGCGATTCCGGCGTCGCCATCGCCGCCAAGAGGGCCGGCATCGTCGACCAGGTGGATGCGACCCGCATCGTCATCCGTGCCTCCGAGGAGACGGACCCGACGGCGACCACCGTCGATATCTACAACCTGCTGAAGTTTCAGCGTTCCAACCAGAACACCTGCATCAACCATCGTCCCCTGGTGAGGGTCGGCGACGTGGTGGCGGCCGGCGACATCATCGCCGACGGGCCGTCCACCAACCTCGGCGAGCTGGCGCTCGGACGCAACGTGCTGGTCGCGTTCATGCCCTGGAACGGCTACAACTTCGAGGATTCGATCCTGATCTCCGAGCGCGTCGTCCGCGACGACGTGTTCACCTCGATCCACATCGAGGAGTTCGAGGTCATGGCCCGCGACACGAAGCTGGGCCAGGAGGAGATCACGCGGGATATCCCCAACGTCGGCGAGGAGGCGCTTCGCAACCTCGACGAGGCCGGCATCGTCTACATCGGGGCCGAGGTTCAGCCGGGGGACATCCTGGTCGGCAAGGTGACGCCCAAGGGCGAGAGCCCGATGACGCCGGAGGAGAAGCTCCTGCGCGCCATCTTCGGCGAGAAGGCGTCCGACGTGCGCGATACCTCGCTCAGGCTGCCGCCGGGGGTGTCGGGCACCGTGGTCGAGGTTCGCGTCTTCTCCCGTCGCGGCGTGGAGAAGGACGAGCGGGCCCTTGCCATCGAGCGCGACGAGATCGAGCGGCTGACCAAGGACCGCAACGACGAGCGCGCCATCCTCGAGCGGGGATACACCGCACGCCTCAAGGATCTCCTGATGGGGCGCCAGATCGATTCGGGCCCCAAGGGCGTGAAATCCGGCGCCCGGATCACCGAGGCCCTGTTCTCGGACCTGACCCCCGGCCAGCTCCGCCAGGTCACCGTCAAGAACGAGAAGGTGATGCGCGAGGTGGAGGAGATCAACAAGCAGTTCGAGGAATCGATCGCCCGCCTCGAGGCCCGCTTCGAGAACAAGGTCGACAAGCTCCAGCGCGGCGACGAGCTGCCGCCCGGCGTGATGAAGATGGTCAAGGTCTTCGTCGCCGTGAAGCGCAAGATGCAGCCCGGCGACAAGATGGCGGGCCGCCACGGGAACAAGGGCGTGGTGTCCAAGATCGTGCCGATCGAGGACATGCCCTATCTCGAGGACGGCACTCCCGTCGACATCGTGCTCAACCCGCTGGGCGTGCCGTCCCGCATGAACGTGGGACAGATCCTGGAGACGCATCTGGGCTGGGCGTCGGCCGGGCTCGGCCGCCAGGTCGGACAGGCGGTGGACCTCTACCGCCGCTCCGGCAAGGCCGCCGAGCTGAAGCGGACCCTGCGCGAGATCTACGGCGAGAAGATCTGGAAGAGCGAGCTCGCCACCCTCAGCGAGGAGGAGCTGGCCGAGCTGGCCGCCAACGAGACCGGCGGAATCCCGGTGGCGACCCCGGTGTTCGACGGGGCCCGCGAGGAGGACATCGTGCGCATGCTGGAGCAGGCGGGGCTCGACACCTCGGGTCAGGTGGTCCTGGTCGACGGCCGCACGGGCCGGCCCTTCGACCGCAAGGTGACCGTGGGCTACATCTACATGCTCAAGCTCCATCATCTGGTCGACGACAAGATCCACGCGCGGTCCATCGGCCCCTATAGCCTGGTGACCCAGCAGCCGCTGGGCGGCAAGGCCCAGTTCGGCGGCCAGCGCTTCGGCGAGATGGAGGTGTGGGCGCTGGAGGCCTACGGCGCGGCCTATACGCTGCAGGAGATGCTGACCGTCAAGTCCGACGACGTCTCGGGCCGCACCAAGGTCTACGAGGCGATCGTGCGCGGCGACGACACCTTCGAGGCGGGCATCCCCGAGTCCTTCAACGTGCTGGTGAAGGAGCTGCGCTCCCTCGGCCTCAACGTCGAGCTGAACCAGCGCGAGTACTAGGCGCCACCCGATTCCGGCGGGCGCCTCTCGCGCCCCGCGGCCGGGGGCTCCCCGGTACGACGAGCAGGAGAAGTCGATGAACGAACTGATGAAGGTCTTTGGCCAGCAGGCCGCCGCCCCGCAGAGCTTCGACGAGGTGCGGATCTCCATCGCCAGCCCGGAGCGCATCCGCTCGTGGTCGTTCGGCGAGATCAAGAAGCCGGAGACCATCAACTACCGCACCTTCAAGCCCGAGCGGGACGGGCTGTTCTGCGCCCGGATCTTCGGCCCGATCAAGGACTACGAGTGCCTGTGCGGGAAGTACAAGCGCATGAAGTACCGCGGAGTCATCTGCGAGAAGTGCGGCGTCGAGGTCACCCTCTCCAAGGTGCGGCGCGAGCGCATGGGCCATATCGAGCTGGCCTCGCCGGTCGCGCATATCTGGTTCCTCAAGTCCCTGCCGAGCCGGATCGGCCTGCTGCTCGACATGACGCTCAAGGACCTCGAGCGGATCCTCTACTTCGAGCAGTACGTGGTCACCGAGCCGGGGCTGACGCCGCTCAAGCTGCGCCAGCTGCTGAGCGAGGAGGAGCACGTCCAGGCCCAGGACGAATATGGTGACGATGCGTTCACCGCGGCGATCGGCGCCGAGGCGCTTCGCGACATGCTCGCGGCCATCGATCTGCAGGAGGAGCACGAAACCCTGCGCGTCGAGCTCAAGGAAACCAATTCGGAAGCCAAGCGCAAGAAGCTGGTGAAGCGCCTCAAGCTGGTCGAGAGCTTCGTCGACTCCAGGGCCCGGCCGGAGTGGATGATCCTCGAGGTCATCCCCGTGATCCCGCCGGAACTGCGGCCGCTGGTGCCCCTGGACGGCGGGCGATTCGCGACCTCCGACCTCAACGACCTCTACCGCCGCGTGATCAACCGCAACAACCGGCTGAAGCGCCTGATCGAGCTGCATGCGCCCGATATCATCGTGCGCAACGAGAAGCGCATGCTGCAGGAGGCGGTGGATGCGCTGTTCGACAACGGCCGCCGCGCGCGGGTCATCACCGGCGCCAACAAGCGGCCGCTCAAGTCCCTTTCGGACATGCTCAAGGGCAAGCAGGGCCGGTTCCGCCAGAACCTTCTCGGCAAGCGCGTGGACTATTCGGGCCGTTCCGTGATCGTCGTCGGCCCCGAGCTCAAGCTGCACCAGTGCGGCCTGCCGAAGAAGATGGCGCTCGAGCTGTTCAAGCCGTTCATCTATTCGAAGCTCGAGCTCTACGGGATGGCGACGACCATCAAGGCCGCCAAGCGCATGGTGGAGAAGGAGCGGCCGGAGGTCTGGGACATCCTCGAGGAAGTGATCCGCGAGCATCCCGTGCTCCTGAACCGGGCGCCGACCCTGCATCGCCTCGGCATCCAGGCGTTCGAGCCGGTTCTCGTGGAGGGCAAGGCGATCCAGCTCCATCCCCTGGTGTGCGCCGCCTTCAACGCCGATTTCGACGGCGACCAGATGGCGGTGCACGTGCCGCTGTCCCTCGAGGCGCAGCTGGAAGCGCGCGTGCTGATGATGTCCACCAACAACATCCTGTCGCCCGCCAACGGCAATCCGATCATCGTGCCGACCCAGGACATCGTCCTCGGGCTCTACTACATCTCCCTCGATCGGGAGGGGCAGCCCGGCGAGGGCATGTCGTTCGCCAATATCGGCGAGATCGAGCAGGCCCTGGACAACGGTGTCGTCACCCTGCACACCCGTATCAAGGCGCGCTATCGCTCGGTGGACGAGGACGGCAACCCCAAGCGGGAGGTGGTGGACACGACGCCGGGGCGGATGCTGCTCTCGGAGATCCTGCCGCGCAGCCCCGAAATCGGGTTCGACGCCATCAACCGGGTCCTCACCAAGCGCGAGGTCTCGAACCTCATCGACATCGTCTATCGAAGCTGCGGCCAGAAGGAGACCGTGATCTTCTGCGACCGCCTGATGACCCTGGGCTTCGGTCACGCCTTCAAGGCCGGCATCTCCTTCGGCAAGGACGATCTCCAGATTCCGGCGGCCAAGGAGAAGCTCGTCAAGGATACCCAGGAGCGCATCGAGGAATACGAGCAGCAGTATCTCGACGGCCTGATCACCCAGGGCGAGAAGTACAACAAGGTGGTGGATGCCTGGTCCCAGTGCACCGAGCTGGTCTCCAAGGAGATGATGAAGGAGATCTCCTCGGCCAAGCCGGACGAGCCCATCAACTCGGTCTACATGATGGCCGATTCGGGCGCGCGCGGCTCCGAGGCGCAGATGAAGCAGCTGGCGGGCATGCGGGGTCTGATGGCCAAGCCCTCGGGCGAGATCATCGAAACCCCGATCATCTCCAACTTCAAGGAGGGGCTGACGGTCCTCGAGTACTTCAACTCGACCCACGGCGCCCGCAAGGGTCTCGCCGACACCGCGCTCAAGACCGCGAACTCGGGCTATCTCACCCGCCGCCTCGTCGACGTCGCGCAGGATGCGATCATCGTCGAGGAGGATTGCCGCACCAGGAGGGGCCTGCCCACCAAGGCGGTGATCGAGGGCGGCGACGTCATCGAGCCGCTGTCCGACCGCATTCTCGGGAGGGTCGTGGCGGCTAACGCGGTCGACCCGCTGTCGGGCGACGTCGTCGTCAAGGCCGGCGAGGTGATGGACGAGGAGAAGGTCGAGGACATCGAGCGCGCCGGCGTCGAGGAGGTCCTCATCCGCTCGGTCCTGACCTGCGAGAGCCGGAGCGGGATCTGCGTGAAGTGCTACGGCCGCGACCTGGCCCGCGGGACCGTCGTCAACATCGGCGAGGCGGTCGGCGTCATGGCCGCCCAGTCCATCGGCGAGCCGGGGACCCAGCTCACCATGCGCACCTTCCACATCGGCGGAGCCGCCCAGCGCGGCGCCGAGCAATCGAGCGTCGAGGCGGCGTTCGACGCCAAGGTCATCATGCACAACCGCAACACCGTCAGGGACTCGGAAGGGCGCGACGTGGTGATGGGCCGCAACTGCGAGCTCGTCCTCGAGGACGAGTCGGGGCGCGTGATGGCCCGCTACAAGGTGCCCTACGGGACCCGCCTCCTGGTCGAGGACGGCGTCCAGGTGAAGAAGGGCGACAAGATGGCGGAGTGGGACCCCTACACCATCCCCATCATCACCGAGAGCGCCGGCATTGCCAACTACGTGGACCTGACCGAGGGCGTGTCCTACCGCGAGGTGCTGGACGAAACCACCGGCATCACCTCGAAGGAGGTGATCGACTGGAAGTCCCAGCCCCGCGGCGCCGAGCTTCGCCCGCGCATCACGCTGCGCGACAAGAAGGACGAGGTGGTGGTCCTGCCCAATGGCCACGAGGCGCGGTACTTCATGTCGCCCGGGGCGATCCTTAGGGTGGACAACGGCGCCGACGTCCATGCCGGCGACGTGCTCGCGCGCATCCCGCGGGAATCCATGAAGACCCGCGACATCACCGGCGGCCTGCCGCGGGTCGCGGAGCTGTTCGAGGCCCGCAAGCCCAAGGACTTCGCCATCCTTTCCGAAACCGAGGGCCACGTCGAGTTCGGGCGGGACTACAAGTCGAAGCGCCGCATCCTGGTCCACCCCGAGAAGGGCAGCCCGGTCGAGTACCTGTTGCCGAAGGACCGGCACATCTCGGTGCGGGAGGGCGACTACGTCCAGAAGGGCGACCTGCTGATGGACGGCAATCCCGTGCCCCATGACATCCTCAGGGTCATGGGGGTCGAGGCGCTGGCCGAGTACCTGGTTCGCGAGATCCAGGACGTATACCGGCTGCAGGGTGTGCGCATCAACGACAAGCACATCGAGGTGATCATCCGCCAGATGCTGCAGAAGGTCGAGATCGTGGACCCGGGCCAAACCACCTACCTTGTCGGCGAGACGGTCGACAAGATCGAGTTCGAGGAGGCCAACGCCAAGGCCAAGGGCGAGGGGCTCAAGCAGGCCAAGGCGGTGCCCGTCCTCCAGGGCATCACCAAGGCGTCGCTCGCGACCAACTCGTTCATTTCCGCCGCCTCGTTCCAGGAGACCACCCGGGTGCTCACCGAGGCCGCCGTCTCCGGCAAGGTGGATCGCCTCGTCGGCCTCAAGGAGAACGTGATCGTGGGCCGCCTGATCCCGGCAGGCACGGGGGCGGTGGTGAACCAGCTCAAACAGCTGGCATCCCAGCGCGACCGCGAACTGGCCGCCCTCGAGGCGGAGGCCCAGGCCCGGATCGAGGCGGGCGAAGCCGGGGACGAGCAGAAGAGCGCCTGAGCGGGCTGCGGGGCGTTTCCTTGCCCGCGCCTCCTCCCCGGTCAAGGCCGAGCGCGTGGTCGGCGGGGCGGACGATCCGGTTCGACGCGGCGATGGATCGGTCCCGGCGAGACCGCATTGCGGTCTGCCCTCGATCGATTCGAATGCCGCGGTTTTTCGCGGTTTCCCGGGCAAAAACGGGGTTGACGGCGTGATCGCCCGTCCCTAGTATGCGCGCTCCTTTGGGGGGCCGGTGGTAGGGGTTCATCCTAGACGCGGCCCCGGGTTTTTGGCTCGAAACATATAGGCCCCGCGCCCGTCGGGGGCCGCCTGAGGGATCGGTAGCGAGCGGATCGCGGTGTCTGCGCATGCGCTCGTTTATTGTGGTTGATCAAGGGCTTGGCGCCTCCCGGGGCGCGGACGGAAGGTTGAGCTCCATGCCGACGATGAATCAGCTGATCAACAAGCCGCGCCGCAGGCCGGTGGTGCGCTCGAAGGCGCCGGCGATGGATTCCTGCCCCCAGAAGCGGGGCGTGTGCACCCGCGTCTACACCGTCACGCCCAAGAAGCCGAACTCGGCCCTCCGCAAGGTGGCGCGCGTGCGCCTGACCAACGGCCACGAGGTGATCAGCTACATTCCCGGCGAGGGCCACAACCTGCAGGAGCATTCCGTGGTGATGATCCGCGGCGGCCGCGTCAAGGACCTGCCCGGGGTCCGCTACCACATCATCCGCGGCACGCTGGACACCCAGGGCGTCGGCGACCGGCGCCAGCGCCGGTCCAAGTACGGCGCCAAGCGCCCGAAGTAGGGGGACCGCCGATGTCGCGACGTCACGCTGCCGAGAAGCGCGAGGTCCTGCCGGATCCCAAGTTCGGGGACCCGGTGGTGACCAAGTTCATGAACTGCCTGATGCTGGAGGGCAAGAAGTCCGTCGCGGAGAAGATCGTCTACGGTGCCTTCGACACCATCGCCGGCAAGACCAAGAACGATCCGGTGAAGGTCTTCCACGACGCCCTCGATAACGTCAAGCCGTCGATCGAGGTGCGGTCGCGGCGGGTCGGCGGCGCCACCTACCAGGTGCCGATCGAGGTGCGCGCCGAGCGCCGCCAGGCGCTGGCCATCCGCTGGATCATCGAGGCGACGCGCGCGCGCGGCGAGAGCACCATGATCGCGCGCCTCTCGGGCGAGCTCATGGATGCCGCCAACAACCGGGGCAACGCGGTCAAGAAGCGCGAGGACACCCACCGCATGGCGGAGGCCAACAAGGCCTTTTCCCACTATCGGTGGTAGTGGCGGGGACGGCAGGCGGCCACAAACAGAGAGATTCAGGAACCGGTTCCATGCCACGCACGCATCCGCTCGAGCGCTACCGCAATATCGGCATCATGGCCCACATCGATGCCGGCAAGACCACCACGACCGAGCGCATCCTCTTCTACACGGGCCGGTCCTACAAGATCGGGGAGGTCCATGAAGGCACGGCCACCATGGACTGGATGGAGCAGGAGCAGGAGCGCGGGATCACCATCACCTCCGCCGCCACCACGACCTTCTGGCGGGACCATCGCATCAACATCATCGACACGCCGGGCCACGTCGATTTCACGATCGAGGTGGAGCGCTCGCTCCGGGTCCTCGACGGCGCCGTCGCGGTGTTCGATTCGGTGGCCGGCGTCGAGCCGCAGTCGGAGACGGTGTGGCGCCAGGCCGACAAGTACCGGGTGCCGCGAATCTGTTTCGTCAACAAGATGGACCGGATCGGCGCCGACTATTTCCGATGCGTGAAAATGATCGCCGAGCGCCTGGGCGCGCGGCCGCTGGTGACCCAGCTCCCGATCGGGGTCGAGTCGGACTTCGTGGGCGTCGTCGACCTGGTGAGCAGCCGGGCCATCGTGTGGAAGGAGGAGACGCTGGGCGCCGAGTTCGAGCATCGCGAGATTCCCGCGGGCCTCAAGGTCCAGGCGGAGGAGTGCCGGGCGGCCCTGGTCGAGGCGGCCGTCGAATTCGACGATGCCGCCCTCGAGGCCTATCTGGAGGGCAACGAGCCCGACCAGGCGACCCTCAAGTCGTGCATCCGCAAGGGCACCTGTGCCAACGCCATCGTCCCCGTCCTGTGCGGCTCCGCCTTCAAGAACAAGGGCGTCCAGCCGCTCCTCGACGCCATCGTCGACTTCCTCCCTTCCCCCACCGAAGTTCCCGACATCAGGGGCGTCAAGCCCGGCAGCGAAGAGCCGGTCGTCCGCAAGAGCTCGGATTCCGAGCCCTTCGCCGCGCTCGCCTTCAAGATCATGACCGATCCCTTCGTCGGCTCCCTGACCTTCGTACGCATCTACTCGGGCGTGCTGCAGAGCAGCCAGACCGTCATGAACACGGTCAAGGGCAAGCGCGAGCGCATCGGCCGCATGCTCCTGATGCACGCCAACACGCGCGAGGACGTGAAGGAGGCCCGCGCCGGTGACATCGTGGCGCTCGCCGGTCTCAAGGACGTGACCACCGGCGACACCCTGTGCGATCCCGGCCATCCGGTGGTGCTCGAGCGGATGGAGTTCCCGGATCCGGTCATCGAGGTGGCGGTCGAACCCAAGACCAAGGGCGACCAGGAGAAGATGGGCCACGCCCTGGCGCGCCTGGCGCAGGAGGATCCCTCCTTCCGCGTCTCCACCGATCCCGAGAGCGGCCAGACCGTGATCAAGGGCATGGGCGAGCTGCATCTCGATATCCTGGTCGATCGCATGCGCCGGGAGTTCAAGGTCGACGCCAACGTGGGCGCGCCGCAGGTCGCCTACCGCGAGACCATCACCAGGCGGGTGGAGGTCGACTACACCCACAAGAAGCAGACCGGCGGCGCCGGGCAGTTCGCCCGCATCAAGCTCGTGTTCGAGCCGGCCAAGGGCCGGGGCTTCGAGTTCGTGAACGAGATCACGGGCGGGGCCGTGCCGAAGGAGTATATCCCCGGCGTCCAGAAGGGCCTCAGGGACGCCAAGGACACCGGTGTCCTGGTCGGGTTCCCCTGCATCGATTTCCGGGTGCGGCTCGTCGACGGGGCGTACCACGACGTGGACTCCTCGGTCATGGCCTTCGAGATCGCCGCCCGTGCCGCGTTCCGCGAGGGCATGGCCAAGGCCGGCCCGGTGCTGCTGGAACCCATCATGAAGGTCGAGGTGGTCACGCCCGAGGAGTACATGGGCGACATCATCGGCGATCTCAACAGCCGCCGCGGCAACGTCACCGGGATGGATCAGCGCGGCAACGCCCGGGTGGTCACGGCCAACGTCCCGCTGGCCAACATGTTCGGCTACGTCAATACCCTCCGATCCATGAGCCAGGGCCGGGCCCAGTTCACCATGCATTTCGCGCATTACGAGCAGGTGCCGCAGGCGGTGGCCGACGAAGTCCGCGCGAAGCTCGCCTGAACCATCGACACGGAGAGACGCCATGGCCAAAGCGAAATTCGAGCGGACGAAGCCGCACTGCAACATCGGGACGATTGGACACGTCGACCACGGGAAGACGACGCTGACGGCGGCGATCACGAAGGTATTGTCGGAGACGGGGGGGGCGACGTTCACGGCGTTCGACCAGATCGACAAGGCGCCGGAGGAGAAGGAGCGGGGGATCACGATCTCGACGGCGCATGTGGAGTACCAGACGGACAAGCGTCACTACGCCCATGTGGACTGCCCGGGCCACGCGGACTACGTGAAGAACATGATCACGGGCGCGGCGCAGATGGACGGGGCGATCCTGGTGGTCTCGGCGGCGGACGGGCCGATGCCGCAGACCCGGGAGCACATCCTGCTGGCGCGCCAGGTGG
>Ga0214471_10004687_pt1 | contig 10544 bp, 10 predicted proteins | sample RVTome_5_FD_207665 | JGI IMG/M metagenome (GOLD analysis project Ga0214471, IMG submission 207665) | Soil microbial communities from uranium-contaminated site in the Upper Colorado River Basin, Wyoming, United States - RVT142D155 | ecosystem: Environmental > Terrestrial > Soil > Contaminated >... | reverse complement strand
CACGTTGAGCAGGGTCATGAAGAGCAGCAGGGCCCACGCCGCACGGGAGATCGGCTCGGGCGCGGTGGCGATCGGCGGCGTCATGTGTGCTAGGATACCGAGCGAACGTTCGGTTTACAACTGGGGGGAGAGCCGCCGTTGCCGCCAGTCCCGCAGCACGAGAGATCCGAGGCGTCCATGGGGCGAACGCTCGAGGCGGCGCTGAAGCTCTTCTCGAGCCAGGGGTTCCGCGCCACCTCGATGCGCCAGATCGCGGACGAGGCGGGGCTCTCGGTGGGCAACGTCTACCACCACTTCCCGAGCAAGGATGCCCTCTTCCAGCGCCTCCTCGAGCAGTACTGGGAGCGCGTCCTGGACCCGGACCTCCGGCTCAACCAGATCTTCGCGCGGGCCGAGTTTCCCGAGGACCTGGAAGAGATGGCGTCCGCGATCGAGGAGGTCGTCGACGCCTTCCGCCCCTACATCCTGCTCATCTACGTCGACGTCATCGAGTTCCAGGGCGAGCACATCCGCGCCTTCTACGCGGGCATGGCGGGGCGGTTCCAGCAGACCTACGCGGAGCGCTTCCGCGAGCGGCAGCAGGCGGGGCAGCTCGGCGAGGTGGACCCGATGGTCGGCGTGATGGTGGCGACCCGCTGGTTCTTCTACTTCTTCACCGTGGAGAAGTGCTTCGGCGCGCCGATGCACTTCGGATTGACCCCCGAGCAGGCGATCTCGGAGTTCATCCGGCTGTTCCGCTACGGCCTCCTGCCGCGCCCCGCGACGGCGCAGAAACTCGACCGGCCGGACACCGGCCAACCACGAAGGGGGATCTCATGACTTCTCGTCAACCAGGGAGTAGTGGACTCGGCCTCGCTCTGCTTCTGCTGCTGCTGATCGGCCTGGTGCCGTGGTTGGCCGCGGCTCCGGCGCTGGCCCAGGAGGAGGAGGCGCCCGCGGCGGAGCAGGCCGCCGAAGAAGAGGAGCCCGCCGGCAGGGCGGAGGAGGAGATCATCGTCACCGCCCGCAAGCGCGAGGAAAACGTGCAGGAGGTGCCGGTCGCGGTGACCGTCACGTCCGGCGAGGTGCTCGAGGATACGGCAGCGCCGGACATCGGCGCGCTCCAGAGCTACGTTCCCAACTTGTCGATCTACCAGGGCCGCAACCAGACGACGACGCTGACGGCGTTCATGCGCGGCGTCGGCCAGGCCGACCCGCTGTGGGGGGTCGATCCCGGCGTCGGCCTCTATCTCGACGACGTCTTCATGGCGCGCCCCCAGGGCGCTCTCCTCGACGTGTACGACATCGAGCGGGTAGAGGTGCTGCGCGGCCCCCAGGGCACCCTGTACGGCAAGAACAACATCGGCGGCGCCATCAAGTACGTCAGCCGGCGCCCCACGGACGATCTGCGCGTTCAGGCATCGGTGGTCGGCGGCAGCTACAGCACCCAGGAGGTCCGCGGCCTGGTGAGCGGTGCCCTGGTCCCCGGCAAGCTGCGCGGCAAGCTCGCGGTCGCCTCGCTGCAGCGCGACGGCTTCGGCGAGAACCGCTTCACCGGTCGCGACGTCTCCAGCAAGGACAGCCTGGCGGCCCGCCTCGGTCTCGAGTGGCTGCCGACCGAGGACGTGACCGTCCAGCTCTCCGCCGATCGCACCGAGGACGACGCCGAGCCCAAGGGGTATCAGCGCCTGGCGGCCAACCAGTTCTGCCCCTTCCCGGTCTTCGGGGGGACGGCGTGTCCGCCGCTCGACGACCGCTTCGACACCCAGAGCGGCCTCGCGCCGATCAACAGCACCCGGTCCGAGGGTTACGCGCTGACGATCGGCTGGGACCTGAGCGACGCCTGGCAGCTCAAGTCGATCACCGCCTACCGCGAGAACGACAGCAAGAACAACATCGACTTCGACACCACGCCGGGCGCCATCGTCGACGTCTCCGCCACCTACTTCGACAACCAGACCTCGCAGGAGCTCCAGCTCATCTATGGCGGCGGCGGCAAGCTCAGCGGCGTCCTCGGCGCCTACTACTTCGACGGCGAGGCCGGCGGCCTGGTCAAGAACATCTTCCTCAAGGGCCTGGTGCTCGGCGGGATCCCCCGCCAGTCGTTCGGGACCACCAACGGCCGGACCCTGACCGAGTCGATCGCCGTCTTCGGCGAAGGCAGCTACGAGCTCACGGAGCGCCTGACCTTCAACCTCGGCCTGCGCGGCACGCGCGAGACCAAGCGGGGCATCGCGTTCAACGCCGGCTACGCGGACGAGACCTTCAGCCGGGTCATCGCGGTGGCCGCCGACTACGACAAGGAGAAGACCTTCACCTCGCTGGCCCCCAGGCTCGGCCTCGACTACCGCTTCAGCCCCGACGTCATGGGCTACGTCACCGCCAGCCGCGGCTTCAAGAGCGGCGGCTTCAACGTGCGCGCCCAGGCGGTGGCTTTCCCGGCCTCCGCCGAGCCGTTCGACGACGAGGTGCTCGACGTGCTCGAGGTCGGCGTCAAGTCGATCCTCGCCGACCGCCAGCTGGTGCTCAACGCCGCCGCCTTCTACGGCGAGTACAAGGACATCCAGGTGAGCACGTTCACTGCCTTCGACTCCAACGGCGACGGCACCGACGACGCCTTCTTCGGCAACTTCCTCAACGCCGGCAACGCGACCATGAAGGGCGCCGAGGTCGAGTTCGACTTCTCGCCGGCTGCGGCGCGCTGGCTCGGCGTCCAGGGCTTCGTCAGCTGGCTCGACGCCGAGCCGGACGAGTTCCTCGACGCCAATCGCGACCGCTTCGTCGATACCCAGGTCATCACCAACGCCCCCGAGATCACCAGCAGCCTCCGCCTGCGGTTCAACCACGAGGCCTTCGGCGGCCTCGCGACCGCCCTGGCCGGCGCCAACTACCGCGACGACTCGGTGCTCACCAACGAGGGCGGCCGCGACCCGCGCTCGACGGTGGCGGCACCGCGGCCGCTCCTGCCCCTGACGCAGGAGGCCTACACCACCTACGACGCCTCGCTCGCCTGGTTCTCCGGCACCGGCCGCTGGGGCGTCAAGGTCAACGGCTACAACCTGAGCGACGAGGGCTACATCACGAATGGCTACAACATCCCGGCCCTCGGCGTGGTCACCGGCTCGTACGGCGCGCCCCGCACGGTGACTGCCGGCCTCGAGCTCAACCTCTTCTGAGCCGGGCGGCCGTTCCGTGATCGACACCGGGCTCCAGGGCAAGACCGTCGTCGTCACCGGCGGCGGCGCGGGCATCGGCCGCGCCACCGCCTCCCGGTTCGCCCGCGAGGGCTGCCGGGTGGCGATCTGGGACGTCCAGGAGCCGACGGCGCGCGCGCTCGTGACGGAGCTCGAGGGCGCGGGTGCCGAGGTCTCCTTCGACCGCGTCGACGTCGCCGACTCGGCCGCCGTGGAGGAGGCGATGGCGGCCGTCGTCGAGCGCTTCGGCGGCGTCGACGTCCTCGTCAACAACGCCGGCATCGTGCGCGACGCCCAGCTCGTGAAGTGGCGCGACGGCGAGGTCGTCTCGACGATGAGCGACGAGACCTTCGACCAGGTCGTCGCCGTCAACCTGCGCGGCGTCTTCGTCTGCACGCGGGCCGCCGTGCCGCACATGATCCGCCGCGGCGGCGGGGTGATCCTCAACGCCTCGTCGGTGGTGGGCCTCTACGGCAACTTCGGCCAGACCAACTACTCAGCGACCAAGGCCGGCGTCATCAACATGACGCGCACCTGGGCGCGCGAGCTGGGACGGTTCGGCATCCGCGTCAATGTGGTCGCCCCCGGCTTCATCGCCACCGACATCGTCAAGGCGATGCCCGAGAAGGTCCTCGCCGCCATGGTGCAGCACACGCCGATGGGCAGGATGGGCCGCCCCGACGACATCGCCGAGGCGTACGTCTGGCTGGCCTCGGACGCCGCGTCGTTCGTCCACGGGGCGGTGCTGTCGGTGGACGGTGGGCTGGTCCACGGGACCTGAGCCACGCCCGGATCTGAGCGAAAATCAGGGCGTGCGTCGTTACGGCAACATCGTCGCCACCGGCAGCTACCTGCCGGAGATCGAGGTCTCCAACGACGACCTGCGGCGGCGCTTCGGCGGCGTGCCGGAGCTCGCCGGCTTCGTCGACAAGATGGAGGCCTCGACCGGCATCCGCAAGCGGTGGTACGCGCCCGAGACCTGGGCCGCGTCGGACCTCGCGGTGCGGGCGGCGCGGCAGGCGCTGGCGCGCGCCGGCCGCCGTCCCGAGGACGTCGGCCTGCTCATCGTCGGCACCGATTCGCCGGACTACCTCACCCCGGCCACCTCGGTGGTGGTGCAGCACAAGCTCGGCGCCGTCAACGCCGGCACCTTCGACATCGGCTGCGCCTGCGCCTCGTTCGCCACCGGGCTCGCCACCGCCGCCGGCTGGTTGGCGACCAACCCCGCCCTCCGCACCGTGCTGGTGGTCGGCGTCTACATGATGCACAAGCTCGCCGACCCCGCCGATCCGAATGTCTTCTTCTACGGCGACGGGGCCGGAGCGGCGGTGCTCGAGGCGTTCGGCGAGCCGGGCTTCGTCGTCGCCGCCACCCAGGCCGACGGCTCGTACGCCCGCCACTGGGGGATCTTCGCGGGTGGGACGGCCGAGCCCGCGAGCGCCGAGGCGGTGGCGGCGGGACGGACCCAGGTGCGGATGCATCGGCGTTACCCGCCGGAGGTGAACCACGAGGGGTGGCCGCGGCTGGCGCGCCGGCTGGCCGCGGACGGCGACTTCTCCCTCGACGACGTCGACCTGTTTGTCTTCACGCAGGTACGCAAGCCGTCGATCCGGATCGTCATGGACGAGCTCGGCCTGCCGGTCGAGCGCGCCCACACGGTGATGGAGGAGCAGGGCTACACCGGCTCGGCCTGCCTCGGGATGGCGTTCCATGACGCGGTGGAGAAGGGAAAGGTCGGGCCGGGCGACCTGGTGGTCTTCATCGGCTCGGGCGTCGGGTACAACCAGGCCGGCGTCGCCTTCCGGATGGCCGCGGCGCCCGGGGCGCCCTCGGGGGAGTCGCGATGACGAGCGCTCCGGTGGCGATCGCGTGGGGTCTCGCCGCACTGGCGCTGATGCCGGCCGCCGCTCTGGCGCAGGCCGAGCCCGGCCCCCTCGCCCGCCTCGCCGCCGCGAGCCGCGCCGCCCTCGACGCGGCGGGGCTCGAGCGCCGCGAGGTCGACGCCGCCGGTCGCCGGCTGGTGCTCTGGCGGGGCGGCCGCGGGCCGCACCTGGTCCTCCTCCACGGCAGCGGCCACCAGGCCGGCGTGTGGGCAGGGGTGGCGCCCGCGCTGACGGGAAGCTACACCGTCCACGTGCTCGATCTCCCCGGCCACGGCGACAGCGAGCCGGCGACGGGCCCGCTGCGCATGGCGGAGGTGGTGGCCGGCCTCGACGCCTACCTGCTCTCCCTCGACGGGCGGGCGATCGTCGTCGGCAACTCGTTCGGCGCCTGGCTGGCGACGCTCCATGCGCACCGCCACCCCGAGCGCGTCGACCGCATCGTGCTGGTCAACGGCGGCGCCCTGCTCAACGTCCCCGCGCCCGGGCTCAGCCTGACGCCGGCGGACCGCGAGGCGGCGCGCCGGGTGATGGCCGCTGTCCGCGACCCGGCGAGCCCGCCGCTGTCCGACGAGGTCCTCGACGACGTGGTGCGAAGGGCCGCCAGCGGGCCCATCGGCCGCATGCTGCAGGACCCGGCGGGGCTGATGGGTCACCTCCTCGACGGCCGCCTGGGCGAGGTGGCGGTGCCGGTCGACCTGCTCTGGGGCGCTTCCGACCGCCTGATGCCGCTCGACTACGCGCGGCGCATGGCGAAGGAGCTGCCGCGGGCTCGCCTGACCGTGCTCGAAGCGTGCGGCCACACCCCCCACACCGAGTGTACGGAGCGCTTCCTGGCCGCTCTGCGGGCGGTGCTGGCGCTGCCGCCCCCGGAGGCGTCCGAGTGACCCACGCGGACCTGCTGGGGGAGCGCGCGCGCCTGACGCCGGACAAGACGGCGCTGGTGGTCGTCGCCGGCGGCGAGCGGCTGACCTACGGTGAGCTCGACGAGCGCGCCGTGCGCTGCGCGGTGGCGTGGCGGCGGCTGGGTCTCGCCAAGGGCGACCGCGTCGCGATCCTGGCCCACAACCGGGTCGAGTACGTCGAGGCGTTCTTCGCCGCGCCGAAGGCCGGGATCGTCCTGGTGACCCTCGGCACCCGCCTCACCGCCCACGAGCTGGCGCACGTCGTCCGCGACTCCGGCGCCACCGCGCTGCTCTACGACGGGGAGCTCGCCGACACCCCGCGCGCCCTGCGCGAGCTGGTCGACGTCCCGCGCTGGATCGCCCTCGACGCCCCCCTCGCCCCCGGCGACCCGAGCCACCGCGAGCTGCTCGCCGCGGCCGACCCCACGGGCTTCGTGCGTGTCGCCTGCACCGCCGAGGACGTCTACTGCCTGCTCTACACCTCGGGGACGACCGGACGGCCCAAAGGGGTGATGATCCCCCACCGCCAGGTGGTCTGGAACGGCTACAACACGGTCGCCTGCTGGCAGCTCCGCGACGACGACGTCAGCCCGATCTTCACCCCCCTCTACCACGCCGGGGGGTTGATGGCTTTCCTGGTGCCGATCTTCACCGTCGGCGGCACCATCGTCCTCCACCGCGGCTTCGACCCGGCGGAGATCTGGCGCGCCATCGAGACCGAAGGCTCGACCGTGGTGCTCGGCGTGCCGACGATCTGGAAGCTCCTGCTCGAGGCGCCGGAGGCGGCGGCCACCGACCTGTCCCGCGTGCGCGCCTTCTATAGCGGCGGCGCGCCGCTGCCGCACTACCTCGCCGATGCGTACCAGGCCCGCGGGGTGGTGTTCAAGCAGGGGTTCGGCATGACCGAGGTGGGGGTCAACTGCTTCGCGATGACGGCCGAGGACTCGCGCCGCAAGCTGGGCTCCATCGGCAAGCCGCTGATGTTCACCGAGGTGCGCCTGGTGGACGGCGATGGCCGCGAGGTCGCAACCGGCGAGGTCGGCGAGATGCTGTTCCGCGGGCCCCACGTCTCGCTGGGCTACTGGAACGACCCGGAGGCCACCGCCGGCGCCCTCGACGCCGGCGGCTGGTTCCACTCCGGCGACCTCGCCCGCCGCGACGAGGACGGCTTCTTCTGGGTCGCCGGGCGCCGGAAGGACATGATCATCAGCGGCGGCGTCAACGTCTACCCGGCCGAGATCGAGGCCGAGCTGGTGCGCCACCCCGAGGTGCAGGACGCCGCCGTCGTCGGCGTGCCCGACGACAAGTGGGGCGAGGTCGGCGTCGCCTTCGTCGTGCCGCTGCCGGGCGCGACGCCCTCGGCCGAGGCCCTGACGGCGCACCTCGGCGAGCGACTCGCCCGCATGAAGGTCCCCCGGGAGTACCGCTTCGTCGCGGCGCTCCCGCGCACCGCCTACGGCAAGGTGGTCAAGGCCGAGTTGCGCGACCAGCTGCTGGGCGGGCGCGGTGAGCGCTGAGCGCGTCCGGGCGAGCGCGGGGCGACCCGGCATGACCGAGCCGGTCCTGGCGCACCGCTGCGAGGGCGAGGGCGGCGGCGGCCGTCTGCCCCTGCTCCTGCTCAACGGCGGCTTCATGAGCATCGGGTCGTGGGAGCCCTGCGCCGCCCCGCTCGCCGAGCGCCTGCCGCTCGTGCGCTGCGATTTCCGGGGCCAGCTGCTGACCGCCGGCCCGGCCCACCGGGAGCTCTCCGGCAACGTCGACGACGTCGTCGGCCTCCTCGACCAGCTCGGCCTCGACCGCGTCCACGTCCTCGGCACCTCGTTCGGCGGCCTGGTGGGTCTCCTGCTGGCGGCGCGCCGCCCGGAGCGGGTGGCGAGCCTGATCGCCGTCACCGTGAGCGACCACGCCGCCGAGGACAACCGCCAGGGCGCCCGCGACCTGCGCCCGGTGGTCGCGGACATCCTCGCCGGCGGCGAACGCGGCAGCTTTCACGACGCCCTGGTCGAGAGCGTCTACTCCGCGACCTACCTGGCGGCGAACGCGGCCCGGCTGAGGACGCGGCGGCAGCAACTCGGCGGGTTTCCCGCGAGCTGGTTCGCGGCGCTCGACGATCTGCTCGCCGCCGTGGCGTGCTTCGACCTGCGGCCGGAGCTGCCGCACATCCGTTGCCCCGTGCTGGTGGTGGTGGCCGGCGACGACCGCGTCATGGCGCCGGAGGCCGGCCGCGCCGTGGCAGCGGCCATTCCCCACGCCCGCCTCGCCGAGCACCCCACCAGCGGCCACGCCCTGGTGGCCGAGCAGCCGGCTTGGCTGGTGGAGCAGACCCTGACCTTCCTCGAGGACCTCTCGTCATGACCCTCCCACCGCTGGGCGCCGCCCCGAGCCGCAGCGGGCACCTGGAGCGGGGGCCGCACCGCATCTGGTGGGAGTACTTCGGCGACGGCGAGCCCGAGGCGGTGGTCCTGCTCAACGGGCTGGCGATGCACACCCGCGCCTGGTACCCCTTCCTCGATGACCTGCGGCCGCAGCACGACGTGCTGCTCTACGACTACCTCGGGCAGGGGCAGTCGTCGTCGCCCGACGAGCCCTACTCGATCCCCGGCTTCGCCGACGACCTCGCCGCCATCCTCGACCACCTGGGCGTCGCGCGGGTGCACGTCATGGGGATCTCCTATGGCGGCTTCATCGCTCTTGACTTCGGGCGCCTGCACCAGGACCGGTTGTTCACCCTGACGCTGTCGGGCATCCTGCTCAGCCGCGAGCGGCAGTTCGAGATGTACCAGGACCTCTCGCTGCGGTTCTACCGCGGCGGCCCCGAGGCCTTCGAGCTCTACACGCGCTACCTGTACGAGAAGATCTTCGGCGAGCCCTTCCTGCGGCAGACCGAGCCCGCCGCGCTGGAGGCGATGCGCCAGCGCTTCCACGAGCGCTACCGCGACCGCACCTACTGCCTGGTGCGGCTCACCGAGGCGCAGGACCCGTTCTTCGCTGCCCTCGAGGCGAACCTCCCCGCCTATCGCGCGGTGCGGACCCCCACCCTGCTGATCGCGGGCGCGCAGGACCGGGCGATCCCGCTGTGGCAGCAGCGGCAGATCTGCGGCATCCTCCCGGACACCCGCTTCGAGGTGCTGGAGGGGGCCGGCCACGTGGTCTATCTGGAGCAGCGAAAGGCCTTCTTCACCATCCTGCGCGCCTTCCTGAGAGCCCGTTCGACCGCCGTCGCCTCGACGACCGCGTAGCCACGTCGGCCTATGAGAGCTCCGAGTCACACCGGCCTGTCCGGAGGCTGCAGCACTCGATCGCTACCGTCCTCGTACACGACCCGAATGCTGCCGTCCGGCGCGAGCAGTCGCAGGATGGCGCGCGGCCGGCTTCCTCGTAGCGCCCTGCAGACGTGTTCGTGCAGCTCGGCGAACGAGGACCTTTCGTACTCTTCCCCGGTGCGCACCAGGAGCGGGTGGGCATACTCCTGACCGCTCCTCGGGGTGCCCTTCTTCGTCTCCGGGGTGACGAACACGACCGCGCGTAAACCGGTTTCGTCAGTCCCGCATGCAACCGCTGGCGGCAGGAAATCGGCGTAGGGATCTCCGCCCTCATAGCCGCATCCGGGAGTAGGGCTGCCGACGTGCGCCGGCACTCCCTGCGCCGTGACCTCGATCCAGCCTTGATCGGCGAGAAGGTCGCCGTGGCGCGGGAACTGGAGGGCCCAAAGGGTCGCGTAGATACTCATGCTGACTAGCCCCCTTCGACTAAGGACTTGCCTCCCTCCTCCGCCATCCATGGTCCGCCCGGACGCCAGCGCGCCTCGTACGGGCCGCCCCGCGCCGCGGCGGCGAGGACGGGCAGGAGGAACCGGCGGAGGTCTTCGGTCAGCTCGCCGGCATCCTCGGGCGCGTCGAGCCGTCCTCTCCGCAGGAACGCGCGCCACTGCCTTTGCCGCTCGGGCGCCGTCATGAATCCCGGCGCCAGCACCAGGGGCTCGCCGTCGGGCAGCGCCGTGCGCCGGCGCTCGAAGGTCGCCCGGATCGCCCGAGCCAGCGTCGGACCATCGAACTCCGCCGACTTGGCGAGCCACTGGAGATCATAGAAGTCCTTCATCCGGCTGTTGGTCACCCCGAGCGAGACCATGGCTTCGAGCTTCTCGGCCACGACGGACGCCGGGTCGAACTCGATCCCGTCGTCGGCGGGCACCGCGCAGAGGTCTCGCACCACGGCCGCGACGTCCGCGACCCCCCTTGCTCCGCGTCCGAGGAGGTCGAGGTCCCAGGTAGCCCGCCGGCGAATTCAACCCTCGCGAATCGGGTAAAGGCCGCGTCCAGGTTGTCAGCCTGCGGGGCTCGTGGCGGTGCGGGAGACCGGCCTGATGTGGGCGAACATGCTGCGGGCGTTCCAGGTTGGGAAGGCTCTTACCAGCGACGGGAGGCCGTCGAGTTGGATGCGGCCCCCGCGGGTGGCTTGGGCCCAGGTGAGGTGGCCGGCGTGCCATTTGACGAAGGCTTCGGCTTCCGCCGTGATGTAGAGGTCCTCGTCGAGGCCGGGGTACGTCTTGCAGATCTCGGTGTCTCCGAGCTCGATGAGTAGCCAAT
>Ga0214471_10004686_pt1 | contig 10544 bp, 13 predicted proteins | sample RVTome_5_FD_207665 | JGI IMG/M metagenome (GOLD analysis project Ga0214471, IMG submission 207665) | Soil microbial communities from uranium-contaminated site in the Upper Colorado River Basin, Wyoming, United States - RVT142D155 | ecosystem: Environmental > Terrestrial > Soil > Contaminated >... | reverse complement strand
TCGCCGTACGCTCGCTCCGGGCTCGGCGAGCGCGAGCCCCCCATCCCCCTGACGGGGGCTGGCCCGGAGTGAGTCGAATCGCCGATCGCGCGCTCGCCGAGCCCTGCGCTCGCCACGGCGACGACGGCTCGCCATCGACGTGGCGCGCGCAGGGCCCCCGTGCCCCGCCCCCGGCGTCACCACGTTTCACGAGATTCATCAGAATCCCGACCCGAGCGAAGGAGGCCAGCCATGGCTGAGCAGGGGAATGCGGATCAGTGGCACCGGACGTGGCGCCGGCGCTGACCCAGAGCGAGATCGACCGGCGCGTGTTCGATCTCTACGACGAGTACTGCCATGGGCGCATCGACCGGCGCGAGTTCTTGCAGCGGGCCGGCGTGCTGACGGTCGGCGGCGCGTCGGCGCTGGCCATGGCGCAGGCGCTGTTGCCCCGCTATGCGCTGGCGCAGACGATCTCCTTCACCGACCAGCGGATCAAGGCCCGGTACGTGACCTACCCCTCGCCCGGCGGCACCTCCGGCACCATGCGCGGCTACCTGGTGCAGCCGAATGTGCAGGGGCCGTTCCCCGCCGTGCGGGTGATCCACGAGAACCGCGGGCTCAATCCGTACATCGAGGACGTGGCTCGCCGAGCCGCGACCGAGGGGTTCGTGGCCCTCGCTCCCGACGGGTTGTCGCCCGTCGGCGGGCACCCGGGCAACGACGACGATGGCCGCGCCCTCCAGGCCGGCCTCGACCAGGCCAAGCTGCGGGGCACGCCCTGTCCGCCGGCAAGCTCGGGGTCACGGGTTTCTGCTGGGGCGGCAGCACGACGAACTTCCTGGCGGTCATGCTCGGCGCGGAGCTGAACGCGGGCGTCCCGTTCTACGGCGCGGCGGCCGAGACGGCCCGAGTGCCGGCCATCAAGGCGCCGCTGCTGATCCAGTACGCCGAGAGCGACGAGCGCATCAACGCGATGTGGCCGGCCTTCGAGGCGGCCCTGAAGGCCAGCGGCGCCCAGTACGAGATGCACATGTATCCCGGCACCCAGCATGGCTTTCACAACAACTCGACGCCGCGTTACCACGAGGCGTCGGCCAGGCTGGCCTGGGAGCGGACGATGGCCTTCTTCAGGAAGCACCTCGCCTGAGGACGAGGACCGGTCGGGGGTGTCCAGGCGCGCCGCCCGCTCGAACCGGTCGGGGAGCTGTCGCCGACGGCCGGTCTCCGCTTGCCCGCGGGGAGTCCGGCCCTGACCGCGTGGCCGTCATTGTCCGCGGGCGGAGGGCGATCCGCCGACAATGGGTCCAGCATGCGGACGTGCTCGGGCTGCTCGCGGACGGCCTTGCACGCATCGATCCCGGCGGTCCATCGGCGCCCGGACCCGCACGATTCCGCCGGCGCTACGGCGGGCGCTGCACCATCGGGACCGCGGCTGCCGGTTCCCCGGCTGCCCGAGGTCCCGTCTCCTCGGGAGGTGCCCGACGACCCGTGGGCGATCGATGTCTTGCACCCCTTGGTGAGGTAGACGGCTCAGGTTCGCGGGCGAGCCGACCGGATGCTCGGGATTCTGAATGTCATTGACGGCACCCTCCGATGTGGTCACAATGACCACACTCGATGAGTTCACGTAACTCGAAGAAGAACGTGGTCGGCGTCCGGGAGTTGAAGACCCGGCTGGGTCGCTACCTCCGCGAGGTCCGGAGGGGGCAGACGATCGTCATCACCGACCGGGGTGAGCCGGTGGCCGAGCTGCGGCCCGTCTCCCTCGGGGGGTCGGGGAGCCAGGGAGAGATCGACCGGCTCGTCGCCCTCGGCCGCTTGACCCGGACGTCCAAGGGGCCACTTGCGCCTTTCCGCCCCATCAGACTGAACGGGCGCCCGGTGTCCGAGGCGATCGTCGAGGACCGGGAGGATCGCGTCTGATTCTCTATGTCGACGCCAGCGCGCTGGTGAAGCGTTACGTCGACGAGCCGGGAAGCGTCACCGTCCGTGCGGTCCTCGAGCGCCAGGCCGTGGCCACCAGCCGACTGTCCGAGGTCGAGATTGCGTCAGGCCTAGCTCGCCGTTCCCGGGAGGGCGGCCTCTCGCCGAGTCACCTCGGCCGGGCGTTGAGCTCGCTTCGCGAGGACATCAGATCGATCGCTCTGATCGAGCTCGACGAGGAAGTCACCAGGGAGGCGGTTGCGCTGCTGACACGACATCGGCTGCGGGCGGGCGATTCCGTTCAGCTCGCGTCGTGCCTGTACCTCCACCGGCAGGCGAGCGAGGAAGTACGTCTCCTGGCCTACGACGAGCGGCTGAACGACGCCGCTCGGGCCGAGGGGCTGGCGCTCGAGCTCACGGGTTAGCGGATGCGACGAGCGTAGATGAACGAGGCCGACACCTGTCGCAAGCAGCGCTTCAGTTTGGGACAGCGGGTAATGATCCTCCGACCGAACAAAACCAGCATTCTGACCACGTTTCTCCTCTATCAGCTGCTCTCTCCGCTGGTGCAGGAGGACCAGATTGTGCCGCTTTGCACAGGCTCAGCCTCTCCCCACCCTTCAAGGGGGAGCTTTGACCATGGCGCCTCAGCGTTATTCCGTAACACCCATTTCATCGGGACGGTGCTGACCTGAGTGATGTGGTCGAGATCGCCAGCCCGGAGATCCGGCGACCGTTCCCGTGGGAGGCCACGAAGGTGCGGAGCCTGCTCGACCGACTTTGAGTGGCTATCCGGTCGGCTACCTCATTGCCTGGCAAAATCTGACAGTGAAGCTCAAGGACGGCACGCCCTCGGCCGGCAAGCGCATCCTCATCGACGCCCAGCAGCGGGTGACCGCGCCCATCGCCGCTGCAATTCCGCGCTCAGTACCCCTTCACGTACGGCAGCTTGCCCGCCGTCGCCTCGATCGCCGCGCCGGCTTCCAGGAGCACCGCCGTGGAGTCCCACGTCCCCGCCACCAGCTGGTTGCGCGGCCCGTCCGGCACCGTCGCCTTGATCACGCGGTCGCCGAAGCGGACTTCCTGCTTCTCCACGTCCACCCTCACGGGGGCCTGCGGCGCCCGCTCGATCGCCTTCTGCAGCCATTCGAGATCCGCCTGCGTCACGACCAGGCACGGGATCCCCAGCATCACGCAGTTGCCGAAGAAGATCTCGCCGAACGACCCGCCCACGATGGCCCGGATGCCCCAGCGCATGAGGGCCTGGGGGGCGTGCTCGCGCGAGGAGCCGCAGCCGAAGTTCTGGCCGACCACCAGCACCGACGCGCCCCGGTAGGCGGGCGAGTTGAAGGGGTGCTCGGGGTTCTGCTTGCGCGCGTCCTCGAAGGCGTGCTCGCCCATGCCCTCGAAGGTGACGGCCTTGAGGTAGCGGGCGGGGATGATGCGGTCGGTGTCGATGTCGTTGCCGGGCACCGGGATGCCGCGCCCCGACACCTGTCGCCGCTCGACGTCGGTCGTCAGCGTCATTTCAGGATCTCCCTCACGTCGGCGACGGCGCCGGTGATCGCGGCGGCGGCGACCATGGCCGGGCTCATGAGGAGCGTGCGGCCCGTGGGGCTCCCCTGCCGGCCGATGAAGTTGCGGTTGCTGGACGACGCGCTCATCTCGCGGCCCTGCAGCTTGTCGTCGTTCATGCCCAGGCACATCGAGCAGCCGGCCTTGCGCCACTGGAAGCCCGCCGCCTGGAAAATCTCGTGCAGGCCCTCGGCCTCGGCGGCCCTGGCCACCTGCTGCGAGCCCGGCACGATGAGCGCGCGCACGTGCCCGGCCACCTTGCCCTTCTTCGCCACCTCGGCGGCGGCGCGAAGGTCGGACAGGCGGCCGTTCGTGCACGAGCCGACGAAGGCCACGTCGATCTTCGCGCCCTTGATCGGCTGGCCCGCCGTGAAGCCCATGTGGGCCAGCGCCTCGCGGAAGGTCGGCCGCTCGGGCTCGGGCTGGGACTCGGGCCTGGGGATCGTCTGCCCCACACCCACCGACATGCCGGGGTTGATGCCCCATGTCACCACCGGCTCGATGGCCCCGCCGTCCAGGCGCGCGACGTCGTCGAACGCGGCAGCCGGCTCGGTCGCCATCGCCGTCCACCAGGCGGCCGCCCGGTCGAACGCCTCACCCGTGGGCGTATACTGCCGGCCGCGGAGATACTCGATGGTCGTCGCGTCGGGGTTGACGTAGCCGAAGCGCGCGCCGCCCTCGATGGACATGTTGCAGACGGTCAGCCGCTCCTCCATCGTCATGCGCTCGATGACGGGGCCGGCGTACTCGTAGGCGTAGCCCACGCCGCCCTTCACGCCGAGCTGGTTGATGATGGCGAGGATCACGTCCTTGGCGTAGACGCCGCTGGCCAGCGCGCCCTCCACCCGCACCTGCCGCAGCCTGGGCTTGGCCATGGCCAGGCACTGCGTGGCCAGCACGTCGCGCACCTGGGTGGTGCCGATGCCGAAGGCGATGGCGCCGACGGCGCCGTGGGTGGAGGTGTGGCTGTCGCCGCACGCGATCGTCATGCCCGGCTGGGTGAGGCCCAGCTCGGGGCCGATGACGTGGACGATGCCCTGCTTGCCGCTCGCCATGTCGAACAGCGGCAGGCCGAACTCCTTCATGTTCCGGTACATGTGCGCCGCCATGTCCTCCGCCATGGGGTCGGCGTAGGGGCGGGTCTGGTCGGTCGTGGGGATGATGTGGTCGAGCGTGCCGAAGGTCCGCTCGGGCATGCGCACCTTGAGCTTGGAATCCTTCAACATCTGGAACGCCTGGGGCGTCGTCACCTCGTGGATCAGATGCAGGCCGATCAGGAGCTGGGTCTGGCCGGACGGCAGCGTCCGGACCGTGTGCGCGTCCCACACCTTGTCGAGCAGCGTGCGTGCCATGAGACGTCCTTTCATCGCGGGCTCGTCGGCCCCGGGGCGGGCACGGCACCGCGTCGAGTATCCTGCCGCAGCACGACCGTGGAGTCCAGCGAAGGCCGTGGACGAGGTGGCGCTGGTTCAGCCGGTGGGCGTGGCCCCGACCAGCCCACCGAGATAGGCGCGCACGCGCGCGTCGGCGAGCAGGCTCGCGAAGTCGGGCACCTCCCACGCCCGCCCCTCGTGGACGAACACGAAGCGCTCGCACAGCTGGCGGAGGATGTCGAGGTGGTAGCTCTCGGTGGGGTGCAGGCAGACGAGCACCAGGCGGCCGTCGCGCCGCAGCCGGCGGAAGAACTCGATCATGAAGCCGATGTAGCCGTCCTGGGTGCTGAACTGCGGCTCGTCGAAGAGGTGCACGACCGGCGTCCGCGACACCGCCGGGGCCAGCAGCGCGTCGGGCTTCGTCCGTGCCACGCGCCGCACCTGGTAGGACTGGTGATAGTGGACCGCCAGCCGATCGCGCTCACGGCGCTTGACGGTGTTGACGTCCTGGCCCAGGCACAGCACGCGCCCCGAGGTCGGGGACCGGGTGCCGGTCATCAGCTCGAACAGTGTCGTCTTGCCGGCGCCGTTGGCGCCCATCAGGCCGACGATCGCCGGCTCGGCGAAGACCAGATCGGCCTCGATCGAGAAGGTGACCTGGCGGCGCAGCCAGCCGCGGGCGTATTCCTTGCGGACGCGGTCGAGAACCAGCAAGGGCACGGGTCCGGCCACCCTCACACCCCGAGCAGCCGTCGGCGCCGGCCGGCGTCGTCGCGCAGCTCGCGGGCCGGGCCCTCGTGCACGATCGTGCCGCGGTCCATCACGTACACGCGGTCGGAGACGGCCAGCGCCGTCGGCGCATTCTGCTCGACCAGCAGCGCGGCCACGCCCTCGGCCTTGAGGCGGCCGATGAGGCCCACCACGTCGCGGACGACCTTGGGGGCCAGGCCCTGCGACGGCTCGTCGAAGAGCACCAGGCCGGGCGAGCCGAGGAGCGCCCGCGCGATCGCGACCATCTGCATCTCGCCGCCGGAGAGGTTCTCGCACTCGCGATGGCGCAGGTACTCCAGGGCCGTGAAGCAGCCGAGCACCTCCTGGAGGCTCCAGGCCCGAAACGGCGTGCGCTTGATCGCGATGGCGAGGTTCCGCTCCACGGTGAGCGTCGGGAAGATCCGCCGGTCGTCGGGCACCCAGGCCACGCCCGCCCGCGCGATGGCATGGGTCGCCGCGCGCGTGATGTCGCGGCCGGCGAAGCGAATGCGCCCGGCCCGGGCGGGCGTGAGCCCGAGGATGGCGCGCAACGTCGTCGTCTTGCCCGCCCCGTTGGGCCCCAGGAGGCAGACGATCTCGCCGGGCCCCACCGTCAGCGAGACGCCGAACAGCACCTGGGTCTCGCCGTAGGAGACGTCGATCCCGGCGACGTCGAGCATCACACCGCGGCTCCGAGCCCCGAGCGGGCCAGCCACGGGTCGGCGCGCAGCGCGTCGGGCGTGCCCTCGGCGATCACCTGCCCCCAGTGGATGACCGAGATGCGGTCGGCCAGCCGGAACAGGAACGCCATGTCGTGCTCGATCACCACGATCGTCAGCACGCGCCGCAGCTCCTGGACCAGCTCGGCCAGGCGGGCCGTCCCCTCGCCGCCGAGCCCCGAGGTCGGCTCGTCGAGGAAGAGCATGCGGGGCTCGGCCGCGACGGCGAGGCCGATTTCCAGCGCCCGGCGGTCGCCGTACGACAGCCGTCCCGCCGGCACCCGCTCCTTGCCCCGGAGGCCGACGCGCCCGAGCACCGTGGCCGCCCGGTCCTGGGCATCCGCGTCGCGCCGCAGGTCGCGGAGCATGTCGAAGGAGCGGGCGCGCACCGCCGGCGCCGCCAGGAGCACGTTCTCGAGCGCGGAATACTCGTCGAAGAGGTTCATGAGCTGGAACGACCGGGCGAGGCCCCGCCGCGCGACGGCGTGCGGGGGGAACCCCGTGATGTCCTCGCCGTCGAAGACGACCCGGCCACGGTCGGGACGGACGCCGCCGGTGAGGACGTTGAAGCAGGTGGTCTTGCCGGCGCCGTTGGGGCCCATGATGCCGCTCAGCCGTCCGGCCGGGAACGCCAGGCTGATGTCCTCGAGGACCACGTGGTCGCCGAAGCGCTTGTGCAGGCCGTGAGCCTCGAGCAACGCCACCCTCACTTCCCCCCGGCCGGCTGCAGCGCCACGGCGCGGGCGCGCCGCCGCGCGCCCGCGCGCGCGGCGGCCGCCTGCCAGATGCCGGCCACGCCCTCGGGCTTGAACATGACGACCAGCATGAACATGAGCCCGAACCACAGGAGCCACGACTCCGTGTACATGCCCAGCAGGTCGCGCGCGACGAAGTAGAGGACCGTTCCCACCACCGGCCCCCAGAAGCTCACGAGGCCGCCGCCGACGAGCGTCATGAGGACCACCACCCCCGACCACTGGAGATTCATGACCTGCACGTAGGCGCCGTGCTGCGCCATGGCAAAGAGCCCGCCCGCCAGCCCGGCGACGGCGCACGACAGCGTGAAGCTCGCCCACTTGTAGGCGAACACCCGGTAGCCGAGGTACGCCATCCGGGTCTCGTTCTGCTTGATGGCCCGCAGCACCTTGCCGAACGGCGAATGGACCAGCCGCCAGAGGAGCACCGTCACGACGGCGAACGTCGCGAAGGTGAAGTACGACATCGCCAGGTTGCCGGTGAGGTCGAAGGCGGCGAATCCGACGTGGGCGGGCAGCCGGCGGATGTCGAGCAGGCCATCCTCGCCGCCGGTGACCGACGTCCACTTGCTGGCGATGAAGAAGAACATCTGGCCGAAGGCGATGGTCATGAGCGCGAAGTAGATTCCCCGGCGGTGCGAGATGAAGAGCGCGACGCCGCCGCCCATCACCGCCGCCGCCAGGGTGGCCGCCAGCAGGCCGACCCACAGGCTGGCGGCGAGGTGAAACTGCGTGAGCCCCAGCGCGTAGGCCCCGATGCCGAAGTAGGCGCCGTGGCCGAACGAGGGCAGGCCGGTGTACCCGAGCAACAGATTGAAGCCGAGCGCGAAGATGCACCAGATCAGGATCTCGATGCCGAGGTAGCGGTAGAGCCCCACCGCCTCGATCCACAGCGGCAGCGTGCCGAACAGCGCGAAGGCCACCAGCATGGCCGGCGACAGCCATCCCATCATCCCACGCGCGAGGGCCCCGATCCTCATCGCTCCAGCACGCTCTTCTTGCCCAGCAGGCCGCGGCCGCGGACGGTGACGACGAGGATCAGCAGGACGTACATCGACACGAGCGACCACGCGGTGGCGAAGGCGCCGGTGATCCCGACCACCATGCCGACCAGCAGCCCGGCGATGACCGCGCCCCAGAAGCTGCCGACGCCGCCGAGCACGATGACCACGAAGGCCGGTACCACCGCGTCGACGCCCACGTGCGGCCGCACACCCCAGATCGGCGCCATGACGATCCCGGCCACCGCGGCCAGCGCGGTGCCGAGCGCGAACACGAGGAGGCGGAGGCGGGTGAGGTTGACGCCGAGCGCGCGCACCATCTCGCTGTCATGGGCGCCCGCCTTGATGAGCGCGCCGTACCGCGTCCGCTGCAGGAACAGCCACAGGAGCACGATCATTCCGACCGCGAAGGCGGACGCGAAGAACCGGTAGACGGAGTAGACGAGCCCGCCGAGCGTGATGCCGCCGGTGATCGCCGCCGGCACCGGCAGGAAGCGCTCGGTGGGCCCCCAGACCAGCCGGATCAGCTCCTCGAGGACGAGCGCGGCGCCGAAGGTCAGCAGCAGGCCGTACAGCGGGTCGCGCCCGTAGGTCCGGCGCAGGCAGACCTCCAGCACCATGCCGACGCCGCCGACCACGATGGGGGCGACCACCAGGGCCACGACGAAGCGCGCCGGCAGCGGGAACGCGAAGTAGGTCGCGAGCGCGGCCAGCCGCAGCCCGCCCTCCGGCGTGACGAGGGCGACGGCGACGTAGGCGCCCAGCGCGAAGAGCGAGCCGTGAGCGAGGTTGATGACCTCCATCACGCCGATGATGAGCATGAAGCCGAGCGCCACCAGGGCGAACAGCAGCCCCAGCGCCACTCCGTTCAGCAGGTGCGGTCCCAGCGTGATGAGCAGGTCCATGTCGCGTTCCGCCCATGGCCGGGCCCGGGATGCCGGGCCCGGCCGGGGACATCTTACTGCTCGTAGGTCGGCGTGCTCTCGTACGACTGCAGCTTGCAGGTCTTGGCCGACTCGGGGTCGCGCACCTTGGTGGGCTCGGCCCACGAGAGGATCTTGAAATAGTCGGTGGGGTCGGCCGGCTTGTCGTTGCGGGCGGCCAGGTAGACGGTCTGCTGCACGTGGTGCGTCTCGGGGTCGATCCACGCCTCGTGGTGCTGCAGGCGGTCGCGCGCGGGCATCTTGTGGCCCTCGAGCGCCTTGATGACCTTGATGTTGTTCGTGCTGCCGGCGCGCTCGATGGCCCGCACCAGCTCCCACATCGCCATGTAGCCGTTGTAGAAGACGTTGCCGGGGACGTCGATGCGCGTCTCGGGCCAGCGCTGCCGGTAACGGCGCCCCAGATCCGCCACGCCGGGCAGCGGCAGCTTGTGGTACCAGGTCGTCCCGAACACGCCGAACACCGACTCGATGCCGAGCCCGTAGATGTCCGGCCAGTCCTGCTGGTTGTTGAGCCAGGCCGGCTTCTGGTCGAGGCCGAGCTTGACCACCTCCTGGCGCATGACCTTGAAGTCGTCACCGCCGACGGCGGCGGCCACGACGTCCGGCTTGGCCTGCTGGACCTTGAGCAGGATCGGGGAGAAGTCCCGGGTGCCGACGGGCACCAGGATCTCGTCGATGATCTGGGCGCCGAAGCGCGAGGCGATCTCGCGGGTGGCCTTCGAGGTGTTGTGGCCCCAGACGTAGTCGTTGGTGAGCAGCTGCCAGCGCTTGCCGAAGGTGCGCACGGCGTTGTCGGCGGCGGCCAGCGCGAAGTTGGCGCCGCTGCCGTCCCAGACGAACTTCACCCGCTTGCAGTCCTTCCCCGACTCGGTGGGCGAGCTGGAGTTGGTGTTGAAGTACACGCAGCCGTACTTCTGCGCGACCTGGCCGATGGCGTTGGCCACGCCCGACTGGATCGCCCCGACCAGGAACGCCACCTCGTTGCGGGTGATCATGCGCTCGGCCACCCGGGAGCCGGTGGCCGGGGTCGTCTCGGTGTCGGCCGCGATGTACGCCAGCTTGCGGCCGAGGACGCCGCCCCGGGCGTTGGCCTCCTCGAGGGCCATGATGGTGCCGCGCTGCTCGTCCTGGCCGCTGTTGGCGAACTGCCCGCTGGCGTCGTGGGTGAGGCCGATGAGGATGGGCTTGTCCGTCTTCTGGGCGTAGACGTGATGGCGTCGCCAGGGGCCGAAGAACGTGGCCCCGCCCACCAGCGCGCCGTTGACCAGCAGTGTGCGTCGCGAGATGCCGCTCGTCATTGCCGTGTCCTCCCGTGACCCTGCAGGGTTGCGCTGCTCAGGTCGTCGTGGCCAGCCGCTCCATCGCGCGGAGGCGGTGGCGCTCGACGGCGCGCGCCGCCCGGGCCGTGTCGCCGGCCTCGAGCGCGCGCAGGATCTCCTCGTGCTCGGCGAGCGACTCGGCCGCGAAGCCGCCCCGCCGGGCGTGCATGATCACGCGGTAGTACTCGCCGCGATCCCAGACG
>Ga0214471_10004685_pt1 | contig 10546 bp, 10 predicted proteins | sample RVTome_5_FD_207665 | JGI IMG/M metagenome (GOLD analysis project Ga0214471, IMG submission 207665) | Soil microbial communities from uranium-contaminated site in the Upper Colorado River Basin, Wyoming, United States - RVT142D155 | ecosystem: Environmental > Terrestrial > Soil > Contaminated >... | reverse complement strand
GACGTGAAGCGGGCCGGCCTCATCGAGATCGTTCCCGTCCGATCGAGAACCGTTGACCAGGGTGGCCAGCGCCGCGTCGCTCCGGGCGAGGCACGCGGCCTCGGACGCGGGCGCCGCAGCCGCCGTGCGCGCCGACAGCAAGCCGGGCGTTCCCTCGCGCACCGCTCGCCGCAGATGGAACGTATCGGCGCGCAGCCAATCGTCCAGCGAGGTTCCATCCAGGCGAAGCACGACGATTCGCCCCTCGCCGGTCTGGAATTCAGCGGTCGCGGCGGCCACCGAAGTCCCCGGCAGCAGGATCGTCAGTGTCAGCGCGGCGAGCACGGCGATTCGCTTCATGCCGCGGCGAGTCTATCGGGCGTAGAATCGCGGCTCATGACTGCCTGGGATCTGGACGACGGCGTGCTGCGCGCGGTGCTGTCGGCGGCGCTGGCCACCGGCGGCGAGTTCGCCGAGATCTTCGCCGAGGATCGCGACTCGACCTCGGTCCGTCTGGAAGATCGCAAGGTCGAAGAGCTCGTCAGCGGCCGCGACCGCGGCGCCGGGATTCGCGTCGTCAAAGGCGAATCCACCGCGTTCGCGTTCACGAACCGGCTCGACCGCGATGCGTTGATCGACGCGGCGAAGGCGGCGGCGGCCGGGCTCAGCGATCAGCGCCGGGTGGACGCGACCGACCTGCGCCGCGAACGCGAAACGATCTTGAACCCGGTCGCGATCGATCCGCGCGACGTGCCGGCCGACCGCAAGGTCGCCTACGTCGTGGCGGTCGACGACGCCGCGCGCGCCGAGGGCGGCAGCGAGATCCGTCAGGTGATCGCGTCGTATGCCGAAGGCGCGCAGCGAGTGCTGATCGCAAATTCCGAAGGGTTGCTCGTGCGCGACAACCGAACGCGGACGCGCGTGTCGTGTCAGGTGGTCGCGGCCCGCGGAGACGTCATCCAGACCGGATACCACTCGCCGGGCGCCTCGGCCGGGTTCGAGCACCTCGACGCTTATCCGCCGGCCGCAGTCGCAGCCGTCGCGGTGCGGCAGGCGATCGTCATGCTCGGGTCGGTCCCCGCTCCGGCCGGCGAGATGCCGGTCGTCCTGGCGCCCGGCGGCGGCGGTGTGCTCTTCCACGAAGCGTGCGGGCACGGTCTGGAAGCCGATCTGTGCCACAAGCATGCAAGCGTCTACCGCGACCGTGCCGGGGAAAAGATCGGCAGCGAACTGGTCAGCGGCGTTGACGAAGGAAACCTTCCGGGCTCGTGGGGATCGTTCGCCTTCGACGACGAAGGCACGCCCTCCCAGCGCACGATGCTGTTCGAGGACGGCGTGCTGACCGGATACCTGACCGACCGGATCCGGGCGCGGGCGATGAGCTTGAAGCAGTCGGGCAACGGGCGACGGCAGTCCTATGCGCATCTGCCGATCCCGCGAATGACGAACTCCTCGATCCTTCCCGGTCGCGACGACCCGGATGAGATCCTCCGCGGAACGAAGAAGGGCTTGTATGCCAAGTCGTTCGGCGGCGGCCAGGTCAACACCGCGACCGGAGACTTCGTGTTCGGGTTGACCGAGGCCTACCTGATCGAAAACGGCACGATCACCACACCGGTGCGCGGCGCGAACCTGATCGGCAACGGCCCCGACATCCTCGCCCGAATCGACGCGGTCGGACGCGACTTCGAAGTCTGGTGGGGTGTGTGCGGCAAGGACGCGCAAAGCGTTCCGGTCACGACCGGCATGCCGACCGTGCGCATCGCCAAGATCACCGTCGGAGGAACCGGATGAGCGACCTCGACGCATTGTGTCGCGCCGCGCTCGACGCGGCCGCCGGCGACGAGCATCTGGAGGCCTACGCCGAATGGGGCCGCAAGACCGACGTGAAGGTCTACGACGGCCGGGTCGAGTCGCTGACAAGCGCCGAGGCGCGCGGCTTGGGCGTGCGGATCATCGACGGCGGCCGGGTCGGCTACGCCTACGCGGCCGACCCGGATCCCGACGAGGTGCGGGCCGTCGTCGAACAGGCGCGCGCGAACGCGGTGCTCGGCTCGGCCGACGACGGCAACGTGCTTCCCGAGCCCGAGCCGATCGAGCCGCTCGACGGCATCTATCTTCCGCAGATCGCCGCCACCTCCACCGACGCCAAGGTCGCGCTCGCGCTGGAGTTGGAACGCCTCACCCGCGCGGCCGATCCGCGGGTGACCGGCGTCGAGGAAGCCCAGTACGGCGATTCGATCTCGCGCGTGGCGATTCGCTCGACGCGCGGCGTCGCGGCCGAAGTCGAGCGCGGCGACTGCTGGGCCGTGGTGTCGGCGCTGGCGAACCAAGGCGACGAGACGCAGACCGGCTTTTCGTTCGAGCTGGCGCGCGCGCCCGAGCACTTGAACCTTGCGCGATGCGGAACCGAGGCGGCGACGCGCGCGAGCCGGATGCTGGGAGCGCGCAAGCCCGCGACCGAAAAGATGCCGGTCTTGCTGGATCCGTATGCGGCCGCGTCGTTCCTGGGCGTGCTGGCGGCGGGGCTGACGGCCGAAGCCGTGCTGAAGGGACGCAGCTTGTTCGCCGGCAAGGAAGGCGCGGCCGTCGCGGCCGGCGTGTTCACGCTCGTGGACGACGGACGTGAATTGAAAGGGCCGGGGGCTTCGCCGTTCGACGACGAGGGAGTCCCCACGCGCCGCACGCCCCTGATCGAAGCCGGTGTGCTGCGAGGCTTTCTGCACAACACCTACACCGCGAGGCGCATGGGCGGGCATTCGACCGGCAATGCGGGACGCGCCGGCTTCAAGTCCACGCCGGGCGTCGGTCCGTCGAACTTGTTCGTCGCGCCGGGGTCGCTCGATCAGGCCGGGCTGCTGGGCAAAGCCGGTCGCGCGCTGCTCGTGCAAGATCTCATCGGCGTGCATTCGGGCGCGAACCCCATCTCAGGAGACTTCAGCGTCGGCGTGACCGGACTCGTCCACGACGGGGGCGCCGACCCGATGCCGATCCGCGAAGCGGCGATCGCGGGAACGATCCTTCAGATCCTGGGCGCGATCACCGACGTCGGCAGCGACCTTCGATTCTTCGGAAGCACCGGCTCGCCGACGCTGCTCATCGGCGAGATGACCGTCGCCGGCTCCTGACCGCGGGGTCCCAGGGCTTGACACAGTTACATAGACCGTCTTACTGTCAACGCGATGGAAACGATCGTGTCGGACCCCGTGGCGGTCGAGGATTCCACGCGCACGCGGATCCTGGAGGCCGCCTTCGAATGCGCAGCCCGCTTCGGGCTGGGCCGCACGACGATGGCCGACGTCGCGCGTGAAGCCCGGCTTTCCCGCCAGAGCCTGTACCGCTACTTCCCCTCGCGCCACGACCTGATCCTGGCGCTGGTGCTGCGCGAGGAGCAGACGATGATCGCGATCGTGCGGCGTGCGATGGAGCCGCATCCGGATCTGCAGCCGGCGATGCGCGCGGCGTTCGCGGCGACGCTTCGCGCGATGCGCGCCCATCCGCTGCTCGACAAGGTCATGGCCTCCGAGCCGCACGAACTTCTTCCCTATCTGACGACCGAGGCCAACCCGGTGCTCGAGCTGTCGCAGAACGTCATGCTGCAGATCGCGACCGAGCGCGCCCCGCACGTCCCGCCGCAACTGGCCGCGCGCTTCGCCGAGACCTGCGCGCGCGTGTTCACGTCCTACGCCATCACCCCGCCGTCCGGCGACGTCGACGACGTCGCCGAAACGCTCGCCGAGTTGTTCTGCGAAGGGCTCGCAAGGAGGAACGGATGACCACCTACTACGAACTTCCCGTCAACGATCCGCTGTGGGCCATTCCCGGAACGTTCGACACGCGCTTCAACTGGGAGTACGACGATCAGCGCGCGCAACTGGTGACGCTCTACGGCAAGGGAAAGTCGAAGCAGTGGGATTCCGAGAAGCGACTCGACTGGTCGATCCAGGTGGATCCGGGCTCGCCCGAGAACGGACCCGACTACTACATTCCGATCTTCGGCTCGCCCACGTGGGAAAAGCTGTCCGAAAAGAACAGGGCGGAGGTTCGCCATCACGTCGGCTCGTGGCTCAACAGCCAGTTCTTGCACGGCGAGCAAGGCGCGCTGATCTGCACCGCCAAGATCGTGCAGGCGGTGCCCGACATCGACTCGAAGTTCTATGCGGCGACGCAGGTGATGGACGAAGCGCGACACGTCGAGACCTACGCGCGGTACCTGCGCGAGAAGATCGAGATGGCCTATCCGATCAACAAGTACCTGAAGGTTCTTCTGGATCAGGTGCTGCAGGACAGCCGCTGGGACTTCACGTATCTGGGCATGCAGATCATGATCGAGGGGCTCGCACTGGCCGCATTCGGCATGATCCGCGACTACTCGACCGAGCCGCTCGCCAAGGCGATCAACACCTATGTGATGCAGGACGAGGCCCGCCACGTCGCCTTCGGACGGCTCGCGCTGCGCGACTACTACCCGCAGCTCACCGACGCCGAGCGCGCCGAGCGCGAGGACTTCATCGTCGAAGCCTCGTTCCTGATGTATGGACGGTTCCTCGCCGAGGAGGTCTGGCGGCACCTGGACTTCGACTTGGACGAAGTGCTCGAGTACACGCGCAACTCCGAGATGATGCTCGCGTTCCGCAAGATGCTGTTCAGCAGGATCGTGCCGATCGTGCGCGACATCGGCCTGCTCGGCCCGCGGGTGACCAAAGCGTTCGAAGAGTTGGGTGTGATCGAGTTCAAGGACTTCGACGCCGAAGAACTCTCGCGCGCCGACGAAGAGATCGCCGAAGAGATGGACCTGCGCCGCCGCGAGATCGAAGACATGGTCCGGCTCGGCAGCGAGGAGAGCTAGCCGACCGTCAGCCGCGGGCGAGGCCGGTGAGAAGCGCTGCGGCCATGGCGAAGAAGCAGTAGACCGCGAACGGCCGCAGGCCGCGGCGGACCATCAGGCGGATGAACCAGCGGATTGCGATGACGCCGCTGACCGCCGATGCCGCCACGCCGACCAGGATCGCCGGAAGGTCGCCGCTTGCGCCTTGGCTCGCCAGGTCGGGCAGTTGCACGATCAGCGCGCCCAGAATCGCCGGAATCGACAGCAGGAACGAATAACGCACGGCGGCCTCGCGGGTGATCCCCATGCGCAGGCCGGCGACGACGGTCGCGCCGGAACGGGAGATGCCGGGAAGGATGGCCGCGGCTTGCGCGACGCCGACGACGAGCGCGTCGAGCGCATCCATGGTGTCCTCGGTGCGAAGCGGTTTGGCATTCGGGAGCGGTTCCATCCGCGCCGCAGCGACGCGCGCGGCGGCCATTTCCTCGACGACACGCTCTTCGTGCTCCTTGGCGAACCGGTCTCCCAGGACCAGCAGATAGCCGGTCACGCCGAGCAGCACGGCCGCGAACATCGGCCGGCCGAACGCGCTTTCGAACAGGCTCGCCAGCGCCAGCCCGGCGATGCCGGCCGGCACCGATCCGACGAACAGCAGCGTCAGCAGATGACGGTTTCGCTCGTCCCGATGAAACAGCGCGAGCGCCAGAGGCCGAACGCGATCCCAGAACACGATCAGCACGCTGATCAGCGTGCCGATGTGCACGGCGACGTCGAAGGCGACGGTCGGCTCCTCCCATCCCATCACGAACGGGAACAGGACGAGATGGCCGCTGGAGGACACCGGCAGGAACTCGGTCGCGCCTTGCAGCAGGCCCAGAATCAGCGCGTGGAGGATGGGCATCGCGTCAGTGTCCCACGACCGCGCCGCGCAGCGCCGTCGCGCACGGGCAGGAGCGGTCTTCGGGAACGGCCGGGACGATGTCGAACAGCAGGCGCCGCAGCCGCTCGTTGTTATCGGCGAAAACCTTGATCACGTCCTCGACGTTCACGGCCGGGACCCCTTCCACTCCGACGTCGTAGTCGGTGATCAGCGAGATGTTGACGTAGCAGATTTGTTGTTCGCGCGCGAGGACCGATTCGGGATACTGCGTCATGTTGATGACCTCCCAGCCGGCGCCGGCATACCAGCGCGATTCCGCTCGGGTGGAAAAGCGGGGACCTTCGATCACCACGATCGTGCCGGTTTCGTGCACGTCGATGCCGGCATCGCGCGCGGCTTTGACCGCGATCCCCCGAAGCTGGGGACAGAACGGGTCGGCGAAGCCGACATGCGTGGTGGCGGGCCCGTCGTAGAACGTCGCGGCGCGCCCGGATGTCCGGTCGACGAGCTGATCGCAGATGACGAAGTCGCCGCGGCGCACGTTCGGCTGGAGCGATCCCGCCGCGACCGGCGCGACGATGCGGCTCACTCCCAGCTCTTTGAGCGCCCAGATGTTGGCGCGGTAGTTGATCCGGTGCGGAGGGAACTCGTGGCGGCGGCCGTGGCGCGGCAGGAAGGCGACGCGGCGGCCGGCGATCTCGCCTAGGGCGAGCGGCGCGCTGGGCGCGCCGTAGGGCGTTTCGATCGCGACCTCTTCGACCGAGTCGAGCAGCGAATACACGCCCGAGCCGCCGACGATCCCGATCTCCGCCCGCCCCGTCACTTCATCGACTCTCACTTCTTCGACTCCGGCTTCTTGGTGTCTTTCTTCGCGGGCTTCGATTCTGCGCGGGATGAGGAGCCGGTGTCGGGAGTGGTCGCGTTGCCTTTGGATTCGCCGGATCCGGCCGCCGCAGCGGATCCCGAGTCGGATCCCGAGTCGGATCCCGAGTCGGATCCCGAGTCGGATCCGGGCTTGGATTCGCCCGCGGGCGCGCCCTCGCCGGCGTCCTTGACTCCGGCCAGTGTTCGCTTCGCCGAGCGATTGTCGGTCGAATAGAAGCCCGACCCCTTCAGAACGATCCCGACCGGATGGAACACGCGCTTGAGCTCGCCGCCGCAATGGGGACATTCCGTCAGCGGCGGGTCGGTGAAGCGTTGGACGGCTTCGGTGTGCCGCTTGCACGAGCGGCAGGCATATTCGTAGGTCGGCATCGCAGGCGGGATTGTATCGAGCGGGCGGCGCGGCGCTCACCCGGCTCTGATCACGCGCGCGTCCGTGACGACGAGGGCGACCGGCAGGTCGTGGGCTTCGGCGGGGACGGCGGCGACGATCTGGCACTCGAAACAGACGCCGATGCGAAGACCGGGGTTCTGTCGCAGGAACGAGTCGTAGAATCCGCCGCCGTAGCCGAGGCGTCCTCCCCGCTCGTCGAAGGCGACGCCGGGAATCAGGAACACGGCCTGCGGGCCGGGATCGACGAACGCCGGAGCCGGCGGCTCGCGAATCCCGCGGTATCCGGGCGCGAGATCCTCGAGCCGGGCGATCGGTGCGGCGCGCAGCCGATCGCCATCCACGGCAGGCATCATCACGCGCCGGCCGGCGTGCAGGAGGGCTTCGACGACCGGATCGGTGGGTATCTCGGTGCCGAACGAGGCGAAGGCCATCACCGCCGATGCGGCCGCGATCTCGGGCAGGGAGAGGATCGTCTCGGCAACGGCCCGCCCGCCCGCCTCGCGCTCCGCCGGCGACAGCCGGGCTCGCTTCGCCAGGGTGGTTCGTCGCACAATACGTTTTTGATCCCGAATGTCCATTGCGGGCTTCCTCAACTGGTTGGCACGGAAAGCGTATGAGATAAAGATTGTCGCGGCTTTTGCCGAGAGTGAATCAGACCCGCCGATGTGCCGCGGGGGTCGCGGCGGGTTTCGGGGAACGGAGGACATGTTGTCGATCCGAGCCAGGGCCGCGTTTGCGGTCCTGATAGGGACCGGCGTTTCGCTGCTCATCGCCACCGGAGTGGCCACGGCCGGACCGGCCGCGCGACTCGGGCTGGCCGCGGGCGGCATCGTCGCGCTCGTCGGAGCCGGGGTGCTGGTTCGTTTCGAATCGGTTCGCCGCCGGCTGGAACACTCCCTTGAAGAGCTTCAATCATCGCGCGACGAGCTGCGCGACAGCCTGGGCACGCTCGGCGAGACGCTTCGTTCCACGCACGATCTCACGAGTCTGCTGCAGGTCGTGCTCGAGACCGCGACGCGCGCGATGAAGGCGTCGTCGGGCGCGGCCTATCTGCTGACGAACACGCGCACCGAGATGACGGTCAAGTGCGCACATCAACTGGACCGCGGCTTCGCCGGCCGTCGCATTCGCGTCGGCGAGGGAATCGCCGGACGCGTCGCGCAGACGCGCGCGCCGCTCCTGATCCCGTCGGACGTGACGCCGCCGGCGCCGTCGGACGCCGAACCGGAGGCGACGACGATGATCGCAGTGCCCTTGGAGTCGGCGACGCATCTGATCGGCGTGCTCGCCCTCTACGGACGCGAGCACGGACAAAAGTTCACGCAATCCGATCTGGACACGCTGATGTCGCTCGCGCGACAGGCGGCGGTCGGGATCGAGAACGTGCTGCTGCACCAGGAAGCGCAGCGGCTGTCGATCACCGACGGGCTGACCGGATTGTGGAATCGCCGCTACCTGCAGATGCGCCTCGCGCAAGAGGTCGAGCGCTCGATTCGGTTCCGCCGGCCGCTGTCGGTTGTGCTGCTCGACGTCGACTTCTTCAAGGCGGTCAACGACCGGTACGGGCATCAGCGCGGTGACGCCGTCCTGATCGAGCTGTCGCAGCGAGTCGTGCGCGCGGTGCGCGGCCAGGTGGACACGCTCGCGCGGCTCGGCGGCGAGGAGTTCGTGCTGATCCTTCCCGAGACGGGGGCCGACGGAGCGAAGAAGGTGTGCCGCAAGATCCTTGAATCGGTGGCGTCGGAGCCGTTCGGCAGCGAGGGCGAGGATCAGGCGTGGGTGACGGTCTCGATCGGATGCGCGACGTTCCCGCAGCACGGAACAACGCCGCAGACGCTGCTGCGCACGTCGGACTTCGCGATGTACGAAGCGAAGTCGCGCGGTCGCAACCGTATCGTGATGGCCGACGAGTTGGACTCGTCGCCGTCGGGTGGCGATTCGCTCATGCCCGACGAGCCGGAGGAGCCCGAGCCGGCCCTGCGCGAGATCGACATCATGGCCGCGGATCCGTTCCCCGACGTGTGAGGCCGCTCCCGTCGCTTGCCGCTCCGGCCTGAGGCTTCTAGACTCCGCCGCCAAGATGCCCATCAGAAAAGCGGTCATCCCCGCCGCCGGGCTCGGCACCCGGTTCCTTCCCGCAACCAAAGCGCAGCCGAAAGAGATGCTGCCGGTCGTGGACAAGCCCGCGATCCAATACGTGGTCGAAGAGGCCGTGCGGGCCGGGCTCGACGATATCTTGATCATCACCGGCCGCGGGAAGCGCTCGATCGAAGATCACTTCGACCAAAGCGTCGAGCTTGAAGTGTTCTTGGAAGCGAAGGGCAAAGACGAGGATGTGCGCGAGATGCGCGCGATCGGGGACCTCGCCGACATCTACTACGTCCGTCAGAAAGAGCCGCGCGGTTTGGGGCACGCGGTTTCGATGGCCGAGCGTCACGTCGGCGGCGAACCGTTCGCGGTCTTGCTGGGCGACGACATCATCGTGGATCCGTTGCTCGAGGAGATGATCGCCGTTCACGAGCGCGAAGGCCGCAGCGTCTTGGCGCTGATGGAGGTGAATCGGAGCGAGATCTCGTCCTACGGTGCGGTTGCGTCCGAGCCGGTCGGGCCGAACCTGGTCAAGATCGCCGACATCGTCGAGAAGCCGTCGCCGGAAGAGGCGCCGTCCAACCTGGCGGTGATCGGTCGTTACGTGCTCACCCCCGAGATCTTCGACGCGCTTCGCACGACCGAGCCGGGGTATGGCGGCGAGATCCAGCTCACCGATGCGATCCGAAGCCTTGTCGACACCCAAGCCGTGTACGGCTACGTGTTCGAAGGCATTCGCTACGACATCGGCAAGAAGATCGACTATCTGCGCGCGACCGTCGAGCTGGCCGCCGAACGCGAGGATCTGTCGGCCGAGTTCCGCGAGTTCCTCGCCGAGTTCGTCGTCCGCAAGAAGCTGGTCTAGCCGCCCTGTCCGGACGGCAGTCCGAGCAAGGCGCGGAAGCGTTCCTTTTCTTCGGCTTCGGGGAACCACTCCGCTTCTAACTCGTCGCGCGTCTTTCCGGTGGCTTGGATCAGATCCGGAAGCTCTTCGTCGAAGATTGCGCGCTCGTACGCGCGTTGCTCCTTCCAGGTGGGCGGCTCGGGTCTTCGCGGGGCGCGCACCCACTCGGTTGGAACATGATCGGCCGGCGGTTCGATGAAGGATTCGATCGGCACGGCGAGTTGCGTGGCGAGGCGAACGATTTCGGCGAACGTGATCGGGCGCTTCGCGCGCTCGATCCGGCAGAGCGTCGCGGGAGTGACGCCGATGGCCGCAGCCAAGTCGACTTGCCGCATCCCCGTGCTCACGCGCAACGAGCGAATGCGGCGGGCGATTACCTGGTCGATTTCGGCCGAGAGCGTCGCGATGTAGCGTTTGGCCCACGGCTCTGTTCGCGCACGATATGCGGGCCGCCGCGGAGAGACGTTGCGGCGGATCTGCTCGGACACCAGGATCGTGTCGAACGGTTCTTCCGGCCAGACCACCGTGCGGGGATTGTGCTCGACCGCCCGCGCGGCAAAGCCCGTTCCGTTTTGTCTGGCCAACAATCGC
>Ga0214471_10004684_pt1 | contig 10547 bp, 15 predicted proteins | sample RVTome_5_FD_207665 | JGI IMG/M metagenome (GOLD analysis project Ga0214471, IMG submission 207665) | Soil microbial communities from uranium-contaminated site in the Upper Colorado River Basin, Wyoming, United States - RVT142D155 | ecosystem: Environmental > Terrestrial > Soil > Contaminated >... | reverse complement strand
CGCGCGACGCCAGGCCGATGACGACGGTCAGCGCAGCCGAAGCGAGGAGCAACCACCCGACCGCCGTCTGTGACAAGGACATTTCCACCCCCGGTGTCGCCACGACACCTGAGGGGCCAGCCTATAGGCCGAGATGATCGCGCAGCGTGTGCCCGGAGTATCCGAACGTGTCAGGCCCGACCAGTAGCTGCCCGGTCATCGCAGTGTCTTCTCGAAGGCGACCGGATAGGCCTCACCGATGGTGGGAAGCGGTCCGGCAAGCCGGGTGTATCCCGACGACAGGTACAGCGCCTCGGCCTCGGGCTGACGATCTCCAGTAGTCAGGTAGACACGGCGATAACCCCGCCCAGCGATCTCGCGCTCGAGTTCGGCCAGCGCGGCCTTCGCGTAGCCCCGTCGCCGGAACCGGCTGTCGGTCCAGACGCGCTTGAGTTCAGCCCTGGTGTCGTCGAATCGCCTGAACGCACCTCCGGTGACGGGTACACCGTCCAGAAGTCCGATCAGCATCGCGCCGTCCGGTGGCGTGAAGTCTTCGGCGGGAGACTCCTGGCGCAGCCATTTCATGACCCGCTGCTCGGTGCCGCCGTACCGGCCGGCGTACTCGACGGCCAACTCGGCCAGCAGTGGTGCGGCCAGCGGGTCGTGCTGGGTCACCGCCACGAAGCGGAGCCCATCGACTGTGGGCATGGTCATGACTCAACTGTCCAACGCTCGTCGCAGCCCTGCATTCCGGACGCAGTTGACACCTATCCTTTCGCAATGTCATCGAACGTGTCAGGAAAGGTCGCACTCGTCACCGGCGGCGCGTCGGGTATCGGAGCAGCGCTCACCGCCGAGCTGGTCAATGGTGGTGCGCAGGCCTGGATCGCCGATCGCCAGATCGGCCGGGCGCAGGAGTTGGCGCTACGCCTGAACAATGGCGGCGCCAAGGTGCGTGCGATCGAACTCGATGTGCGCGACTTCCCCTCGTTCGAGCGCGCCGTCGTTGAGGTTGTGCAGGACTCGGGGCGGATCGACTACCTGTTCAACAACGCAGGCATCGGGGTCGCAGGCGAGATCGACTCGTACACGCTCGCCGATTGGGACGATGTCTTCGACGTGAACCTGCGCGGTGTGGTGCACGGGATTCAGGCGGTCTACCCGGTCATGATTCGTCAGGGCTCCGGCCACATCGTGAACACGGCCTCGATGGCCGGGTTGACCACCACTGTCGGCCAGGCGAGCTACACCGCGACCAAACATGCCGTCGTCGCGATCTCGCGGACATTGCGGGTAGAGGCCGAGCGTCACGGCGTACGGGCATCCGCCCTGTGTCCGGGTGTGATTCGAACCCCGATCCTCACCGGTGGCGAGTACGGACGAATCAACATGCCCGGTGTCGGCAGCGAGGAGTTCCTCAAATCCTGGGAGCGGTTGCGGCCGATGGCGGCCGACAAGTTCGCCAAGCGCGTCGTCCGTGCGGTGCTACGCAACGACGCCATTATCGTGGTGCCCGCGTGGTGGAAGGCATGGTGGTACCTGGAGCGACTTTCGCCCGCGTTGTCGCTGCGATTCCTGAAAGTAATGCTCAAGGAGCTACGTGCAATGGAGTCGACGGCCTGACGCCCAGCTCGAAACGGGCATCTCACCAACTCCCCATATGCGGCAACGCCGAACGCGGCTATCTCACCATCAGTAGGATAAAAGGTATGGCAAAGGACAAGGTGTCGGTCACACTCGATCAGGCGGTGCTTGCCGCAGCAGACGCGGATGCGAAGGCGGCCGGACTCAACCGATCAGAATTGGTCGAGCAGGCCCTACGCCATGAACATCTCCGGATCGCCCTCGAGAACTACACAGCCGAGACCGTCCCCGCCCTCAATATCGACGCCTACGCCCAGAAGATCTACCAAACGAACCGGGCCTCGGGCCTGTGATCGCTCCCGGGGACATCGCACCCCGTCGCGACAGCGAACATGAGGTGTATGTCGTCGTGCTGTCCAACTCGATTCACTTGGCCGCCGACACGGGGCGAGTGATCACCTGCCCGTACATTCCTGGCGAGATCCCCGACCGCGCAATGGCAATGGTCGTCCCCGTACGGCAGCCTGAAGGTGTGGCGCTCCCAGAGCTCGTTCAGTGGCTTCCCACGGCTGCACTTGACGAGCCGATCGGCAACATCGGCACGAGGGCACTACGTGACACAACGACGCTGGTGACTGCCCTCGTCACCTGACACCTTCACACCCAAACTTGACATGTGTAAAGTTCGGCCGCATGGACAACATCCGGGGCAAGACCATCGCGATCACCGGCGCCGCCCGCGGGATCGGGTACGCCACCGCAAAGGCGCTGCTGGAGCGGGGCGCGCGGGTGGTCATCGGTGACCGCGACGTCGCCCTGCAGGAATCGGCCGTCGGGCAGCTCACCAAGCTCGGGCAGGTCTCGGGCTATCCGCTCGACGTCACCGATCGCGAATCCTTCGCGACGTTCCTGGACAAGGCTCGCACCGATGGTGGCGGACACGTCGACGTGTTGATCAACAACGCCGGCGTGATGCCGATCGGCCCATTCCTCGATCAGTCGGAGCAGACGATCCGCTCCACCATCGAGGTGAACTTCTACGGTGTCCTCACCGGTTGTCAGTTGGTACTGCCCGAGATGGTGGCCCGTCGCAGCGGCCACATCGTCAACATCGCATCACTCGCAGGCATGCTGGCCGTGCCGGGTCAGGTCGTCTACGCCGGCACCAAGTTCGCGGTGGTCGGCCTGTCTTCCGGGTTGTCCGACGAGTTCGCCCCGCAGGGCGTCGAGGTGAGCTGTGTGATGCCGACGTTCACCAACACCGAGTTGGTCGCCGGCACCCACACTTCGGCGGCGCAGAAGCCGGTGGAGCCCGAGGACATCGCGGTGGCCGTGGTCAAGGTGCTGGACAAGCCGAGGACGCTGGCGTCGGTACCGCCGTGGGGGCGGTTCTTCGGTGCGATCACGCCGATGCTGTCGGCGAAGACGCGTCGCTGGATGTCGCACAAGATGGGCAACGACACGGTCTTCCTGTCCTTCGACGCCGAGGCGCGGCAGGCCTATGAGCAGCGCGCGCGGGCCGCACGGGGTGTCGTCGAGAGTCCCGAAAAGAGCTAGCCGAACGTCGGGGCGGGGTCGCCCACCCGGTAGCCCTCGATCACGTCCAGATGCTCGAACAACTCCTCGAGATCGAATTGGTAGTCGTCGGCGCCGCCCACGAACACGACGTGGACGACGTCGGCATCGTCGGAAGTCATCGCGATCGTCGTGACCGGCACTACCTCTCCGTCGTCGGGCACCTGGGCCGTCGACGGAATGAAGTACCACAGCGCGGACTCCTCGTCGGAGAGCTCCTCGTCGAAAACCCAGCCGCGCTCGCTGATTCGCTCGTCGAACTTCTCGAGGACCGCGGCTAGCTCGATGTCATCGGACAGTCCGTCGAGCACCGTGTCCGGAATCCACCGCACATTCTGAGTCGCCTGCCGCTTCTTGCGGCGAGCCTGCTTCGCCTTGGACCGGCGAGACACCTAGGCCAGCGCCTGGTCGAGATCGCCGATGAGATCCTCGGTTCCCTCCAACCCCACCGAGATTCGCACCACCCCGTCACCGAGCCCGATTGCGGCGCGGCCCTCCGGACCCATCGCCCGATGCGTGGTGGTCGCCGGATGGGTGATCAACGACTTGGAGTCCCCGAGATTATTGGAGATGTCGACGATCCGCAGCTTGTCGAGCACCTCGAACGCGCGTTCCTTGCTTCCACCGGAGAGTTCGAACGTGACAACCGTTCCGCCCCCGGTCATCTGGCGCTTGGCCAGGTCGTACTGCGGATGCGATTCCAGGAATGGATAGCGCACCCAGCTCACGGCGGGATGGTTCTCGAGGAACTCGGCGACGCGGTGCGCAGACGAGTTCTGGTACTGCACCCGAACCGCCAGCGTCTCCAGACCCTTCAGCAGCGTCCACGCATTGAATGGACTCAGGGCGGGACCGGTGTGCCGCATCAGCTTCTGCACCGGCTCGTCGATGTACTGCTTGTCACCGAGGATCGCGCCGCCGAGCACCCGGCCCTGCCCGTCGATGTGCTTGGTACCCGAATACACCACCACGTCGGCGCCGAGCGGAATGCCCTGCTGCAGGATCGGGGTGGCGAACACGTTGTCCAGCACCACTTTTGCCCCGGCAGCGTGGGAAAGCTCGCACACCGCGGCGATGTCCACCAGCTGCTGCATCGGGTTCGACGGCGTCTCGAAGAACACCGCTTGAGTGGGTACCGACAACGCCTGCTCCCACTGCGACATGTCGTCGCCGTCGACGAACACCGTCTCGACACCCCAGCGCGGCAGGATCTCGTTGCACACCACGAAGCACGACCCGAACAGGCTGCGCGCTGCGACCAATCGGTCCCCCGCAGCGAGCAGCGCGCCCAGCGACGTGAACACCGCCGCCATCCCCGTTGCCGTCGCAAAGCATGCGGGCGCACCCTCGATCAGCCGCAGCCGCTCCTCGAACATCGAGATCGTGGGGTTTCCGTAGCGACTGTAGACGTAGCGATCGATGTCGCCCGTGAACGCCTTCTCCGCCTCGGCGGCCGACGAGTAGACATAGCCCGACGTGAGGTACAGCGCCTCCGCGGTCTCCTCGAATCCCGACCGCAAGAGACCCCCGCGCACACCGATGGTCGCCTGGCTCACCCCGGCGGGCAGTTCGGCTGGCTTACGGACGGAGGGAACCTCGGGGCTCACGACTGCCTCCACGGCAGGCCGACGGCCTTCCAGCCGGTGCCGCCACGGTGCTTGTGCTCGTCGAGATTGCCTTCGAACCCGTCGAGCACGTTGTAGGACGGGCCGATACCGGCCTCGGTCGCGACCTCGGCGGCGCCGATCGAGCGATTGCCGGAGCGGCACAGGAACACCACCGGCCCATCACCCGACGTGACGCCTGCGGCCTTGAGATCGTCGACGAAATCGTCGTTGTGCTTGCCGTCGGTACTGTTCCATTCGACGTAGACGACCTCGCGATCAAGGCTCGTCAGATCAGCCACCCCGACGAACCGCCATTCGGCGTCGGTACGACAGTCGACCAGCACGGCCTCGGGGTCATCGGTCAGCAGCTTCCATGCCTCCTCAGGCGTGATGTCTCCGGCATAGCTCACGGACGTGAGTCTCCCACAGCTAGCTGCGGACCTGCGAACAGACCTTCCATGCCCCATCCTCGCGAACGAACGTCGTTTCGACCTCCGTTTGGACGTCGGGTGCCTTGTTGAATTGGTACGTCACCTTGGCCGTGGCGCGGTCACCCCCGACCACGACGTCGCTGACGTCGTCGATGAGTCGCTGGCCTTGCTCTTCTTTCGAATCGCGTTGACCGGCAATCACTTCAGCTTCGGTCCCCTGCTCCGCCCGGCAGGTGCTACTACGGAAGTCGGCGCAGTTCCAGCGGGCTCGGGAATGGTCACCAACTACCAGAGTTTGCGCAGCGCCGCGGAAACGCGGCGGGCCCGGTCCCGGGCGATGATCGGGTCAGGGGCCGTCGCGAGCGCTAGACCGAGCCGACGGCGCCCTTCGGTCTCGTCCGGGCGGCCGAACAGGCGGACATCGCTTTCCGCCACGGCGAGCGCCTCAGCGAGTACGGCGTGCAGGTCGGCGCCGCCGCTCTCGGTCGCGTCGGCCCCGGCGTAGCTGACCTCTGCGGCGGCCGGCGAGATCATGATCGTGTCCGCCGACAACCCGAGGATCGCGCGCGCGTGCAGTTCGAACTGCGAAAGTCGTTGCGAGCGCAGCGTCACCAGACCGCTGTCGTACGGCCGAGGCCGTACGTTGTCGAAGTAGACCTCGTCACCGCGCACGAGCACTTCGACGCCGAACACGCCGCGCCCACCCAGTGAGTTGACGATCCTCGCGCCGATCGACTTCGCGGCGTCCAGCGCTGCGGGTGACAACTGCTGGGGCTGCCACGACTCGAGGGCAGCGGCGCCGAGCCGTCGATGGCCGATCGGCTCGCAGAAGTGCACCACCGGCCCGGTCGGTCCGATGGCGCGGATGGTCAGCAGCGTCACCTCGACGTCGACCTCGACCACCGCCTCGGCCATCACCCGGTTGTGCAGAATCCGGCCGGCGGCGATGGCACGGTGCCAGGCCGGCTCCACGTCTTCGGGTCGCACCAGCACCGACTCACCCTCACCGGGTGCCGCCGCGATCGGCTTGACGACCAGTGGAAAGCCGGCGTGCTGCGCGACGGCGGTCAGCTCCTCGACAGAGCCCGCGAACCAGAACGGAGCGGTGGGCAGGCCGAGCTCGTCGGCGGCGAGCCGCCGCAGCCCCTCGCGGTCGAGAGACAGCCGTGTGCTGCGCGGGGTCGGGAACACCTCGATATCGCCACGTTCGGCGACCGCGATCAGCGTGTCCGCGGCGATCAGGTTCGCCTCGGCCACCACGTACCGGGGGTGTTCCTTCTCGATCACAGCGGCCAGCGCCTCCGCGTCGTTCATCTTGACGACGGCGGACCGATCGGCCACGCCATGCGCCGGCGCATCGGCGTAACGATCCACCGCGATGACGGAGGCACCGAGTCGCTGGAACGCCAGCGTCAGCTCCCGGCTCAATTCGCCCGACCCGAGCAGCATCACCGTGGCGCCCGCGGGGCCGGGAGGGTCTGCGCTGGCAGTGGGTTCGGGCCGGGGTTCGGGTCCCGTCTCCGGCTCGTCGGAGTCGATCTGCACTTCGTCGGTCGTTTCACTCATTGCGGGTACAGACTGCCAGATATCAGCCCACCCGGGCATCGATGTGGCGCCACCCGCCAGTTCTCGCCGGGCTCGATCTCGAGGAGGCGACACTCAACCGGGCGTAGCGTCGAGCCGGTTACGGAACGCGTGCATTGCGTCGACGAGCACGCTGTTCACCATCATCGGCCCAGCGATCTGGTGGCCCGCTCTCAGGACCGGCGACTACCGTTGCACCGGTGGAGGAACAGGCGGTCGACACCGTGCTCGGGAAGGTGCGGATCCGCAGTAGCGGAACGGGGCCGGGCATGATGTTCTGGCCGAGCCTGCTGATGACCGGCGACATGTGGGCCGCGGCGGCGGAGCACTTCACTTCGCGCGGGCGGGTCATCCTCGTCGATCCGCCGGGCCACGGCGGCAGCGAAAAGCTCACGGCGCCCTTCACGTTCGACGAATGCGCACGTGTGATCGTCGACATCCTGGACACTCTCGGATTGCAGCGCACACATTTCATCGGCAACTCGTGGGGCGGAATGATCGGCGGCACCTTCGCCGCGACCTATCCCGACCGCATCGGCCACGCCGTGCTGATGAACTGCACCGGGTCGGCCGCCGATGCCCGCCAGAAGCTGGAGTACGGGTTCCTGCTGCGCCTGGCGAAGCTCCTCGGCGGAGTCCGCCCCCCGCTGACCCGGTCGGTACTCAAGGCGTTCCTCGGACCGACGACGTTTGCGACCCGGCCCGACATCGTCGCCTACGTGCGGGACACCGTGCAGGCGGTCGACATCCGGTCCGGATCCTGGGCAGTCCGCAGCGTGGTGCCCGCGCGGCCGGACCAGCGTTCGCTGTTCGCGAAAATCTCGACACCGGTGCTGGTGGTGGCCGGCGCCGAGGATGCGACGTTTCCGCTGGCGGAGACGGCCGCGATGGCCGAGGCCATTCCCGGTGCGCGCATCGCGGTGCTCGACGGGGTTGCCCACCTTGCCGGGCTGGAGAATCCGACATTGGTGAACACGCTGATCGAGGAGTTCGTTTTTCGCGGGTAGCGTCGATAGATGACCGGCACCGAAGCCCCGCAGCTGCCGCTGCACATGCGGCGCAACGCGTTCGACCCGACTCCGGAGCTACGCGCGATCCGCGAGACCGCCGGGGTCCGCACCGCCACCAACTCCTTCGGTATGACGGTCTATCTGGTCACCAGATACGAGGACGTCAAGGCCGTGCTGTCCGACCATGAGCGGTTTTCCAACGGCCGCCCGCCGGGGTTCGTCCTGCCCGGGGCTCCGACCCTCTCGGAAGAGGAGCTGGCGAGCGCGCGGGCGGGAAATCTACTCGGGCTCGACCCGCCGGAGCATCAGCGGCTGCGCCGCATGCTCACCCCCGAATTCACCATCCGTCGAATGAAACGGCTGGAACCGCGCATCGTCGAGATCGTCGATCAGCACCTCGATGCGATGGAAAGTGCCGGGCCACCGACGGATTTGGTGGAGAGCTTCGCGTTGCCGATCCCGTCGCTGGCGATCTGCGAGTTGCTGGGGGTGCCCTACGACGACCGCGACGACTTCCAGCGCCGCAGCGTACGCCAGCTGGATCTGTCCACTCCGATTGCCGAACGCATGGACCTGCAGCGGCAGGGTCGCGCCTACATGCAGTCGCTGGTCGATCGCGCACGCCGCCAGCACGGCGAGGACATTCTCGGGATGCTGGTCCGCGAGCACGGCGCCGAGTGCACAGACGACGAACTCATCGGCGTCGCCGGCCTCCTACTGCTCGCCGGACACGAAACCACGTCGAACATGCTGGGCCTGGGCACTCTGGCCCTACTGCGGCACCCCGAACAACTCGCGGCGGTCCGCAACGATCCGGACGCCACGGGCCCGGCCGTCGAGGAGCTGCTGCGCTGGCTGTCGATCGTGCACAGCGCGATCCCGCGGATCACCACCACCGAAGTCGAGGTCGCCGGCGTACGGATTCCTGCGGGTGAACTCGTTTTCGTGTCGCTGCCGTCGGGCAATCGGGATCCGGACTTCATCGACTCACCCGAGGTACTCGATATCCGCCGCGGCGCGCCGGGGCATCTCGCGTTCGGCCACGGAGTGCACCACTGCCTCGGCGCCCCGCTGGCCCGCATGGAGATGCGGATCGCCTTCCCGGCGTTGCTGCGCCGCTTCCCCACCCTGGCGCTCGCCGAGGACTTCGACGATGTGCAGTTCAGGTCCTTCCACTTCATCTACGGCCTGAGGTCCTTGGCGGTGACGTGGACGCCATGAAGGCCCTAGCCGATCGCGATGTGTGCATTCAGGCCGGCAACTGCGTGATGGTTGCCGACGCCGTGTTCGATCAGGACGACGACGGCATCGTGGTGGTTCTCGTCGACGAGATTCCCGACGACGAGGCCGACCATGTACGCGAGGCCGTGAAACTGTGCCCGTCACAGGCGTTGCGAGTGATCGACTAGCGAGCTTCGCGATCAACGTCGATGACGCCCGCCCGCATCAACAGCAGTACGCTCACGACCAGTACCCAGGTGGGGAAGGCCATCGTCAACCACATGGTGATGTCGGCGGACAGGATGAGCCCAACGGCGACAACATAAGTCACAACGACCAGCCATTTCGGCATCAGGCCGGTCTTCAGCCAGATGGTGGCCAGCGAGATCATGAAGACGGCCCCCATCCGCAGGGCATACGTCTTACTCAGTGCCAGCAGCAGCGCCTGCCCGAACACGGCGGCGTCGGGCCCGCTGTGCGTGAGCGCCACGCCCACCGCCGAAGAGACGAAAATCATTGCCAGAAAAAGCAATCCGCTGCCAATGAACACCGACGAGAAGAACTTGTCCTCGAAGCCGCCGAAGCCGTCGCGCACGACGCCGATGAACCAGAGGAAGGCGATGCCCGCGAAGGGCATCAGAACCGCTGATGTCCTGATGCCGTGGCCGCCGTCGGCCCACTGCGAGCCGGGTTCAGCGCCCTCGGGTAGGGACACGCGGATCATCACGAGTGCCGTCCCGAACAGCAGCGCGAACAACACCCCCGCGACCGCGGCCGCCCGCGGGGTCGACAACCTGTGCAGCTGACGGTCGATCGGTTGGGTCATCACGCCGTCATCGTGACATCTCTAGGGCTGGCCGGGGAGCAATCTGATCATCAGGCCGTGCGCCTCGGCGAGAACCTTCTCGTCGCGGTCGCGCAACTCGGCGTTGACGAAGGCCTTGCGCCCCTCGACTTCCCGCACCCATCCGCGCGCGATCAGCTCGGTGTCGATCGGTGTCACGTTGCGGTAGTCGACATGCAGGAACGCGGTACGGCTGATCGGACGGCCGGCGGCGTGGATCACCATGCCGAACACCGAGTCGAACAGCAGTGGCAGCACCCCGCCGTGGACGGCGTAGTTGCCCCCGACGGAGAACCTGCTGAAACGCACCTTCAGTTCGACACCGTCAGGTTCGAACCTGACGATGCGATAGGGCGGCGTCAGCAGGCTGCCCGATCCCGGCAGGGACGGGACACGGTTGGCCGGGCCGACACCCTCGGGTGCTTCGAACGGGTCCAGCAGCTTGACCAGTTCCTCGGCGCGGTCGGCAGCCTGCTCCCAGGTGTCGCTGTCCGGGTCGGCCGAGACCGCCAGATCCTGCGCGCGCCGCATCGCGGCGAGGAAACGACCGAATCCCGGCCCGGGCTCGGCCGCCTGGAAATTCGGGAATCCACCGTGTTTGTCGTAGTCGGGGTCGAGCAGATGGGGGTCGTCGCTCACGTGCGCTCCGCCAGGACATCGCGGCGCACGATGGTCTGCTCCCGCCCGGGACCCACGCCGATGCATGAAACAT